>Ga0134124_10002330_pt1 | contig 15346 bp, 7 predicted proteins | sample KB304_FD_96880 | JGI IMG/M metagenome (GOLD analysis project Ga0134124, IMG submission 96880) | Terrestrial soil microbial communities without Nitrogen fertilizer from Kellogg Biological Station, Michigan, USA - KB3-0-4 | ecosystem: Environmental > Terrestrial > Soil > Unclassified ... | reverse complement strand
CCCTTACCACCAATATCCCAGGCAGCATTCAAGCGCGGCATCCATGAGATACCGGGATTGTCCAGCACACCCTTAGGAATCTGACCGGTAGCCGCGAGCTTGAAACCGTTTGGCGTGTTCCTGTCACCACCGATGAAGATTCCCTGATTCTTGTTGTAAGCCGATGGATCGAACAATACGCCCAAGCCGTTACGCTCGAAGTTCTGGGGGAAGTACCCGAGACGCAACCCGGCTTCTATCGTAACGTTCGGCCGGACCTTCCAACTGTCTTGAGCGTAGCCCTCATAGTTGTAGTAGCGGAAAAAGTCCTTCGGTCGATCTGTTGCTTGTGTGAACTCAATAGGATTGCCGGTGTACAAGTCTCCAAAATTGTTACCGGTGGCGTTCGTCTGGCCCCACTGGGCCGTGATTATGTCTGTATCGTGGTTGGATTGCTGCACTTTGTTGGCCTGCTCGAAGAAGCCGCCAAACTTCAGCGTGTGGGTATTGTAAACTTTGGATAAATTATCAGTGACGGAGTAACTGCTATAGGGTGAAGAGATTGGAAATCCATACGCCGAAAAGAGCTCGCCGGACCCCCAGGTCAGAACGCTGAGCGGTATATACTTATTGTTACCAATGAAATTCACTCCCCCGCAGTTCTTACACACACTTGAATTAGCCTTGCCCGAAAAACCGACCTTGTCAGCATCGGTCAACCCTAAGCCGGCGTAGGTTACCTTGCTGGGATCGGCAAAATCGTAGTAAAGACCCAGCTTACTTCCGGCAAACAAAACTTCATTGGTCATCGTGGGATTGATGATATTGGTCAAATTCACAACCACGGACTTACCAGTATTTTGACTGGTCAGCTTACCCGGGAGTTCATACGACGCCGAATCCCACCAGAGGCCTCGCGGGAACCCCTGCTCTTCGTATTCGCGTGCCAGCTTGACGTAGAGCTTCGCTTTGTCGCTGATGTTGTAGTCGAAACGCGCTTGAGTCTGGTTTCGATCATTTGGCCTCAGAACGCTGTACACATAATTGTGGCCCTTATTATCGGAGAAGTTCGGCAGGGGATAAAGATTAAGCAGGGCCGCGCCAAGGTTGTTTTTGCAAGGAAGCAGGTTTCCGTTGGGTGCTGGTCCGCTACCGCCGCAGCTGGCGGGAATAGTGACGTTGGTGCCGCTGAAGTCGCCCTTGCGCTGATTCAGAGTTGGTACGCTCCAGAGCGAGGAGCCTTCGTCCACTCGCTGGTAGTAGTACTCAAATCCAAAGAAGAAGAAGAGCTTATCGCGATTCTTATTGAAATTCGTTCCGGGGAATATAACGGGACCACCAATGTTACCGCCTGGATAGTTGTACTTGCTCAATGGTCGCTTCACACCGTTGATACTGTTGGAGCGATCGTTAGCCTGGAAGTTGTAGTTACGAAGGTAATCGTAAACTGATCCGTGAAAGTCGTGAGAGCCACCTTTCGTAGTGGCACTGATCTGCACAGCGCTGCTGCCGTGCTCTGCGGCATAATTGCTCGTCTGGACCTTAACTTCCTGCACCATGTCCGGGTTCGCAGTGATGACGGTTCCGTTATTGGAACCAAAGTCAATCATTCGCGCACCGTCAAGCTGTACGTTGTTTTGTTCGCCGCGGAGACCATTTACGTGGTAGGCAGCATTGGAATTGGCACCACCGCCGAACGAAACTTGCTCTAGAGCCGTGTTATCGGGGGCAACCACACCCGGCAGAATCCTCAGGAGTTCGAGTGAACTGCGGCTGATGATCGAGAGGTTATCAATCTGGGCCGAAGTAATCACGTTCTCTTTGGCACCGGTTTCGGTTTGAAGTTGATCAGCGCCAGTCGTGATCGTTACCGTCTCGGTTGGCTGACCAATTTCCGCCGTGATGTCGAGGGCGCGCGTGGTACTCGTCTCCACCATCACGTGCGTCTCGACGGACTTGAAGCCCGGAGCCTCCACACGAAGGGTGTATTCGCCTGGCGCCAATGCGGAGAAGACATACACTCCTTCATCGCTCGTAACCGTCTTTCGCTCGTCTTTAGTGCGGTCATTTGTGACCGTCACTGTTGCCTTGTTAATAATTGCGCCCTGCGGATCCTTAACGGTTCCACGCAAGGTGGCGCTACCGGTGGTTTGACCAAACACCGAAGCGCTGGCAACGATTACCAGGCAAATAGCCATGCAAATGAGTTGTAGTACTGAATGGGAGTTATTGCGACGACTGCTTTGATACATGTTCTTGGCTACCTCCCTTTCCGCATGGAGCGGAAAGAACTTGAACAGCTGATGAATTCAATCACTAGAGCAGATGTGGGACTACCCAACTGAAATTCCGGAAGAACTGAAAATACAGAGGCTGTGGAGCGTATTACAAGACCAAGGTAAGGGCAGCCTCTCGCTAACTAAAGCAGTGACTCAAACTGAAAATTAGAACTTTTTGGGTTTGTTGCAAGACCAGACAAAAGCCTTAGTACTACCAGCTAAACTCTTTGTCAAGATGTTTTTTAAAATACTATTCAAAGATTTCTGTTTGGTGCTTGGTACAGACTAGACTGTTGCAGAGTCCATTTTCTGACTAGGCAATGCGAGTGCCGAGCGATCTCGCCACCTCGCACGAGAGCCCTGTTAACGGTAACACTCAATAAATTAGCACTCGGACTATTTCCTCACTTGATCGATCAAAACGATTTTCATCGGAAAATTTGGGGGCCGTCCTAATTTCTGGATGTCACGCAGGCATTACCGATGCAAACTTTCCTGCTAGCACTAAGCTAAGCGCACCCATCAAACGTGTGTCTGAACCCAAGGTTGACGCAAACGCTACTGATGAAGGTAAGCCCCGACAAATACTGTTCTGCGCGATCGCGTTGTGAAGGGCATCAGCGATTAAGGGCCAGGCTCGGGCAATCTCACCTCCAAGGATTACAGCTTCCGGACTGAGTCCTTTCGTCAGGTTAGAAATTCCCAACCCAAGATAGTACGCAGTCTCAACAAGTGCTGATTTCGCAGCTTCGTTTCCCTTGAATGCAAGATCGATGAGTTCAGTAAACTCGAGTTCTTCCGTCCTTGAAGATTGTAGCTGCGAATAACGAGCAAGCGCGGCGCGCTCTGAGGCGAAAGCCTCCCAGCATTCATCACTGCCAGCAGCGCAAGCGACAGGGGCGCCTCTTCCAATCGTCATGTGACCGAACTCGCCAGCACCGCCAACCATTCCGTGGTAAACCTGTCCGTCGAATATTATTCCGGTACCGAGTCCTTCCTCCACGAGCACAAGTATGAAGTCCCGAACGTCGCGAATTTCAGGACGTCCAAGCCAGAGCTCCGCCAACGCCGCGGCGTTCGCGTCGTTATCTACGCTTACCGGCATGCCGGTAGCTTTCGCAAGTTCGTCAGCGATGGACCAATCACGCCATTTGAAATGCGGAATAAACAACGCGGTGCCGGTTTCAGCATCCACAAGGCCCGGTAGACTGACACCAATCCCTTCAATCGCAGGTTCGCTCGCAATGAAGTTTTGAATGGCAGTCACTATCCGTTGAAAAGTAACTTCCAAATCAGGGTCAGTGGGAAAAGCTTCGCGACGCAGCACACGACCAACTAGATCTCCTGTTGCAACTGTCGTCTGTGCTGTTCCGATGTCGACGCCGATGGCGATACATCCGGCTGCTCGCAGTTTCAGTAGAGTCGGCGGCCGGCCACCGGTAGATTCACCTTCAATTTCGTAGACTAATCCCTCGTTCTTTAGCTCCTCAACGATCAGTGAGACTGTGGATCGTTGAAGGGCCGTTTCATGCGAGATCTCGGCCCTTGAGATAGGCTCCTTTTCGCGAACATAATTGAGCACTATCTGGCGATTGATGTAACGGATGGTATCTGATCGTGCGACGTTCGCCTTCTTGAGATTTATTCGTCGCAAGGTTTTGTCCAATTAAGAGTAGACCGGATGCTAACTCACGCCGGATTCTTTAGTGCTGGTTGTGACTGTGTGGTTGACTAGAGTCGACTCTTCAAGCGCTGAGATTAAAGCCTTGAACTAAAAGCGTCAAGGCATTGATTCTCAAGCGAAGCCGTTCGTTGGTCAACCCAATACCATTGTTTTATCGCACATTCATGGATTGACATGTAGTGCACAATTGGCTGAGCATTAATTGCTTTGCGTGCGGCCTTTCTTACCTCTTTGCCTAAGGAGATAACATAATGAATCTTAAATTTACTATTGGTTTCATTTTTTTTGGTATGGTGATCGGAATACCTGGGTGGTCAGCGTCTGCCAGGCTAACTCAGCAACCAGCCGCACCAACTCAGTCAAACGGTGGTGATGAAAACAAGTTCGTGTATGCGGACTTTGAGAGATTTGAGAATGGTAGAGTGGTTAGTAATAACGGCGGGCTAATCCAGCTTTTTACCGGACAGGAATCCACTCCTGTTCAGTTCAAAGGCCAAGCCAATGCTTCACCGGGTGCTCCTGAAATTGCGAGAGCAAAAGGCGACGAGAAAAATCACTTCGCGTCCTTTGACTACACGCTGCTAGGACCCAATCAATGGGCTAACGTTACACTTGAAATTCAAGGACATCCTGCCGAAAATCGTCAAACCGCTGCCGATGATATGAGTGGTTACAAAAGTCTGTCTCTTCAGCTTTACGTGACTGGCGTGGACGCTATTCGAGTGGAATTCATCAGTCACGGACACGGTGTAAAACTGGATGCAGGGTTTCCTCAAATCGCCCTGAAAATAAAACCAGGCCTCAACACTTATGTGATTCCCCTAAAGAGTCTCCAACAGCCCTCATGGGTGCAGGACAGAGTAAGCACTAAAGATGTACTAAAGAACTTGACCGCCGTAAGCATCAGCACCTACTGCAATCAATGTACGCCACAGAGTGGAACCGTTGCGGTAGACAATCTGGTCTTCCAAAAATAACTAAACTATTTACTAGAAGACTTCGCTAGATCATCGATCCGTTTTTTCCAGTCGACTGCAGACATCGTTGTTAATCCATCTAACTCGTCTGCGGCAACGACGAGTTTCTTAACGCTCTCAACAACCGGAAATTCCAGCGCGGCTTTTGGTTTAGCTATCTCTTGAAGAATAGCAAGTCTTGCTGTTCTCCAACCGTCAGGCGGGGTGACTTTTCCGACGATATACGCCAAGGCCTCGAGTCCAATTGTCCCAAGGTTACCAAGATCACCAGCCAGTGGTTTGGTCTCACGAAGTGCCGGTGATCTGTCAATGAGGACAGCCAGCGATGGTTCCGCGTCTCGCCATTCGGTCAGCGTTAATCGCAAAAAAGATGCGTTCAATTGAAATCGCGGTGCGTCAGTAAGGAAACCATCAACCACCCTGGCAAACTGTCGAGACGCAGCGCTGTCTGGTCTGGCAGCATCAACCAGGCCAGTTAAAGGAGTCAGCATTGTTGCCGGTCTTTGTTGACCGCGATGATATTCCTTCACTGGCTCAACAATTGAAGCAAGCAACTTCAGCGGTGCGATCTCCTGAGTTCCCGACATCCGTCGTAGTAACACATCAACATTTCTTTCGTGAGTTAAGCCCAATTCTTCCAACTGGAAACTAATCACCGCCAAGCGTCGATACATATCGCCAACGTCTCTCACAGACCTTGGCGACCAAAGCCGTTCGGCAATTGCGGCCGTTCGCGGCCAAATGCGGGAATCAATAGTCTCAGGCGAAACCCACTCACTCCACATCGTTGCTTCACCACCCAGAATATGTTTCTGCTCATCGGCGCTGAGCGTCGTGTCGACAGGAATCGGATCGACAAGGTAGTGCTGTGAAGTCGGATAACTGAGGTCGATGTAGTAACCATTCGAAAGAATGCCGTCGTATCCTTTCCTGGCTGCATCGGCCAGTGCCGCAGGACCACGCCACGAATGAATAACTGCATTCTTCGGTAACTCCGGCTGAAGAATCTCATCCCACCCGATCATTTTCTTTTTGTGCTTCTCGAGAATTTTGAGGACTCGAGTATTGAAGTAAGCCTGTAGCGCGTGGTTATCCTTGATTCCTTTCTCTTTCATGAAAGCCTGGATCTTTGGATTGCGATCCCACTGCTTCCCTTCATTCTCGTCTCCACCAATGTGCATGTAGGCATCAGGAAAAAGCGAAGCCATCTCGCCAAGGAAGACGTCAAGAAACTTGTAGACTTCCTCTCGTGTGGGATCCAACGCCGGTTCAAAAATTCCGGCGCCGCGTTCAATTGTGTAAGGACCGGGGGCACTACCAAGTTCGGGGTGTCCAACCAACCAACTGGTACTGTGGCCCGGGATATCGAACTCCGGAACTACACGAATACCTCGTTCGCGCGCATAGTCGATGATTTCGCGGATTTGCTCTTGAGTGTAGTAGAGACCATCTGATCCTAGCTGATGCAACCTTGGAAACTTCTTACTCTCGACTCTAAAGCCCTGGTCTTCAGTAAGGTGCCAATGAAATACATTCAGCTTAACCGCTGCCATCGCATCAAGATTTCTTTTTAACACTTCAGGTGGTTGGTAATGCCTGCCAACATCGATTAGCAAACCACGCCAATGAAAACGAGGTTGGTCTTGAATCCTGACTACTGGAAAGAAGTAGCCACTTCGGTCAGCTGACAACAGTTGAAGCAATGTCTCCAAGCCTCGAAGAGCGCCCACTACAGTTGGCGCAGTGACGTGCACTTTCTGATCGGTAACCTCAAGTTGATAGCTCTCGTCTTCATCCAAAGAAGGGATGACTTGTCCGGCTGTCGCGCATTGAATCTCCAAGCTCGCAGTTGCGGCGCTAGTTCCAAGAGTCAACCCTGTTCTACCTTGAAGACGATTTAGAAAGCGCCCCACGGCTGACTGCAACCGCGCGTCAGAAACGCCAGTAGTTGCGACTTGAAAAGTGCTTGTCACATTCAATCGCCCGTCAAGAAATTGAACAGACGATGGTACTGGCATCAGATTGTGCTGGTATGTCATGCGTGACTGTTGTGCAATAACAAGCGGTGCAAAAGCGACGAAGACTCCCAATGCGAACAGTTTTATTGTTTTCATCTTTTGAAGCGATCTCATTCTCGCGAAGATTTGCCGAGGTGTTGACTGAAACTCCTAGTGACAAGGAATTACCGAGAACGCAGGTAGCTCACTCGCCATACTGAACCTTACGGAGGTCGCGCCAGGTAATTAGTTTGACGTTATTCTCTTCAAGCACTTTACGGAAGGCATCGCTTGTTAAGAACTGAAAGTCACGCTCTCTCCACGCTGCTCCCCAGTTGGGATGATCGAGGGAAATCGCCTTCATCTCCGCATCGTCAAAAGCAATGTGTACGACAAACTCAGTGACTCCAGGGCGCAAATTCTTTACGGCGTCGGAGTAATACTTAGGCCAACCATCGCTTGCTACCGTCTGATCAATACTATCGATGTGGTCAAGAACGACGTCGTCTGGTTGCAATAACCCGGGCAAGTAAGCCAGTCGCGTAAACCATTCTTTCGAGATTCTCACTGGCAACTTGTTTTCTCTCGCAACCTTCAGAAACATCGCGAACAGTTCCTTGCTTTGATACAAAGTGCCCATGTGAGAATCGAGATGCGTCGGTTTTATTCCCAGTCTGGCGGCTCGATCGATCTGCGTTCGGATTTCAGTTTCAACTTCACTAACCTTCGCATGCGCTGCAGCCTCACTTTCAGTCAAATAAAGATAACCACTTTCATCCAACAGTGATGACACACGGTCACGTGGCGCCAGCGGGCCCCAACGATAATTCTTCCACTCGCTAGTCAGTGTGAGGTGTAAGCCCAGGTCTGCTTGCGGGTTTGCTTTCGCATAGGCGGCAATCTCAGGGACCCAGGAACACGGAATCATGATGCTGCCGGATTTCACGAGACCGGTAGTGAACGCTTTGATCGATGCTTCGTTGACGGAATGCGCAACGCCGAGATCATCTGCGTGGACGATCAGTAACTTCGCGTCAGCGGGATAACCCAAACGTTCAGCAATTGTTTTGGTTTGGGTTGAAGGAGTTTGTGACTGACTTGTGTGACTAATAGTCGCTGCAAAAACAAGCATGGCGATAGACGGGATCGCTAATTGTATTTTCCGCATCATGAGTTATCTCTCATCAGGTTGGGACAATTTTCAGGTTGGGAAGGGGACCCTGTCCCCGCATCGCTCGGCACTTATATATCCGCAAAGTCTCGGCAAAATAAACCAAGCGGGGACAGGGTCCCCTTCCCGACCTGAAAACTTTTGTTAGGTTCAAAATTGATATTCACGGGTGTAAGCCTAAAGCCTTGACGACGAGTTCATCAGCAGTGGGCTCACCATTCTGCTTGGTCACAACTCCGAAGCTGCCGGCGTAGTCCCACATCGTCCAACCAATTCCGTACTTCTCCAAGGCGGTTCGCATGTCTTTGATCCAGACGGCACGATCAGCCGGAAGAGCGAAACGTCGGAACGCACCGAATTCATTGCAGGTCAAAAACACATGTCTCTTCGCTGCCCACGCCGCGGCAGTTCCGATTTCACGGTCTATACGTTCGGCGTTCCAGCCTGATTCACTATACTGCTGCAGAACGTAACGAGCCGGCTCGTCTTTGACGGTATCGAGTATCTGCATCACAGCTTCGCGAGTCGCAGGGTACGGCACCTTCTGAAAATAAGGCAGGTTGTTTCCGGCCCAGGTCGCACCTTGATGTGTAAAAGTGAACGGTTCGTAGAAATGAAAGTTGTAGATGATATTCGGATCAGAGTAAGCCTGGAGCGAAAGCAGTTCGTAAAGGCCCGACCACCTGTGACCACTAGCAATGATGGTGTGTTCTGGTGCTCCGGATCGAATGGCAGCAATCAGTTTTGCTTGAATCCCATACCAACGGTAAGGATCCTCGACCATCGGTTCGTTGATGACTTCCAGAAAAACTCTCTCCGGATCGCGCGTAGAAAGATGCTTCGCCAGTGAGGTCCAGAACTGTGCAAACGCTTCAACGTGTCGATCTTCCTTATTGAGTCGAATTTTAAAGTCATCCGACGGGTGTATATCGACAATCACTGCGAGGTTTTGTGCGAGGATCACGTCGAGCGCCGCATCCAAATACTTCAGATACTCCTGGTTGAGCTTGGACGGATCATCCCATTCGTTGAAAAGCGGCGCCGGCTCAATCGTAAAGCGCACATGATCGAAACCAAGACTCTTTATCAGCGCGATGTCTTTGGCTGTAGTATGCGTTTCGAGATGAGTGCGGGAATAGTCGTTGTTGCCTGCCTGCGCAAACCAATGACTTAAGTTAATGCCGTGACGAAGCCTGGCAGCACGTAGAGCGAGTTTGCTTATCGGATAAGCATTTTGAATCGTTGGGACAACACGATTCTGAGCAGTTGACACTTGCAGCAAGGAAACGGCTATCATCGCCGCGAGCATGAAAGCGAAAGTCAGCCTTGGCATGCGCTCCTTTTAGCAGGCGTCAATTTCTAACGCAAGATCTAACGCAAGCTGCAGACATATACACTCTGCACAATTAGAGATGAGGTGAATCGTGCGTTTACGCTATCCTCTGTGGCTAATTCTGCCACTGCTCCTCGTGACCTTTACTACCGTCAAGTCACAATCGAGTCGCGCCATGCAGCGTGCATCTTTACAAAGAGTCCCTATCGAAACTGGCTGGCAATTCCGAGAAGCAGGCAAAGACAACTGGTACCCGGCAACAGTTCCTGGTTTCGTTCACACTGATCTCTTGCAGAACAAAGTAATCGACGATCCGTTCTATCGCGACAACGAGGCAAAGCAACAATGGATCGGTAAAACGAATTGGGAGTATCGCACGACCTTTCAAGTCACTGACGCGCTACTTGCACACAAGAACCTCGAACTGGTGTTTGAGGGTCTCGACACCTACGCCGATGTTTATCTCAACGAAAAACGAATTCTCAAAGCCGACAATATGTTCCGAACGTGGCGTGTGAACTGTGCGGAGGTTCTGACAAAAGGCAGCAACACTTTGCGGATTTCATTTCGGTCGCCAATCAACGAGATTTTGCCGCTGATGGCAAAGATGAATTACCAGTTGCCGGCAGGCAACGACCAGGGCGAGAAAACTTCACCTCACACTCGTAAAGCTCCATACCAGTATGGCTGGGATTGGGGACCGCGATTTGTGACAAGCGGCATCTGGCGTCCAGTGTTTTTGGAAGCGTGGGATTCCGCCCGCATCTCAGATCTTCATATTGAGCAGGACCAGGTAACAAAAGAGCAGGCGGCGCTGACAGCCCAGGTAGATTTCATTTCCTCAGTCACCACTGAAGCTGAACTCATCATCGAGGATGTTGGCCACAAGAGTGTCGCAGCGAAGCAATCAATCAAATTGTCGCCCGGGGCAAATCACTTCGACGTGAACTTCACTGTCGCGAAGCCGGCGCTTTGGTGGCCAAACGGTTTGGGAGCGCATCCGTTATACAAATACCGGGCGCGTTTAGTGATCGGAAACAAGATGGCCGCCGAAAGAGTTGTGAGTGTTGGATTGCGTTCACTCGAGGTGCGCCAGGAGAACGACTCGTGGGGAAAGAGTTTCACGTTCATTATTAACGGCGTCCCCGTTTTTGCAAAAGGTGCAAACTGGATTCCTGCTGACAGCTTTCCAACTCGAATAAGCAAAGAGAAATATCGCTGGCTGCTGAAGTCTGCTGTTGATGCAAACATGAACATGTTGCGCGTGTGGGGCGGGGGCATTTACGAGACCGATGATTTCTACGACATGTGCGACGAGATGGGAATACTCGTGTGGCAGGAGTTTATGTTTGCTTGCAGCATGTATCCCGGCAATCAGGAATTCCTGGATAGTGTCCGAGCCGAAGCCGAAGATAACGTGCGTCGTCTCAGGACCCATCCGAGCATCGCGATCTGGTCAGGCAACAATGAGATTGAGAGTGCGTGGTTCAACTGGGGTTGGCAGAAGACTCTCCCTGCGTCTCTTTGGGACGATTATCAAAAAATCTTCGACGGTGTTCTGAAGGAAGTCTGTGGAACACTGGATCCGCATCGGCTGTACTGGCCCAGTTCGCCACACGGAGGTCTGCCGGACGATCTGAACTCGTTAAAGAGTGGTGATGTCCACTCATGGAAGGTTTGGCATGCAGCTGCGCCCTTCACCGATTACCAAAAAGAGTTTCCACGGTTCATGAGTGAGTACGGCTTTCAATCATTTCCTCAGCTTGAGACGGTCGAGTCGTACACCGTGGCGGCTGATAGAGAGATTCAATCTCCCGTGATGATGTCACACCAGCGTCATCCTCGTGGCAATCAACTGATCAAGGAATACATGCTGCGCGACTATGCTACGCCGAAAGATTTTGAATCGTTTCTTTACGTCAGCCAGGTGTTGCAAGCGGAAGGAATTAAGGTTGGCGCTGAACATCTACGGCGAATCATGCCGCGCAACATGGGTTCGCTTTACTGGCAACTCAACGATTGCTGGCCCGTGGCATCATGGTCGAGCATCGATTACTTCGGTCGCTGGAAAGCACTTCAGTACTACGCGAAACGCTTCTACTCACCAGTGTTGGTGAGTCCTTTCGTTGAAACTGACAACTTAAACTTCTACGTGGTGTCGGATCTGACTCAGGCGAGCAAAGGTTATCTCAATGTCGAACTGAGAGACCTCGACGGGGCGAAACTGACAAGCCTCAGGAAAGATCTTGTCGTCACACCGCTGCAAAGTCAGTCGTATTTGAGTGTGCCGATCAAAACTCTGTTGAATGGTCGAAACGCGAAGACAGTGATGGTTTACTGCGAATTTGTAAGCGAGGGCAAAGTGATTTCCACGAACGAGTACTTCTTTGAGCCTTTCAAAAACCTTTCGCTGCCAACCGCTCAAATAAATTTTGATGTTGTGAAAGTTCGAAGTGGGTACAAGGTAACATTGGCGACTAACAAGCTTGCGAAGTCAGTTTACCTTTCAACCAAGACTGATGGTTTTTTCTCAGACAACTACTTCGACTTGTTCCCGGACAAACCAGTCGAAGTAGAATTCCGTACGCGCATGAACATACCCGTGGAAGAGTTTCGCAATCAGTTAAAGGTGCGATCGTTGAAAGATGCGTTTGGTAGTGGTGAAGTGACAGTGACAAATAAATAAATCTTGTAATGGAAGAACCATTTCTGAGTTCCACATTGGATAGGACAGTAAGGAAGGGTGGTTTACCCCTGTCCTCCAGTCTAATGAACTGGCGGGGGTAAACCACCCTTCCTTACTGTCCTGTCCCACTTACTTGTCCTATCCAAAGTTTGTTGGTTTCCTATTAGCGACCACTTTTCTATTGCCAATCAAAACCCTTTCCTGTATCTCTGCCCAAAAGATCTTCGCATTATTTCTTCAGCTCAATCAAAGGCGACTAATCATGATAAGAACAAAGCAACGTTCTCGCTGCGCACTCATGCTCCCAGGCATTTTTATCCTTTGTCTGTTGTGCAGCTCACGTCTTCAAGCACAGGTACTCGGCGATCCTGTCGATGTCAGCCAGGATTTTCAAAAGATGGAGAACGTTTACTACGTCGGCAGTAGCTTGAAGAACTTCGATGCTGCGACCGGCCTGGGAACTCTTCAATGGAATCAATACCTTCGCAACACAACTCTCTCGTTCAATAAGATCGATGTCGGCTTCGCGCGCGGACATGCAACTGAATTTCCCGGTTCGGAATACGATCAGGATCCTTCATTGCCCTTCTCGATTTCATTTGTCAGCCCGCGCACCGTGCGATTGAGATTGTCGACACGTGCTGTGCCATTCAACGATGGCTCGTCGTTGATGCTCGCAGGACCAGTTCCTACTGACAACTCCTGGAAAGTGGAACAAACCCCACAGGCGATTATCTACAAGAGTGAATACGGTGAAGTGCGCATCATCAAACAACCCTGGCATATTGAGTTTTACGACAAGTCGGGACACTTACTAACGCGAACCCAAAACATTGGTGACCCGGCAACATACATCACACCAATTCCTTTTTCATTTGTCCGCCGATCGAGTGACCTGCAGCGACGAATCGCGGCTACGTTTCTGTTGCAGCATGATGAAAAGATATTTGGCTGTGGGGAATCATTCACACGCCTCAACAAGCGCGGACAACACGTAAATGTTTATTCGCGTGACGGCATGGGAACTCAGAATGAATACATGTACAAACCCATTCCATTCTTCCTCAGTAGCAACGGCTATGGAATGTTTGTCCATACGAGCGCACCAGTCACGTTTGATTTCGGCAAATACTACGACGCTCACAATGTCATCTATTCAGGCGACGAAAACCTCGATCTGTTCATCTTCCTGGGTGAACCAAAGGACATTCTTTCCGAGTACACAGCACTGACTGGACGCAGCCCGGTGCCGCCGCTTTGGTCTTTTGGTTTCTGGATGAGCCGCATCACGTATAACTCGGAAGAACAGGTCCGTAATGTCGCCGCGCAGCTGAGAGCACACAAAGTTCCTACGGACGTAATTCATCTCGACACCGGCTGGTTTGAAACAGACTGGCGCAGTGACTACAAATTCTCTTCATCGCGTTTCAAAGATCCGGCGAAGATGCTTGCGGATCTAAAGCAGCAGGGATTTCATGTGAGCCTCTGGCAATACACCTACTTCACCAGCAAGAACGATCTCTGGAAGGAAATGGTGTCTAAGGGCTACGAGGTTAAAAACGAAGGTGGTGCATTGCCATTTGAAGATGCGACGCTCGACGTCACCAACCCGGAAGCTGTTAAGTGGTACCAGGACCACTTGGCTGCTCTGCTTAAGATGGGCGTTGGCGCAATCAAGGCTGACTTCGGTGAGGGTGCTCCATTGAATGGACAATATGCCTCGGGAAGAACAGGTTGGTACGAACACAATCTTTATCCCCTGCGCTACAACAAAGCCGTTTCCGATATCACAAAGGATGTAACCGGCGACCGTATTATCTGGGCGCGTAGTGCGTGGGCCGGGAGTCAAAGATATCCGTTGCACTGGGGCGGCGATGCCGAGAACACTGACTCAGCTATGGCCGGTGAACTACGAGGTGGATTGTCATTTGGACTATCAGGTTTCACTTACTGGAGTCATGACGTGGGAGGCTTTGTGCAGAAAGCGCCACGCGATCTATATCGTCGCTGGCTCGGTTGGGGAGTTCTTACGTCTCACACTCGTGCACACGGTGCGCCCCCGCGCGAACCATGGGAATACGATGAAGCTTTGACAGAAGATTTTCGCAAAGCATTGGGTTTGAAGTATTCGCTGATGCCGTACATCTATGCTCAGGCAAAGGATTCATCGGCACACGGCTATCCGATGTTGCGCACACTGTTCTTTGAGTATCCGAACGATCCCACGTCATGGACGATCGATGATGAGTACATGTTTGGGTCGAATCTCCTTGTCGCTCCGCTGTTCGAACCTGGCGACACGCGGAAGGTTTACCTGCCGCCGGGAACGTGGATCGATTATCAGACAAACAAGTCTTACGAAGGGGCCAAGTGGCACAACATCACTGCGGGACAGATCCCTGTAGTGTTGTTGGTCAAGGATCACTCTGTGTTGCCGCACATCAAAGTTGCGCAAAGCACATCAGAAATGGACTGGAACAATGTTGAGTTGAAGGTATTCAGTTCAGACAACGGTCCCGTTTCAGGATGGTTTACATCTCCTCAACTGGATTTGATTCCTTTGACGCTGGAAGGGTCTGCACGTGGATACGCGTTGAAGAGTGATCCACTGGCGGGCAAAGTGAAGTGGCAAGTGACGCGCGCTGGCGCACACTGATTGGAAGTGTGGCCATGCCTTACACACGGTCGGGAAGGGGGCAAGCGCAGCGCGCCCCCGCAGATCACAATGACACTCAAGCAAGACAGGTACTCTCAGAATCCACCAAACTTTATTAAACCGGCGGGGGCGCGCTGCGCTTGCCCCCTTCCCAACTGCATGTAGGTGAGTACCAAATGTCTACAAAATTCCTCAGTGCAATTCTGTTGCTCCTGTTGTCCTCATCATCAGCCCACTCGCAGAATCAATTCATCACAACCCATGGCAAGCAATTCCTAACGCCTGACGGCAAGCCACTCATACTCAGAGGTATGAACCTCGGCAACTGGCTCGTTCCCGAAGGCTACATGTTCAAGTTCAAGTCTGCGAATTCACCGCGCTTGATTGAAACGGTAATCAACCAGCTCGTTGGTGAAGACGAAGCACGCCGGTTTTGGAAAACCTATCGCGATAATTACATCACCAGCGAGGATATTCACCTTCTCAAGAAATTGGGTTTCAACTCCGTTCGCATTCCTTTCAACTATCGCTTGTTTCTATCGGCCGATGATCCTTCAAAACTCGAGGGCGATGGCTACCGACTT
>Ga0134124_10002329_pt1 | contig 15346 bp, 11 predicted proteins | sample KB304_FD_96880 | JGI IMG/M metagenome (GOLD analysis project Ga0134124, IMG submission 96880) | Terrestrial soil microbial communities without Nitrogen fertilizer from Kellogg Biological Station, Michigan, USA - KB3-0-4 | ecosystem: Environmental > Terrestrial > Soil > Unclassified ... | reverse complement strand
TGCGCATCCGCCGATCGTAGTCTTTCTGGCAATTCTCCGGCAGGTACTCCTTCACATTCCGTCGCTTGTGAATCTGGCAGCGCTGCACTTCCACTTGGGCACCGAAAACACGTTCCACACCGGAGCGCGGTGCTTTCGATCCATCCATCACCACCAGATACCGCCGCTGCAGATCCAGCCCTCGCTCCACCAGATCTTCCAACAGCCCTTTGACCTGAAATCTGTACCTCCCCAATCTGCGATCTGGCTCCCGAAAGCGGCTTCTGCCTTTTTCAAGATCTCGGGACTGAGCTCCGATGTGACTGCCGAGCCGCCAGTAGCGAGTGCCGTCCAAAAGCTAGCTGCGCGGAAAGTTTCTAGATCGGCAGGCGCATGAAGAACCCATATCGAGATTCTCTTGCCGTCGGGATGCCATGCCGCCGATAACCCCGACACCTGCACCGTCAGGTCCCTTAAAACCTCATAAGGGTCGCTGCCATCAAGTTGCTTCGCTGTCCAGAATGCGACTCTGTGGGCTCAACATAGTCAATTCAGGGCCTACAGAGTCAGTCACTTACGACGAGAGCCGAAGTGAGGTTTGTGGGCACCAGAGGAAAGGGTAAGCGTTTCTCCTTCCAATTCTGCCTACGTTGTCTTTCTGATCTCGGGTGCCACAATCACCCGCATTCTTACGAACTCCTTAGGATTCCCTCAGGCATTTCATATTGTCCGTTCACTACTCTTGCGCATGCTCTAACGAAGTGTGCCAACCCTTCGCCACAGCCAAGGCTTTGTTGACTTCCGAAACGGTACCCGCACAAAAATCGAGAAATCGATGAACAACACAACCATACTTGTCGTCGACGATGAGCCCCAAATCCGCCGAGTCCTACGCTCGACGCTCGCCAGCGAGGGCTACGACGTAGTCGAGGCGAAAAACGGCCAAGATGCTATTGAAATGACCGTTCGAGAGCGCCCTGATCTCATTCTCCTGGATGTAAATATGCCGGACATGAGCGGGTTGGAGACCTGCGGCAAGATTCGATTGTCTTGCAGCACGCCCATCATCATGATCACTGTGCGAAATTCGGAACAGGACAAGATTCTTGCCTTGGATTCCGGGGCGGACGATTACGTCGTAAAGCCCTTCGCTATGGGCGAACTGCTGGCACGCATTCGAGCCGCGCTGAGGCGCTCCAGCTCCGACGAGCCCTTCCCGAAAATTGAGACTTCGGAATTGAGCATTGATATCGAGAGAAGGATAGTGGACGTGCGGGGTCAGAGGGTCCACCTCACCCCGAAAGAATTTGACGTCTTGCGTGCTCTCGCGGTTCAAGAGGGAAAGCCACTTACACATAAGCGTTTGCTGCAAACCGTCTGGGGACCGGATCACGCCGAGGAAACGGAAAACCTTCGCGTGGTAATAAACCAGTTGCGCAAGAAGATCGAACGAGACCCTGCGCATCCCCGTTTCATCTTGACCGAGCCTTGGCTCGGATACCGTTTTCAGTTGCCAAGCCTCGCATCCGAAAAACGCTCACAGTGCAAATCGTGACTCTAATTCCCGGCAGCTACCGTGTCGAGGTCCAGATTCAGTTCCAAGACATTCACGCGAGATTCTCCCAAGAATCCCAAGTCTCGGCCCCTGGTATGTTTTCGCACTAGGACCTCCATGCCTTCCTGTTTCATCCCGCGCGACTGAGCAACACGAGGTATCTGGAATGCCGCGGCCGCGGGCGAGATGTCCGAGTCAAGGCCGGAGCCCGAACTGGTCACCAAATCCACGGGGATCGAAGCACCGGGATTCTCTGCCTGAAGTTTTTGCACGTCGCCTTTCACGCGCTCGATCAAATTCTTGTTCGTGGGTCCCAAATACGAACCGCCACTGGACGTTGGATCGTACCCGGCTCCCGCGTTGGACGGCCGGGAATGAAAATAGCCGGGTCCGGTAAACGCCTGGCCGATGATTCGGGAGCCTACGATCTTGCCGTTTTTCTCAATCAGTTGTCCGTTGGCTCGGTCGGGGAACAGCATTTGCGACAACCCGGTGACCGCCAGCGGATACAGCAATCCAAAGATCACGGTGGTCGCGAAAGTGAACCACAGCGAGATGAAAAGATTCTTCTTCATAAGTTCCTTAAACAACCCGAAGATACGTCAGTACTACGTCGATGAACTTGATTCCGAAAAACGGCGCGATAATTCCACCAACGCCGTAAATCAAGAGATTGCGCTGAAGCAGAGCCGCTGCGCCCAGCGGACGATACCGCACACCTCGGAGAGCGAGTGGAATCAGGGCGACGATGATGAGGGCGTTGAAAATTACTGCCGAGAGGATTGCCGATTCCGGCGTATGCAGATGCATCACATTCAAGACACCGAGGACCGGAAATGCCGCTGCGAACATAGCGGGTATGATCGCGAAATATTTGGCCACGTCGTTGGCAACCGAGAACGTAGTGAGCGCGCCGCGCGTAATCAGCAGCTGTTTGCCGATTTCGACGATCTCGATGAGCTTGGTGGGGTTCGAGTCCAGATCCACCATGTTGCCGGCTTCCTTCGCCGCCTGCGTGCCGGTGTTCATGGCCACTCCGACATCGGCCTGCGCCAGGGCCGGGGCATCATTCGTGCCGTCTCCGGTCATGGCCACAAGTTTGCCTTTGGCCTGTTCCCTTTTGATGAGCGCCATTTTGTCTTCCGGCTTGGCTTGGGCGAGGAAATCGTCGACTCCGGCCTGGCGGGCGATCGCAGCGGCGGTCAATGGGTTGTCACCCGTGATCATCATGGTGCGTATGCCCATGGCGCGAAGATGGTCGAAACGCTCCCTCATGCCTCCCTTCACGATGTCCGTAAGCGCTATTGCGCCGAGCACACGGCCGTTCTCTGCAACCAACAGCGGCGTTCCGCCAGCATTCGAAATTTCTCGAACGCACACTTGCAGCTCCGCAGGAACGCTGTTGCCACGGTCAGTGCTTAACCGGCTGATGGCTTCCAGGGCGCCCTTGCGGATTTGTCGGCCCTCAAAGTCGACGCCGGACATTCGCGTTTGCGCGGAGAACGGGATGAAAATCGGTGCGTGTGATGAAAGATCGCGGCCTCGGAGCCTGTAACGTTCCTTTGCGAGCACCACGATCGAGCGCCCCTCCGGAGTTTCGTCCGCAAGCGAGGATAGTTGTGCGGCATCGGCGAGATACGCCTCTTCGACGCCGGGCGCAGGAAAGAATTGAGTCGCGGCGCGGTTCCCCAGAGTTATGGTTCCGGTTTTATCCAATAGCAATACATCCACATCGCCTGACGCTTCCACGGCGCGTCCCGACATCGCGATCACGTTTCGCTGAATCATGCGATCCATCCCAGCAATGCCGATCGCCGATAGCAGTCCTCCGATGGTGGTGGGAATCAGGCAAACAAGGAGCGAGACCAATACGAAGATGTTCTGTGGAGCTCCGGAATAGACGGCAAACGGCTGAAGCGTGACAACCGCGAGCAGAAAGATGATCGTGAGGCCTGCCAGCAAGATATTGAGGGCAATCTCATTCGGAGTCTTTTGGCGCGAGGCTCCTTCCACGAGCTTGATCATGCGGTCAAGGAAGGTCTCGCCGGGATTCGACGTGATGCGCACCTTGATTTCATCCGACAGAACGCGCGTTCCGCCAGTGACCGCGGAGCGGTCTCCGCCCGATTCGCGAATGACTGGAGCCGATTCGCCTGTGATCGCCGACTCGTCGACCGACGCCACACCTTCGATGACCTCACCGTCTCCCGGAATGAATTCCCCTACGGTGACAACGACAATGTCACCCGTGCGTAGTTTCGAGCTGGGTACAGTCTCTACGCAGCCGTCAGCGCGCAAGCAACGCGCTTGGGTGTCCGCCCGTGCTTTGCGTAATGTGTCGGCTTGTGCCTTGCCCCGGCCTTCGGCCATGGCCTCGGCGAAATTGGCGAAGAGAACTGTGAACCACAACCAGAGCGTGATCTGTAGCCCGAAACCGAGGTGCCCTGCACCCTGAAACGCGTTCCACGCAAGCTGGATTGTCGTCAGGACTGCGCCTACCTCTACGACGAACATCACCGGGTTTTTTACCATCGTCCGCGGATTCAGTTTGCGAAATGAATCCAGAATGGCTCGCGAAAGGATACCGCGATCGGCAAGAGGTTGTTTCCTAAGTTGAGCGACCGGATCCATAGACATCCTCAGAAAGCCTTCCCTGCATGCATCAGCAGGTGTTCGAGAATCGGCCCCAGACTCAGAGCCGGGAAGAACGTAAGCGCACCTACAATCAAAATGGTGGAGACCAACAATCCCGCGAACAGGCCCCCGGTGACTGGGAATGTTCCGGCCGATTCCGGTACCGTTTTTTTCTTGGCGAGGCTTCCGGCAATGGCCAGCACCGGAATGATCATGAAGAATCGGCCCAGGAGTTGAGCGGCAGCTGTGCTGGTGTTGTACCACATGGTGTTCACGCTCAAGCCCCCGAAAGCCGAGCCATTGTTTCCGGTCGAGGAGACGTAGGCGTAAATCACTTGCGACAATCCGTGCGGACCGGGGTTCGAGATGCTCGACGCACCAAAGGGCCTAACGATGGCGACCGCGGAAAAGCCAAGTATGGTCAACGTCAAGATGAGAATCGCCAGCATGGCCATCTTCACGTCGTAGGATTCGATTTTCTTTCCGAGGTATTCCGGCGTTCGCCCGACCATCAGACCGGCAATGAAAACCGCCAGAATCACAAACACGATGATGCCGTAAAGGCCAGCGCCGACTCCGCCGAAGACCACCTCGCCCAGCATGATATTGATCAAAGGAACCATTCCGCCGAGTGGCGTAAACGAATCGTGCTGGCCGTTGATCGCGCCACAGCTCGCGTCGGTCGTCACAGTGGCGAACAATACGGAGTTCGCGATTCCGAAGCGGACCTCTTTCCCTTCCATGTTTCCGCCTGATTGCAACGTGCTGGCTTGCTGGTCGGTGCCCGCCAATTGAGGATTGCCTCTGGCCTCGGCCCAATAGGCGGTTGTCACGCCAGCCAAAAACAAGAAGACCATAGCCGCCCAGACCGCCCAGCCGTGGCGTCGCGAGCCTGTCATCCTGCCGAGCGTGTACGTCAGTCCGGAAGGGATTGCAAAGATCAATACCAGTTCAAAAAAGTTGGCGAGTGGCGTGGGGTTCTCGAACGGATGCGCGCTGTTGGCGGCGAAAAAACCGCCACCATTTGTTCCGAATTCCTTGATTACCTCCTGCGACGCCACGGGACCTTGGGCAATCACCTGCTGGGTCACCGTCTGCGTTGTGGTTTTTCCGTCCGCGCCGGTCACCTGCACCGTCTGAGGCTCGATCAATTCCACCGTCGTATACGGCTTCAAGTTCTGAACGACGCCCTGGGACACCAGCGCCAGAGATCCAATCAGGCAGATGGGAAGCAGGACCCACAGGAGACAACGCGTCGTATCTACCCAGAAGTTTCCGAGCTTGTCCGTTTCCTTACGAGCGATTCCGCGGAGTACCGCGATGGCCAGCACAATGCCGACGGCAGCGGAGACAAAGTTGTGATACGCCAGACCCGCCATTTGGGTGAGGTAGCTCATCGTAGATTCGCCACTGTAGGCCTGCCAGTTCGTATTGGTGGTGAACGAGGCAGCCGTACCAAACGCGAGACCGGGCTCCACATTGCCGAATCTCTGTGGATTGAAAGGCAGCCATTTTTGTGTGCGTTCGATCAAGTACAGTACTGCCATGGAGACGCCGCTAAACAGGAGCATGGCAGTGGCATATTCCGTCCAGCGCATCTCATGCTTCTCGTCGATGCCGATCAGCCTGTAGACGATTCGTTCCACGGGCCGCAAGATCGGATCTAGGAAGGTCTTCTCCCTTCCGAACACACGGGTCATGAACACGCCCAGTGGCTTGGTAAGTAGAAAGATCACCACGAGAAAAAAACCGATTTGCAACCAGCCATTTGCGGTCATGAACTAGAACTCCTCGGCCTTCAGCAGCGCGTACAGCAAATAGCCGAACAGAAGCACGCAAATCAGCAGCAGTGCCGCATTGCCTGCGCCCATAGACTCGCTCCTATTTCAAGCGTTCGCAGCTGCGAACGTAGAAAATTCCGATGGCGAAAAACACCGCCGTCGCTGCCAAGAAAGTGATGTCCAGCATGACCGCCCTCTGCGTACAAGAAACTAGAATTTCACCAACATTGACAGGCCGATGCGGTTCTCGATCTTCTTCAGGTCCGGCGTGAAGCCCGGGACGAGGGCGCCCGGCGATCCGCAAATATTTTCCACGACTGGAGCCGTCGGACACGAAGTCGGCGTGACGCCTCCTGGTCCCGAAAAATACGGTACATTCGCCGCTCGATGGTCGAATTCCGAACGGAACGTAATATATTGGCTAGGCATCCAGTCGAACGTTGCGGACGCGTCCCAAGCTTTGAACGGATCCCCGGGACTTTCGGTAAAGTATGGTGTTCCCGAAGCCGCCGTCGCTCCGTTGATCGGGGGCAGCAACACCAGGTAACGTCCAGGATTGTTGATTCGCCCACCGCCGAGTGTCAGCCCGTAGTGGTCCCGGTGAAACCACAGCCGGTTGTACAACATGAAACCTACGAAACTCTGTTTCGGGCCTTTCGCGGAGTTCCCGTAGCAGCTCACGCCTCCGCCATGTTCGCAGCCAAGATCTCCGGTCAGCGAAAATGCCGCTTTGCTCAAAAAATTGTCCGGCTTGTCGTAGTACTTCACCTCGATGCTGTCGTCGGTGTGATACCGCACGCGACCCGGCGTGTTCAAAGCATCCTCGCCGAGCATGTATTGATTTCCGAGGATCGAGAGCCACCCCGTCGGCCGCCACAAGATTTGAAACCCGAACCCCGGCCGGCCATTGAATCGTCCATAGGCCTGCCAGCCGTTCACGAACCAGGGCTCAATCTTCAAATGTTCGGTGGGAAAGATTTGAACGCGCACGCCGGTGAAAAACCACGGCGTGTTCGATGAAACATACGAAGGCTGGTAGGCCCAGTTGTCGAACTGGTAGTAGCTAAACAATCCGACATACGACATGAAAATCCCTGCATCCACATTAATGCCATGCAGCGCATTAAAGTGGTACCCGCCGTAGGCCTCCGAAACATAGCGGTAGGCATTGTCGAGATTCCACTGCCCGCGCGCCGGGCTGGCGTCATTGCGCGCCGTCGTCTGTGAATACAGCCCAAACTGGGTCATCAGTCTCGCGCGAACGTTGTCGTAGTGAAAATCCCCGCCGACACCTAGCTGCGTCACGTGCACTTCGTTCGAACGAAAGACCTCGCTGGACCCGCTGATTGTGTCGTCCTTCGGGTGATTGAAGCTGTAGTTGTAGTCCACGTCGGCGCGAATCTCTGGGGTAAAGAATTTCGTATCCATCGGGGATTCTTTTGTGCGCGCATTGCCGTTCAGCCAAGTGAAATCGGCGAATGCGAAAGGCTCTGCCTTCGCTGGTTTCGTCGTGGCCTTTTCCTGTGTACCGGGTGTAGTGGACACTGCAGCCGGAGAAATAGCATTCCCTACATCGCCAGAGGTAGCGGTCCCTCCGGCGACAGGCTGTACCGTTGCGGGCACAACCGCAGACGGCTGCGACGCTGGCGCGTCGCTTGAGGAAGGCGTCGCCGGTTGCCCCTTGGCCTCAAGCTCTGCGACGCGCTTTTCAAGTTCCTCCATGCGGTCCAGCATCCGGCGCTCCCGCTCCGTCAAGGGCGCGGGCGCGTCCACCTTAGCCGCGCCAGGCTTTGCTGCCTCTGTCTTCGCCGGCGGAGCATCGCCGTCCTTGCCACTCGCAAATGCAACGCCGGGCACCGCGCTGGAATACAAGAATGCAGCCAGCATGATCCCAATGAAGCCCCTCTTCTGCCCACACGCACCCATATTTCTCTCCTGTACGGCAACTGCAATCAAATGTATGCGGAGTCTATGCCGATACCCCACGCACTATATGACTCACGTCACAGGCAGCGCGGTGCGAAATCACCCCGTCAAATTTTCCTGCCCATGCTCCACGATCTTGCGATCGCTTCGTACACATTCCGCTCGCACACATGACAACAAGGGCCGCTACTGTGCGCCCGCATTGCCGGGCTGGCAGACCGCAGTGACCCGGCTGCAGGGCGGCCAGGTCTTTCTGCATCCTTCCAGGAGCCAATGTTAATCAGGCGTTTCGGCTCGTAGTTCTCATTGGCTTGAATTTCAGTCGCGGAACAAGTCGTTGGCTTGCGCTTTGCATCTCGAATCCAATGAATCAGGACGTAGACGTAAAACGCACAAGCAACTCCTGCTAGGACGATGAGAGCCACTGTCCCACCCACGAGTTCCGCCGCCTTCTCCAAAAGACAACAGACTGGAAGAACGCAACCGATCTCGCCAACCAACAACAAAGTAGCGAAACGGTGTTGAAGAAGTCCTGAGCGATTTATAAGGATTCTGTAAATAGCGGTCGGCAGATCTTAGGACAACCAAGCACTTAGTGTCCGCGCCTGCGCTCCAATGCCTTCGCGTCGATTCAATAAACCCATGCGAGCTATCAAGTCTCTGCCGATGTCGCTCACGACTTCTTTACAGAGGTGCTTGTATTTTCCAGACACTACGGTGCGCAAATGAAATCGCGCACGAGAGAAATGGGGGACTCGAACATGTTGCGCAAGGTGTCGACAATCTTGATTGCGATGCTTTTGTTCGTACCGTGGGCCTTTGGCCAATCGACTTTCGGCGGCATTGTTGGCGTAGTGAAGGATCCGGGCCAGCGTTCGGTCGCAGGCGCCCAACTCACCCTCACGAACCTGGACGATCGCGGTGAGCGCGATGCCAGCACCGATGACAACGGAGGATTTGAACTTATCAATCTAAAAGCCGGGCGCTACGAATTGGTCGTTCACGCGGATGGTTTTGCCGACTACAAGGTTTCTTTGCAGCTCGACGCCCGACAGAGTCTTCGGCTCGATGTCCCTCTCAAACTCGCCAGTGCTTCACAAAGTATCGAAGTTAACAGCGATGCCGGCCCTGTAATCAACACCGAAAACGGGACCATTGGCGACTCCAAGGACTTCCAACAAATCACCCGCCTTCCAGTGAACTACCGCGGCGCCACCACCAGCCCACTCGCGATGCTCGCCACTGTTCCGGGCGCACAGCAAGACGCCAACGGCAACGTCTCGGTGGGTGGCGGACTCCCTTCCCAGGTGCAGTATTCCGTCGATGGCTCGTCGACGGTGAACATTCGACAGAACGGTGCGCTCGGCAACATGAATCCGTCCTCCGAACTCATCGGTGAATTCAAAGTTACGCAATTCAACAACAACGCCGAATTCTCCCAGCTCGGCGACGTTACGATTTCCACCAAGAGTGGCGGCGAGCAATTCCACGGCAGCCTTTTCGAATATCTTCAGAACGACGCGTTCGACGCCGAGGTGTGGAACTCCGGCGACAAGCCGCATAAGGCCTACAACACGTTCGGTGGCAGCCTCGGTGGTCCGCTCATTCTTCCGAAACTCACCCACGGCAAAGCCAAAACCTTTTTCTTTGCGGACTTCGAAGCCAATCGCCGACGCTTTTCTACTCCACTTTTTCTCTCTGTGCCCACCACCGCGATGCGTCAGGGCGATTTCTCGGCGCTTTCCACTCCACTGATCGATCCCTTCACCGGTAATTCCTACCCTGGGAACAAGATCCCGAGCGGCAGCCAGTGCGCCAACGCGCAGGATTGTATCAGTCCCGTCGCCACGAGCCTGCTCAACAACTATCTTCCCGCGCCCAATATCAACGTGAGTGCCGCCAATTTCGGATCGCAAGCCAACTACTTGCAGCAAACCCCGACGCCCAGCGACACCAACGGTTTCGATATGCGCTTCGACCGCACCATCACGGCCAAGCAATCCATGTTCGTGCGCTGGAGCTGGAAACATCTCAGCGCACAGTCCCTGACCGACGCTGCGCTGAATACCGTCAACAATTTTCTCCCACCGGACCGCGACTCCGAACACAACAATAACATCATCACTTCGTATAACTATCTGATAACTAACAATCTCGTAAACGAGGCCCGCTTCGGCCTTTCGTTTTGGCAATTCCAAACTAGATTTCCGGTGCAGGGCGCGGCAGCAATCTCCGCCCTCGGACTGTCCGGCCTGGACCTCAGTGACCATCCGACCACCGGCGCCTTCCCTATCTTCAATTTCAGCGACGACTCCGGCAACTATTCGCCGATCGGACGCGACAAAGACGGCATCACCAAGTCGCAGACCATCCAGTTCGCGGATAACTTGAGTTGGATCAAAGGCCGGCACACCATGAAGTTCGGCGTTGACGTGCGCCGCGTGCGCTACCAGGACCTCGAAAGCTTCGGTGGGGCCGACGATTTTGGCGCGTTCACGTTCGACCAGGGGGTATTCACGGGCAATGCGTTCGCCAATTTGCTACTAGGCTTGCCTACAAAAACATATCTCGCACAATCCGGCCCTGACGTGCACGCCCACACCATCCAGACTGGCGTATACGCCCAAGACGAATTTCGCGTCAACGACCGCTTCACCTTAACCTACGGTCTTCGTTGGCAAGGCCTTCCCGCATTCGTTAGCGACCTCGGCAATCTCACCGCATTTGACGTTCGTAACGGTGGGATCATCCTTCCAGTCGGCAATGAGCCGCGGCCCGGCTTCCTGGCCAGCATCAACAGTTGCAATCCCGCCGATCCCACAAATCCCGCTGATCCATGCGGCACGGCTACTCCCGCGGACACCGCGCTCGGCTGCGTGCCCGTCCTTGGCTCAGCTCCCGGCATGCCCTGCGCTCGGGTCGAGTTCGCCAATAAAGTCGGCCTCGGTCCAGGTGTACGTCAGTTCTACGGAAAAAATCTTCAGCCGCGCCTCGGTTTTGCCTATCGCCCGTTCGGCAACAACAAAACCGTCCTCCGCGGCGGCTTCGGCATTTTCACCATGACCAATCTCGGCCAACTCTCTTTCAATACTACAAACATCGATGTATCCGTCGTCCGCACTACTGCCAATTCCGTCACCAACGGCCGACCCGCGTACCAATTTCCCAACGCGCGGACGCAAGACGGCCCCGCTGCCATCGCCGGAACCGGTGATTTCTACCAAAACACGCTCACCGACTATCGCGACCCGCAATCCGCGCAATGGAATCTCACCCTCGAGCGCGAACTTGTTCGCGACATCACCCTCCGCGTGAGCTACGTGGGCATGAGTTCCTATCGTATGAGCCAGACCGTCGATCTCAATCAGGTTGAGCCCAGCGCCATTTCTCCCAATCCCAACCCGAAGCCCTATCTCAACTGGGGCCGCATTCTCTCCACTACTAACTCCGGCCACGTGAACTACGACGGCTTGCAGTCCGAGCTCAACATGCGTTCCAGGAGAGGCCTCACCTTCCAGGCGAGCCATGTGTGGGCGAAGAGTCTCGGCAATGTTGGCGGCGACGCACCCACCACCTTCAACCCCGAAATTATCTACGGCACGCCTGTCGCAAACCGTTTCGATCTCTCTGGCAATCGCGGCAATATGGCCGCGACGCGTCGCAATCGCTTTCTACTTTCCGCGGTCTACGATCTCCCGGTCGGCCGGAGTCGCCAATTCTTTTCGAACCTGAACCGCTTCGCCGATCTCGCCTTCGGCGGCTGGTCCCTCAGCACCGTTAGTCTCTGGGAAACCGGACCCTATCTCACGCCGGTCACCAGCTCCAGTTTCGATCCCGGCAATCTCAACCTGTCGTTTCGGGGATCATTCCAGCGTCCCGATTGCCTTGCCAATGGCAATATTGCGAATTCCGCGACCGGCAGCATGTTCAGCGCGAGCGCCTTCAATCCCATTCCCTCAGGCCCGGTTGGAAACTGCGGCGTTGGTATTCTCGAAGGTCCTGGCACGACCACCGTCGCCGCCGGACTTGCGAAGACATTTCATCTCACCGAGCGGATGCGCCTCCGATTCGAAGGCACTTTCACCAATCTCTTCAACCATCCGAACTTCGCGCCCCCTCCGACGAATGTGACGTCGGCGGCGTTTGGTATAGTGCAAAGCGCGCAGGCCGCGGAGAACAGCGGCAACCGCACCGGGCAGTTCGGCCTGCGGTTTGAATTCTAGCAACCACCCAGAAGTAGTTCCTGCTGGCATCCCTGAGAAATCGATGCGGGTCAGCAAAGCTGAACGCCGACCTGACCCCACATCCTTATTCCCCTCGCTCACCGACGACGCGAATCACCGATAGACGATATTCAAACTTTCCATTTGCCGTGTGTAGTCCACAGCGTCAGGATGCTCCCGAGGCGGGGTCCTCCTGCAGTCTTTTCGTTCCTAGGGCAAGATCCCGTGCTTCTCGCCAAAGGAGGATGGTAATGAAAAGGCCGGCGATGACCGCGGTAGTAGCTTTCCTGACGTGGATGCCAGTCATGGTTCAAGCAGGGCAGAACGGTAGCGCAACGCAGGATAACGGCTCTGAAACGCGCAAGATTTCAGGGAAGCCGATCAGCCTTACGGGCATGGTGGGCACCGATGGCAAAACCTTAACGGCGGATAAGGACAGCCGGATTTGGATGGTCAGCAACCCGGAGACCCTCAACGGGATCGATGGGCGGCACGTAAAGATTCGAGCGCTCCTAGGCGCTGTCCAGGGCCAGATTCGAATCGTGTCGGTCAGCGCAATTGCCGAAGGAAACGGTACAAAGTATAGCGACGCTGCATTCAGACGGTGAGTGACGCCACGTCGCCACCGAGATTGTCGAACTCAGGTCGAACGTTACGATTGGCACGACCGAATGGCCCGACACAAACCAACTAGAAGTCCGACTGTGCAGATTGCGCCCGGTCGAGGATCCGACTGCTGATCTCAGTACATTCCGACACCAACGCATTTGTATTCCTTCCGGCCAGCGTTGCGGCGTCTATCTCGGTGATCAACAAGGCTGCGGTTGCCAGGTCCGCGCTGCTAGAAAAGAGGCAGCCAGGAGCCACATTTGGGCAAGGTTGACGTTGTCAAGGCATGGAAACCCGAGATGAACGCACTGGGGTTTGTCTATCGGGGAAATATGTTCCGGTTGCAAGAAACGATAGACCAACCCCTTCACTTTGCGATTTCGATTCAAAGAAACTTACGGTCTGAAACGTACATGATCCAACCCACGATCTTGATCAAGAGCCCGCTTGAACAGGATTCTAGGTGGCAGGTCCTCGTCATGGGCAAGCTTTGCCCCAACGGGGTCTACCTACACGTTCGCAATGGAGCCTGGTGGCCACCTGAGACTTTGCCGGAGGCTCTTGACGGGGTAAGAAGTTTTGCCGTTCCATGGTTTCGAGCATGGGGCAAAACATCTTTTTTGGTTGAAAAGCACGAAATCGCAATTCGTGAACGCAAGCACTTGATCGACGTCTTGGAACCCCTCTCATCAGAGCAAAGGGAAGCTATTGCCCGTGTCTGGCCCCGCCCTGCCGACTCGGATTGGCGAGTTCCGCCAATGACCTTCTATTGCGCTTCGATCTTGCACTATTTGGCTGGAGACCGCGAAATGGCGATCCTCCGAACGAAAGATTGGCTGGCGCGGCTAGATCCCGACAATATTAATGAGAGAGAGCAGGCTCAAACGCAACTCAATTTGTTGGTGCGAATCCACTGAAAGCGTTGTGCCCGGCCTTCCCGCACGTCTCGTTTCTCAATTTCAGATGCCTGACAAGTTGAGTAACCGGACATTGGGGCCCAGTTTCCGATAACGGCGTTAGGACTTGTTCCAAGTTCACGCGAGTTTCGGGGTTCAAAGAGCAAGAACAGATAGGGACAAACGATGCCCCGTCGCATCTGTTTCTTCTTGTCCTTCGGCCGCTATTCGAAGGCACGGGCCGTACGCGCTACGCTGGATTTGGAGCCCGGAAGAGAACAGTGTGGCGGCGGTAGAAGACGCAGCTGCCTGGGAGACTACTATGAATTCGAACGATTTTCCGTCGGCTTTGAACTTCATTTTGTTCTTGTCGAGCGTGAACTGGATCGATGTATTTAACGGAATGAGGGTCTGATCGGACGGCTTCGGCTGACGAATGGTGTAGTCGGTGGTGCCGGAGCGGACGACATACTGCTGGCAAAGGACATCGAGGTCCTGTTTTTTGGACTTCTTTGCGCCACACGTGACAGAGGTTTGGGAAACAATAGTGCCCTGTTGCGGCTTGGACCCGCCGAAGACGACCGTTGTACATAGCAAAAGGACCGCTAAGAAGATTGGAGGCTTTTTCATTTAGACTCCCGGAACAGGCGGTGAAGCTGCCTAATTCAGGTTATGCCTAACTTCACTGATACTTAGTAGAGGCAGCTAATACGACGCAGGAAGAGAATAGAATTTGATCTCGGGTTCGGTACTGGCAATAGTTACAGGGGACTAACGGGATTCCGATGCCCCAATTACCGTCGGGATCTATGGTTAAGTTGTTGCTGAAGCGCAACGAGCAGAAGTGCACCCCGTTTCGCCTCATTCCAGACTAGTCATCGGCTACTCGGAACTGATCGTCAGACTATGCGCCTAAGGCCTGGAGAGTCGCGTTACCGGACATTGGGACCCTAGCTAGGCCGATTTCAAGTCTCCGGTAACGGCGTTTACCAGTTGAGGGCTTTCATCGTGCTATCTTTGAGTTCACCTTCCATGAAATCCGGCTTGTTCTGCCTTGCAATCGGCGCACTGAACCTCATCACGACCTATTCGTTTGCCACTGCCGACACGCCGGAGCTCCTCGCTAAAGATGGAACCTACGCCGGGTTGGAAGCGGAGACGTACGTCGGGAACCCTAAAGCCAAGTGGTTCCACGAGAACAGGCTCTTAATCAGAAACGATGACGCCATTCTGGACAAAGTGCCTGTAGTCGTCAGTCATGGAAAGAAGGGGTATTCCGCGTCGGATGGTGGCTTCTTTACGTACAGAGGCAGATTCTCGAAAAAGGATGATCAGATATTTGTAGCGTTGCGATTGTGTCAATCGGACTACGTATTGTTTCCTGCCGACAAACACGATTAATACACTGAAATTAAAACCTATCCGGTCAAGGTCATCTCCGGCCGACTTGAGTTCGAGGGCGTGACATACAAGCCAGCTGCATTAAACAAAATTGAACGCACTCGCTTGGAGCAACTGCTGAGCGCGGAACCGTTGGAGAAGAACGACGCCAGGTAGTCGGAGATAGTGTGTGGAAATTGATCGAATATCGCCCTCCGGCACGTTTCCGGCGTTTAGTCGGGCACTGAGAACCCAACGCAAGCCGCTACATGCATAGCTTCGGCTCGGCTCATTTCGGAGTCGAGGGAGGTGGAGGGGGCGATTGTGTCTTGTTCGAGGCATTGAAGCTTGCCTGCATCTCTT
>Ga0134124_10002328_pt1 | contig 15347 bp, 3 predicted proteins | sample KB304_FD_96880 | JGI IMG/M metagenome (GOLD analysis project Ga0134124, IMG submission 96880) | Terrestrial soil microbial communities without Nitrogen fertilizer from Kellogg Biological Station, Michigan, USA - KB3-0-4 | ecosystem: Environmental > Terrestrial > Soil > Unclassified ... | reverse complement strand
CCCGCATGTCGGAAGACGGCGGCAGCCTGAATCCGGAATCGATCACTGTGCTGGATCCCGCTTGTGGCTCCGGACACATCCTGGTCGAAGCCTATGAAGTTCTGAAGGCCATCTATCTGGAACGCGGGTATCAAACGCGGGCCATTCCCCGCCTGATCCTGGAGAAGAACCTCTACGGTCTCGACATCGACGACCGGGCCGGGCAGTTGGCCGGGTTCGCCCTGATGATGAAGGCGAGGGCAGATGATCGGCGGCTATTGGATAGCCCGATTAAGCTCAACGTGCTGTCTTTGCAGGAAAGCAATGGGCTGGATCTGGACGAGTTTGCCGGGCACCTCAAAACGTATGGGGTTTCGCGAAACGCGTTGGGGCAGTTGCTCGAAACGTTCGCTCACGCCAAGACCTTCGGTTCGCTGATCCAGATTCCAGAGTCGTTGGATCGGGAACTCAATGGAATTGCTGCGGGGCTGGAAAAGGCCAATCAGTCGGGAGACGTGTTTGCCACGGCGGCCGCTCAGGACTTGGGGCCGCTGGTACAGCAGGTGAAGATTCTTGCGAAGAAATTCGATGCGGTGGTGGCTAATCCGCCGTATATGGGTGGCAAGGGCATGCCAATCACCTTGAAAGAATTTACGTCCACTTACTTCGCAGCCACCAAACAAGATCTCTACTCAACCTTCATTGAACGGGGATTCCAGCTTTGCAAGGCTACCGGGATAAATAGCATGGTTACTATGCAAGGTTGGATGTTCCTTTCTTCCTTTACTCCATTCCGCGAGAAATTACTAGTTGAACGATCCATCACTAGTCTCATCCAAATTGGGTACAACAGTTTTCCTGAAATGAATTCTAAGGTTGCTCAAGCCTGCGCCTTTTCAGTCTTTGCAAGCAAAACGGACGGATTGATAGGTAGGTATGTAGATCTCAACTCGGCTCCTCAGTCTTCGGACAAGAGTGAGATCCTGCTCAATCGAAGTTCTGGAATTATCTATGATGTGTCTCCCGATAATTTCAGAAAGATGCCGGGCTGCCCTCTCTCTTACACAATTGCCCCCGGATTATTGAAGGCATTTGGTTCAATGAAGTTGGGTGAGTTGACTAAGGGAGAGGGAAAGAACGTTACCGCTGATAACGAGCGATTTTTGAGGTTCGTTTGGGAAGTCAACGCCGAAACCGTTGGAAGAGGAAGGAAGTGGATTATTTACGCCAAGGGTGGCGATTACCGTAGGTGGGCGGGAAATTTGGACTACGTTTGTGATTGGAGTGAAACTGCACGAAAACACTACCGATCGAATAACTCATCACGCATTATTGACGAGGATTTCTGGTATCTACCAGGATTAACCTGGACCGTAATAGCGACAAGCGGAGTTGGGTTCAGGTATCTACCGCCAGACACAACCTTTGATACAAAGGGATTGGCACTGTTCTTCAAGGCTAAAGAGAATATTGTGCCCATGCTGGCCCTACTGAACTCTACGGTCGGTCAAAAATTAATTTCCCTCGTGAACCAGACAATGTCGATAAACACTATCGATGTTAAGTCAATACCAGTATGTCCGGATTTTCCTGAAATCTCATTGGAAGCAAAAGAGCTGATCGATATTGCGCTGCAAGACTGGAATTCCGAGGAACGATCCTTTGATTTCTCAATGCCGCTAATGTTGAAAAATGGTCAATCGGAAAAGAGTCTACAGAGTGCCTTTAATGCCCACTTCAAGGCGGTCACTAGCAGCTTTTGTGTTACCAAACGGCTTGAGGAAACGATTAATTATGCCTTGATCGAAGCATATGGCCTTCGAGGTGAACTGTCGCATGAGGTCGTCGAAGACCAAATCACTCTTTCCCGCGCCGATCGAGAAAAGGACAGCCGGCGTCTAATCTCCTACGCCATCGGATGCATGATGGGACGTTACAGCCTCGACGAGCCCGGCCTGGTCTACGCCCGTGTCGGTAACGTCGGCTTCGACCCGAACTGCTACAAGACATTCCCGGCGGACGCCGATGGAATTGTGCCGATCACCGACGAACTGTGGTTCGAGGACGACGCCACCAACCGCGTTCGAGAATTTCTGCGGACCGTATGGGGTGCAGAGACCTTCGACGAAAACATCGCCTGGCTTGCAGAAAGCCTCGGAAAGAAAGCCAGCGAGACCCCGGATGAAACCATCCGACGCTATATTTCCGGCAGCTTCTTCAAGGACCACCTGCAGACCTACAAGAAGCGCCCGATTTACTGGCTGTTCAGCAGCGGCAAACAGGGGGCATTCCAGGCGCTGGTCTATCTCCATCGCTATCACGAAGGCACGCTGGCCCGCATGCGGGCCGAGTACGTCGTCCCGCTCACCGGCAAGATGCAATCCCGCATCGAAATGCTTGAGAAGGACAAGGACGCTGTGAGTTCAACCGCTGCCCGCAACAAGATCACCAAGCAAATCGAGTCGCTGAAGAAGAAACACGTCGAACTCCTCGCCTACGACGAAAAGCTCCGCCACTACGCCGACATGCGCATCAGCCTCGATCTGGATGACGGGGTGAAGGTGAATTACGGGAGGTTTGGAGATCTGTTGGCCGAGGTGAAGGCGGTGACGGGTGGGGCGGGAGATGAATAGTCCGGTACCTCTGGTGGAGGTGCTTTCACCCCAACAGATCATCGAACAGAAGACTGCGAACGAAATCGAGGTCTATCGTTCCGGGCGAGGCAAGTCGAGCATTCACCAGAGTGCCAGAAACCTGTCTCAGAACGTGTCGGACGACTATGGCAATCGGTTTCTGGTTGAACTGATACAGAACGCTCACGACGCTCACCCATCGGGCATTCAGGACGGACAGATCGCGGTTATTTTTGCGCCTGAAGAAGACGATTTTGGCTGCCTGTACGTCGCAAACCGGGGCAATGGTTTCTCTGAAAGGAATTTCCGGGCGCTGACCAATATAGCATTGAGCAGCAAGCCGGTGAACGAGAGTATCGGCAACAAGGGGTTGGGGTTCCGCAGCGTCTTGCAGATCTGTCAGTGGCCAGAAATCTATTCGGTAAGCGAGCGTGGTCCGAGCGGCGATTTCGACGGCTATTGCTTCCGTTTCGCCGACTCATCGGATTTGTCGAGTTTCATCGAGGGGCCGGACGCCCAAGAGTTGGCGGATGAAATTCTTCAGACGATGCCTTGCTGGTATCTGCCGGTATATGCAGCGGACAGGCCTGGGCTGGTGAGTCGATTCGCGGCAGAGAAATACGCCTCTGTCGTGCGTTTGCCACTTGATTCTGGGAAGGCGCGCGATCTGGTGTTGGAGCAGTTAGATGCCTTGGTAAGTCGAGAACATCCTCTTCATCTGTTCCTTGACCGGATCGCCAGCATCCAGCTGGAACGGGAACCCGGAAAAGTAGAGTTGTTGCGACGCGACGTCACTGATCAGTGGTCACTTAGCCCGGAGTTGGTGGTGGAACGTGTCGCCATTGGCTCTGACGACTATCTCGTCGCACTGTACGACCTTAACCAGGACAACTTTCGAAAGATATTGGATCTCAGCATCGCGAGAAAAGAGATCCCGGAGAGTTGGAAACAGTGGCAAGGAAAGGCACAGGTCAGTATCGCCGTACGCCTCGGAGTTTCCGTCGGAAGTGGTCTGATGTATTGCTTTCTGCCCTTGGGGAGTGAGGGGAAGGCGCCGTTTGCCGGTTACATCAACGCGAACTTCTACACAAAGATGGATCGTCGGGCCGTTAACGATGGTGTCGGCCTGAACAGGTATTTCATCGAGACGGCAGCGAGGTTGAGTTGCGTTCTGATTCAGTTCCTGATCGACAAGGGCTTACCGGATGCGCCCGGTGCAGTCGTCGACCTCTTGTGCTGGAGTTCTCCCTATTCCACAGTTGTAAAAACGGCACTCGGACAGGTAAGCGCCGGCCTTCGTGGGCGACCGCTGCTGCCTACGCAGCAGAAGCAAGGCGGCATTCGATGGTCCTCTCCGGCTGAGACAATAATCTGGGACGCCCCCAGTGACTCCTGCTTTTCAGGGAAGACAGTTTCTCGCCTTGCAGATGCCCCTATTCTTGCCGGTTCCCTGAGTGAGGCGCAGCGAGCTTCCCTGCAACAGTTCTTCTTGGCCGAAGGCATCAACTTTAGGCCCAGTGCTTCGATGCTGGCCTCGTGGGCGGAACAAATTGCCGCAGACTTGCTTGAAGGAAATGCACCCGTAGAACGATGGGCAGGTTTCTATGACGAAATCGCTCACCATTTCAGGTTCGATGCCTCTCCTTTGTTCGGCAGAAGATTTCTCCTCAGCGTCAATCGAGAGCTTATTGCAAGCGAATTAGGTGAGCAGAGCGGGCGTCGAAGGCGTGCCGCGGATGTGTATTTTTCGCCGGTAATGACTGGCGATTCGGATTCTGACGAGAATTCAGAAGGGAATCAGCTGCCGCTAGAGGAGTTGCCCGCAGAACTCCAAAAGGGGTTCGCTTTGTTGAATCGCGACATCCCTTGGGCAAATGATCGGGGAGGGCATCGGCCCTGTCGCTCCTTCTTTCTGGCTGAAAAGCTTGTTCGGGAATACGACACGAGCGACGTGATCCGCACGCTCGCTGGTATTACACAGAGTGATGCTACGGAGCGGATTAGGGAGCAGGCGTTACGTTGGGCATTCCGCTTCTGGTCGAGTGGCCGATCGCTTGTAGAGAAGGAAACGCGGGCGGCTGGACTTTTCGTTCCAACACGTGGTGGCTGGCGCTCTGCGGATTCGTCCATGTTCGGGACTGGCTGGGCAAGTTGCACCAATAGCAAGCGGCTTGAGTCGTTTGTTAAATCGGCAAGCAACATGGCATCGGAGTTCGCCGAACAATACGAGTGTTTCCTTCCTTCCTTCAGTGATTGGATAGCCAAAACCGGAGGAGAGGAGAATTGGGTGCGCTTCCTGAGCGCAGCCGGCGTTCGCGACCACCTCCAACCTATCGGTGGCGATAGAATCGTTCGCGACGGCTCGCCTGCATCATTGGCGTATACGCTGGCCCATGCAGTTACTGGATTAAGCGAGGAATCCAGGGCGCGCTGGAACCGGGCCTTGGCTGCGCGGGCAAGTCAAGCGCGTTTTTCCACAACACCGTACCGAAGTGAATTGACTCCGTGGCGAATGCCGGGGCTCAATCAACTTGACCTGCTGACAAACGATTTACGCAAGGAATATGCAATTCAGGTGATCAAGGCGATTGCCGGATTGCAAGAAGGACACTTGAAATTCCGTGTCTTTAGGCCAGGAAACCCCTCGTCCGGGCCTGTTCCTGAATTCTGGCCGACACCGCTTGCGACACTATTGAAGGAAGCGTGCTGGCTGCCGGTAACACAACAGGGTAGTAACAGCCTACGTTTCGTGCGCCCCGGGGAGGCCTGGTATTTCAACGCGGAAGATGAGGCGGCGCCACGCTTCATGGAACTGATAGCGCCGACGATCGCGAAAGTTATTGATGAAGCAACGTACGAGAGGCTTCGGCAACTGGCAGGGCTTAGGGCGCTCAATGATCCGAGAGATTGTATGCCTACGCTGTCGGCTTATGCCGAGGTTGCTCGCTCTGGGCTAAACGAACCTCGCGATGTTCGCCGGTTCCGCGAACTGTTTGATCATGTCTGGTCGCAGGTGGCCCCCTTAAATGAGGGCGTCGTGATCGATGCTCTCCCCGTGTTGGTTGGGGAACGCATTGCAACGTTCCAGCTGGAAGCAGGTGAAGAGACAAGTGAACAGCCAATAACTCGAATTGGCTATTTCATTGACACTGCAGACGCCGCGAAACAGCAGCTAGTCAACGAATTGGGGCTTCCTGCCTTTGTTTTTGGTCAATCGGTTAGCGAGCACACGTGGGGATGGCTTGACGTACTCGCGCCAGGGCAGTTCGTGAAGCTTTCAACCGAACGGCTCGATGTGGTGGTGGATGGCGTTGATTTTGATTCCGCCGTGAGTCCGCCCTTATTGTCGGAAATCTTTGGCCCATGGATCGTCGACTTTATTTTGTGTACCGCAGAATACAAGGGCGGTGCGTTCTTTCAGGCAACTCAGAGTGTCCTGGGAAAAGTACGACACGCTGCGATGAATCTTCGTGTCCACACAGGACAACGCGTTCAAATCAGCATGTCTGGCGCGGTGCGAGAACTGCCGGCGGCAGTGAATAGCGCTGTTGTCCTTTGGCCGCCCGAAGGTGCGGTCCTGATTGCGCAAACTGAGAACGAGCCCCTGGATCTAAAAGCGCTTTCGACCTACGCTAGCCAACTCTCTGTGGCCTTGGGTTATCCGGTACTAGGGAGTGCTCTCGACGCTGCGTTACTTCGTTTGTCCTCCCAAGTCCAGGACTACGAAACCGTGCCGCCTGATGACGAAGATATTGCCATAGTTCTGGGTATCTCCGTGGCTGCGGTCGACCAAACACGTTTGTATGTTCGGGCAGACTTGCGGGCGCATCTGCCGCTCGCCGCGCTTCTGGCTGCAGTGCTTGGCGAAAAGGAGACGCTGGAACAATTGCTTGCCTTTGCGAGCGATGAGCAACCGCCAGAGGATGCCGTTCACACAAGTCTGCTTCCTGTAGCAACCAAGCTCAATGTGGATGTCAAAGTGTTATTGGATCGCTTAGGAGCTTCATTCACCCCAAAGGAGCTTGCCGAGGAGTTCAGCCTTTCGTTACCTGATTTGAACAGGGCCATTCGGGAGCACTTCCCGGAGTTTAAGCCGCTCAGCTACGAAGTTTCGCACCGTCGCCAGTTCAAGGCCTATCTGACCAATAACAGCACGCGATATACCGAGTTGTTGCGGGCTGCCTATTTGTCAAAATTTGATGAGGGCGAAACCCTCAAGGAATATGCAAGACTTCGCGACGAGCTTCCGAATCTTGAGCCTGCCGGTGAGTGGTTTGAATCATACGATGACTTGCCAGAAGATCTGCTGCACGCACATATCTGCGCATGGCTAGAAAGTGCCCAGGTGCCGATTGAGGCCAAGGACATTGAATTGCCCGCCCTTGCTGAGGGGCGGCAGATAAACGGAAAACAGCTTCGTGATTTCTGGCTTCGTTTCGGAAAAGTACTCAGCGCTTGGGTGCGACACAGCGGGCAATCGATTTCCGCGACCCTCCGCTCTGTTTGGCTAGATCCAACCAGTTCGGTAGCCGAATATTTGACCTTGGCCCACAAGGACGGCTGGCTTGATTTTCGTCTGCTGGACGAGTCAGCGATTTACCAGCGTCTATTGAACTATGGGATTTGGCCTACAGGAAAGCCACTGAGTACGGAGCTCGGCGATTGGGGAATTTCAGAAGACGCGATCCGGGCGAGCGCTGCGCAGATTGATGCGGAACGTGAGAATACTCGACAGAGGCGTCTAAAGCTTAACGTCAATGGGGCAGAGCTCCTGGCGACTCAAGACAATTACAGCAACTTGGTTGCGGCCGTGGCTGAACACTTTGGCACAGCAACCGGACTTGCCGATACCGGTGCAGCAAATCAAAAACTTGCCAACGTTGAAATTCCGCGTCCCGGCGGTACAGGTGGTGGCTCTGGCACCACAGGTGGAAATAAAAGAGAGCCTCGGTCACCCGATACAGGACTGTCTGATGACCAACGACAGGCAGTCGGGTTGATTGGGGAACTGTACGCCAAGGAGTGGATTCGGCGCTTTTATCGCGAAAAACACAAACTTGAACTCGACGACTCTTGTTGGGTTTCGGGGTATAGCAACGCTGTTCTCAATACCGATTTCGGCAATGACAAGCTTGGGTACGACTTGATCGTTCGGCTAAAGACCGTGACTCATTATTACGAAGTCAAGGCAAGCATAGGGGACTCCCGAGTGTTTGAAATGGGGCCCACCGAGATTGCAGCCGCTCACAGGTTTCGAGCGGACAAGGACCATCGTTACCGTGTCCTCTATGTTTCTAATGCGACGGACCATAAGCGGATGAAGATCACGCTGTTGCCTAACCCGTTCTCAAAGGAAGGGGGACGGTCGTTAAGGGCAGTTGGTCGAGGTAGCGTGACATTCGAGTTCAAGTACGCAGGTTGAATCAACTTATTATTTCATTGGTATTGATGCGATAAAGGATTGCAGTGAGCTATCAACGGATTACCGACGCCCTGGCCAGCCATTTCTCCAGCACCCCCTTTGTGTTCTGGAACGACCCGGATGCCGAGTTCGCCCCCGCGATTGAAGGGCTGGTGCCGCCCGGTGTCGCATTGATTCACCTCGACACGACACCGTATCTCCAGGCGAAGTTGACCGTCGAACGTTCTGGGCGCGGCGCAAAGTTCCTCTTTTACAGCGCCAAACCCGAGCCGGATCTGACCAACGACTGGTTGCTCGACGTTCGCCTGCGCAGCAAGGTGTTTCGTGCCGACAGTGCATCGATCCTTCTTGAGGATTTGGGCCTTGCGAGCCAGAACCTTCGCGAGCACCTGAAGAATAGAGGCAAGTTCCTTAAAGCGAAGGACCGCGTCGAGCGGCTGAAGCGTTGGGTGCTGCCTGCCGATCGTGCTGACGATCTGGATCGCAAGATGATCGCGGTGCTGGTCAAGGCCGATCAGCCGGATCTATCAACAATTCTGCTTCGGCTGTTCTCGGGGTTGCTCCCGGAGGGTGTTCCCAACCTCGACGCAGAATCCAAAGCATGGTCAGACATCGTCGCCAACGAACTTGAGTTCGCCTTTTGGGATCTGCTAGCCAGCGAAACGGGTTACCAAAGTCAACATCCGTCGGTTCGTGATTTGCTGTTCCGCGTCTTGGTGACGGATCTTTCCCGAACGCTCCACGGTGCGTGTCCTGCGCAGTTGTCTCATTTCGTTCTTGGGGACAAGGCTTTGGCGGCCAATGCGTCGGTGTTTGCATCCGCTTGGCGTTCGCATATGGCGCATTTCGCTAGCTACGATGCGTTGTCCGGGGCCGTGGCCAAAGAATTGGGATTGACCGGGTTGATCTCCAGTCTGAGCGCGGAAACCTTGGCCGACGCGATGACCTTCGAGGAGATTGAACGTCGGATGATTCAGGACCTTAAGGCACGGATCATCTCCGGTCACGGGGCGGACATGGATGGGCTGCGATCGTTGATTGCCCGGCGTCGGGACGGGCATTGGGCCAACAAGCTCCTCGCACACGCCAGCGTCACCACCCAAGCACTCGCGGCTTGCTACGACGCGCTGGAAGCAGCTGCCGCCTTCTTTGAGCTCAAAGCGAAGTACAGCGCAGCATTCAGCTTTGCCAACTCTGATGCCGGGCTGAATGCGTACGAGCAGGAGATTTTCCGCTTCGATCAGCTCTACCGACAGTTCAACCATGCGGCGGACGCCGTCGAGCCCGTGGGTTGGGCCTTGTTACATGAACTGCGGGAACGTATCGAGAATTCGTACTCGGGCTGGTTCGTTCCCCAGTTGGGATCGGCTTGGAGCAAGATACTTGAGGGCGAGAACGGCCTCCTGAGTCACTGGACATCAAAGGCCTGGGGCAATCAGGAGGACTTCTTCGCTCGCCACGTCCAGAGCCACCTGGACTCCGGAATCAAGCGGGTTTTCGTGATCATTTCCGATGCCTTTCGGTATGAGGCAGCAGAGGAACTGGTTCGGGAAATCAACGGCAAGAATCGCTTCAAGGCATCCTTGTCCACCATGCTCGGCGTTCTGCCGTCCTACACCGCCTTGGGTATGGCGGCTCTGTTGCCGCACAAAACGCTGGCCTACAAGCGGAACAGCAATCTGGAACTGATGGCCGATGGGGCGGTGGTATCGACCTTAGAGCAGCGCAGCGACCAATTGGCGAAATACAGCGGCGTGGCCGTCAAGGCCGACGACTTGCTGGCTATGGGCAAGGACAAAGGGCGTGAATTTGTCCGCGATCAGCGTGTGATCTACGTCTATCACGACAAGATCGACTTGTTGGGCGACAAGCAGGGGTCAGAGCGGGAAACCTTTAGCGCCGTGGCACAAACGCTGGTTGAACTGAACCAGATTTCGACCTTCATCATCAACAGCCTGAACGGCTCACTGGTGCTGATGACTGCTGACCATGGCTTCCTCTATCAAGAGTCTCCGCTCGATGAGTCGGACAAATCAATCTTGGGTGAGAAACCCGAAGGGGTCTTGAAGGCCAAGAAACGTTATGTCTTGGGCGATGATCTCGGCCCGACAACTAAGGCGTGGTCGGGCAATACTCAGGTTACGGCGGGGACGGAAGAGGGGAAGGGCAGCGTCGATTTCTGGGTGCCCCGTGGCGCATCGCGATTTCACTTTGCCGGTGGTGCCCGCTTTGTCCATGGCAGCGCCATGCCACAGGAAATCGTCATCCCGGTTATCACTCTGCGCGAGAGCGAGAATGAGTCAGCCAAGACGCGCTCGGTTGAGTTTAGTTTGCTGGGATCATCGAACAAGGTGGTGACCAACAAGCAGCGCTTCGAATTCATCCAGACCGAGCCGGTGTCGGAACGGGTTCTGGCCAGGACCGTTCTCGTCTCGCTGCGTGATGGCGAGGCGTTAATCAGTGACGAGGTGTCGGTAACCTTCGATAGTGCATCCGGCTTGATGGACGAACGTAAGCGGTCGGTCATGTTGACGGTGCGTTCGGGTTCTTACGACAAGACCAAGGAGCATTTCCTGATTGGCCGCGACGCCAAGACGAACGTCGAAGTTCTCCGCATTCCTTTGAAGGTCGACCTGGCCTTCGCCAACGATTTCTAAGGCCGCAGCATGAGCGAACCCAACACAGAACAAGCCACCGGATTGGATCAAAGCGTCGATTTGCTCCTCAACCAGCATTTTGCCGGCAAGGTGGTGCGGAAGGACCTGACAAAGCTGATCAAGGAGGGCGCCAACGTTCCCGTGTACGTCCTCGAGTATCTGCTCGGGATGTACTGTGCCTCGGACGACGAAGAGACAATCCAGACCGGACTGACTACAGTTAAACGGATCCTCGCAGAAAATTATGTCCGGCCGGACGAAGCGGAGAAGATCAAGTCCAAGATCCGCGAAAGCGGAAGCTACAAGGTTATCGACAAGGTGACCGTCAAGCTCAACGAGAAGCGCGATGTGTACGAGGCGCTGCTGTCCAATCTGGGCGTCAAGAACGCCGAGATTTCGGACGCCTTTGTGCGGCAGTTCGAGAAGCTCCTAGTTGGCGGGATCTGGTGCATCGTCACCCTGAACTACAGGTTTGAGGAAAACCAGAAGGGCTCACCCTTCCTCGTGACCGATCTCAAGCCCATCCAGATGCCCAATATGGACATGCCGGGTCTGTTCGAAGGACGGAAGGCGTTTTCCACGGAGCTCTGGGTTGACGCGCTGATCCGTTCGACCGGGATGGAACCATCGTGCTTCAAGGAGCGCGTGAAGTGGCACCTGCTCGCCCGCATGATTCCGCTCGTTGAGAACAACTACAACTTCTGCGAACTCGGACCGCGTGGGACTGGCAAGAGCCACATTTACAAGGAAATCAGCCCGAACAGCATTCTGGTGTCCGGTGGGCAGACGACGGTCGCCAACCTGTTCTACAACATGGGCGCCCGCAAAGTCGGGCTGGTGGGGCTTTGGGACACGGTGGCTTTCGACGAAGTGGCCGGGATCACCTTCAAAGATCACGATGGCGTTCAGATAATGAAGGATTACATGGCATCCGGATCCTTTAGCAGGGGCCGCGAGGCGATCAACGCCAATGCTTCGATGGTGTTCGTCGGCAACATCAACCAGAGCGTTGAGTCGTTGGTGAAGACCTCGCACCTCCTGGCCCCATTCCCTGAGGCGATGATCGACTCGGCCTTCTTCGACCGTTTCCATGCCTACGTGCCTGGATGGGAAATTCCCAAGATGCGCCCGGAGTTCTTTACCAACCAGTTTGGGTTGATCGTCGACTATCTGGCTGAATACCTGCGCGAGATGCGCAAGTACAACTTCGCCGATGCGATCGACAAGTGGTTCAAGCTGGGCAACAACCTGAACCAACGGGACACGATTGCCGTGCGGCGGACGGTGTCCGGATTGCTCAAACTGATTTCTCCAGCAGGTGATTACGACAAGGAAATCGTCCGCAAGTGTCTCGAGTACGCGCTGGAGGCCCGTCGGCGGGTCAAGGAACAGTTGAAGAAGATCGGCGGGATGGAGTTCTACGACGTCCATTTCTCCTACATCGACCTTGAGGACAGCCAGGAGCGGTTTGTTTCAGTTCCGGAGCAGTCCGGTGGCGCATTAATTCCTGACGGCCGCCTAGCACCTGGAACGCTGCACACGATTAGCATGGGGACTGCCGAGATGCCCGGTGTGTTCCGTATTGAGATTCAAAGCATTGCTGGTAGCGGTAAGTTTTCGGCATACGGCGTTGCTTCCGAGGAACTTGTTGGGGTGGTATTTGATTTTTTCAAAGCGAACACATCCCGGGTGAGCGCCTCGATCAAGCCAAGTGAGCACGACTTTCATCTGCAACTGGTGGAGCTGCAAAGCGTGGGGTCACCGCAAACGCTAACCTTGGCAAGCTTCATCGCCCTGTGTTCGGCGGCACTTGGTCGGCCAATTCAGTCGCAAATGGTGGTGATGGGCGACATGAGCCTCGGTGGATCGGTGGTTCAGGTTAGAAACCTGGCAGAGAGTCTCCAAGTGGCGTTTGATGCTGGAGCGAAGAAAATCCTCTTGCCGATGTCGAGCGTGGTCGATATTCCGACGGTGCCGGGCGAATTATTTGCCAAGTTTCAGACGAGTTTTTACTCGGATCCGGTAGATGCAGTATTCAAGGCGATCGGGGTCGAATAGGCGACTTGATGACATCAACGCCCCAGGCCGGACTCTTCGACGACGTTGGTTTCCTCGACGCGGAATCTAAACTTCGCGTCGTCTCTGACTGGCCGGATGCTGACAAATTTCCGCTGAATCGGCCGGGTGAAACAGCCGGTCGATTAATCCTCGCAGATCTTCGCGCCTCGCAATCACCTTTGGTTGTGACCGGCTACGCGTCCCTTGATCGCGTCATTTCCTTTGTTGCCGATCTCGGGGAGCGACCAGGCGGGTCGGTTCGCCTGATCTTCGGAAATGAACCCTTTGAGTCTCGAGCATCGAATTTCACCTTGAAGGGGACGCCGTTTACCGACGAGGTCCGCGACTACTGGTTGGAACGCGGAGTCTCGTTGTTCCTTAGCGCAAAAATTATCGCTGCGATTTCCTTGATCGAATCTGGACGGGTCAAGAGCCGGTTTGTCGATTCTGAATCACGGAGATTGCACGCCAAGATTTATGTTGGCGATGACGCTGTGACCGTGGGATCGTCAAACTTCACGGCCAACGGATTGGATAGGCAGTTGGAGTGCAATGTTCGGTTTCAAAGAGAATCCGACAAGCGCCGTTATCGCGACGCGGTCTTGGTTGCAGAAAATCTTTGGCGGGTTGGGACAGACTACAACGAGGCGTTGTTGGCGCTGTTGAGCCAGTTGCTGCGTGTAGTGACGTGGCAAGAAGCATTGGCCCGGGCGTGCGCTGAACTGCTCGAAGGGGAGTGGGCCGAGCGATACCTCGAAAACCAGCTAGAGTTGGGCGACACCCGATTGTGGCCGTCCCAGCGAGTGGGGATTGCCCAGGCGCTCTGGGTTCTGGAAAACATCGGCAGCGTTCTCGTGGCAGACCCCACCGGTTCCGGCAAAACCCGAATGGGAGCCCACCTGATCCGTGCCTTGGTTGATCGTCTCTGGAGCAAAGGACGGGCACGTCGGCAGGCGCGCCGGGATATATCGGTCTTGGTATGCCCGCCGTCGGTTGAGCCGACTTGGCAGCGGGAATCGACAAATTGCGGCCTACCCCTGCAAATCCGCTCTCATGGAATATTGAGTCGTCGCGATAGCGATGGAAACGAGGAGACTGTTTCGGCCGTTCGTCGAGCCCAGATTCTGTCGATAGACGAGGCCCATAACTTCCTGAACCTCGCCTCAAACCGGACGCAGGAAATTCTCGCGAACATGGCTGACAGCGTGGTGTTGTTCACTGCGACGCCCATCAACCGTAATGCTTCCGATCTTCTGGCGCTTGTGGACATGCTTGGCGCTGACAATATGGAAGAGGAAACGCTCAAGGTTCTTGAGGGGTTGGCGCGCCGAAAGTCGACTAGTGATCAGGTGTTGGCTCCCCACGAAGTATCGGCCCTGCGACGGGAAATCCAGCGATTTACTCTCCGGCGGACCAAGACGATGTTGAACGCCATGGTCGATCGCAATCCGGAGCAGTACATCGACGCCCACGGAAAACCTTGTCGATATCCACGCCACAACACCCACAGCTACCAAACGGACGACACCGCCGAAGACCGGGCATTCGCACGACGGATTCGGGAGGCCGCCAGGCAACTCAAGGGGATTGCCTTGTTGGAGTCCGTCATCGAAATGCCGGAGTCGTTTCGATCAGAGGGCTGGACGGACGAGAATTATCTTCTGGGACGTTTATCAGCCGCCAAGCATCTGTCGCTATACAACGTGATGTCCCGTCTTCGCTCCTCCAGAGCGGCGTTGTTCGAACACTTACTGGGTACGCAACAGGCTATCGAACATTTCAATTTGCCGAATCGGGTGAAGGGTTCGGATACCGGAGACATCATCGGAAAACTCAAAAATCGCGCTGTTGGTGATCCGATTGCTTGCAATCTGCAATGCACTGCACCGCCGTGGTTGGTCGATCGCGAAGCATTCAAGGCTGCATGCGATGAGGAAATCCAGTTGTATGAGGAAATTTTGGTCAGCCTGAATGCCATGTCGGCAGATCGGGAGAAGACAAAGGCTCAACAACTTCTGCTTCTCGTAGAGCTCCATCGGCAGATTATTGCCTTCGATAGCCACCTGATAACGTTGTCGGTGATCGAGAAGGAAATTAAGGGCGCAGGAGTCCGCATTCCCATCTTTCTGGCTACAGGAGCCGACCATTCAGGAAAGAAGAAGGTGATGCGGGCGTTCGCTCGCGACTCACAAGCCAGAGGTATCGCCCTATGTTCAGACAGTATGTCGGAGGGTGTGAATCTCCAGGGGGCCTCCGCAGTGATTCACCTCGACATGCCAAGTGTTGTTCGCATTGCAGAGCAGCGGGTCGGTCGTGTGGATCGAATGGACAGCCCACATGCAGAAATCGATGCTTACTGGCCGGACGATCCAGAAGAATTTGCGCTCCGGTCTGACGAGAAATTCGTCATGCGCTACCAGACAGTCGAGACCTTGCTCGGCTCCAACATGCCGCTACCGGCGAGCTTTGGTCTGCAAATGCGTGACAACCCGCTGACTGCAGCCGAAATGATCAGGGAATCTGAAAACCTCGGAGCGCAATCCTGGGATGGGATACAAGATGCATTCTCTCCGGTACGAGATTTGATTGAAGGATCCT
>Ga0134124_10002327_pt1 | contig 15347 bp, 15 predicted proteins | sample KB304_FD_96880 | JGI IMG/M metagenome (GOLD analysis project Ga0134124, IMG submission 96880) | Terrestrial soil microbial communities without Nitrogen fertilizer from Kellogg Biological Station, Michigan, USA - KB3-0-4 | ecosystem: Environmental > Terrestrial > Soil > Unclassified ... | reverse complement strand
CGCGCTCGTCGGCTGGTCGCTGCTCGCGTGCGGTTCGTTGCTCGCGCTGTACACGTCGAAGAAGTTCGGTCAGCCGCCGATCACGGAGGACGACGCCTTCGCGGCCAAGTACGAACGCGCCGTGCTCGCGCTGCTGGGCGTCGCGGCAGCGGTTCCGGTCGTGCTCGCGGGGCGTGATTTGTCGACCGCGGTGTTCAGCGACATCGAAGGCCAAGCGCGGCTGATGCACCTGTTCAGCTACAACTATCGCCGAACTTGGCCGACCGAGTCGCTCGATTTCAACGGCATCCTCAGCGCGTTCACCGTGGTCGGAGCCGTGCTTTCGCTGTGCGCTGCCTGGCCCAAGTTGCAACGACACGCGCTATCACTCTTTGGGGTGGTGGCGGTGATCTGGACGGCGTGGGGGCTCGACGTGTACTTGGTCAACTGCTCACCCCATTGGGGCCAGCGCGAAACGATCCTCGCTTACTACGCCGCACGCAAAGGTCCACAAGAGCCGTTCGTCGCCTACCAGATGAACTGGAAGGGCGAGAACTTCTACACCGGCAACCGCGTCCCCGCGTTCGTCTCCAGCGGCGCCAAATTCAAGAGCTGGATCGCCGAACAAAAGAAGCAGGGCACGCGCGTGATGTTCTTCACCACCGAGCACAGCCGGATGACCTCGCTGAAGGGCGAACTCGGCCCGGTAAAGGACTTCAAGCTCATCACTGACAAGAAGCTGAACAACAAGTTCGGCGTCGCGCGCGCGGTGTTCTGAACCGGGCGGCCGTTGGCGGACCGCGCGACCTCCGCTAGTCTCGGCGTTCGCCATGCAAATCCCGCTGGGGATGCAAACTCGGTCCTGGTTCTGGCTTGCAGCCGGCGTCCTCGTGTCCGTGCTCGCGCTGAGTTGCGCGGCGCAGCCACAGGAGACGAAAGTGAACGATGCGGCCTCGACGAAGCGTCGAGCCAAGGCCAAGGCGGATGCCCGAAAGTCGCGCCAGCGAGCAAGTCAGCGGTTTGGATATTCCTGGACGCTGCCCAAAGATTGGCAATTCGTCGATCCCGGACTGTTCTGGGCCTTTCCCCCGACGCCCGCGTACGACGTGTACGCCGCGCAGCACTCTGCCGACGGACCGTTCATCCTGATGATCGCTACGGATGTGATCCACACGATTCCAGGGAGGCACGCAGGCCACGATGCCAAGGATTATGACCGGCTCGAGAGAGACGGCGCCAAGACTCTCGAGCAAGCTCACGCCAAGCTCACCAGCATCGAGCGCGTTCAAGCGTTCGGCGTCGAAACCGTCGAAGTCAAGGGCGAGCAGGGCAAGCTGCGAATCATCATTCGCTCGTTGTTCGTCGGCTACCGAAAGTTCGAGTTCCGATGCTTTCAGCTGGCCGAGCAGAGCGAATGCGGGCCGGCGTTGAGCGAGTTCATCATCGAGGATCTGCCGGAACCAGCGGGCGAACGGAGCGCACCTCAGGTGCGACACTTGCACGACGCGGGCTTCGGCGTCGCCTTCGACGCGCCGGATGATTCCTGGCTTTCGACCGGGCCATTCGTCGCTCGCGGCGGCACTCAGGTGGTCTGGATTTGGAGCAAATCAGGCCAACAGATCGACGTCCAAGTCATGGACCTCGAGGCCATGCCCCGCCAACCCGATCAAGCCGAGTTCGCGGCGCGGATGGCGCGTAGCGCTCGCGAATCCGGCCACCGCGTGTTCGAGAGTCAGACCGCTTTCGCGGGTCAGCTATGGGACCATCATGAAATGAGCCGCAAGGGCAGCGGCGAGCAAGACCTGTTCGTGCTCGTGCAGCAAGGGGTGATGTACAGCGTGCTCGTCACCCAGCCAACGCGCGACCCGCGCCTGATCGATGCCGCCAAAAATGGCTTCCGACTCATTGCCCGCGCCGCGTCACCCGCACCGTGACCGCCGCCTCACGGCCTTTGGGGTTGCGAGTCACCCGCGCGAATTACGCGACGACCGCCGAACATATGGATCGTTCGCGTGCCAGCGCTCACTCGCCCGCTGATCGTCGTTCCGCGCGGGATCACGCATTCTTGCCCCGCGTACACTTCGCGGTCTTGCCCGTCGATCGTGAGCGTGTAGCAACCCTCGACGACGATGAAGTACTCGTCGAATGGATGCACGTGCTCGTCGGTGTGTGCATCCTGACGGCACTCCCAGAAAGCCAGTTGCGTGCCGTCGGCACCGTCGAAGACGTAGCCCTCGACGCCTGCTGTGTGCTGCGCCGTCGCCGCAATGCGATTCATCGCGCTCTTCATGAATTCCGGGAAATGATTCATGGCCGCGCAGTCTAGCCGAGGCCTCGCCTGGGCAGTGATCTTCGCGCGAAACCTCAGGAACGAACGCCGAACGCGGCGATCAATTGGCGCAGCCCAGGGGCGGCAAAGCCGGCGGTCTTACGCGGCGCGAATGCACCGAGTACGAGAGCGCCGATGATGAAGGCGAGCACCGAGCCCGCTTCGGCCGAGCTCAGTCGACCGCGTGAGCGCTGTTCGATGTTCGAGATTTCGGTGTCGATCAGGGATCGCATTCGTGCAAACAAGGCAGGATCGCGCACGGCTTCGGCGAACACACCGACCCAGCACTTGGCGGCGACCGAGTCTGCGCGTTCGTCCAGTTTGAGGGCTGCGTCGACGTAGGCGAGCAGTGGCTCGTCGCTCGCTTGGTAGAGGTCTACTCGCTGCCTGAATTTCGTGATCAAATCTCCGAGCAAGCCGCGCAAGAGTTCGGCCTTGTCGTCGAAGTGATGATGCACGAGGCCCGGTGCAATGCCCGCTTCGAGTGCGATCGCCGCGATGGTCGCGCCGGCATAGCCGTGGTCGGCCAGCACGCGCGCGAAAGCTTTCAGGATTTCGACTCGTCTCTGGTCGCGATTGCTGGGTCTACCCATACTTTGGTTGGATAACCAATTTACTCGCCGCAGGCTAGATTCATGAACGTCAATATCAACGATCTTCGCGCTCGCTTCCTGCGGGCGCTCAGTGAGGCGGGTGCGCAGGGTTCTGGCGCTGCCTTGTTCGAAGAATTGCTCGCGCGCTACGGAGAAGCGCATCGCCGGTATCACACCATCGCCCACGTGGACGCGTGCACGGGCTGGCTCGATTGGTATCGGGGCTCGGCACAGCACCCCGAGCGCGTCGAACTCGCGCTGTGGTTTCACGACGCGGTCTACGATCCGCAAAAGAGCGACAACGAACACCAGAGCGCGGCCCTTGCCTGCTCGCGACTCGGCGAGCTCGGCGTGCCGGCCCCGACCGTCTGCGAGGTCGAAGCCCACGTGCTCGCCACCGTATCGCATCGCAGCGACGCCCAGGATGCGCAGCTAGTGCTCGATTTGGATCTGGCGATTCTCGGCGCATCGTCAGCGGGCTTCGCCAGTTTCGAGCGAGAAATTCGCGAAGAGTACGGGCACGTCCCCGAGGCCGCGTTCCAGCTGGGACGCGCAGCCGTGCTGAGCGAGTTCATGGCTCGCCCCGAAATTTACCGCACCCCGGCGCTGCGCGAGGAGCTGGAGCTGCGGGCGCGCGTGAATCTTCGGCGGCGCATCGCCGAGCTTTCGTTCTAGTCCGAGAACTCCGCCGGCCAGCAAGCTGCGATGCTGGCTAGCGAGCGCCCACTCTCTCACCCTCTCGAGTGATCGATCGGCACGTAGCCCGGTAACTCCTCGATGCGCTCGATCCAGGAGCGAATCGCCGCGTACGGTTCGAGGCTGAAGCCGCCCTGCTCGGCACAGTGCACGTACGCGAACAGCGAGATGTCGGCGACCGTGTAGCCGTCATCGACCAAGTACAGGTAGTCGTGCAGGCGTTTTTCCAAGACGGACAAAGCGTAGTTGCCCAGGCGATGCCAAGCCGCGAATTCTTGCGGCTGCGTGGGAATGACGTCTGGAAAGGTGCGGCGAAAGCGCGCTCGGCCAATCACCTGCGACACGTTGCTCTGTTCGAAAAACAGCCACTCGAGCACGTGCGTGCGAGACAAGCCAGGGCTCGGCAGGAAGCGCGTGCCTTCGGCGAGGTGCATCAGGATCGCGCTCGACTCACGCAAGCACGTGCCGTCCGGCAGCTGGAGCACCGGCACTTGGCCGACCGGGTTTTTGCGCAAAAACTCCGGCTCCTGCCCTTCACCCTCGATGATGTCGATCGGCCGAGTCTCGTACTCGATGCCGAGCTGACTCAGCAGCAGCCGCACTTTGTAGCAATTGCCGGAGAACGCGTAGTCGTAGAGGATTGGTTTTTCGCTCACTGGCTACGCTCGATTTTCGTAGTCGATCATGCGCACGCCGCGCTTGGCCTTTTCAGCCTCGGTAGCGACGCGCAGCTTCTCGTACAGCGCCACGACGTCGGTCTTGATTTCGCGGACGTGCAGCTCGGGCGTGGATTTGTCGAACGTCTTGAGCAGCAAATTGCCGGTGCCCATGACGCGCTGGAAAAATGGGCGGTCCACGGTGTAATCGGCGATCCGATACAGGTCGATCTGCTCCAGGCGCTTCGACAGCACGCCGGTCTCGACCACGATCCGCCGCGTGGTGATTCGGTACAACTTGGAGCCTCGGTGCCACCAGCGCGGGATGAGCCACAGGCCGAGCGTGACGATCACCACTACCAGCACCGAGACGCTGGGCACGAGCGCGCGGCGACCTTCGAACAGGACGCTTTCGCCCGAGTGATCGCTGTCGCCGCCCGCTTCCACGGTTCGCTCGGCTTCGCTCGGCGCGCTCACGCCTGAAGCAGTCGCTTGATCTCTTCTTTGATGATCGTTTCGGCGAGCGTGGGCACCACTTCCCACACCACTTGTTCGACCACTTCACGGGACAGCGACAGCACGGCCTCGACCTGCGCGCTGCTCAGCCCGAGACCATCGAGTTTGCCGGCAAAATCAGCAGGCAACGCCGGGGCCACCTTGGCCGCCGCCACGGGCGACGCAGCCGCCAAGGGAGCCGATTTGGGCGCGGGCGCAATGATCGGAGCGGCCGCCGCCGAGGGCGACGAGCCCACCTCGAGCGACGGTGCGCTGGTCATGGTCGGTCGCACGTTGGCCACCGGCTGCACCGGCGCGACCTGGGCCGGCGCGGGCGAAGCGGGAATGATCGGGCTGGGCGTCGACCCGTAGGCCAGCGTTTGAACCCGCGGGCGACCGACGGCGACGTCCGCCACTTTGGCGGCGGCGGACGGCATGACTACCGGCGCGGGCGCCACGGCACTCATCACCGGCGAAGCGGCCGCGCGACGAGCGATGGTCGTGACCTTTTCCAGCAGCTGCTGGGTGTCGAACGGCTTGTCGACGAAGTCATCCGCGCCGACCGCGTTGCCGCGCGCGCGGTCATACGGCTGCTGCTTGCTCGACAGCATCACGACGGCGACATTGGGAGAAGCCGCTTTGATCTTCTGGCAGAGCTCGTAGCCCGCAGCGTTTTCGAGGCCAGCGTCGACCAGCGCAACCTGTGGGTTCTCCCCCAGCTTGCCTAAAGCCTCGTCCGCGCTTTCGCAGAGAACGGTCCGAAAATCTTCGCCAGCGAAGGTGATTTCGAGCACCTTGCGCATGGTCTTGCTGTCATCGACAGCCAACAACGTGGTGGTCACGGAGTCCTCCGGTGTGACGTATGGACGAAGCCGGATCATCGGGTTCCACCCAAAAACTGTCAAGGATTTCGCCAAGCTTGCCGGCGGCCGGCTATATAAGTCGCTTTCGGCGCTCTTTGCGGAGGCATTTTCGGCTGCTTCACCGATTCTGCCCTGGCGACAACCGTCAGCGGAGCATGAACCAGTCGACGTCGGGCGTGAGCTCGAGGTGAAAATGATTCTTGTGGGCCGGATTGTAATTGGGGGTGAGGATGCTGTTGAAGACGTGCGCTCGGGCGGCCGCACACACCAGCTCGTGCAGCTCGCGGGCTTCGGGCGAGTCTGCACTCGGTGGGCGCGCGGCGGGCACACACTGCTCGGCGCCGAGCATACCGTGAAAGTGGTCGAGCACGTTGAGCACCTCGCCGTTGTCTTTGCGCAGCTCGCGCACGTCGATCGCCAGCGCCCCTTGGTGACGTCGCGCCCACTCGGTCATCGGCCAACTCTTGGCGGGCGGGCGCCACGCCGAGAACATGCGCACCTCGGCGATCGAGTGCGCGCGCAGCGTCTCACCGAAGTCGTCGAGCGAGAGCACCAGCCGACAATCGAAGATCTCCCACGGCACCGTCGCGCGTTCGCCGTCGGGAAAATCGGTGCGATAGAGCACTCCTCCGACGCGACCGGTGAGACGAACCGGGATCTTCACCCCGCGCTTGGGTTCCTCGCGTGAATACGGAATGTGCCGCTCGTCCAAAAGCGAGAGGCATGCGGACGGAGTGAGCTGCCCGTACGCCGCCGCCGGCGACCCTGGAGAGTGGCTGAGTGGAATCGTCTTCTTGTGCTGCACGCCGTGGGAGCGGTGGGGGTGCACCTTGGCTTTCGGTTTCGCCTTGCTCGGCTGCGCCGAGGTAGCGCCAAGCAGCAGCATGCCGAACGCGGCGCTCACGACCCAAGGCGGACTCACCCCCCGAGCGTGACCCGAAGCCGGCGAAAGGGCCAAATCCGCGCCCGTGTACAGAAACGAATTGGCGAAAGACGTCACAATTTGACGAATCGAGCGAAAGGGCGAAGGATCTGAGTTCGATGTCGGTGAACCCGCCCCTCAGCAAACGAGCGCGCTCGGTGCTGTACGCGATCGTGACCGAATTCATCGCCACCGCGGAGCCCGTCGGCAGCCGCACCCTGACCCGCAAGTACGGCTTCTCGCTGTCAGCAGCGACAATCCGCAACGAGCTCGCGGATCTGGAAGACTCGGGTTACCTCGCACAGCCGCACACTTCCGCGGGGCGAGTGCCGACGGAAGCCGCGTATCGCATCTTCGTCGATGCCTTGATGCAGGTGCGCGAGGTGTCCCAAGTAGACGCCGCCCGCATCAAGGAGCGCTTCGCCGATCTGACGGCGGATTCGGACATCTTGCGCGAAACCGGCAAGCTGCTGTCGGATATGAGCGGTGCGCCGGCGGTACTGGTGCGTGCCAGGACCGAAACGCGCACTTTGCTCACGCTGCGCTTCATCGTCACTCGCCCGTTCGAACTGCTGAGCGTGATGGTGTTCTCCGACGGCACGGTCGAAAACCGCTTCATCCGGGTGGAGAAGCCGGTCAGCGAGCACGAGCTCGAGCGCGTGCACAACATGCTGAATGAAGTGGTCAAGGGTCGCACGCTCGCGGCGATTCGCGAGCACTTCGTGAGCTATGCCCCAGACCACGCGGACGAGATTGCAACACTGCGTGCGCTCGGTCTGTACTTGGTGCGCGCCGCGACGGAAGGCGCGACGCGCGGAGTCGACGTGGTGATTCAAGGGCAATCACGGCTGCTCGAGAGCCCGGAATTCGGCAACGTGGAGCGCGTGCGCGAACTGCTGTTTGCGCTGGAAGATCGCGAGCGTTTGCTGACCTTGTTGGACCGCACGCTCGCTTCCACGAACGTGAACGTGTTCCTCGGTGAGGAAACCGAGGCCATGGTGGGCTTCCCCGTCAGCTTGGTTGCGGCGCCTTACCGCGAGGAAGGCGGCGAGCCGGGTGGCGCCGTTGGCGTGATTGGCCCGACGCGCATGGACTACCCGTTCGTGGTGCCTTTGGTCGGCGCAACGGCCAACGCCATGAGCGCCGTCATCGCGCGGCTTCGCGATCCCGAGCGCAAATCGATAGAGCCCAAGGACGAGTGACAGCGAAAGCGAGCGCCTCTATCATGAGGTATGGCTATGAGTTCGCCCATCGACCAAGCGCTGACGTTCGCCGAAGCTTCCATGTTCGAAGCCGCCCTGCGCTACAGCGCGGCCTTGCTCGAGCTGGATCTACGCGCCGCACAGCGCTTGTTTTTGAGCGCCTGGATGCTGGGCGCGCTGGGTGAGCAAGAGGCGGCCAAGGCAGGTCTATTGGTGGCCGTCGAGCGCGCGGTCGATTCGGGCAATTTGCCGCTGTCGGTGACCGCGGCTTGCAAGCTCGGAGAGTACGGCGGCGATACCGCGGCTGCGCTGTCTGCCATTGCCAAAGCCTTCGCCAAAGGTTCGGAGCGTTTGCTGGACAAGCGCGCTGCACCGCCGCCGAATTTGCCTGGAGTCGCCGCTGACTTCTCGGCGCTGCCCGACTCGCTTTCCGGTCGCGCCTTGCTCGACAAAGCCAAGGCCATCGTGGACAGCGCCGTGGAGTCGTTCAAGACCGATCGCATCGACGACGAGCCGCCCAAGCTCGCCCCGCAGGTCTTGTTCTCGTCGCTCGACGAGAAGGATCTGTTCGCCATGATCGAGATCTTGGACGTGCGGCTCGTGCCGCGGGGCGGAGTATTGGTCGAAGAGGGCAGCACCGGCGATGAAGCATTCTTCGTCGCCCGCGGCGAGCTCGACGTGCAGAAGGCGAGCAACAAACCCGGAGCCGCGCCGATCGCCTTGGCGCGCCTCGGCAGCGGCGCATTGTTCGGTGAAATGGCGCTGCTTTCGCGCGCGCCGCGCACGGCCACGGTGCGCGCGGCCGTGCCCTGCATCGTGCTCGTCGCCAAAAAACCCGCGCTCGATCGAGTCGCGGCCAGCGCGCCGGGCGTGGGTCGCAAGTTTGCCGAGTTCTGCCGGCGACGCATGCTCGAGAATTTGCTGCGCACCAATTTCGTTTTGCGGGCGGCCAGCCCCGCCGAGCGACCGGCGCTGATCGAGCGCTTCTCGATTCGCAGCTTCGAGGCGGGCGACAAAATCGTGACTCAGGGCGCGCCGGCCGAAGGCTTGCACCTGATCGCGCTGGGTGAGGTCGCGGTGGTGCACCGCGACGAGAAGGACGACAGCTCCACGCTCGTGACGCGGCTCGGACCGGGCGAGGTCGCGGGTGAAGTGGCGGTCGTGTTGCGCAGACCGGCGATCGCCGACGTGGTGGCTCATCACCCGACCGTCACCCTGTTCTTGCCGCGTGAGCGGCTGATGGAGCTGGTCAAAGGTCACCCGAAGGTGTTCAGTGATCTGTACGAGCTAGCGGTCAAGCGCGACGAAGAGACGACGCAGATGGCCAGCGAAGAAGCCGCCGAGACCGACGACTTCGTGATCGTCTGAGCGCTCGTTTTCGCGTCACCACAGCGTGAACCAGTGGGCGGCGAAGCCGCCTGCGCCGAGCGGCGACACCACGAGCGTGCCGGGCACGCCCAACGTCTCGGAAAAGCTCTTGCCGACGCTGCCACCGATGGCCTCGCCGAGCAGCGCACCCGACACGATGTCCGACGCCCAGTGATGATCACCGAACCACATGCCGCCCGCGACGCCCAGCGCCAGCGGATAGCCGGCGAACGAGAGCCAGCCGAGCTCGGGGTTCCCGGCACGGAAGGCCGCTGCACCGGCGAACATCACCGCGGTGTGCCCGCTCGGCCACGCGCCGATGCCGCGTTGAAAGGGTGCGAAGTCTTGGGCGCGCTCCGGCTGCTCGAGACGATCGGGCGCGTTCGGATCGCTGCCTCCGTTGGGCCATTGTCGGCCCACGCCGATCTTCAACAAGCCGACGACGCCGTAGGTCATCACACCTGCCTGCAAAATCGGCGCGAGGACGCGTTGCGTCGAGCAAGAGCCCGTCGCCAGGCTGACCGTGTAACCAATCAAGAGCCCCGTCCCGAGCACGTACGGAGTCCACACGCTGACCGGCTCGAGCCTCGGCTTGCCGAAGGCGTCGCGTTGCGCGACCAAACGCAGCTGATGGTCGGCGCCCGTGGGCGACAGCGACAGCGGCGAAAGCACCGCGAACCAGGTCAGCGCGAGCGGCACCGGTCGGGCGAAGTTCTCCGCCGTAGTTCCGAGGCGGGACCACGGTTTGGTCTCAGCGCAGCTCGGTTCGGCCTCGGCCCTCGCGGCGCCGGTCAGCGCCAGCAGCGCGAGCGCGACGCCGAGCCCGAACACAGGGCCCAAATGGGCCCCAGGACGAGCGTTGTGGCTGCCAAATCGCATGTTCCCGCCAGCAGTATGTCCGTGTTCCGAACGATTTCCGTAGCAATCCCCTCGGCAATGCCGGCCCATGCTTGACCGGGCCCGAACCGAACGCTAAGCCGGGACCCCATGAAGAGCTCGTTTCGGTTCCTTAGTGTCGTGGTGTCCGCAGTCGCCGTGCTGCTCGGCAGCGCGCAGGCCCACGCTCAATCCAAAATCGCCGTCGTCGACACGCAGCGCGCGATCATGGAAACCGAGGATGGGCTCCGCGCTCAAGCCACGCTCAAGAAAGTCTTCGACAACAAGCAGCGCGAGCTCGACAAGAAGCAAGAAGATCTTCAGAAAGAGCGCGAAGACATCGAGAAGCAGCGCGACGTGCTGAGCAAGACGGCACTCGCCAAGCGCGTCGACAAGTGGCAGCGCGAGATGATGGCGCTGCAAGGCGTGTTCGTCGACTACAACAAAGAGCTGCAGAAGAAGCAGGGCGAGCTCACGCAGCCGATCGTGCAAAAGATCATGGGCGCGATTCGTCGCCTGGCCACGCAAGACGGCCTCGATCTGGTGATCGATAAGCAGGCCGCGCCGTACGTGCGGAGTGACTTGGACGTGACCGATCGCATCATTACCCTGTACAACCAGGGTTCGGGCGACGAGGGCAAGGCGACCAAGAAGGAGGGCGCCGCGCCCACTGGTCCCGCGCCGGCTCCGCTCGCGCTGCCGAACGCGACGCCTCCCGCCACCGTGGCACCCGCGACGCCCAAGAAATAAGCCGAGCCAAGACTCGGCGAACTTCGGGGGGGGCTGATGGCCGCACGAAAGAGCGTGAAACTCGAGATCGGCAAGATCCTCGAGATTTTGCCGCATCGCTACCCGTTCGTGCTCGTCGATCGCGTGACGGACATCGTCGCCGGCGAGCACATCCGCGGCCACAAAATGGTGAGCGCCAATGAGCCTTGGTGTCAGGGCCATTTCCCCGATCGCCCGATCATGCCCGGCGTCTTGATCATCGAGGCGCTGGCGCAGATCGGCGGCATCTTGGCCTACGCCTCGGAGCCGTTCGATGCTTCGACCAGCCTGATGTACTTCCTGGGCATCGATAAAGCGAAGTTCCGCCACACCGTGACGCCCGGCGATCGCCTCGATTTGTACGTCGAAGTGGTCCACCACCGCTCGAACGTGTGGAAGTTGCGCGGTGAAGCCACGGTCGAAGGCACGCTGTGCGCTCAAGGTGAGCTCTTGGCGTCGATCGTCGACCGCGACGGTTGAGAGCTGGTCCCGGCACGCTTACTCGTCGGCAGCCGATCTCTCGCCGCGACAACGTACCGCAGCCCGAGCGATCGGGCGCGGTGATACGTGTCCTGCTGCATGTCGCTCCGCGTCCGTCTCGCCTCGCTCGCTCCGGTCATTCTCGCATCGGCGCTGGTTGCCGCCTGCGTGGGCGCGCCAGACGACACAGCTCCGCTGAGCGGCGCTCACGCGCTGGTCCAGCGCTCACAGCAGGGCTTGGTCGAAGCCACGGTGGCGCTCGACGGCAGTGAGCTCGCGCGCGGCGTGAATGACTTCTCGATCACGCTCCGCGCAGCCGACAGCTCCGCGCCGCCAGCCTTGAAGAGCGTGGACGCGACGATGGCCGTGCACGGTCACCGCGCCGACGCCAGCCGGATCGTCAGCGACGGCGAGGCCTTCCACGCCGATCTGGATCTGTTCATGAGCGGCCGCTGGCAGATCGCGTTGGGCGTCGAGCTCGACGCTTCTTCTGACGTCGTGGAATTCGCGCTCGACGTGCCATGAGTCGAGTCGCTTACTGCCTGTTCGCGGCAGTCGCACTTTGGACGTCACGCGCACCCGCCTGCTCGTGCAGCGGCCAAGGACCGGCGAGTGCGTGGACGCGCCCCGACCAAAAGTGGGGGCTGCGCTTGTCCGAACGGCTGGTGCTCGGTCAAGGCGCGTTCAATGCGCACGGGCGATACCAAACCTTTGCCCCCGACGAGCGCGATCGCAGCCAAGAATTCGCGCTCCTCATGGCCTACCGGAGCGGGCGCCTGGAGCTCTCTGCCGTGCTCGGTTTCGGCGTGCGGGACGTGGCGCTCTCGAAGGCCACCGAACGCAACGCGGGCCTCGCCGACACGCTGCTGCGCATGCGCTACGAGGCCGCCGAAGAGCCCAACCCTTGGGAAAGCGGCGTGTATCCCTCGCTCGCCATGCTGGCGACCCTGCGCCTGCCCAGCGCAAACGCCGAAGGGTTGGCTCCGCGCGGACTCGGCACCACTGAATTCGCGCTCGGCGTCAGCCTCGAGCGTTCCTTCGGACCCAAACTTCGCGGGGGCCTGCTGGCAGAGTTCGCCGGTCGTTTACCGGACACGACCTTCGGCTACACGCGAGCCCTCGGCCCGCGCGCGAGCGGCGAATTCACCCTCTCGTATTTCGCCACCCCGGACTGGGTGCTGAGCGCGTTGCTCAGCACCCGCTGGGAGGGCAATGTCAGCGTCAACGGCCGCAGCCAGTCCGGAACCGCCCAGCGCCTGACCGAAGTCGGCGCGGCCATTTCCTTCCAACCTTGGGCAAGCCCGCTGCGCGCCGGCTTCTCGCAACGCTACGCGCCGGGCATCGACGGACTCAGCGCCAACGTGCTCGCGCCGTTGACCAGCGAATTCTGGATCGGCTTCGTGCGCTAGGCCTTTCCCCGTCACTCCCGCCGACCACGCTCTTCGCGGCTTGTGACGCAAGTGTGTCGTCCGCTCGCCGGACCTTGACTGCCATTTTTTTTCCTGCGAAGGGGGTTATCAAACCGTCCGGACCTCGATCGCGCTAGTTTGGCGCGGACATTGCTAAGGGCGGCTACCTTACGCGAATCTGCTGAATATCTGTGCCAATGGGTGCCAAGTGTGGGCCGCGACTGCATCTGCCGTCGCGCCGACGAATCGGGGGTGTCATGCGATCCAATCTTCAACTCACGTTCTTTCGCCGTGCCGTCTGAAATCGCCAATGACGAACCGGGGCCTGACGGCGCGCAATCGCCGCAATCGCCGAAGGATGGCTCGCCGCAACCGTCCCGGTCCCCCCTCGCATCTTGGTCTGAACGCTGGCCTGACTTGAGCCGTCGCTTGCGCGCTCAATCGAGCCTGCTCGGGTTCGTGCTCGTCGTCGCCGCAATCGTCATCTTCGGCACCTATGCCCACCACATCCATCGGCTCGGCGACTGGCTGACTTTTTTCTGGGCTCGCGCCTGGCTGGCCCTTGCGGCGTTCGGCTTCGCCTCGTTGGCGATCGGGCTCACGATCTTGGCGCGGCTCAAGCTGTACGGGGGCACCCTGGTCGAGCGGACCAGCTTGGCGCTCGCGGTCGGCGTGCTCACGTTTGCGCTCGGAATTTACGTGGCCGGCGTGTGTGCGCTGCTGGGTAAGACTTTCTTCTACGCTTGGCCGGCGTTGCTGCTGGTGCTCGGTCGGCGCGCGCTGCTGCGATATTTCCGCGCGCTTTCGCGCGTGCGGTCGAAGTTCGGCGCGGCCGCCTTTTTTCCGCAAAACGTCGTGCAGGCGCTGGCCGTGCTGGCGATCGTCGGGGGCTCGTTCGCCCTCTACGTCCAGGTGATCTCCCCCGCCACCATCAGCTTCGACTCGAAGTGGTATCACTTGCCAATTCCCGAAGCCTACGCGGCCGCGGGTCGCATCCGGCCTTTCCCGGAAGGCTGGTACGTCGGAACCTACCCGCAACTGGGAGCCTGGCTCTACACTTGGGGCTTCCTCGCACCAGGCGTGCTCAAGCACCACATCAGTCTGGCGGGTCACCTCGAATTTGCGCTGTTTCTGATCACGATCGGCAACACCTCGGCGTTGGCGAGTCGCCTGATCCGCGGAGCTCGCCTGCGTCACGGGGGCGCGGTCCTGTATCTGTTCCCTGCGATATTGAACGTCAGCGCGAACCTCGCCATCGGCTCGGACCACGTCGTCGAGTTGTGGGCTGCGCCGATCGGCTTGGCGCTGATCCGCTACTTGAAGAAGGCCGACGTTCGGCACGGCGTGCTGCTCGGCATGTTCCTCGGTGGGGCGGTGCTCTCGAAGTATCAGGCTGTCTACTTCGTGGTTCCGATCACTTTGGTGCTCGCGGTCGATCTGGTGCGACAACGGCAGTTTGCAGCCTTGGCGACTGCGGCCGGGGTCACCGTGCTCGTGTCGAGCCCGCATTGGCTCAAGAATCTGATCGCCTACGGCGATCCGTTTTACCCCAACTTGTACCGCCATCTGCCGGATCACCCGTTTTTCAAGGGCGCCGGCGATCTGCTCGCGCGCTCATATTGGGCCACCGGCGAGAAATCTCCGTTTACGGGCTGGGCCAAAGTTCGCGACACCTTGAAGGCAGCGTTCGAGTTCTCGTTCTACCCGCACGCCTGGGCCGGAGTGAACGACAACGCCACCGTGGTCGGCTCGCTGTTCACGCTGCTCTTGCCGCTCATGCTGTGGGTACGCCCGCGCTGGCGCGTGCTGCTGCTCGCGGCCTGCACGCACGTGTCGTTGTTCGTTTGGTGGAACACCTATAGGGATACGCGCTACCTGCAGGCAGTCATGCCCTGGATGGCGGCTTGCGTGGCCGCGACTCTGGCCGCTGCTTGGCGAACGAACTCGCTCCCCTTGCGCGGAGCGATCGTGACGCTGGTCGGTTTGCAGATCGTCTGGACCGGAGACGCCTACCTGCTGCGCTCACAAGAACTGCTGGCCGCTTTGCCTCTGCGAGCCCTGAGTTTCGACAAAGAAGACCCGTTCCCTCGAAATGGGTTTCCTGGGGAAGCGCTCGCGCCGATCGGTGAACGCTTGCCCAAGGGCTCGCGGCTCGTGGGGCACGATTTCTATCAGTCGGTCGGGGTCGGCGTGCCAGCCATCACCGACAACCCCGATTGGCAGGGCGCCATCGACTACTTGCAGATCGAGCCACCGGACGAGGTGCTCCGTCATTGGCTAGAGCTCGGTGGCACTCACCTGCTCTGGCCGTACGCGAAGGAGGCGCGCCGAGCAGAAGACATGGCTCGCGACGCGGTGTTCGGTCGTGCCAGCGTCGCGTTCACCGACTCTTCGTTCGAGGTCGCCGGCTACCGCGTGGCGGAGATCATCGATCGCCCAGCGCCCAAGAGCATGCAGAGCCCCACGATGCTCGCCTGGCTCGGCTGCGGCAGCGAGCGCAACCTCGGCGTGTACACTCCGGCGGGCTTTGCCAACGGCACCGTCGAAAAGGCACTGACCCGCGAGGACCTGCAGCGTGATCCGACGGCGGCATTGGCCGAAGTCAACACGCTCTGGTTCAAGTGGGACTGCGAGGATTCGAGGGCCATCCTGTCCATCATCTCTCAGCAATTCACCAAGGTGATGGTCACGGGCGAGCACGAACTCTGGGT
>Ga0134124_10002323_pt1 | contig 15353 bp, 15 predicted proteins | sample KB304_FD_96880 | JGI IMG/M metagenome (GOLD analysis project Ga0134124, IMG submission 96880) | Terrestrial soil microbial communities without Nitrogen fertilizer from Kellogg Biological Station, Michigan, USA - KB3-0-4 | ecosystem: Environmental > Terrestrial > Soil > Unclassified ... | reverse complement strand
GTGCCCAGCTTTTCGTGAAAGACGATGTCCTTGAATTTTTCCAGCCGGTCCTCAAGCCGCGTCTTCAGATCGGTCTCGTAAAAGAACTTCGCGTCAGAGAGCCGGGCGCGGATGACGCGCTCGTTGCCGGCGACGATCGCCTTGCCGCCGTCGCTCGCCTCGATATTGGCGACCAGGATGAACTTGTTGGTGAGCTTGGCGCTCGCCGGATCGCGCAGCACGAAGCATTTCTGGTTGTTGCGGATGGTGGCGCGGATCACCTCGCCGGGAATGGCGAGGAACGCCGGGTCGAACGAGCCCATCAGCGTGACCGGCCACTCGACCAGGCCGGCGACCTCTGCCAGCAGGCCTTCGTCCTCGACCAGCTCGTAGCCTTGCGCGAAGGCGAGGTTCTTGGCGTCGGCCAGGATCATGTCGGCGCGGCGCGCCGGATCGAGCACCACTTTGGCGCCGTTGAGCTTGGCGACGTAATCGTCGAAGCGGCGCACCTTGATGGCGCCAGGCGCCAGGAAGCGATGGCCGCGCGTCGTATCGCCCGATTTAATTTCGCCCACTTCGAAATTAACGATTTCCGGGTCCTCAGTCTCCGGACCGAAGGTGGCAATAATTGAATGCAGCGGGCGTATCCAGCTTATCCAGCCTTCGCCGATGATGTAGTCACCTTTTTCCGTGACAAGGTACTCACCAGATTCCGTAGTAATGAAATCTGGAGAGCCCCAACGCATCGATTTTGGCCAAGGAAAATTTCGCACTACATCTGGAACGATGTCGGCGATTACGTCGATCGCCGCGCGGCCGGGCTTGTCGATTTGCGCGACGTAGAAGTCGCCCTTCTTGTCGGGCTGCACCTTGGCGTCGGAAATCGACTTCAGGCCCGCGGCCTTGAGGAAGCCGGCGATGGCCTGCTCCGGCGCGCCGACGCGCGGGCCTTTCTTTTCTTCCTTGATGTCGGGCTGCTTGGCCGGCACGCCGTGCACGGTGAGCGCGAGGCGGCGCGGCGTCGCGAAAGCCTTGGCGCCTTCATAGACAAGACCGGCAGCGACCAGACGGTCGGTGATACCTTTGCGCAGATCGTCCGCCGCCTTCGCTTGCATGCGGGCGGGGATTTCTTCGGAAAAGAATTCGAGCAGAAGGTCGGGCATAGGCTTGCTCTTTACCCTCCCCTGGAGGGGGAGGGTCGGCGCGCGGAGCGCGCCGGGGTGGGGTGACTTTTAACGCGACGAGTGTGCTTCAACGGTTTCGGTTCGCTGTCCCGCGAGCCGTAGAGTTCAGCATAGATCACGTCCAGAACGCCTTCGATGTTTTGCGTGACGTCGTTATTCCAAAGGCGGAGCACTCGATATCCTTCGTCGTTCAACCAACGTGTTCGCTCATCGTCTTTCGCTTTGTTGCGAGGATTGCTGTGCTGCGAGCCATCCAACTCGATGACCAGCCGCGAGGCGAGGCACGCGAAATCGGCAACATAAGCGCCAATGGGCACCTGTCGGCGAAAGTGCGTGCCAGTCGTTTCCATCTGTTTCAAATGGCGCCAAAGCGCGATCTCCGCACCGGTGCTGTTTGCTCGAAGCCGCCGCGCCGTTGCGCGCCGAAAACCGTCGATGGGCTTCACATTCGTCATCGTACGATCACCCCACCCCGACCGCTTCGCTATCGCTCAGCGGTCGACCCTCCCCCTCCAGGGGAGGGTGAAAGAAAGATCAGGCCGCGCCTCCGCCTTCCGTCGCCAGCCACGCGGCGCCACAGGCTTTCGCCAACTCCCGCACGCGCAGGATATAGCTCTGCCGCTCGGTGACCGAGATGACGCCGCGCGCATCGAGCAGATTGAACACGTGGCTTGCCTTGATGCACTGGTCGTAAGCCGGCAGCGCCATCGCGTGAGCCGTCTTGTCGTCGTTCCAGCCGGCGTCGAGATATTTCTGGCAGGCGCTCTCGGCCATCTTGAATTGCTCGAACAGCATGGCCGTGTCGGCCACCTCGAAATTGTGCTTCGAGTATTCGCGCTCGGCCTGCAGGAAGACGTCGCCGTAGGTGACCTTCGCCTCGCCTTCCAATCCATTGAAGTTGAGATCGTAGACGCGTTCGACGCCCTGCACATACATCGCCAGCCGCTCGAGGCCGTAGGTGAGTTCGCCAGCGACCGGCGCGCATTCGAAACCGGCGACCTGCTGGAAATATGTGAACTGCGACACTTCCATGCCGTCGCACCAGCACTCCCAGCCGAGCCCCCAGGCGCCGAGTGTGGGCGATTCCCAGTCGTCCTCGACAAAGCGGATGTCGTGCAGCGCCGGATCGATGCCGATGGCCCTGAGCGAGCCGAGATAGAGCTCCTGCAGGTCGGGCGGCGACGGCTTCAGGATCACCTGGAACTGGTAGTAGTGCTGCAGGCGGTTCGGGTTCTCGCCGTAGCGGCCGTCCTTCGGCCGGCGCGAGGGCTGCACGTAAGCGGCATTCCAGGGCTTCGGCCCCAGCGCGCGCAGCGTGGTGGCCGGGTGGAAGGTGCCCGCGCCCACTTCCATGTCATAGGGCTGCAAAATGACGCAGCCGCGCGCCGCCCAGTAGCGCTGCAAAGCGAGGATCAGGCCCTGGAACGAACGCGCCGGGTCAAGGTTATCTGCGGGCTCGCGCGCCGGGTCGGCCATCGTCAATGCTTGATTTGTCAGAGGAATTTCGCCGGGACCCTATCGGCGGCCCCGGGAGGGGTCAAGCGCGCACGGCTCCAAAAAACGGGGCTTTACGGGATATTGAACTAAAACCGCTAGTCTAGCGACCAACAAGAAGAACAAGGGGACGGAGGACGCCATGCTCGCTTTTCAACTGATCGGACTGACGCTGATCGCGCTGTTTTTCGGCGCCATGGTCACGGGCCAGCAAAGCGCGCGCTGAGGAGCGCCGCCTCCCCTATCGTCTGAAATTAAGAGCTAAAGCCGGTACTGGCCGGTGCGCGGATCGCGCCGCAAGGTCGGCCGCCGCTCCTGGTCGGTGACCCGCACCCGCACGCGCCGGGCATTGTCGAGCTCTTCGTTTACCCGCCGCACTTCCTTCACCACCCAATGCACGACCACCGCCCCACCCAGGGCGACGAACGACCATTTCACCAGCGGCGACAAGAAAATCGGGGGCATCGCGCTCTCCAAACGATTCCACGGATCGGCCATGAAAAGCTCGGGTCCGATCAAGGCGATTTCGAGGCTAGCGGCGGCTCGAAAGATTACAACGCGATGAATTATGCTGCCTTTGCGGGGGTTAGTCCCCTGGCAGCCGGGCAAAGACCGTGAATCGCGGCGTATCCGGCGGGGAGGACGACATGATTCCGATCCTGGGGCTGCGGCGCCTCGCCGCGCTCATCTTCGCGCTCACGGCCCTCGCCGCACCGGCGCAGGCGCAAAGCTGGCCGAGCCGGCCGGTACACTTCGTCGTGCCGCTCGGCGCCGGCAGCGGCGTCGACCTCGGCGCGCGGCTGTTCGCCGACAAGCTTTCGGCCAAATGGGGCCAGCCGGTCATCGTCGAAAACCGGCCGGGCGGCGACGGCATGGTCGCCATCACCGGCTTTCTGCAGGCGCATGACGACCACACACTGCTGTTCACGCCGGTCGCCTCGTTCACCGCGCATCCGTATCTGCACGACAAGCTGCCATACGACGCCAACGACATGATGCCGGTCGCGCGCATCTCCAAGACCGTGATCGCGCTCAGCGTGCCGGCGTCGCTCGGCGTGAATTCGCTGAAAGAGCTGGAGGCGCTGGCACGCGCCAAGCCGGGCCAACTCAACTGGACAACGGCGACCGGCTTCACCGATTTCGTCTTCGCCGGTTTCCTGCACGCCACCGGGCTCACAATGGCGAAGGTGCCGTACAGGAATCCGGCCGGCGCGGTGACCGATCTCGCCGCTGGCACGATCCAGGTCTTCATGCCGGCCTACGCCATCGTGCGGCCGCAGGTGGAGGCCGGCAGAGTGAAGGTGCTGGCGGTGACCAATCGCGAGCGCGCGCCGGTGCTGCCCAATGTGCCGACCGCGCTGGAATTGGACTATCCGTCGCTCGACTTCGACGGACTGGTCGGCCTGTTGTCGACACGCGACATGCCGGAGAGCGTGCGCCGGCAGATCGCCAAGGACGTGCGCGAAGCGGCCGCCGATCCCGGCCTCGTGCAGAAGATGACCGCGACGGCGCAGATCGTCAGCCCGGGCGATCCGGCGGAGTTCGCGCAATCGATCGCGCAGCAGAAAGCGCAGGTCGAGATGGTGGCCAAGCTTGTCGGCGTCAAGCCGGCGCAGTAGCGCTTACTGCAATGCGTAGCGATCGAAGCGGATGACGTCGCCTGCGCGCGTGAGTGCACCGTCCCCGATCACGATGAACCCGTTGTCGGATAGCTCAAGGCGATTGGCTTGGAAGGTCGCATCCTGCCATTCGAATGAGACCGGCTCTTCGACCAGCAAGGTCTTCTTGCCCATGTCGACGGTGACTTTGTCGAGGCGGATTTGAGCCGCGCCAATAGTGAGAACCACGTCGCGGCGCAGCGTGACGAGGTCGTTCACGCGGTCGTATGAACCCGCAGCCGCAGACACCGTAATCGCGTTGCCGCTCGACGTCTGCGACGCGAACCGCGCCTGGTCGAGCAGCATCGGATCAGGCGTGTGCAGCGGCTGCTCGGCGGTCTTGGCCGTCAGTTCGTAATGGCGGCCGTCGCGCGTTTGACCGGAAAACTTCGGCTCGCGCAGGACGAGGGCCGAACCGGTCGGCGGCGGCAAGACCTCCTCGGCGGCACGCGCCGGCGCCGCCGGGCAGACGGCCAGCATAACCAACACGATGCATGAGATTGCCAGCAGACCGCGCATGCCCTCGCCCCCGGTTCGAGTCTGGGACGGCGCGAATGTTTCTTGAGATCGTGTCGGGATTGGGCCGGAAATCCGGCAGTTCTTGTTTGAGCACGATCTTTTCCGAAAACCGGCACCCACTTTTCGGAGGATCATGCTCTAGAAGCCGAAACGGCTCCACACCGCACGCTCTTCCAGCGTCGACAAGAGTTCGTCGGTAAGCCCCGGACGGGCCGCAACATCGGCAAGCGTCACGCCCGGCAGCTTGCGGCCGAACAGGCTGCGCTCGGCCGAGATCAGCGGCGTGCGCACCTTGTCGCCGTAGCGGGCGCGCAAGGTCGCGCGCAGTTCGCCGAGCCCATCGGCGATGCCCATCTCGATCGCCGTGTCGGCGGTCCAGAACTCGCCGGAGAACATCGTCTTCTCCGCGCCGGTGAGCTTGGCGCCGCGCCGCGCCTTCACCAGCGCGATGAAGTGCTCGTGGATGTCCTTCTGGATGGCCTTGTAGCGCTTCACGTCTTCCGCCTTCTCCGGCAAGAAGGGGTCGAGCATCGCCTTGCGTTCGCCCGAGGTGTAAAGCCGCCGCTCGATGCCGAGCTTGTCCATCAATTTGTCGAAACCGAACGTCCCGCCGACCACGCCGATGGAGCCGACGATCGAATAGGTGTCGCAGATAATTTCATCCGCGGCGCAGGCCAGCATGTAGCCGCCGCTGGCGCCGACGTCCTCGATGAAGGCGAGCACCGGCAGGTTCTTCTCCGCGGCGAGTTCGCGGATGCGGCGGTGAATGAGATGCGATTGCGCCGGCGAACCGCCGGGCGAGTTGATCAGCAGCGCCACCGCGCGGGCGTTGCGCACGCCGAAAGCGCGGTCGAGCGCGCGCGCCACGGTCGCCAGCGTAATGCCCGGGCGCAGCGGCGTCGTCACGCCGATGACGCCGGACAGGCGCACCACCGGCACCACCGGAATGTCGGCGCGGAAGCGCGCCGGCAACAGCCAGCGCAGCGATTCGGCAAGGCGTTCGAGCGTGGAGGGTTGGGTCGCGCGGGATGTGGGCATGAGGGTCTGTTTGCAAGCGAACGACGGGGAAGTCAAAGCGGAGCGGGGTCACACTCCGGTCGCGGATAATTGATGCCGTATGCGGCGAAATTTATGACGCGTTAGCTTGTTAAGTCGCCGGTAACCTATTGTTTAGGATTGGCATGCGTATTGCAACGCGGTGGAAGCCACAACGACGTGGCAACAAGAAGAGACCCAACGATGGATCCAAAACTGGCCATTCTGTTCGTGCTGATCAGCGCCATTATTGCGCTTTCGCACCTTAACGACGGCACGTTACGCCGCATGCGCCGTCAACTTATCACAGGCCAATGGCGCGAATTCGTGCGCCGCGGCATAGATCTTAGGCAATCCCGCTGATTGAACGGTCGGCCAGGCTGATCGCCTTGCCGGCGCGCAGGATCTCTTCGACAGCCGCTGTCGGCCGGTCCTGCGCATCGTTGAGCACCAAGGCTTGAGCCTCGCGCTGTCCGGCGCGCGCGCCTCGCACCGCTCGCACCAGCACGCGAATGGCCGCAGCCTCGGGGCGCGGCAGCACCGGCATCACCACCACATCGCCGAAGTCGCCCGTTAGCGCCGCCAGCACATCGGCTTGATGCTCGGCGCGCCAGATCAACGTCAGCACACCATTTGGCTTGAGCAGTCCGGACGCCGTGCGCAGCCACCGCGCGAGCAAATCCGGATCGCCGGCATGCGCCAGACGCCGGCGCGGATCGGGCGAAACATTCTGGCGGCGCGGGTCGTTGAACGGTGGATTCATCAGCACGTGATCGACGCTGGCCGCGACGAGACCGCCGGCGGCGAGCGCATCGATGGTCTCCGCGTCGGCGCAGAGCGCGGTCACGCGGTCGGCAAGATTATTGGCACGCACATTATGCGCGGCGATGGTGCATAAGGTTTCGTCGATCTCGACCAGCGTCACCTTGAGGCCGGCAACACGCGCGGCGAGCGCAAGCCCCGCCCCGCCGACGCCGGCGCCGAGATCGACCGCATGCTCGCCCGCGCGCGCAGCCGCCGCCGCCGCCAGCAGGATCGCGTCGTGGCCGACGCGATGGCCTTTGAGTGGTTGCCGCAAAATGAGGCGGCCGCCGAGCACTCCGTCATCGCTGGTTGCAATCGGCTCGCCCATCATTTTTTTTTGCGCATGATCTAATCCGAAAACCGGTTCCCACTTTTCGGGATCATGCGCCATCCGGGCGCAGCTCATGGGCGAGGCCGGCGTCGGTCAGCAGCCGCCGCGCGGCGGCGACGTCGTCGTCCGCCACCAGCACGCGGCGCGGCAGCATGCCGAGCGAACCTTCGAGAATGCTCATGTTCTGATCGAGCACGAAGTGCTGGATCTGCGCACCGTCGAGCAGCGCACCGACCGCCGAGATCAGCACCACATCGTTGGTGCGGATGATCTCTCTCAAGCGCGTCTCCGCTCGTCGCCGGGCGCGCGCTGCTCGAGATAGGCGAGCAGCTTCATCTCGCGCCGGCCGCGCGTGACGGTGTCGAGCACCAGGCCGACCGAGATCGAGAGGAAGGCCGTCACCATGAGACCCATCGCCAGCACCGCGGTGGGCAGGCGCGGCACCAGGCCGGTCTCCAGGAAGGTGACGACGATGGGGATCGCCAGCCCGAGCGAGAGCAGCGCCAGTAGCGCGCCGATGATGCCGAAGAACGAGAGCGGCCGTTCGGCGCGATAGAGATTGCCGATGGTGCGCAGGATGCGGAAGCCGTCGCTCCAGGTGTTGAGCTTGGAGGTCGAGCCCGGCGGGCGCGAATAATAGGGCGTCTCGATCTCGGCGGTCGGCAGGCCGAGTTCCAGCGCGTGGATGGTGAGCTCGGTCTCGATCTCGAAGCCGCCGGACAACACAGGGAACGATTTCACGAAGCGGCGCGAGAACGCCCGGTAGCCGGACAGCATGTCCTTGAAGCTTGGCCCGAACACCGAGGCGACGAAGGAGGTGAGCAGCCAGTTGCCGGTTCGGTGGCCGGCGCGATAGGCCGCCTCTTCCTGGTCGACGCGGCTGCCGACGACCATATCCAGCCGTTCGTCGAGCAGCTTGCCGATCATCTTGCGCGCGCTCGGCGCGTCGTAGGTCGTATCGCCGTCGACCAGCAGGTAGATGTCGGCCTCGATGTCGGTGAACATGCGCCGCACCACGAAGCCCTTGCCTTGGTGGCGCTCCAGAAAGACCTCGGCGCCGGCGGCGCGGGCGGCTGCGGCGGTGCCATCGGTCGAGTTGTTGTCGTAGACATAAATGATGGCGTCCGGCAGTTCGCGGCGGAAGTCGGCCACGACCTTGGCAACCGCAACCTCTTCGTTGTAGCAGGGCACCAGCACGGCGATGCGGTAGGCGTCGAGATCGTCCGTCCCGGTCCTTTTGCGCGCAGGCGCGATTGCGATCTTTTTGGCCAACCAAGCCCCCTATGCCCACCGCGGGGCGCGACAAAAATGCGGTACGCGAGTACGTAAACTAACGCCCTTGCCCCCACAACATAGCGTTTCTATTGTGCCCTTGTCCTTGCCGGGAGATCAGCACTTGGCCGTCGTCGTTCCTTTCGAAAGTCCGCAGTCCTCCATCGAGCGCCTTGCCAGCCTGGTTGCGGCGGACATGGAGCGCGTCAACGCGGCCATCATCGCCCGCACCGGGTCCGAAGTGACCATGATCCCGGAGGTCGCCAACCACCTGATCTCGTCGGGCGGCAAAAGGCTGCGGCCGATGCTGACCTTGGCCATGGCCAGGATCGCCGGCTATGGCGGCGACGGGCACATCAAGCTCGCGGCGGCGGTCGAATTCATGCACACGGCCACCCTGCTGCACGACGACGTGGTCGACGAGAGCGACATGCGCCGCGGCAAGCTTGCCGCCCGCATGCTGTGGGGCAACGAGGCGAGCGTGCTGGTCGGCGACTTCCTGCTCGGCCAGGCCTTCAAGATGATGGTCGAGGTCGGCAGCCTGCATGCGCTCGACATTCTGTCGTCGGCGGCCTCCGTGATCGCCGAGGGCGAGGTGATGCAACTCGGTGCGGCAAAGAATACCGCAACCAACGAGGACGAATATCTGGCAGTGATCCGCGCCAAGACGGCGGAGCTGTTCGCCGCCGCCTGCGAGGTGGGTCCGGCGCTCGCATCCAAGGACAAGGCGGAGCTCGCCGCCTGCCGCTCGTTCGGCATGAACCTCGGCGTCGCCTTCCAGCTCATCGACGACGCGCTCGACTACGGTGGCAAGTCGGCCAAGCTCGGCAAGAACGTCGGCGACGATTTCCGCGAGGGCAAGATCACGCTGCCAGTGGTGCTGTCGTTCCGCCGCGGCGACGACAAGGAGCGCGCCTTCTGGAATCGCACGCTCGGCAAGGGCGAGATCGCCGACGGCGACCTAGAGACCGCAATCTCATTGATGACCAAGCACCATGCGATCGAGGACACCGTCGGCCGCGCGCGCCACTACGGCGCGATCGCCACCGATGCGCTGGCGCTGGTGCCGAAGTCGGAGATGAAGACGGCGCTGGAAGAGACGGTCGCCTTCTGCATCGCGCGGGCGCATTAGCGCGCGCTTCCAATCGCCTAATCAGCCATTGCGAGCCAAGCGAAGCAATCCAAGGCTGCGTGACGCTTGCCGCTCTGGATTGCTTCGTCGCCCCTTCGGGGCTCCTCGCAATGACGCCTAGCTAATTGCTGTTCGCCCGGTAGCCGGTCGCCGGATCGCGCATCAATTGCAGACGGATGTACGGGTCGGGATCCTGCCCGACAAATTTGCCGTATTGATAGACCGGCGGCGCGCAGCCGTTCGGCTGCGGCTCGGGCCTGAACTGAAAGATGCCGATCAAGGGAGGCGCCGCCGGCGCCGGCCGGCACGCCACGGGCGCGGCCTTGCGCTTGGCGCGCGCCAGAGCGGGATCGCTGGCCAGCAGTGCGAGCGAGGCAAATCCGGCAAGCGCGATCCACACGGTTCTCATCGACATCTCCTGTTTGCGCGCGCAGCCTTGCGCGCGAAGCCGGCGTTTTCAAGGGCGGCTCTACGCAAATCTGGTCGGCACGACCCACCAGTCGCGATGCGCGGCCTTGAGCGCTTCCGCCGCGGCGGCGGCGTTCTGCGCCGTATCGAACAGGCCGAAGCAGGTGGCGCCGGAGCCGGACATGCGCGCCAGCCTGACACCGCGCTGGGCGCCAATTGTGTCGAGCACGGTGGCGACCACGGGCGCGCAAGCGATCGCCGCTTTGGTCAGATCGTTGCCATTGTGCGCGAGGTAGCCGAGCAGACCTTCGATATCGGTCGGCACATCGCCGGACGGCGGCTTGTCGCCAACTCCGAGTTTGAAACGCCCGAAAACATCTTTGGTCGCGAGCGGCACGCCCGGATTGACCAGCACCGCCGGCAGCGGCGGCAGCTTTAGCGGCGGCGCCAGCCTTTCGCCGATGCCGAACATGATGCGCGCTTTGCCTTCAAGGCACACCGGCACGTCGGCGCCGGTCGCAAGCGCCGCCGCGTGGATGCCCGGATCGGTAAAATCGGCGGTCGGGAAGACGTCGCGATTGGCATGCACCAGCAACCGCAATGCCGCAGCAGCATCCGCCGAACCACCGCCGATGCCGGAGGCGACAGGAAGTTCCTTTGTCAGCAAAAAGCGGCCGAGCCTCAATCCATCGACACGCGACGCAAGCGCATTCGCGGCCTTTAGTACAAGATTGTCGGACGTGACACCGCATGCGGCGGCCTGCGGGCCGTCGACATCCAGCGCGAGCGGACCGCCAGTCGCAAGCCGCACCATGTCGCCGACGCTGGCGAAGGCGACCAGACTTTCCAGTTCGTGGTAGCCGTCGGCGCGGCGTCCGAGCACGCGCAGGGTCAGATTGATTTTGGCAAAGGCCGCGTCGGCGAGCGACGCCTCAACGACCGCCATCGAGAGATCAACCCCCGTCGCCGACCTTCTTACCGGCCTTGGCCTGCGAGGACGTCTCTTCCGGCAGCCCGTTCTTGAGCTTGTCCTCGATCTTCGGCAGCTCTTCCGGCTCCGGCTTCAGATCGCGCGCATGCGCCCACTGGAATTTGGCTTCCAGCACGCGGCCGATGCGCCAGTAGGCGTCGCCGAGGTGGTCGTTGATGGTCGGGTCTTCCGGCTTGAGCTCGATGGCGCGCTCGAGGTTCTTGGTCGCTTCCTCGTAGTTGCCGATCTTGAAATAGGCCCAGCCGAGCGAGTCGACGATGTAGCCATCATCGGGCCGCTGCTGCACGGCCTTCTTGATCATGTCCATGCCCTCGTCCAGGTTGATGCCCTGGTCGATCCACGAGTAGCCGAGATAATTGAGCACGTGCGGCTGGTCGGGGAAGAGCTGCAACGCCTTGCGCAGGTCGGCTTCCGCCTTCGACCACTGCTTGGCGCGCTCGTAGCAGATGCCGCGGAAATAAAAGAGCGTCCAGTTCGACTTGTCCGGCGCGCCGACCGCGTTCACGCCCTTGGTGTAGGCGTCGGCGCATTCGGCGAACTTCTTGTGCGAGCGCAGCACGTTGCCGAGCGCCATGATGGCCTCGATGTCGGTCGGATGCTCCTTGATCACACTGTTGAGTTGTTTCTCGGCCTCCTCGGCGCGCTCGAGCGCGTCGAGATTGGCGGCCATCTGGATGACGGCGTTACGGCGCAGCGGCGAATTCGCTGGCATGCGCTCGTAGACCTTGATGGCGAGCGCCGGTTTCTTCACCGACTCGTAGAGATCGGCGAGCGACAGCAGCGCCAGCGGATGATTGGGCGTGAGATAGAGCGCGAGTTGCAAATAGACGAGGCCGAGATCTTCGCCGCCGCGGCGACCGAGCGAAGCGCCGAGCCCGTAGAGCGCTTCGGCGCCCCCGGCTTGTGGCGTCTGCGCCAGCAGCGGCAGCTTTTCATTGGCCCTGAGCTTGGCCATCGCCTCCATCACCAGCGGATGGCGCGGCAGCACCTTGTCGAAGGCTTCGTAGACTGTGAGGGCTTCCTTGGCCGAGCGGTTGCGCGACAGCCAGCTCGCATAGGCTTCCACCACGCGCAACGCCGAAGGGTCGAGCTTATAAGCGCGCTCGAAGCGCTTGCCCGATTCTTTCGCATTACCGGAGAGATCGAGGATCATCCCGGCGTGCAAATCCTTGAAGATGGCGTACCACTCCGGCCCGGCGAGCCGGTCGATATTCGCGATCGCGCCTTTGGCATCGTTGGCGCCGACCGCGCTCCAGGCGATGAGCAGCGTGGCGGTGAGATCGGTGATCGGGCCGCGCACCGACTGCGCCAGCTCCTTGCGGGCGGCTGCATAATTCTTGCGCTTGAGCCCGTGCACGCCGATGACCAGCCGCGATACGCGGTCGTTCTTGTCGGCCTGCACGACGCGCTCGCCGTACTTCACCGCTTCGTCGATCTCGCCATCGACCAGGAGCGAGAGGAAGGTGCGGTCGAGCAACTCGCCGTTCTTCGGATCGTGGCGCAGCGCCTCACGGTAATAGATCGCCGCGGCGGTGGCGTCGCGCTGCTGGCCGGCGTGGCGCGCGGCGAGGTAACTGCCCGAGGCGGTGATGCCGAGCAGGTCCTGCGCGCTCGGCGCTTGCGCGGCCAAGGTGACGGGCGCCGCGGAAAGAAGCGTGGCGAGCGCGGTGCCGGCAATGCACCGGGCGAGGCTAGAGGAATTCACAAGCAATGCTCCAATTGGGCCGGTCGGGGCGCGGCGTCCCGCGCGAAAACCGCCTTGGGCTAGAGTGCCTGGGCCAGAATGGCCCTTTTGCGCCGCCCCCGCAAGAACGGCCCGGTTAACGATGTCATCGCGAGGTTGAAAGCCTCGATGTGGCAGTATCGTGGCCGTATTTTCTGATTTCCGATCACATGTTCGGATAGTTCGGGCCGCCGCCGCCTTCTGGCGGAACCCAGGTGATGTTCTGATTCGGGTCTTTGATGTCGCAGGTTTTGCAGTGGACGCAATTCTGCGCGTTGATGACGTATTTCGGGGTGCCGCCCTCCTCCACCCATTCGTAAACGCCGGCCGGGCAGTAGCGGGTCGAGGGGCCGGCGAAGAGGTCGTGCTCGGACGCCTTCTGCAGCGAGAGATCCTTCACCACCAAATGCGGCGGCTGGTCTTCTTCGTGATTGGTGTTGGACAGGAACACCGACGACAGCCGGTCGAAGGTGAGCTTGCCGTCCGGCTTCGGGTAGGCAATCGGCGAGTACTCGGACGCCGGCTTGAGCGTCGCGTAATCCGGCTTGCCGTGCCCGACCGTGCCGAACAGCGAGAACCCGAACGTGTTGGTCCACATGTCGAGACCGCCGAGCGGAATGCCGAGCACGGTGCCGTACTTCGACCAGAGCGGCTTGGCGTTGCGCACGCGCCAAAGGTCCTTGCCGATTGGCGACGTACGCCAGCCGTCTTCATAGTCGGTGAGCGCGTCGTGGCTGCGCCCGCCGGCGAGTGCAGCGGCCGCGGCTTCCGCCGCCTGGATGCCGGAATGCATCGCGTTGTGCGTGCCCTTGATGCGCGGCACGTTCATAAAGCCGGCGTCGCAACCGATCAGCGCGCCGCCCGGAAAGGCGAGCTTGGGCACCGACTGGAAGCCGCCTTCGGTGAGCGCGCGCGCACCGTAAGCGAGACGCTTGCCGCCCTCGAAGGTGTCGCGCACGACCTTGTGCGTCTTGAAGCGCTGGAATTCATCGAACGGCGATACATACGGATTCTTGTAGTTCAGGTGCAGCACAAAACCGACCGTCACCAGGTTGTCGTCGAAGTGATACATAAAAGAGCCGCCGCCGGTGGAGCCGTCGAGCGGCCAGCCGAAGGAGTGCTGCACCATTCCCTTGCGGTGCTTGTCCGGCTGGACCTGCCACAGCTCCTTCAGGCCGATGCCGAACTTCTGCGGCTCGCTCGCCGCAAGATTGAAGCGCGCGATGAGCTGCTTGCCGAGATTGCCGCGTGCGCCTTCGGCGAACAGCGTGTACTTGGCGCGCAGCTCCATTCCGCGGGTGAACGAGTCCTTCGGCTGCTTGTCCTTGCCGATGCCCATGTCGCCGGTGGCGACGCCGGCGACGGCGCCGTTGGCGTCGAACAGCACTTCTGCCGCGGCAAAGCCCGGATAGATGTCGACGCCGAGGCCTTCCGCTTTGGTCGCGAGCCAACGGCAGACGTCGCCGAGCGAAACGATAAAGTTGCCGTGATTGTTCATCAGCGGCGGCATGGCGAAGTTCGGCAGCCGGATCCCGCCGCTCGCGGTGAGCCAATAGAAGTAGTCGTCGCTGACCTCGGTCTTGAACGGCGTATCCTCGCCACGCCACTCGGGTAGCAGACGGTCGATGCCGGACGGATCGATCACCGCACCAGACAGGATATGGGCCCCGACCTCGGAGCCTTTCTCCACCACGACCACGGCGATGTCGGGATTGATCTGCTTGAGGCGAATGGCGGCTGACAGGCCGGACGGGCCCGCCCCCACGATCACCACGTCGAATTCCATCGCCTCGCGTGCGGGTAGCTCGTCCGCCATGGGACACTCCTTACGGCCGCTGCTCTCGAACCCTGTTCATATCGCCGCTCCGGGCGGCGCGATAGGCCATGACCGGGGGTCGAGGTATGCCAGGACGGCAGAGAGAGCGGAGCGATTTCGCCGGTTTCCGCGTTATCGGACATGATCGTCCCAACCGCAGCGGTCCTTCTCGCCTGCCTGTTGGCCTGCGGCGCCTTGGCGCAGGACGCCGAGCCGGACAGCGACGCTCCGGCCGTGGCGACGCCATCGGCGGAGCGCAAACCGCACCCACCGCTCGTCATCGGCGACGAGACCATAGGCGTCATACGCAAGCATCAGGTCGGCTCCATCATCCTGCCGGACGGTAAGCCGCCATTTCCCGCCGTGATCGTTCTGCACGGTTGCAACGGTGTCGCACGCGAGACCCGCATCTGGGCGCGGCGCTTTGCCGATTGGGGCTATGCCGCGCTGATCCTCGACAGCTTCAGCGACCGCGGGCTTGCCCAGGTATGCGACGGCAGCCGCGCCTTCCCCGGCTATGAGCGCGCCAAGGACGTGTTCGCGGCTGCCGCCTATCTGCGCAGCCGCGCCGACATCGACGGCGCGCGGCTGGCCGTGTTCGGCTATTCGCACGGCGGCTGGACCGCGCTCAATGCGTCGATCGAAAAGCGCGCGACCGAGGCCGGCCAGCCGCCCTTCCGCGCCGTCGTGGCGCTCTATCCGTTCTGTCCGGTGAAGGTCGCCCCGCCGCTCGCCAGCGACGTGCAAATCTTCATCGGCGATGCCGACGATTGGGCGAAGCCGGACAACTGCAAAGTCTTTGTGGACAAGTATGCCGCCGACGCGCCGCATCGGCCATCTTTGCTGGTTTATCCCGGCGCCCGGCATTCTTTCGATTCGAACCTGCCCGACCGGATGTTCTATGGTCACCGCCTGACCTTCGACCCGAAGGCGACCGACGACGCGATCGCCCGCATCCGCACATTCTTCGCCGAGCAACTGCGCGCCAAATGATGCCCGACCGCACC
>Ga0134124_10002322_pt1 | contig 15353 bp, 15 predicted proteins | sample KB304_FD_96880 | JGI IMG/M metagenome (GOLD analysis project Ga0134124, IMG submission 96880) | Terrestrial soil microbial communities without Nitrogen fertilizer from Kellogg Biological Station, Michigan, USA - KB3-0-4 | ecosystem: Environmental > Terrestrial > Soil > Unclassified ... | reverse complement strand
TGTCGCCGCGGTGGCGGCCGAGCTGTCGCTGGCCGTGCCCGATGCGGTATGGCACACGGCGCGCGACGAATGGATTGTCCTGGGCTGTGAGCTCGGCGTGATCGCCGGAAGCCTGGGCAAGCTGGCGGGCGATCTCGCGCTCATGGGGCAGTTCGAAGTGGGGGAGGTGACCGAGCCCGCGGGGTCATCTTCGGCCATGCCGCACAAGCGCAATCCGCTGGGATCGATGATTGCGCGCTCGGCGGCGCTGCGCGCTCCGGCCCGCGTCGCCGCGCTGCTGGCCGCCATGCCCCAGGAGCATGAACGGGCCCTGGGCGGTTGGCAGGCGGAAAGCGCGGAATGGGCCGAGCTGCTGCAAGGAGTGCACGGCGCGGCGCGCGCCATGGCGGGCGTGGCCAAGGGATTGGCCATCGATCCAGCGCGCATGCTGAACAACGTCGAGGCGGTGCGCCGCGCATTGCCCGCCGACGCCGCGGCCGAGTGGTTCGATCCGGCCATGGCGTCGGCGCTGGCGCCCGAGGTGAAGCGCCTTTGCAAGCGCGCGGAAGCGCTGCTGGCCTGAGCGAAAGGAAACGGCATGGACGAGAAAGAACGCTACGAGCAGGGCATGGCCGCACGGCGCGAAGTGCTGGGTGGTGCCTACGTCGACCGCTCCGTGGCCAATCGCACGGCATTCAACACCGAGTTCCAGGAACTGATCAGCCGCTACGCCTGGGGCGAGATCTGGACCCGTCCCGGCCTGCCGCGCGACACGCGCAGCCTGCTGGTGATCGCCATGATGGTGGCGCTCAATCGCGAGGAGGAGTTTCGCCTGCACGTGCGCGCGGCGGCCAACAACGGCGTGACCCGCGACCAGATCAAGGAAGTGCTGCTGCAGGCGGCGATTTACTGCGGCGTGCCCGCCGCCAACTCGGCGTTCCGCATCGCAGCAGAAGTGTTCGCGGACGCGGATCGCCAGGGCTGACTGTCCACGATTCCCCCTTCACTATGTGAAAGTGAACGCCGGTACCGCTGTTTCTACCTTGCAGTTTGTTTGCATCACAAGCAGATTGCAACTAGACTGAGCAGCCCATTCAATAAAAATAATCTCTTGAATTGAAACAATTTCCTGAAGGAGGAGGTTCCCAAATGAATCTGATCAACGGACCAATCGCCCGGGTCATGGCATCTGTTGCCGTGATGGGTGCGCTGGGCTTGAGCACTCCGGCCTCCGCGCAAGCCCAGGCGCAGGACAAAATCAAGATCGGCACCTTGCTGTCCCAGTCGGGCTTTGCGGCCGCTGCCGGGCGCGGAGCGACCATCGGCATCAAGATCGCCGTGGATGAAATCAACGCCAGCGGCGGCCTGCTCGGCCGGCAACTCGAGATCGTCACCGCTGACGACCAGGGCGACACCAATGCAGGGCTGCAGGAGGCGCTGCGCCTGACCACGGTGGCCAAGGTCGATTTCGTCCTCGGGCCGCAGATCAGCCAGGTGGCTATCGCCGCGGCGCCCACCATCACCAATGCCGGCGTGCTGTGGTTCACCACCACTACGGCCGCCGAGCGCCTCACCACGCAGGTGGCGCCGCGCCACTTCAGCCTGCTGTATTCGGGCAACACCCAGGGCCTGGCCTATGCCAACGCCATGATCGCCAACAAGTGGACGAAGTTCGCCATCCTGTCGGACGACGGTTCGGCCTCGCAGAGCGCGACCAACGCCTTGAAGGCGCTGCTCAAGGACAAGGGCCTGAACCTGACCGCCGAGCAGACCTGGCACACGGGCGACACGGACATGACGCCCCAAGCGTTGGCTCTCCGGCGCAGCAATCCCGACGTGGTCATCGTCAGCGCGGTCGCGGGCAAGGACGGCGGGTACGCCCTCAAGGCCATCGACGACATCGGCTGGAAGCCGCCCATCATCGGCAGCGGCGCTTTCACCACCCAGCCCGCGCAGGCGCAGGAAATAGCCGGAGCCGAGCCGCTCAAGCGCGTGACCGCGCTGCTCTACACCGGCATGAGCGCCTGTCCCAACCAGCCGCTGGGCTCCAGTCCTTACGCGCAATTGCTGGTGAAGCTGAAGAAGGCGGAACCGCAAAACTGGCCGCAGATATCGTCGCTGAACGTGGCTTCGGGCTACGACTGGGTCACCATGATCAAGCTCGCCGTCACGGCCACCAAGACCACCAACGGGCAAAAGCTGACCGAGTGGATCGAGCAGAACGCGTCGTCGATGAAGCTCATCTATTCGCCGGTGCATGCGACCAAGACCGACCACTTCATGCTGGGGCCCGATTCGCTGACGCCCGGCACCGACGTCGCGCACCCGCGCGAGGACGGCATGACCAAGCGGCTGAACTGCTCCTAATCGACCGCGACGTCATCCCCGCGAAAGCGGGGATCGGCCGATGATGGGAAGCCCTGGATTCCCGCTTCCGCGGGAATGTCACGGCAAAAAATAACGCCGTTCCCCGGAGCGGCGTTTTCATTTTTGGCGCCGTGCTACGCCGCCGCGGGCCAGCGCACCGCCTTGCCGGCCCCTTCCAGCCATTTGCGCGTGGCCGAAGCCGAGCGCTCACCCGACTGGTCGGCCGTCATGGCGCGCAGCTCGGCGTTGAACACCTCCAGCTCCACGCTGATGCGCGGATTATTGTCAAACACGGCGTTGAGGATGTCGACCAGCGGCGCCTGACCTTCGCCCGGCAGCGAACGGCCCTGCATGGCCACGTACGGCGTGCCCGGGGGAGGGGGCGTGCGGTCGCTCAATTGCGCGGCGATGATGGCGCCGGGTTTGAGCGCGCAAATATGCTCCACCGTGCCGCCCGAGCGCAGCAGGTGCCAGGTGTCGAGCATGATGCCGAGGTTGGGCAGGTTCACCATGTCCACCAGCGCCTTGGCGGTGAGCAGGTCGGGCATGCCGGTGTCCGGGATGAACTCCAGCGACACCGCCAGGCCGTGGCGGGCGGCGCGCTCGGCGATGCGGCCGAAGGCCTCGGCCAGTTCGGCCAGCGGCGTCACCTTGCCCAGGAAATGCGCGATGTTGACAATGTGCGCCCCCGAGGCGATGGCCACTTCGTAGCAATAGGACTCGTCGTGATGGAAGCCGTCGCGGAAGTGCTCGGGCACCTCTTCGGGCGCCGGCATGCCGGGCAGGCCGCGCAAGAGCGGGTCGATCACCGCCACGCGCGTACCCGCGGCCGCGAGCATGTCGCGCAATTGCGTTTCCGTGCCGCCGCTCTCGCGCCAGCGGCGGTAGGCGGGCGGCGTGATGGCCAGCGTGCCGAAGCCGTGCTTGCCCGCGGTCTCGATGAGTTCTGGCAGGGTGGCATTCCAGGCATTCCCCCAGCACAGGCCGACGGGAAGGAGCGCAGGCTTCGATGAAGGCATGAGAGTCCCTTTTTCGGTTCAGGGCTGCTGCATCAGGATTGCTGAGGTGCGGCGTCCAGGTCCGACCAGGCCATGAGCCGGTTGAGCTGGCGCGGGTAGCCCTGCGCGATGCGATTGAAGAATTCGTCCTGGATGTCGGCCATGATGCTGCGCGCCGCCTTGGCGTCCTGGGCGGCAATGGCCTTGTGCAGCTTGCGCATGCGCCCCAGCAGCTCGGTGCGGTACACCTCGTTGGGGGCGAAGCCGGTGCTGTTGATCAGCGCCCGCAGCGCCGGCGAGAGCAGGGCCAGCACCGAGTTGTGGGTGCTGGCGGCGAAGGCGCACCAGAAGCGGTGGTAGAACTCGGCGAAGCGCCGGAAGTCGCCCAGGTTGGCCTCGATCGCGTCGAGATCGGCCGCCATGGCCTGCACTTCCTCGGGAGTGGCGTTGCGCGCCGCCAGCTCTGCGATGCCGGGTTCGATGACCTTGCGCGCCTCGAGCACGTGCTTGAGCGGCGCCTGGTCGAACTGCAGCAGCAGGGCCAGCATGGAGGCGAGGTTGGGCCAGCCGGGGCGCCCCACCATGGAACCGCCTCCGGGCCCGGCGCGCACGGTGATGACGCCCTGCATTTCCAGGAAGCGCAGGGCCTCGCGCAGCGTGCCCCGTGCCACGCCATGGCGGCGCAGGGCATCGGCTTCGGAGAAATAGCGGTCGCCCGGCCGCATGCCGTTCTCGTACATGGCCTGCACGATTTCCTGCGCCAGGCGCAGGGCGGCTTTTTCTTTTTTGGGCGGCTTGGGGGCGGCCATGCGGGCTCCGGTATTGGACGTCCCGAGATTAACCGCCGCAGCTCTGAAAGTCGATGGCGGCCGCGGTTTCGATGCCACGGCTGCCGTCACATCACTTGCGTTGCACCAGTTTGGTCACCGTGTGCGTGCCGCCGAAGCAGTACTGGCTGCGGCCCGCCGAGGCGCCCACCACGAAGAACTCGAAGCAGTCCGGCGTGGGATGGGGGTTGATCAACGTTTCGGGCGCGTCCAGCAGCCACAGCAGCTCGGGGTGCGACAGCTTGAAGGCGTCGTACTCCTGGTTGAGCATGACCTTGCGGAACGACACCCGCGAGGCGCGGTGGATGGCGTTCTTGATGTCGTCGGGCGACCAGCCGGCCTTGGCGAAAATCGCCGCGTGGTCGGGCGCCATGAGGAGCAGGTTGGAGTACGCGCCGTGGAAGGGATAACCCTCGGACAGCGGCGCCGCCTTCTTGATCAGCCAGGCGCCGTGCGCGGGCGAGCCGCAGGCCGTGGCCGTGAGCATGGACCAGGTCTCGATCACCTTCTCGGGATCGGAGTTCTTGAAGTCGAAGAACTCGGTCATGCCGTAGGGCACGTTGACCGACACCGTGGAGTCCTCGGGCGCGAAGCCGAACTGCACCCGCCACGGCGCCCACGGCGTACGCTCCTCGTTCTCGGCCACGCAGCAGGAAAACTTCGCCGGCGTGCCGATGGTGTCCATGTCGGTGACGCCGGGGTAGGACAGGCCCACGTTCATCATGATGAGGCGTAGGGCGCGGCCGATGGCCACGTTGACCTGGCTGATCGAGCCCGGGCCCAGGGCGCACATGCCGCTGTTCATGCCGATCTCCTTCGCGATCGGCCCCGACACCATGACCACCGGCGCCTGCGGCCCCGTTGACATGGCCCAGGTGCGCAGCCCCATGGAGGGGTCGAGGATGCAGTCCATCATGGCCAGGATGACCGGCATGGTGCTGGGCGCGCAGCCCGCCATGACGGCGTTGGCCGCGAGCTTGCGCACCGTGCCCGCGCCCATGCCGGGCGCGAAGTAGCCGATCAGCTCGTCGCCGTCGCGGCCCGAGGCCGAGATCATGGCGTTCACCTTCTCGGCCGTGGGCGGGATGAGCGGCATGCCGTCGCTCCAGCCGTTGGCGATGAAGCGCCGCTGCATGTCATCGAAGGCCGCGAGCAAGTCGGCCGCCGGGAAATGAATCTCGGGCGCGCGCTCCAGCACGATGTGCTCGAAGTGCTGCAATTCGAGCATGACCTTACGGTTGCGGGTGAGGCCGTCCACCACGGCGTCCATGGCATCGTCCACCATGGCGCCCACTTCCTCCTCGGTCTTGTTGGAGAAGCACTCGGGCACGATGATGGGGCAGGTCTCGGGCACGCCGAAGGTCTTGGCGCTGAAGCTCGCGTCCTCCGAAAAGGTCTTGGCCGTGTAGCCGATGGCCGGGACACCGCGCATTTCCAGTTGGCACATGTCACGCACGAGCCAGGAAGTGCAGGAGCCTCAATCGGCGCTGGTGCAGACGGCGACGTCCACCTCCTCGGCGAGCGTGTCGAGCTGCTTGGGCGACAGGTAGCGGTTGGTGCCGCCCAGTTCGCCCACGATGTCGATGAACTTCACGTCCTTGTAGCGCCGCGACAGGTGCTCGCGCGTGCGCGTCAGAGCATGCTGGCCGTTCTGTTTGCCGTTCCAGTAGAGGGCAATGGTCTTGCCGTCCAGCGTGGCGGGGCGCGGCGCCGGCGGGAACCGGTCGGCGCCCTGGGCCAGCTCGCGCGGCTCGGCGATGGGGTTGACGATGGTCAGGGTGACCGCGGCGGCTGCCTGTTGCATACGAACTCCTAGGACGGGGCAAGGGTGGACAATTAGTATCCTAGTTATAACAGGCAGCGCTGTCAAACCCTGGCGATCACAAAAAGGCTTCCGCTGCCCCGTGGTACGCGGGGCGCATGGTAATAAGGCTACTATTTGTGGACTCAGCGTCCGGCCAAGCGGCCGATCAGCGGCAGCAGCGGCGTGGAGTGGCGGTAACTGAAGGTGAAGTAGGACACGCCGAAGCGGTCGCGCAGGGCGCGCAACTGGCCTTCGATCTGCTCCAGGGTGCCCACCAAGGCGAAAGGCGAGTCCTGCAGGTCCTCGGCGGGCAGGTTCAACTCGGCCGCAAGCTTGCGGACCTGCGCATCGCGGTCGGGTCCCACCGACACGGCCAGCACCCGGGCATTGATCTCGATGTCATCGAAGCGCCCCCCGGCGGCCTCGCGGACCCAGGCGTATTGCTCTGCCACGTCCTTCAATGCGAAACCGCTCAGGGGACTGGTCATGGACGGCCGCTGACTGTTGTTGGCCGCCACGCTCACGATATCGGCCGCCTGGGCCGCCAACGTGAGCATTTTTTTTCCGCCGCCGCCCAGCAGGATGGGAATGCCCGCCTTCTGCACGGGACGCGGCCGGATGGCGAGGTCGGTGATGCTGTAGTGCTCGCCCGAAAACGAAAAGGAATCCGAGGTGAACACCCCCCGCAGTATCTTCACCGATTCGGCCAGGCGCGCGATGCGCACGCTGGGCTTGTCGAAGCGCATGCCCAGGGCGTCGTACTCGGCGCGCGTCCAGCCCGCGCCCACGCCCAGTTCCAGCCGGCCATTGGAGATCAGGTCCAGCGTGGCCGCTTCCTTGGCCAGCATGCCGGGGTGGCGGTTGTCGTTGTTCAACACAAACATGCTGAAACGGATCTTGCTGGTAACAGCTGCTGCGGCGGCAAGTGCCGGCATTGGGGCGAATTGGTCGCCGAGATGGTCCGGTAGTGAAAAGACATCAACGCCCGAGTCTTCTGCCCGCCTAGCCATATCAAGCCACTCCTGACCGCTGGGGGCGTGGGTATGTTGAATGGCGAAACGGAACTTGCGTTGATGAGCCATCTTTCAGATTCCAGTTCGAATTTTTGCAATAGACTGAGCGGGATTTCGAGGGCTTCAGGGTTGCTGAGCGGCTGGTTTCTCGTTGCCCTCACCCCCGGCCCCTCTCCGGGAGAGGGGAGTCGGACCGCGCGAGTGTCGGTCAGGCGGAAAATAAAATCAATGTCTGTGAGACGAACCAATGGATCATCCGACTGTATTGCGGCATTTGTGGGCATTTCAAATTGCGGCAGAAGAGCAGCAATTTCAATTGGCTGCGGAACGCCTTCACATCGCCCAATCGGCCGTATCGCGGCGCATCAAAAATCTGGAGCAGCAGCTCGGGGTCACCCTATTTGAGCGCCGTTCGAAAGGGGCGAAGCTTACTGCCGAAGGAGAAATCTTCCGCGACGAGATCGCGCAGGTGTTGAACCGCATCGACGAGGCGGTGGCGCGGGTGCGCCGCGCCAGCCTTGGGCAGCTCGGGGTGCTGCGCATCGGCTACATCGAGATGGCCATGCGCAACACCATGCTGGCGCGCGCCGTGATGCAGTTCCGCTCGCGCTTTCCCGATGTGGAACTGACGCTCATGCCCATGACCTCCATCGAGGTGGAGCGGGGACTGCGCACCGAGACGCTCGACATCGGGCTGTATCACCGACACGGCAAGCGGCTGGCCGAACTCGACTACCTGCCGGTGGCCCGGCATACGGTGCTGCTGGCGCTGCCAAAGTCCAGCCCGCATGCGCGCAAGCGCTCGGTGCAACTGACTTCGCTGGCCGGCGAGACCTTCATCCTGCCCAGCCGCGTGCCGGCGCCACAGGCCCACGACCGGCTGCTCACCCTGTTCCGGCTGGCCGGCATCGTGCCCACGGCGCTGATGGAGGCAGGCACCTCCGAGACCATGCTGCACATGGTGTCGGCCGGGCTGGGCCTGGGGTTCGTCGACAGTTCGCGGCGCGGCACCGAGCCCCCCAACGTTGTGCTTCGCAACATGGCCGATTTTTCGGACAACCTGGAGCTGGAAATGGTCTGGAAGCGCTCGAAAAAGTCGAGCGTCATGGAACAGTTCATCGCGGGCGTGGGCACTTTCATGCCCAAGGCCGCGCCTCGGAGCGATATGCCGAAATTAGAATCAAGACAGCGATAAATAACAGTTGATTGCTAGTAGCGGCGGGGGGAAACTTCGTCTGACCCATTCCGAACGGGAAGCAACTGAAAGCATGGCGAAGAACACCCACATCTACCTGCATGAGTTCATCGATATCATCGGCCATAACCGGGCCAACTATTTCGAGCACATGACCGCCGGCTGGCGTACCGCCGCCAAGGAGCGCAGCCAGAAGACCTTCGGCATCTGGGGCACGTTCGGCAGCACCCGCCGCTGGCCCGAGGTGGTGAACCTGTGGGAATACCGCGACTGGGACCACATCGCGGAGACCTTCGACCACGAGACCAGCAAGCCCAACATGCAGGATCCCACCCTGTTCGAGTGGTGGAAAAAGGCCCAGGAGTTCCGCCGCAGCGGCACGGACCGGATTTTGCTGCCCACCGACTACTCGCCCAATATCGACGAGACCATCAGGCGCGGCATCATTGGCTACCGCGTGTTCTATCACGAGATGGTCAAGGTCACCCCGGGCCAGGCCCGCACCTACCTCGACATGGTGGGCGAGGAGTGGGTGCCCGTGGCCAAGCAGATGGGCATGGAAATGGTCGGCGCCTACCGCACCGCCATGCGCAACGATTCCGAAGTCTTCCTGATCTGGGCCATCAAGGACTGGAAGACCTGGGCCAACATCGAGAAGGAATACGAGGGCTCGGCGCGCGTCACGCAGTGGCGCGCCCGCACCCAAGGCCTGGCGCTGGACTGGGAGAACTTCCTCATGTGCTCGGCGCCGCTGTCGCCCACCCAGACCGGCAAGCAGCCCTGATCCATATTCACTGACGCAACACCCGAGGCACTCATGCGCAAAGGCGGACCTTATTCCCGAATCAAAGTCGAACCGACCAGCGGCCACCTCGGCGCCGAGGTGACGGGCGTCGACCTCTCCAAGCCGCTGGACGCGGCCACCCTGGCCGAAATCAAGGCCGCCTGGTACGACAACCTGGTGCTGTTCTTCCGCGACCAGAAAATCACCCCACCCATCATCGAGTCGCTGGCCCACCATTTCGGCAAGCCCACCATCACCTCGTACACCAACCCCGTTCCGGGCTTCAAGTTCGCCCACGCGCTGGTGCGCGAGGCCTCCGCGCCCATGGGCGCCAAGAACTTCGGCGACATGTGGCACATGGACCAGACGGTGCGGCCCATCCCCACCGGCGCGTTCCTGCTCTATTCGGTGGACTGCCCGCCGTATGGCGGTGACACGGGCTTCGCCAGCATGTACGCGGCCTACGAGGGCCTGTCCGAAGGCATGCAGAAGCTGTGCGAGACCCTGGTGGCGGTGCACAGCCCCTCGGGTCTGTACGGCGACGGCAAGGGCACCGGCGGCAAGCGGCCGTTCCGGCTCGAGGGCACGGACAAGGCCTACACCATCAGCGACGAGCAGATCTCGACTTACCTGCGCCAGGAGACCGAGCATCCGCTGGTCGCCGTGCACCCGGTGACCGGCCGCAAGCTGCTCATGATCACCGGCTACGTCATACGCTTCCGCGGCATGACCGAAATGGAAAGCCAGCCCATCATCGACTACCTGATGCGTCACGCCAACAAGCCCGACTACACCACGCGGCTGCGCTGGCGCCAGGGCACGCTGGCGCTGCTCGACAACCGCTGCCTGCAGCACATCGCCTACCAGGACTACACCGGCCACCGCCGCGAGATGCTGCGCTGCGAGTGCATGGCGGACGAGGCGCCCTTCGGCCCGGCCAAGCCCAGGCAGGCGGCCGCGCAAGCCGTGGCTGCATAGGTCGGTGGCTGCATAGGTGGTATTGACCTGCAAGGTCTGACCGCGGGGGCGCTGCGCCCCCGCTCTGCTTGTCCCCGCCTGGGGACGATTTCCTGAGGAGAACTCGGCATGCCCGATGACGGACAACAGAACTCGCGTCCCCGCATCGACTGCTCGCAAGAGGAGTGGGACGTGCGCGTGGACCTGGCCTGCGCCTACCGGCTGGTGGCGCATTTCGGCTGGCACACGCTGATTTTCAACCATCTCACCGCGCGCGTCCCAGGCCCTGAGACCCATTTCCTCATCAACCCCTTCGGATTGATGTTCCGCGAGGTGACGGCCTCCAACCTGCTCAAGATCGACCTGAAGGGCAACAAGATCCTGCCGTCGCCGCACCCGGTGCTGCAGGCGGGCTTCGTGGTGCACCGCTCGGTGCACATGTGCCGCGAGGACATCGTCTCGGTCATGCACACCCACAGCATCGCCGGCGTGGCCGTGGCCTCGCAGGCCGAGGGCCTGCTGCCGCTCAACCTCAACTCCATGGTGTTCCACGAGCGCCTCGCCTACCACGACGTGGAAGGCCTCACCATCGACGCCTCGGAATCGGAGCGCATCGCCCGCAGCCTCGGGGACAAGACCTTGATGATCCTGCGCAACCACGGCCTCTTGACCTGCGGCGCCAGCGTGGCCGAGGCTTTCTCCGAGCTGTACCACCTCGAGACGGCCTGCCAGATCCAGATCGCGGCGCAATCCAGCGGCGCCCGGCTCAACTATCCCTCGGCCGCCCTGGCCAAGCACACCGCCATGCAGCGCTACAACGAGGACGGCAGCACCAAGCAGCGGGTGCTGGAACAATACGACATCCTCTGGAAAGCCATGAAGCGCTGGATGCGGGAGATTTCTCCGGGATTCGACCAGTGAGCGCCGCCATGGGGGACGCGCCCGTGCTGCTGTACGAGAAGCGCGGCGGTGTGGCCTGGGTCACGCTCAACCGGCCACGCCACATGAACGCCTTCAACAGCGTGCTCAACCGCGCGCTCATCAAGGCGCTGGCCGACGCCGCCGGCGACGACGGCGTCATGGTGGCCGTGCTCACGGGCGCGGGCGGCAAGGCCTTTTCGGCCGGCGGGGACCTGAAGGAACTGGCCGAGCGCAACGCCGCCGGCATGGACATCGATGCCACGCTGGAAGAGGGCGGCATGGCGGGGACCGAAATGTTCCGCGCCGTGGCCAATTTCCATAAGCCGCTGATTGCCGCCGTCGACGGTTTCTGCCTGGCGGGCGGCATGGAAGTGGCCGCGCTGTGCGACATGCGCATCGCCACCGAGGCCTCCAGCTTCGGCCTGCCGGAGGCGCATCTTGGCCTCATGCCCGACCCCGGCCTGGTGGAGCTGACGCGGCTCATTCCGCTCGGCGAGGCGCTCAAGCTGCAGCTCAGCGCGCGGCCCATGACGGCCAAGCGCGCCTACGACATCGGCTACGTGCAGGAACTGGCGCCCGACCGTGCGGCGCTGATGGTCCAGGCCGAGCAACTGGCGGCGGACATCGCGCGCGGCGCGCCGCTGTCGGTGGAAGCCTACAAGAAGGTGGTCAAGGTGGGGCGCGGCATGACGCCCGAGCAGGCCTCGCAGTTGCGCGACGCGTTGTGGGCGCGCATCCAGACCACCGAGGACTGCGTGGAGGGCCCGCGCGCCTTCACCGAAAAGCGAGCGCCGGTGTGGAAGCGGCGTTGAGAGCCGTGCAGGCCTTCCTGGAGAAGCGCAAGCCGCGCGTCGGGCAGTGACCCGCCAAGTGATCCGTCAAATGACTTCGTCCATGGCCTTCGACCGTAACGCGCTCGGAAGTCTCTCGGAACTCCGGCTCCCGCCCGATCTGGCGGCGTTTCGCGCCGAAGTGCGCGCCTTTCTGGCGGAAGAGATGGCGCCCGAGCGCATCCGCGGCCATCTCGACGCCCTCGACCTCACCGGGCTGGACGACGCCTTCGAGCGCGCGCACCTGCTGCGGGCCGGTGCGCGCGGCTTCCTGGGCATCGCCATGCCCAAGGAATACGGCGGCGGCGGCAAGCCCGGCGCGTGGAAATCGGTGTACGACTACGAGGCCGGCTACCGCGACGCGCCCTCCATCGACACGGCCGTGACCCTGGCCGGCGCGCCGCTGGTGCGCTACGGCACCGAGCGCCAGCGCGCGCACTGGCTGCCGCGCATGATCCGCGGCGAGATCAACGGCTGCATCGCCTACAGCGAAAAGGGCGCCGGCACCGACCTCGCCGCCCTGGCCACCAGCGGCGAATACCGCGACCGACGCTGGCGCCTGCGCGGCGAGAAGGCGCTGGTCACCGGCGGCCACAAGGCCGACATGTGCGTCACCCTGGTGAAGACCGAGCCGGGCGCCGCGACGCGCGACGCCATGTCGCTGTTCGTGCTCCCGCTGCCGCACCCGGGCGTGATGGTGCGCCGCCGCGCCACCATGAACGGCTGGACGCTGTCCGAGATCGTGTTCGACGAAGCGGTGCTGGACGACGAGGCGCTGCTCGGCCAGCGCGGCAAGGGCTGGCCCATGGTGCTGTCGGCCCTGGGCGATGAACGAGCCGGCTTTGCCTGGCTGGGCTGGGCCACGCGCATGGTCGAGGCGCTGTGCGAGCGCTATGACGATCCCGAGGTGGCCGGCGTGGCCATTGAGCTTGGAGTGGCGCGGCGCTTCTGCCAGCGCATGCTCGACATGCAGGCCGCGGGCGAGCGCATCACCTACCAGGGCGCGGTGACCAAGGTGTACACCACCGAGCTGCTGCAGCGCGTGGCGCGCCTGGGCGTGCGCCTGGAAGGGGAGGCCGCGCTGCGCTGGTCGCCCATTTTCCAGGGCGGCAGCCGCTTCATCTGGGAGTTGATCGAGCGCATCCATTGCGCCATCAGCGTGGGCGCCAACGAAGTGCAGCGCGACGCCATCGCGCGCTTCGGCTTGGGACTGGGACGCTCATGAGCAAGGCCATGGCCGCCCACGATTTGAAGGCGCTGGCCGAGCGCGCCGCGGCCGCCGGCAAAAGCGGCGAGCCGTCCTTTCTGCAGGCCGAGGTGCAGGCCGCCTGCCTGCTCGGCCGCGCGCCGGATGCATCCTGCGTGGTGGCGGCGAGCGGCATCGAAGCGCGGCGCGACGGCGGGCAATGGCGCCTGTCGGGATTCGCGCCGGCGGCGCTCGTGTACGCGCCCAATGCGCTAGTGGCCGAGGGCGGCCGGGACTGCTTGGTGATGGCGGAATCGCCCGATGGCGCGCTGGCGTGCCGTGTGCTCGGGAATGCAGCCGGCGTGCGGGTTACGGCGGTGCAAAGCCTGGACGGGTTGGCGGCCTCCGACGTGCGGTTGGACAATGCGGCGGCCGAGGCATGGCCTGTGCCGCGCGACGCCATGACGCCCAGCCTGATCGCACTGTCCGCCGAAATCGCCGGCGCGGCCGAGGCGGCGCTGGACATCGCCTGCAACCGCGCGCGCGAACACAAGGTATTCGGCCGCACCATCGGCAGCTACCAGGCCCTTGCGCACCGCCTCGCCGACGCCAAAATCGACCTGGAAGCCATGCAGCTCGCGCTGCAGGAAGCCGTGAACGTGAACGACGATTTCCTCGCCCTGCGCGCCACCGCGCTCAAGGCGCTGTGCTCGGCGGCCGGCCCGCGCATCGTGGCCACCGCGCAGCAGGTGCACGGCGGCGAGGGCTACCACGCCGACTTGCCCCTGCACCGCTTCACCCGGCGCGCGTTCGGGCTGTCGCAGCGCCTGGGCAACCCTGCCGCGCTGCACCGGCGCCTGCTGGAAGGTTATTTGCGGCCGGCGAATTCAGCGGCTTAACCGCGTACTCCGCCAGCCGGTAGCAGGCCGCGAGTTCCGGCCGCAGCTTACTTTTCGTCGGAAGAAGCCTCCGGGCGTGACGTCGAACAGGCTCTTCACGTTGCCGCCGAAAATCTTTTTCTTACCGAGTCCGTCCAAGCCAACATACACCAGATTCGGCCATAATGGGCCCAGCTTTGAGTCCAGAGCGAACTTGGCATGAAGGTGTATTCGGAGGAGGAGCGCGATGTCGTCTTACCTTGAAAAACGGCTGGGCCTGAACGGCAAGTTCGCCATCATTCTCGGCGGGGGAGGAGGGCTCGGCCGCGCCTCGGCCTACGATCTGGGCCGTGCCGGCGTTACCCTGGCGCTGGCCGACCGCGACAAGAAACTGCTGGAGGAGACCGTGAACACCCTGCGCGCGGAGGGCGCCAAGGTGGCGCTGGCCGAGTGCTTCGACGTGCGCGAGCCCGGTGAACTCGAGCGCTTTTTCAAGCAGGCCGACGAGGTGAAGGGCGGCAAGCTGGACGTGCTGGTCAACGTGGTGGGCGGCACGTTCCGCAAGGACTTCGCCGACACCACGCCGCGCGCCTGGGACACGCTCATTCGCACCAACTTCACCTGGCTGCTGCACGCGGTGCACATGGCCATTCCGCGCCTGCGCGCGGCGGGTGGGGGCAGCATCATCAGCTTCACGTCCATCGAAGGCAGCCGCGCCGCGCCGGGGTTTTCGGTGTATGCGGCTATGAAGGGGGCGATCGAGAATTTCACGCGCACCCTGGCCCTGGAACTGGGGCCGGAGAACATCCGGGTGAACACCGTGGCGCCCGACATCACGCCCACCGAAGGCACGGCACAGATGATAAGCGCGTCCCTGGGCACCGGGCCGGAGCGCAAAATCAGCGAAGCCGTTGCCGTTCCCATGGGGCGCTTCGGTGTGTATGAGGACGTGGGCGGCGCGGTGCTGTTCCTGGCCTCAGACCTTGCGCGCTACGTGACCGGCACTTGCGTGCGTCCCGACGGCGGCACTTGGGCGTCGGCGGGGTGGCTCAACTTTCCCGGTTACGGGTACAACAACTCCGTGCCGCCCGATGTCGCGCGGTATCTGGCCGCCAAAGGGACGGGGCAGAAGTAGGACCCCAAGGGAATGGGGAGTGCGGTGCTGCGGGATAGGCTCCAGGGTATCGGGTCGAGAAGAATCAGACCTTATCCATGCTGCGTTGCCGCGCAGCGTGGTATTAACTTCGGAAATCCGCTAAAATCCCGGTGCCAGGGAGGCCAATAACAATGGTGCATTCCTTTTTAAGATCAAGAATATCCGGCGGATTGTTCGTACTGATTGTCAGCGCCATAGGGCTTGGCACCGCTACCAGCCGCGATGCCGCGGCGCAAACACCCCCGAGCACCCCCTCGAACGCCCCCGCCACCCCGCCCGCCCCGGTGCAAAGCGAGCGCTTCGACATCGAGCGCTACGCGGTGGAAGGCAACACCCTGCTCAAGCCCGAAGAAATCGAGGCCGCCGTGCGGCCCTTCACCGGCCGCGCGCGCGAATACGGCGACGTGCAGCGGGCGCTTGAAGCCCTGGAGACCCTGTACCGCGCGCGCGGCTACAGC
>Ga0134124_10002321_pt1 | contig 15358 bp, 33 predicted proteins | sample KB304_FD_96880 | JGI IMG/M metagenome (GOLD analysis project Ga0134124, IMG submission 96880) | Terrestrial soil microbial communities without Nitrogen fertilizer from Kellogg Biological Station, Michigan, USA - KB3-0-4 | ecosystem: Environmental > Terrestrial > Soil > Unclassified ... | reverse complement strand
TCAGACCTTGATTGCCGTGCCGGCGGGCTTCCCGTCGACCATCATCTGGACCGTGTGTTTCGTGTCGGTGCTCGGGGCGGGGTTGGGTGCCTCCTCGACCGCACTGGTTGCGATGTAGTAGCCCGCGAAGTAGCCGTCGGTCCCGCGCAGGAACGGATCGCCGCGGGTCGCGTCGGTGGTCATGTACGCGTCGAAGTGGGCGATGCTCGGCGAGACATGCGGCTCCCACACCTTCTTTGCGCCGATCTCGCCGGTCGAGGGGTTGAACTGGAAGCCCTCGACTCGGGCACCGGCCGGGATGGTGAACGTCCCGCCGAACGGTAGCAGCGTCAGAGTCGTGATCACGTCAGTCCCCGTATCCGGTAGGGTGAGGGATTTGGGAATGAGCGCGGTGTACGCGTACAACGCACGGCCCGGCCCGGCGAGCTTCGCCGCATACCGGGCGAGCACGGTCGGCGTCTCCCAGCGCCAATCGGGGCAGAGCGGGTCGCCGAGTCGCCATCGGCCGTCCGAATGGTCGAGCGGCGGGAGGTAAACGCAATGGCCGCCGTCGAACGACGCCGAGCACCCTTCGGTGAACACCGACGAGAGGCCCTGGACGATGACCCCGCGGCCCTGGGCTCGAACGGCGACCACCGAGCTCCACGGACCCGCCGCCGGCGTGAGCTCGACGCCGAGACGCTTCGCGGCGAGGTCGGCATCCTGGAGCGACCAGCCCGGCGTCGTGGGGTTCGTCTCCTCGCGGATGCCGACAAGCGCCCGCACCTGCGAGCCCGTCCTCGAGATGCGCCCGCGCGTCGACTGGTCGGCCGCGTCGGCGAGTGACGTCGGCACGCAGTTCTGCTTCGCCAGCCGCCCGCCATCGAACTGCCGACGATGCGCGCCTTGGTAGAGGTCGGCGCCGAGCGTCATGCATGAGGCGCGGGCTGCGGGTCAAGCAGCTCCGCCTCCACGGCCCGGCTGATCCAGTTGGCGGCGGCGTTGTGCTTCCCCGCGTTCACCGTGCGGTGATGTGCGTGATGCTCAAGCGCCTGGAGACGGTGCTCCCGCTGCGCCCTGCGGTACTGGATGAGCGCCGCCTGCTTGCCGTTCACAGCGCCCACCACCACGTACGCCACGAGACCGCAACGGTGTCCGTCGAGGGCAGCGCCACCGCGTACTGGACCGTGACGGGGCACAGCCCGACGGAGCGGGGCAGGCCGCAGATGTACTCCCATGAGCGGACGCCGATGTCGGCGACCCGGCCGAGACGCTGCATCGCCTTCGAGGGACCGGCGTCGGTCGAGGTCATCGTCAGGCACCGGGCGCCGCAGATGGTGACGCGGATGCCGGGACCGCCCGGCAGCGCGAGGTAGCGGGAGCCGAACCGCTCGGGCATCCACGACGCCTTGCCCTGCGCGGCTTGGATTTGGACGGTGCTAGCGGCCCACATGATGAAGGCCAGGAGGCCGGCGCAGCAGGTGATGAGGACGGCATCAGAGCGGGTCATGGGAGCCGGACCCAGCCAAGCGCATTCATGGCCTGGACGAGCGACTGTACCCCCAGCCGGCGTAGTGCATGTTCAACGTGCGAGTGGATCGTCGACTGGCTGACGAACTGGCGCGCCGCGACTTGCTTCTGCGTATCGCCCAAGGCGAGTGCTGCGAGCACCTCGAACTCGCGGCGAGTGAGGGCCGGCGGTTGCCCAAACCACGACCGATCGCCCACGGATGGGGGATTGATCCTCCGGCCCTCACTCAGAACGGCGGTCATCGGAACGTACCTAGCCAATAGGCGACCGCCCAGACGAACTGCGGCAACGACACAAGGAGCAGGGCGAGGCCGAGTAGCCCGGTCCCGACGAGCGATGGAAGCGACATATCCAGCAGGTAGATCGCCGACAACATCGCCACGATGACAGCCACGAAGGTGAGAATCACGCTGGCGGTCGCTCGCTCCTCGAGTGCCGGCTCTTTCATGCGGAGCGCAATCCTGACCATCGCAAGCGATACCGCAATGTCGCCGATCGCCAGCAGGATCAGCGTCACGGCCAGAACTTCCACCTATCGACCGATCCGCACGCGGCTATACGAGCCGAGCGTTGATTGCCGCTTCATCTCGGCGATTGCGGCGGCCTGCTCGTAGGTCTTGACCGTGAGCTCACCCAGCTCCTGGGTCGCCGCCTCGATCTCCTTGGCATGGGTTTCTCGCTCGTCCATGAGCTGGACGGCGTGTCGCAGTTTCATCTTCTCAGCTACCCGACGCCAGTTCACGGTCGGTCGGCTCGGCGGCGGCGCTCGGCATCCTGCTCGATACGCTTGTTCCATGCGGCGATGGCATCGGCATTGTTGCGGAGCGAGAGGCGCAGAAGTTCCCGTGCGTCGGCATCGTTCTGGGTGGCCAGGTCGCGCTGCGTCCGGTCATCGGCGTCCGCCTTGAGGTGCTCGCGCCATAGCACGCCGACAGCGATCAGCGCCGCCGCGAGGAGTGCGAACGGGCCGAGCAGCGCCTCGGGCGGCACTCATCGAACTCGACGGAGGTGCGGCCCAACCTGCCGCCGGCGGACGGCAGGGAGCAATCCGACCCTGGATCGCTGCGGGGCCACGCCTACTTATACGCCAGCGTTAGGGGAATGTCTACGGGATTGGGGTCGACGCCTTGGCCAGCCCGCTCCCCGCTTCGCTCGCGCCACGGCGGCATTATGCCGCAGCCTCGGCGGCGATGATCCCCGCCAGCCGCAGGCCGATCCACTCGGCCACGTCGGATACCACGCCGTTGCCGCAGCAGCGATAGCGGTGGGAGTCCAAGCCGAGGGGGAGGAGCGGGTCGTCCGGCGAACTCTCGCCGATCACCCGTCCGCTGACCCACGTCTCCGCGTTGCCCGCTCCGTCAACGTTGTGGGACTTGGTATAGGCGACGAGATGCCCTGCTTGCGCCTCGTTGTCGTCGGCTCCGCCGCGGCGCTGGTCGAGGGCGTTGACGACCCAAGGGGTGTTGTCGTAGCTGTCACCTGCTCCCGACGCCCGCCCGCCGACGCGGAGCGTGTCGGCCAGCCCGTCACGATCGTGTGGCCCTCGGGCCAGCCCATCAGCCTCTCGCACTCGACCGGAGTCAGGCGACGGACTGAGGTAGTTGTGTCCGGGTCCGTTTCCTTCGCGAGCGAGGACAGCGCCCGCGCTAGTTCGGTCGGCAACTCCCTCCCCCGCTTCGACGCCCGCCGGAGGATGCCGGCGGCAGCGCGAGCCGACAGATAGAACCTCTGCGGCGCGCTCGGCTCCAGCACGTCCGCCAAGCGAGTCTCCGAGGATGAACACTCGCCGTCGGCGCTGCGGCACTCCGAAGTAGCGAGCGTCGAGAGTCCGGTATCCCACGCCATACCCGAGTTCGACCATCTCACCGAGGAGTCGCGCCATGTCGCGCCCGCCATGACTGGAGAGAAGTCCCGGTACGTTCTCGAGGAGGATGAACCGGGGTTGGTGTCGCCCCACAAGCTCGAGGAAGGCAAAAGCGAGGTTGGAGCGGGTTCCGTCGACCATGCCTCGTCGCTTCCCGGCGACGGAGAGATCTTGGCATGGAAAACCGCCGGTCCAGAGGCTAGCCCTAGTCCACTCCCGACCCGGAGCGACGGTGCCAGCGGACCCACGTCCAGACTCCGACTCCCGCCGGTCGAGTTGAACGACATCACCGAGGTTCGGGACTCCCGGCCATCGCTGGGCGAGGACGGCGGAGGCGTAGGGGTCGATCTCGGAGAAGCTGACGGTCCTCCATCCGGCTCGCTCATTCACGCCGCCCTCCTGGCCTGTCGCTGTCGGGACCGCAGGTACTTCTCGATGTGGCGCTGCTCGAAGCGGGCCTCGCCGGCGACCATCGTGTAGTACCCGGACGGTCCATCGCATGAAGAACCGGGGCGACTTCCCCGCAACGTGTCGATCAGCGCGTCCATCGTGGCGGCGTCCAGCCCTGCCGGGGCGGGGGATGAGGCGAGGGCGGCACGGACTTCTCGCGACAAAGCTTCCACGCGCTTCGGTCGTAGTGACGGCATGAGGCCGTCGATAGCGTCCACGAGCCGCGTAGCCGCCGCCCGCAACCCGGCGTCGGGGGCACGGGCGGCGTCGAGGATCGCCGGGAGCGCCTTGATCGGAACGCCGACATCCGGGTCCTCGCACATCGCGTAGGCCCCGTGGCCCTTGTCGAAGTGCTCGCACCCGTCGTAGTTGGTGAACCATTCGTGGATCGCCGCCGTCAGCGGCGAGGGCGGGTCGGCGGGGAGATCATCGAGTGATGACCGGCTCGGCCGGTTCGTGTCGATGGCCTGGTCGGTCAGGCCTCGGATTTCGCTCATCCCTCCGCTCCTTCCTTGGCAGGCTCGGCGGCGGCGAGGTAGTGGTCGAGCAGGAAGCCGAGCATCAACGAGGCACCCGTCATCTGGTCCTGAGTCGCCCCGTTACCCCGGTCAGCCGCCTTGCTCTCGAACGCCTCCCATGCCCGCCAGACCTTGATGTAGGTGAGCGGCGGCAGCTCTGCCACGATCGCCTCGGCTTCCTCCAGGCGGCTCTTGTACGGGTAGGGCGTGCCGGTCATGTTCTCGTACTGGCCGACGCCGGCACGGCGCATGGCGGCTTCGAGGGTTTCGGGTGTCATAGCGCCGCTCCGTTGTAATCGCGCACGGCGGTCGGCTCCGGGTCCTTGCCCGCGAACCAGATCGGCGGTCCTTCGGGGTTGTCGGGGTCATCGAACGCACCGGGGAAGCCGCCGTGCGAGTGCTCCCACGTTGCTACGCATGGCAGCCATAGACAGCGGACACCACGAAGGACGCGGAGGCCGTTGCACCCGTAGCAGATGACGGTCGTCGTTCCCTCGCCCCACTCCCAGTCCGGGTCGTGCTTCCACTCGTGCCTGTGGGTCATGCTGTGGTCCTCTCTGTGAGCGGCCAGGTCTCACCCTCGGCCTCGACGCGACTCTTGCAGCCCTCGACGTCTGAGCAGCGGGGGATCGCCGAATACTTGTCGGGCTCGGGGTCCTTCCATTCCACGAGGGCGATGCGGACCTGTGGTCCCTCGACGCCGCAGAGCAGGCACGCCTGGTAGAAGCTCATGCGGCGTCCACCGGCAGACCTTGTCGACGGAACGCGGCGATCGTCGCTTCTCGTTCCTCATCGCTCGCGCCCGCAGGCGAGATTACCCTACCGTTACCTACCTTACCGTTACCTAACGTTACGGCGGACTTGTCCATACGCGTATGTACCTTGTGCTTGTCGCGGATGGTGAAGCTCTTGTTTCCGCCGATCCGCTGGTGGTCCTCCAAGCGTGGGATGAGCGCGCAGTCGCACGGGTGGATGACGATCCGCCCGGCCTCGGCCAAGTCCACGCCAGCTCGCGCGATACGGACTTCCCGTACTCGTACAGACTCGTATGGATATAGCAGCGCGCCGATGTTCGGGACATCCCAGACAAGCCAGCCGGCGTCATCCGCGACGCACCACAGGCCGATGTAGGTGAGCCGGACGTCGGGCTTCAGTTGCGAGATGATCGGGTCGGAGAAGAACTCCGGCCGCACCTGACGGATACGCATGGGTTCGCGAGCCTCTATGAGTGAGTCGGTCCGGGGCGGAGGCTCGCGACCGACGCCAGCCGTCCCGACTCACTCGTCATTGTGCCAGCCCGAGACCAGCAGGGGAAGCCCTATTCTCACGCACCCGGTCCCGCCGTCGCTGGGCAGCTCGGCGCCACAGCGCGCGGAGGTGGAGTTGCTTGGAGTCGGCGTTCTCGAGCCGAGGTCGGCCGGCGGTGAGTTGGCGGTTGCAGCAGCCCTGCTGCCGCGCGACGGCCTCGAACCACGCCGGACAATCGATGCACGGCACCTTGGCCTGGACGTTGACGCCCTCGGATGAGGCACGCCAGAAGGCGAGCTCGTCGGGGGTCATGCAGTCGTACGTCATGCCGTCTCGTCGAGCTGCAACGGGTCCGGCTGCTCCAGCGAGAGCAGGTGGTTCCGCATCGCCTCGCGGTTGCGGGCGTCGGTGGCCCAGCAGTATCCGGCGCGGGTGCCATCCTCGGTGTGGCCCTGGCAGAGCGTTCCCAAGAGGTCGCCGCGTCGGCCCATCCGGGGCTCGCGCTTGACGTGCTCGATGCGGAGGCGACCCCAGCAGTCGTGCGACGTGCCTCCGAGACGCGGGGCAAGGCAGCCATCGTCGCGGGTGAAGATCGCCAGAGCAATGCCGGGCGTGACCGGGTCGAGGCGGGGCTTGCGCTTGCGCCGGATCACGAGCGCCCCTTCGTCAAGTCGGCACGCTGCCAGTCATCGCCCATCGCGTCGCGCGCATCCTCGAGCGCGGCGTCATAGAGGCGGCGGAAGGTATCGGTGCCTGAGTTGTGGAGGTTGTTCCCGAGCCATCGGAAGCTGTTGATCGCGTGGATCATCTTTGCGACGCTGGTCTCCGGCGACAGGAGACGCCAGCCGCCCAGTGATTCGGCGTGCTGGCGACACCACTGACCGTGCGTTGCCTTCCGCGCGCACTGCTTCGGAGGAAGTGACGGGTCGAAGACGCGCGGCCTCGTGGCGGAGCAGTGAGTCTTGCTCACGCCGACAGCTCCAGTTCCATCTGAGCCCGCTCGACCAGCCAGTAACCCTTGCGCTTGTCCGTCCGCGTCCGGCACTCAACGGTGTACCCGGCGGCGCGAGCGTCCGACACGCGGCCCGTGACGTTCACGAGGCTGGTCGCTAGGGTGATCTCCAGCGAGGTGGCGCCGGGGTTGGCCCGGAGGTAGCGGAGGAGCGTCTGCGTCTGGGTCATGCGGCGACCTCGTCGGCGGAGAGGAGGGTGGTCACGGGAGCCGGTCCCAATCTTGGCCGTCGTGGAACCAGCCCTCGGGCTGGATCGGATCGTCGGCCCTCCACGACTCAGCCGGTACGCCTGCCTCGTTGTAGAACCGTCCCGCCTCGGCGTCGGCGATGCCCGCGTTCAGGTGCTCCATGAAGCCGGGGTTGCGCTGCAACTCGGCCCACACGAGGCGGGACGTGAGGCGCTTGTAGGGCGGGAACCGCCAGAGCGCCCCGTCAATGAGCCGCCCGAGGCGCGTCCACCGGAACTTGAGGTAGCTCACGGCCTCTCCCCTGCGTCCTCGCGTCACGTCGATCGCGAACATGCTCCAGGGCGTCATGCGTCCTCTCCGTGAAGGTGTCCGACCGCGTCCTCGGCGGGCATCCGCTCGTGGCAGATGGGGCACGTCCAGTGGACGTCCTCGGCGGGTCGGGTGGCGGCACAGGCAGGACAAGTCCGGTTCGTGGCCCGGTTGCTGAACTCCCCGACGAAGTGCGGTCCGACGTGCTTCGGCTCCTCGGCGGGTCGGGTGGCGGCACGGGCGTACTCGGCAGCGAGGTCCGCCGCGATGTCATCGAAGTCTCGCGCCCACGGTGAGGGGTCGGACTTCGCGCTCATCACATAGGCTTCCATCGCCTCCGCCAGCAACTCCACTTCCAGCCCTGCCGGGATGGGGGATGAGGCGAGGGCGGCAAGTAGTTCGGCGTAATCGAGTCGCCCTGTCTCGGAACCCACGTCGAGCCACGTCTCGATGATCTTGAGACGCGGGTCCGTCAGCGGCGAGGGCGGGTCGGCGGGGACGTCGCCGATGCATCCGCAGCGGTCACCCGGAAGATCGGGGTAGCGACAGGTCGCGGAATGTTTCACGGGACCTCCGGCAGGACGCCCGCTCACCCGACCAACCCCAGCGCCGGAGACTCGCCGACCAGCGGCACGTCATCGGGCGGCTCCGGGCCGGTGTCCTCGGCGGGTGGCAGGATGCCGTCCGGCGTCTCGATGCGCTCGAGGTGCAGCACCCGGTAGTTGATGGCGGGCTTCGTGCCCTTGGCGGGGATGGTCTCGTCCGTCCAGCGGCCCCAGACGGTGACCCGCTGGCCGACCACGCGCGGCTTGATGACCTCGATGGCCTCGGCCAGCTTGCCCTCGGCCAGGACGATGAACGACTTGCCGCCGTCCTTGACCCGGAACGGCAGGGTGTAGCCGGTGGGCGACTGGCGGAGCTCGAAGTCCTGTGTGCCCTGCGCGATGGCGGTGCCGATGAGGCCGTCACGGTCGACGCCAGCCTCACCTACCTGCCGGGTGTTATCGCTGGCGGCCAGCCGTTCGCGCTCCTGCGCGTTGACCTCCGCCGGCGTGCGCTGGACCGACTCCACGGCGTGCTGCTGCTCGGTGTCGTCCCCGGTCGACAGCAGGAAGCCCGCGAGGAAGGCGTACTTCATGGCCGACGTCATCGCCTTGCCCGAGTACTTGTCGCCGCCGTCGGCGCCGGCGCCGAACGACTGGATCACGATCGACTCGCCCGACTCGCCGTCGGTGATCGTCCAGTCGACGAGGAGGTCCAGCGTCGTCATCGTCCCGCCGCTCTTCGTCGGACGGTCGACCTGCCCGACGACGGCGACGTTCGTCGGCATCATGGTGAGCACCTTCTCGGCGAGCGCCTTGCGGATGAAGTCCGCGGCATCACCGACCTGGACGAAGCGGTAGGAGCCCATCGCCTGTGGCGCGGTGCCGTTCTTCGGGATGCGCTCGGCCTCGTACAGGATTTGGGCGAGTTTGCGGTGGAGGGACCGGGCTGTGGGCTCGTCGGTCTCGACGATGATTGGTGCAAGTTCGCTCATCGGAAGCTCCCGTTGAACTCGGGCTGACCTTCGCGGTCCGTCCACTCGTCCTCTTCGACGTCGACCAGCGTGGCGATGCGTTCGGCGGCATGCGCCTTCTGGTAGGCGTGGACGGCCTTCTCGACGCCGGCGATGACCTCGCGGGAGAAGTGGCTCGCCGCGACGAGCTCCTCGCCGATGTACAGGCGGACCGACCAGTCGCCGACGCCGGTCCTGGCGAGGACGGTGACGCTCTCGACCTCGGGCGGCACCAGCGCCGCGATGCGCTCGACCGTCCGGGGGTCGAGGTAGGGCCGGGCGAGGCGGTCGCCGACGATGTTCACCCCGTCACCTCGACTTCTGTCCCGCGCCACTCGACGTACTCGCGGTCGAAGTGGGCCGTGCCACGCTCCAGGTCGTCGCGGGCCTTGGCAGCGGTCATGCCGTCCGCCTGCTCGGGCGCTTCCTCATCGGATAGGCGATGCATGCAGGTGTTGCAGAAGTAGATGCCATCGACCGAGCGAGCCGTGATGGGGTGCGAGCTAAAATAGCCTTCGGGCTGGTGGCGACGTTCGGCGGTCACCACCTCGACCAGAGCGGCGCGGCGCTTGGGCGTCTCCGTCGTGGAGCCGAACAGCGGGTCGCGGATGGCGGCTACGCGGCGGGCCTCCTCGGCATCGCTGGCGGTCACGGTCATCCGGTAGACCCGTCCGCTGGCCTCGAGGCGTCTGTAGATAACGCTGTAGCGGTACTTCATGCTGTTTCCGCCTTCGCCCGTCGCGTTATCTCACGCTTGGAGAGGCGGCAATCGGAACACAGACGATGGCCCGGACCCGCGTTGCCAAGACAGTGGTCAGGCGTTCCGTCTAGGTCATGGTCGCCAGTCTTGCACTGGCATCGGTTGTACTTCATGGACTTCCCCTTTACAGCTATGCGCGTCGTGATTGCGCGCGATACCGATTGACTTCCTTGGCTGTCACCCACCAGTCGCGGCCCCGCTTGGTGGCGCGGAGCTTGCCCCTGGCGATCTGCTGGCGGAGGGTGGCGGCGGTCACTCCGAGGAGTGCCGCCGCTTCGGTGAGGGTCACTTCGTCGGCTCGGCGAAGGTGACGAACCCCTCGAACCGGCCCGCTTCCCATGTGAACGCTGTCCGAAGCGTCTGACCCTGTGCGAAGTGCCGATTCATGGACCCTTCCGCGCCCACGTCTAGCGGGTCGTCCAGCATAAACCCGCCCCAGTCCTCGTCATGCTCGGCAATGGCGAAGCCCTCGGCTCGTGCGATGCGCTCGGCCTCGGCCTTGCGAAGTTCGATCATCGTCATTTCGTTCTCCTTGTTACTCACAGCGCCGCGACCTATCGGAAGACTTCGAGATGCCATTCAGGGTTCTCGGGAGCCGGGACCGCGTTCCGTCCGAAGACCCAGAAGTCGATCGCCTTGGCGTCGAAGCCCTGCTCGCGCATCTCGGCCAGGAGGACGCGGCGCTGGACGATGGGTCCGCCCCAAGGGACGTACTCGTCGAGAACCTTGTCGATGATGTTGCGGCTGTCGGTGTTCTTCATGACCGTAGTATCTACCCTAGCGTAGAGAATGTCAATAGGGTAGGACCAGAAGTTATCCACAATCGGCAGATACCTCGGGCGGGCTGGTTCCTTCGACAGCTCGCCCGAGGTATTCGGTTGCCGACCGCCCTAACCGAGCCGGGACCCGGTGTTCGGGCGGTCGGCGAGACGGAGCAGGGTGCCGCCGGGGGGAAGCGACCGCGCTCCGTGCTCCGTCTCGCGGACAGCCCGGCCGTAGGCTCGGGCCAGGATGGCTCGGATGTGATTCTTGCCAGAGGACATAGGCCAGCAGCGCGAAGGCGCATACCACCGCAAGCGTCGACACAATGAGGACGACGAACCAGATCATGCGCGCCCCGGCAACATGCCGCCCGTGAAGAAGAACCACAGGCCCGCCAGCACGCCGATGACCCAGCCCCACGCAGCGAGGAAGTCGCCGATCGTCACGGCGATCGGCACCTTGAGTCCTCGCCGTACGGCGACTCGGGATGGGTGCGCCGCTGGCAGCCGGGCTGGCGGCACATCACGCGTCCTCGACCCAGCGGCCCGGCAGGGTGATGGTCTGACGAGGTGCCCACGGCTCGAACGGAATGTCCACGGCCCGATCGCTCTTCTCGAAGCGGAGGGTCAGGACGTGGTAATAGCCGCCTACCGTGCGAGCGTCATCCACGACCTTCTCGGCTCGCTGCTGGGCGATGGACTCGATCCAGCGTCGGAGCCTGTTCACGGTCGCCGCTTGTACTGTCGCGCCGCCAGCACCCACACGGCGGCGATGATGGACGCCGCGATCACCCAGATGAGGACGAGGTTCTCGGCGGGGCTCATGCCGCCGTTCCCGTCATGTCCTTGGCGGACTTGTTCTCCTCGACCCAGCGGCGCCATGCGGCGACCGGCGGCTTCGGGCTTTTGCGCTCCTGGTCCTTGCGTTCGGCGATGCGCCGGCTGAGTGGTCCCTGTGGCGTCATGCTGCATCCCCCTTCTTCGTCAGGAGCTCCCCCAGAACAGAACGAAGCCGGGCGGCCTCCTCATCGTTCGGCGTGACGCCGCGTTCGATGATGGAGAGCCGCCCGGAGTTGATCTGTGTCCGGCGTGCGATCTCGCGCTGGGAGAGTCCCGTCGCCTCTCGCATCGCCTTCCATGGGGTAGCCATGCATGCACTGTAGCACCGCATAGCGGCCTGTCAAGCCCGTGTACGTTCAGCGTATCCAGATAACCTGACTCGTCCCGACGGCCGTGAATGTCGGGTTCAGGATCGCGACCTCCAGGACCATCTGCGTGACACGCAGATCGCCGTCCGTTGGAAGGATCGCGACCTCGATGACTTCCTGCGTAACGCGGAGATCGCCATCGGTCGGCAGGATGGCTGTCTCGATAACGGCTTGCGTGACGCGTAGGTCACCTGTCTGGAATGTCAGCGTATCGGCGAACTCAATCCAAGGCGTATTCGCCGTCGTCGTCGTCTCATCTTCGGGAAGGTCTGTGCCGGTCGGGTTGCCGGCACTGAAGGTCCCAGTACGGTTGTTTGTCGCGTTCTCATGCTTGCGGTATCCGATCTCGACAACGATCCGATCGCCGGTGAGAGCTGCGACAGAGGTCGGCACCGTCGAGCCGTTCTTCGGAATCTTGATGTTGCGGAGCGACGTGTTGAACTCGTTTCCGAGCGCCGCTGCGCTCGATGCGATGAGCGTGCCACGGCTTGTGCCGTCGGACTTCATCACCCAGATGACGCACTGCATCCGCATGTCGGCGGTCGCAGAGTTCTCGGACGCCCTGATCTGGCCCTTGATCGCGCCGGCGATCGTCTGATTGGAGTCCAGCGGCGCAGAGGTGTACTGCGCGATCAACGCGTCGACGGCACCGGCGGGTGAGTTCAGGGCCGTCGAGACGGCCAGACTCTCCAGGACGTGGCCGTCATACTTCCGCGGATCGAGCGACCGCCGTACTGCGCTGCCGGTGACCTCCCAGGAGCCGTCGAACGCCGGGCTGACTGGCGGGCTGTCAGTATCGAAGTAGAGGCGGGTGACCATCTACGCGACTCGCTCGTACCCGAACTCGGGCGAGGTCGACCTCATCTCGCTCACGGTGAACGCCGCGCTCGTGCTGGGGTTCGTCTCCTTGACCTCGGTGAAGTGCCGGTACGCGATGGTCACGCCGGCCGTCGTCGTGTAGTTCTGGTCGGCGCCGGACTGCCGCTGCTTGGCGCGAAGCGTGATGCCCGACGCCTCGGTCTTGCGAGCCATGATGTGCGTCGCGATTGCGGGGATCGTCCCTGCTGTCGGTGTGATCGATCCGAACTGGAACGTGTCCTTGTTGCCGGCGGCCGTGCCCGCGTTGTATGTCGTGTCGCCGTCATTGCCGTGCGTGTCGTCGACATTCGACACGTTGGTCGAGCTCAGTGGCGTGAATTGCGCGTAGTTGCCGGCAGCGGTCGCTCGCCGACATTCGATCCTGTAGGGGCCGGTGTTGATCCACGCGCCGTTATTAGGCGCGCTGCCGTCGGTGTTGTTGCCGTATATCTCGCTGAAGTCCCAGTTGCCGTTAGTCGACAGCCATTTGTAGTTATCGACAACGCCGGACGTGCCGCCGTTCCGAGTGTCCTGCGCTGACAGGTTGATCTCGAGCACCCCGTCGATCCAGACTTTCACGACGCCGGTCGTGTCGTTGATCGTGAACTCGATCTCGATGACGTAGTCGACGCCGAGCGTGAGTGTGCGGCTGGATGACCCGAGCAGCGTGGTGTGATCGCCCCGGTAGACGGAGATCACACCGCCCGCGGTCGGCCCGATACTGATGTGGGCCGTACTGGCCTCGGAGGCGATCCAGAACGAGTTATTTGCGAGTGTGCCGGAGATGGGCCGCACGACGAACCCGCACGAGCGCGATGCGCGGCCCGCCCCTGGGAGCGTCCGCGCGAGAGTCTCCGCCGCGCTTGTGCCGCCGGAGCGCACGGCGCCGGCGCCGAACCGGCCGCCGGTCGTCTGGATCGTGAGGTTGGCCCCGGAGCCCTGCCAGTCGCTCGCCTGGATGTCGGCCGCGCTGGCGTAGGCGGCCAGACTGTCCGTGAACTCGTTTGACATCCGGGGGTTCTCCTAGGTCCAGTCGAAGTACAGCACGAGCGTCACGTTCGTCAGCGACGTGACGGAGTCGAGGTTGATGACAACCCAATCGTTCGCGCTGAAGGCGGTCGTCCAGCCAGAGAGCGTGCTGGCCGGGTCTGCCAGCTGAGAGGTCGTCAGGGTTGGCTTCGCAGACGCGGTAATCGACTGGGTCACGGTCGGCACGGCGCCGGACCGCTGCCAGACATCAAAGACGCACGACCCGCTGGCACTTGGCGCGATGATCTTGGCAGCCCGCCAGTGGCCGGCGGCCGGCATCTGGAACGCGGCCTTGATGCCGGTGCTGAGAACCGACCCGTTGCCGTCGAGGACGATTGCCACCGCCCGGTCGTCCGCCTTCGCAACGAAGTCGGAGTGTGCGGAGCCGGAGTGCGTCGCATCGACCGTCGGGCTGGCCCACGTCCCGCCGAGCTCGCCGCCTGGCGTGGTCCCGGCGACGATCTCGGCCGACAGCAGTCCGGTGGCCGTGCCGACGAGGAAGTCGATCCCCGACAGGTCAACACCGCTGCTGCCCGTGAACTGCGCGAAAACGATCGCGTCATCGTCGAGAACGGACGGAGTCGACGTCGTGTACCAGAGCGTCCCGGCGTTGGCCGTGCCGGCCAGCACGAGGACCACGGCCCCCTGGACCTCGCCGGGCTCATCCATGTCGAACGCCCTGAACGGCTCGCCGGTGGCCTGAACGACGTAGATGCCGTTCTCCTCGGTAGCCGTCTGGTTCTTGAGGAGGAGGCGATCTCCCTCGGCTAGCGTGACGCCATCGACGGTGTCGCCATCCTCGAACGCAGACGCCAGTGTGCCGTTGGCGGTTGTGGCGACGCGCGCCCACGTTTTCCACGGCACCTGTCGGTGCATCTGCGGCAGGTGCGTGGTCCGGCCGGTGTCGACCTGTCCCTCGAGCGTCATGCCGGGGCGACCTTGTAATGGACCCTGACACGCTCAGTCGACGTCGGCGCGAAGAGCAGAGTGAAGGTCTGAGCGGTCGGGTCAGTCGACGCGATGGAGTGCGTCTGCTCCGTGTTGTCAACCCAGACCTGGAGGGAGTTCGGATCGAATGTCCAGCGCGTCGAGAAGGTCGTCTGTGTGCCGTCCGGCGGGTTCAACTCCTCCGTGATCCATGTGCCCACGGCCGGCGGGACCGTCTCAGTCTCGTCCGTCACGAGGTCGAACCAGAACGAGACATCGGTGGACTTGTGGACAGCATGCGGTCCGGCGGATGAGGCGTTGAAGTAGTACTGCGTTCCCAAGTCCCACAGCGGGCTGCCGAGCACGGTTCCGTCGCCGGTCATGGCACCCGTCGCATCAAGGCTGAACGTCCCAGTAAACGTCGTCGCATCACCACCTGGGGTCGGCGTCCCAGGTGTTGCGAATACGCGGTCCCCGAATGGCCCGGCCGCAGAGTCCGCGACCCATCCATGTGAAGCGTACGTCTCATGCGGCTTCGGCGCCTCTACGAACGTCGCCGACCAGTTATAGGTTCCCTCGATGAACGCCGGCGAGATGCCGCCCACGTTGACAGACGAGATGTCATTCTCCACGGAGCCCGCGCCGGACCACCAGTGGTCGCCGCTATCTTCCTCATGGGGAAGGTCGCCGGGGTCGCCGCCGAGCGACAGTGTCGCCTTGACGTTCTCGGAGAGCTGGATGCGGACATCCCATGTGTCGGTACGGTTCGGCGTGGGGACCTTGCTGCACCGGATGATCGGCAGCGTCGTGAAGTCGTCCAGCCCTGGAAGGTGTGTGAGCTTCACGTCGATCAGCATGCCGGCCTCGATGTAGTTCACGAGGCTGGCCGGGAGCCGGACGCTGAGGGTGATGTCCTCGCGCTCCTGCGCGGCGTCCGCAAGGTACACAGCGAGGTAGGCGTTGGCCGTCGTGAGCTTGCCGATCCGGTCTGATCGGAGCATCTGATCGCGTTTGAAGTTGACGGGCGAGAACTCGGTCGGTGACAGCTCCGCGATCAGCGTGTCGTTCTCGCCATAGACGGCGCCACCGACGTAGTCCAGGAGGACGCCGGTGTACGTGCTGTAGGCGTCCGCGTCCAGCTCGGCGTCAAGGAACGCGTA
>Ga0134124_10002320_pt1 | contig 15360 bp, 15 predicted proteins | sample KB304_FD_96880 | JGI IMG/M metagenome (GOLD analysis project Ga0134124, IMG submission 96880) | Terrestrial soil microbial communities without Nitrogen fertilizer from Kellogg Biological Station, Michigan, USA - KB3-0-4 | ecosystem: Environmental > Terrestrial > Soil > Unclassified ... | reverse complement strand
ATCCCTGGTGGCCGGCGTTGTGGGTACGCGAAGTCATCAGCGAAGGTGGCTCTTTGCGCGATCTGCTGCTGCAGCGGGTGCTGCCGGAGTTCATCCGCGCGTTGTCGCAACGATTCGATGCGGCCCAGAAGCGCGGCCTGCTCAATGCGCGCATCGATCCGCGCCTGCTGGTGGTGTCGGTGATCGGGCTCACCCTGTTTCCAGTGGCCGGTGCGCCGATCTGGCGGCAGGTGCTGGACGCTGAGGATCTCTCTTTGAACGACATCCGCGCGCATGCATTGGCGCTGCTCACGGGTGGCATGAAGGTGAAATCATGAAGACCGTCTGCGCACTCGTGCTGGCCTGTGTGCTGCTCGCTGGCTGCGGCCATTCGACGCCGCGCGCGCTGGGCACACTGGAATGGGATCGCATCACGCTGCCGGCGCCTGCCGCGGAAAAGATCATCGCCATCGAGGTGCGCGAGGGCGAGGCCGTGCCCGCGGGCAAGGTGCTGGTACGGCTGGAAGCCAATGGCACGCAGTCGCAGCTGGCTGCGGCGGCCGCCGAACAGCGGCGCAGCGATGCCGCGCTGGCGGAACTGAAGGCCGGCCCGCGGCGCGAGGAGATCGCTCGCGCGCAGGCCGCGCTGAATGCGGCACAGGCGCAACAGGTGGACGCCGCCGCGCAGCTCAAGCGACTAGAAGAGCTGGTGAAGCAGAAGCTCATCCCCCAGGCCGATGTGGATCGGGCACGTGCTGCCGCCGACAGTGCCGCGGCGCAGGTCCGCTCGGCGCAGGCGGCATTGCTCGAGCTCACCCGCGGCACGCGGGGAGAGCAGATCGCGCAGGGCGCGGCTGCGGTTCAGGCCGCGACTGCGCAGACCAGTGCGCAACGCGTGCTGTTCGACAAGCTCACGCTGGTGGCGCCGCGCGCCGGTGTGATCGACAACCTGCCCTACAAGCTCGGCGACCAGGCGCCGGTGGGTGCACCGCTGGTGGTGATGCTGGCGGGCGATGCGCCTTATGCGCGCGTCTACGTTCCTGAGGCATTGCGGGCCGGCGTGAAGGCGGGAACTCGAGCGCAGGTGCATGTCGAAGGCAACGATCACATCTGGTCCGGCACGGTGCGCATGATCCGCAGCGATCCTACTTTCACGCCCTACTACGCGCTGACGGGTCAGGATGTTTCGCGGCTGAGTTATCTGGCCGAAGTGCAGCTCGCCGCCGATGCCCGCGACCTGCCGGCTGGGCTGCCGTTGTGGGTGGAATTCACGCCGTGAACACGGTTGGCGCAACGCCCGCCGCCACTGATGTCGCCATCCGCGCGCGAGGCCTCGTGAAGCGCTTCGGCACGCTCACGGCAGTGGATCACGTCGATCTCAATGTGCCGCGCGCCAATGTCTACGGATTCCTCGGACCCAACGGCTCGGGCAAATCCACCACCATCCGCATGCTGTGCGGGCTGCTCACGCCCACCGCGGGCGAGATCCAGGTGCTGGATCTGAAGATTCCGCAGCAGGCCGAAGCGCTGCGGCTGCGCATCGGCTACATGACGCAGAAATTCTCGCTGTTCGAAGATCTGACGGTGCGCGAGAACCTGGAATTCCTCGCCGCTGTGCTCGGCGTGCCGAAGGCCGAGAGCAGGCGACGCATCGAGGAATTGCTGGAGCAGTACAACTTCGCCGATCGTCAGAAGCAGCTCGCGGGCACGATGAGCGGCGGACAGAAGCAGCGCCTGGCGCTGGCCGGCGCCGTGATCCACAAACCCGAACTGTTGTTCCTCGACGAACCCACCAGTGCGGTGGATCCGGAATCGCGGCGCGACTTCTGGGAGAAACTGTTCGATCTGGCGGATGCGGGAACCACGCTGCTGGTCTCCACGCATTACATGGATGAAGCCGAGCGCTGCCATCGCATCGCCATTCTGGATCATGGGCGGCTGGTGGCGGACGGCACGCCAGGCGAACTGACGGCGGCGCTGGTGGGTCGCAGCCTTGTGGTGCACGCGGCGGCGCCACGACGGGCGCAGCAGGTGATCACCGCCATTGCTGGCGTGCTCAGCGTGGCGCAGATCGGCAATGCGCTGCGTGTGCTCTGCGCGGACGGCAACGCAACCAGCGAAAGCATTCGCGCGAAACTGCGTGAGGCGGCCATCGAGGCCACCATCGAGACCGGCACGCCGAACCTAGAAGACGTGTTCGTGGCAAGTACCGGTCAGCGCGGCAGGCCCGCCGCAGAGCGTGCCGCATGAAGTGGCGCCGGCTGTCCGCCGTGATGGTGAAGGAAGTGCGGCAGCTGCGGCGCGACCGCATCACGCTGGCGATGATCCTCGGCATCCCCGTGATGCAGCTCATCCTGTTCGGCTACGCCATCAATCTGAACCTGCGTGGATTGGTCGCGGGCATCGCCGACCAGGCCAACACCAGCGCCTCCCGCGCGGTGGTGATGGACATGGTGGCCTCTGGTGTCATCACGCCGGGACTCTCCGCCACTTCGCCGCAGCAGTTGAGCGATGCACTGCGCCGCGGCGAGATCAGCGTGGGGGTGGTGATTCCGCCCGACTTCGAGGCCCGGCGCTTCGAGGGGCGCGAGGCAGTGCAGGTGCTGGTAGATGGCAGCGACACCGTCGTGCAGGGCGCGGCTGCGCAGCTCGCACAGATGCCGCTGAACGCAGCCATGAAGAACGCGACCGCCACCGGCCCTGCAACCGGACAGATCAGTGTGGTCAGCTTCTACAATCCGCAACGACGCTCGGCGCTGAACATCGTGCCGGGACTTATCGGCGTGATACTCACCATGACCATGGTGCTGTTCACCGGCGTGGCCATCGTGCGCGAGCGCGAACGCGGCAACATGGAACTGCTGATCGCCACTCCCGTGAGCCGCGCCGAACTGATGGTGGGCAAGGTGGCGCCCTATGTGCTCATCGGCCTGCTGCAGACCACCGTGGTGCTGGCATTGGGCACGTGGATCTTCGGCGTGCCAGTGGCCGGCAGCCTGCTCGACGTCTACGCCGCGGCCATGCTGCTGATCATCGCCAACCTGTCGCTGGGGCTGCTGATCTCCACGCGCGCGCAATCGCAGTTCCAGGCCATGCAGATGACCTTCTTCGTGTTCCTGCCGTCCATCCTGTTGTCGGGATTCATGTTCCCCTACGCAGGCATGCCGCGCATTGCGCAGTGGATCGCGGAGGTAATGCCGCTGACGCATTTCCTGCGATTGATCCGCGGCATCATGCTGCGCGGCGCCTCGGTGGCGGAGCTGTGGATGGATGCACTGGCGCTGCTGGCCTTCATTGCGGTGATGATGACCACCGCCATCCTGCGGTTCCACAAGCGGCTGGATTAGCACACACGGGCCTGGCGCAGCGCGTCATTGCAAGTTCCTAGAACCAGTTGTACCATGGGTACACCTGGTACATATAGGTCCTGCACGCGATGGAAATCACCATCGACATCGAAAGTCCGCAGCCCCCGTTCGAACAGCTGATCGAGCAGATCAAGGCTGCGGTCACCGCCGGAGTGCTGAAGCCGGGCAAGGCGCTGCCCTCCATCCGCCAGCTCGCGGTCGATCTCGAGCTCAACAGCAAGACGGTGGCCAAGGCCTACAAGCTCCTCGAACGCGATGAGGTCATCGAAGCCAAGGGCTATCGCGGCACCTTCATCCATCCCCAGGCCAAGGCCAACTGCAAATTCGACCTGCAGGAGTGGACGGCGAAAAAACTCGTCGCGGCCATCGATGAGCTGCGCGAAGCCGGCGTAACCGATTCGGAAATCCGCAATGCATTCGCCGGGGCAATCAACCGGCAGGCAACGGAGAGGTGAGGTTGTGATGATCGAGGTAGTTCTGTTTCTTGGGGTGTTCACGCTGCAGATCGTGGCAATCTCGGTGCTGATTCCTGTGCGGTTCACACGCCGTATCCGAAGCGACCTGGCGAGCATTCCTGCCTCACGTCTTGCCGAGGTGTATCCGGGCGTTGACGTCGCTCGCTCTTATGAACGCATTCTCACTCGATACCGTGTGACGAACCGGGTCGTCGCCGCACTGGGCCTGCTGCTGCTCGGCTGGTTCCTGAGCTACATGCAGCGACCGGAGTGGAGGGAAGGCGCCGTGAGCGGCATCGTCACCGCCTACTTTTTTCTGCAGAATTTTCCGCTCATGCTGATCGCCTGGCTGGTGCGCAGATTCAACGTGGTGCACAAGCGCTCGCTGCCGGAAGCGAAGCGCAAGGCCATGCTTCAGCGCCGCGGCTTGTTCGACTTCGTGTCGCCGCTTCAGATAGCCCTGGCCGCGCTGGCCTATCTGCAGTTCGTCTTGTTCGTGTTCTATATCGCGCGCCATCCGTTTCCGGGGTTTGCCGGTCCATTGGTCAACATCGTCATGGTCACGCTGATGGACTTGATGCTTGCCAGCGTCGTGTACTGGATGATGTACCGCAGAAAGCGGGGGCCGCTCGAGACGCATGAAAACCGCATGCACGTCACCCGTTTCGTGGCCAGAAGCTACGCCTACATGTGCATCCTCATTCCCGTCTTCCTGTCGTTTTCCTTCGCCCGCAAGCTGCTAGATCTGGAGACATGGGGCCCATTCGAGAGCAGCCTGTCTTTTCTGGTCCTCATGCTGGTCATGCTGCGTGTTCAGGGGCCTTTCTCCAGAGATGCCTGCTCCGCGACTGCCGCGCCTGTGCTTTAAGCAGCAACTCCATGGCTCGCTGGATCCCGCTGGCGTTGATCTCTGTATTGCCGGGGGTTCTTCCGGGACAGGCTGATGCGCTGCGCGCTGCATTGACGCCATACGTGAATGGTGCTTCCCTTCGAGGCACTTACCAGGAGATCACCATGGCTGAAAAACATGCGAGCGTGCATTGGGACGGTGCGGGCAAATCCGGCACCGGCAAGATCAGCACCGAAACCGGCGCGCTGAAGGATTACCCCTACGGGTTCGCCAGCCGTTTTGGCGATGATCGTCACGGCACCAATCCCGAGGAGATTCTCGGGGCCGCGCATGCCGCCTGTTTCACGATGGCGTTTTCATTCGCCTGCGACGCGCAGGGCATTGCCACGAAAACCATCGACACCACCGCCGCAGTGCGGCTGGTACAACAGGGCGGCGGATTTGCCATCGACCGCATCGCGCTCACACTGAAGGCTTCGGTTCCGGGCATCGACGATGCCAAGTTCCAGCAGATCGCCAAGACGGCCAAGGAAAGCTGCCCGCTGTCGAAGGCGTTGGCCAGCGTTCCGGAGATCACCCTGGTCGCGACGCTGGTTGCGTAGCAACGCGGTGCTTGAGTAGGGTGGCGGGCATGAGCATAAGCCGAATCACTGTCGCGGCCCTGGCCCTGCTGGGTGGTGCATCCTTGCTGTTGGCGCAGCAGCAGCCGGGCCCGCCGCAAGGCCCACCCGGCGGTCGCGGACCGGGTGGTGGCCCGCCTGGTGGCGGCCCGCCGGGCGGTCTTTTCCTTCCGCCGTACTACACCAACAAGAGTGCGCCACTGGGCGGCGTGGATACGGCCGCGGCCGATCGCGCCTGCACGACACAGGGACACGCGAAGCTGGTGTGTCTGGCTGATCTGTTGAAGAAGGGCATGGCTCCGGAGCTGCTCGCCCGTCTGCAGCTGCCCTACTCGGTGCAGGATGGCAGGAAATGGAGCAACTTCCCGCCGATGGTTTATCACAACCGTATCGGCGTCACGCTGGCGGAGTTCTCGCCCACGCAGCTCGCTGTCGTGAAGGCCATCCTCAAAGAGTCCACAGGCATTGCCGTCAACGAAGGCTACGACGAGATCGAGCAGATCCTGAATGCCGACGACTACCTGAAAGAGAACACCGGCCAGAGTGGCTTTGCGTCGGGCAACTTCCAGATGGCCTTCCTCGGCACGCCAGCTGCCAAGGGCGCCTGGCAGCTCTATTACGGCGGGCACCATGTGCAGCTCTCCAGCACCTACAAGGATGGTGCGCTGGCGGGAGCAACCCCTTCGTTCCGCGGCGTCGAACCGTTCACGCCCTTCAAGGAACATGGTCGCGACAACGCTCCCATGGCACAGGAACGGGACGCTTTCGCCGCAGCGCTGGGATCGCTGTCACCGGCAGAGCAGACCAAGGCCCGCCTCAGTCAGACCTTCACCGACATCATCGTCGGGCCGCAGCTGGACAACAATTTCCCGAGCACCAAGGCTGGTGTACGCGCGGGCGATCTGACCCAGGCGCAGCGCGAGCTGTTGCTGCGCGCCATCGACACCTACGTCGGCGATATTCGTCGGCCCGATGCGGCAACCATCCTCGCAAAGTACCGCACTGAACTGGCTGACACGTGGTTGTCCTATTCGGGGACGCCGTCCCTGACCGCTGAAAACGACTACGTGCGCATTGACGGCCCGTCGGTGTGGATCGAGTTCTCGATGCAGCCAGGCCGCACGATACCCGGCGTTCACCCGCATTCTGTGTGGCGGGATCGCAGCGGGGACTACGGCAGCAACAAGTAGCGACGATGTTGCGGATTCTGGGCCGGCGCGCGACCGCGCTGGTCGGTCCTCTGCTCGCCGCGCTGTTTGCGACATTTTCCACGCCCACCGCGGCCCATCCGATGCCGAACAGCGAGATTTCAATCTCGCCCGGCGCCGACAGCGTCGTCTTCGGGATCGCCATCCCTGAACCCGAGCTGCGACTGGCGCTGCCGCAATCCTGGGGACGGACTGCAGATCTGCTTGCCGAACCGCAGCGCTCTGCACTCACGCAATATTTTGATGCGCATTTTTCCGTGCGCACCGCCAGCGGTGCGGCTGTGCCTCATGTCATTCAGTCCATCACGCGCTGGCAGGCGCAGAACCTGGATGTGGGCAAGTATGAAGAGTTGCGGCTCAGAATCACCGTGCCGTCGGCGGCAGGCTTTGATGCACACAACTTCACATTGCACTACGACGCAGTGATCCACCAGGTTCCGAACCACTTCGCACTGGTTTATCTGGACCGCGACTTTCACACAGGCAGAATTGCGGAGGACAAACCGGTGGAAGTCGGCGTGATCCGTTATGACTTCCGGCGCGACGTGACGCCCCCATTCGAAGTCACGCTGGCCTCGGGCAGCATTTGGCGCGGACTCGTTGCTGCCTTGTCGCTGGGCTTTCACCACGTGCTGAGCGGCGTCGATCACCTGCTGTTTCTGGCCAGCCTGTTGATCGTATCGCCGCTGCGCGCCATCGAGCGGCGCTGGTCCCTGTTTCAGGGATGGCGCTACACGCTGCGGCGGTTTCTCGGAATCAGCCTCGCGTTCACCGTAGGCCATTCATTGTCCCTGTTGCTGGGCACGTATGAACTGGTCCATTTGCCGCGCATGCTCGTCGAGATCGCGATCGCCCTATCGGTGCTCATCGCCGCAGTGCACGCCATTCGCCCCCTGTTCTCCGGGAATGAATGGAAGATCGCGGCCGGCTTTGGCCTGGTGCATGGGCTGGCATTCTCGGAGACTCTGTCCGGTGGCGGACTGGACCCGGTGACTCGGGCCTACATCGTGCTGGGATTCAATCTGGGTGTCGAAGGTGCGCAGCTCCTGGCCATGGCCTGCGCCATGCCGCTGCTGTTCGCGAGTCGGTGGCGCGCGTTTAATGTGCTGCGGACAGCCGCCATGGCGTGCGTCGTTGTACTGGCCCTGGTCTGGATTGCACAGCGTGCAGGCTGAGCGCCGTTGATGCACAGTGGCGCCCTGACTCAAGGAATCCCATGGCCAAGTTAAAAAAGACGGGGTCGAAGCCAAAGACAAAAGCCAAGGCGCCCGGCCACCGCATATTCGTGTATCCATTCGGCAAGATCTATCTGGCCTTGCTGCATAAAGCCGAACGCAAGAACCGCACCCGGAAGGAAGTGGATCAGATCATCTGCTGGCTGACGGGCTACACCCAGGCCGGGTTGCAGAAGCAAATCAAGGGCAGCGATGATTTCCAGACGTTTTTTGCCAAGGCCCCGGCGTTCAATCCGGCGGCGAAGCTGATCAAGGGCACAGTGTGTGGCGTGCGCGTGGAAGAGGTGGAGGACCCACTAATGCGGAAAATCCGCTATCTGGACAAGCTGATCGACGAGCTGGCGCAGGGTAAGGCCATGGAAAAGATCCTGCGGCAGCAGGTTTAACCACGGCGGGGAAAAGGCGTCGGCGGGTCCGGCCGGCGGTGGTATCTTTGCCGCCATGGACCACTCCTCGACCGCCACCCAGGTCGCCGTCGATCCCCGGCATATTTCCTACGCGAATATCGTGTACGCGCTGCATGCGCTGACCATAGTCATCGGCCTGGTGAGCACCAAGGTGGTGGCCACCGAATTCGTGTTCAGCGCTCCCGCCATCGTCGCAGTGGTCATGAACTATGCGCGGCGTGGTGCAGTGCGCGGCACCTGGCTGGAATCGCATTTCCGCTGGCAGGTACGCAGCTTCTGGATCGCGCTGGTGGCGCTGGTAGTACTGCGACTGGTGTTCGGACCGCTGTCGTGGGTATGGATCGGCCTGCCCTTCCTGTGGCTGGGCTACGGCATCGTCGGTGCGTGGGCCATCTATCGCGTGGCGCGTGGCTGGCTGGCACTGCGCGACGGCCGCACCATGCCGAGTGAGGCACCTTGAAGCGTACACTCCAACTTGCGGGCATTGCCTTGCTCACGCTTCTGGCATCGGGCTGCGGGCAGAGAGGCGCGCTGTATCTGCCGGATCAGCAGCGCAATGTCGTAGTGAAGCCTGCGCAGGACTCCGACGTTCCCCAAGCCTCACCGATTCCACAGGCATCACCTGCGCCTCCGGCCACACCCGTTCAGAACGCTGCGCCTGCACCCGCCGATGCGAGCACCACGGCGCCAGCCGGTGCGGCCACATCCACTGATACCGATCCACCTCGCCGCAGCAACGCCACGCAGCGCAACTGATGACCGCACCGGCTCCGCCGCCGTTGATTCTCGTCGACGGCTCTTCTTATTTGTATCGCGCCTTTCACGCGCTGCCGCCACTGACCAATTCGCGAGGTGAGCCCACCGGCGCGGTGCTCGGCGTGCTGAACATGCTGCACAAGTTCCTGCGCGAGCACGCGGAGAGCCCCATCGTCGTGGTGTTCGATGCGCCAGGCCGCACCTTCCGCGACGATCTCTTCGCCGAATACAAGGCGAATCGACCGTCGATGCCTGATGACCTGCGCGCACAGATCGAGCCCCTGCTTTCTGCCGTGACCGCGCTGGGCCTGCCGATGCTGCGCATTCCCGGCGTGGAAGCCGACGATGTAATCGGCACACTGGCCTGCCGCACGGCAGCCACGGGTCGCGCGGTGCTGATCTCCACCGGCGACAAGGACATGGCGCAGCTGGTCGATGGCCACATCACGCTGGTCAACACCATGAGCAACACCACGCTCGACCGCGCAGGTGTAAAAGCCAAGTTTGATGTGTGGCCCGAGCAGATCATCGATTACCTCGCATTGATCGGTGACAGCTCGGACAATATTCCCGGCATCGAGAAGGTGGGACCGAAGACGGCGGCCAAGTGGCTGGCCACCTGGAACAACCTTGACGCCATCATCGAGCACGCCGCCGAGATCACCGGCAAGGTCGGTGAGAACCTGCGGGCCGGGCTCGAGACGCTGGCGCTGTCGCGCAAGCTCGCCACCATCGACACCAAGGTGGATCTGCCGACCGATGTGGACTTCGCCAGCCCACGCACGCCGGACAACGCCAAGCTGCGCGAGCTGTACGAACGACTGGAGTTGCGCGCGCTGCTGCGGACTCTTGATGCTGGCGGCACGGGAGGCAGCGGTGACGCAGCAAGCAGCGGCGTACCGAGCGCGGCGCAGGCGACACCTTCCACACCTGCGGCTGCCACCGCGAGCGCGGTCACACCCGCAGCTGCCGCAACACCGGCGCTCATCCGCGACTACGAAGTGATCTTCACCGAGGAAGCCCTGCAACGCTGGCTTGCCGTGCTCGATGCCGCCGAGGTCACGGCCTTCGACACCGAGACCAACAGCCTCGACTACCGCTTCGCGCGCATCGTCGGCATGTCCTTCTGTGTGGAGGCCGGCAAAGCGGCTTACCTGCCACTGGCGCATCGTTACGCCGGCGCACCTGACCAGCTCGACGTGGACAAGACGCTGCTGCTGCTGAAGCCCTGGCTCGAGAACCCTGCGCGCCGCAAGCTGGGCCATCACCTGAAATACGATGCGCATGTGCTGCACAACCACGGCATTGCGCTGGCGGGCATGCAGTACGATTCCATGCTCGAGTCCTATGTACTGAACAGCGTGGCCACGCGTCACGACATGGACTCCGTCGCCAAATTCTATCTGGGCATCGACACCATCAAGTACGAGCAGGTGGCCGGCAAGGGTGCCAAGCAGATCGGCTTCGACCAGGTACCGGTGGAAGCGGCCGCAGAATATGCCGCCGAAGATGCCGATGTGACGCTGCGCATGCACCAGGCCCTGTGGCCGAAGCTGTGCGAAGACCCGAAGCTCAAGGCGCTTTACGAAGACGTCGAGCAACCGCTGTCCGTGGTGCTGCTGCAGATGGAGGAGCGCGGCGTGCTGCTCGATGCGGCGCTGCTGCGCAAGCAGAGCAGCGAGCTCGGCGGCAAGATTCTGGAGCTGCAGACGCAGGCGCACAAGGCCGCCGGTGGCGAGTTCAATCTCGATTCACCGAAACAGCTGCAGCAGATCCTGTTCGAGAAGCAGCAGCTGCCTGTGCTGCGCAAGACACCGACGGGCCAACCCTCCACTGCCGAAGACGTGCTGGAAGAGCTTGCCGGCGACTACGAGCTGCCGCGACTGATTCTCGAATATCGCGGCATGGCGAAGCTGAAGTCCACGTACACCGACAAGTTGCCGGAGCAGGTCGATCCCGCATCAGGCCGCGTGCACACGAGCTATCACCAGGCCGTGGCGGCAACCGGCCGGCTGTCGTCGATGGATCCGAACCTGCAGAACATTCCGATCCGCACCGCGGAGGGCAGGCGCATACGCCAGGCCTTCATCGCGCCTCCCGGTCACGTGCTGATGGCGGCGGACTATTCGCAGATCGAGCTGCGCATCATGGCGCATCTGTCGGGAGACGCCGCGCTGCTGCGCGCCTTTGCGGAAGATCGCGATGTTCACCAGGCCACGGCTGCCGAAGTACTGGGAAAGAATCCCGATGCGGTCACCGCCGAGGAGCGTCGCTCCGCGAAGGCCGTGAACTTCGGATTGATCTATGGCATGTCGGCCTTCGGTCTTGCGAAGCAGCTCGGCATCGATCGGGGTTCCGCGCAGCGCTATGTCGATCTGTATTTCGAGCGTTATCCGGGCGTGAAATCCTTCATGGATCGCACGCGCGCACAGGCGCGTGAACGGGGCTACGTGGAAACCGTGCGCGGTCGCAGGCTGTATCTGCCTGACATCCGCTCGAGCAATCGCAACCTGCAGCAGTACGCGGAACGCAGCGCCATCAACGCCCCGATGCAGGGCACGGCCGCGGACATCATCAAGCTCGCCATGCTGCGCGTGGCGCGCGCATGTGCTGAAAACAAGCTTCCGGCGCACCTGATCATGCAGGTGCATGACGAGCTGGTACTGGAAGTTGCCCGTGACGCAGTGCAGGAAGTGTCCGACATGCTGCGCGAGAAAATGACTGCTGCGGAGCAGTTAGCGGTACCACTGAAAGTGGATATCGGGACCGGCGCGAACTGGGATGAAGCCCATTAAGAAAATGTCACGCAACGACGGAACTTCCCGCGCGCACGCGACTCGAACTTATTGAGCGAAGTAATTCGCTCCCCGCTTCCCTCCCTGAGCGGGCGACTGCCGGGCACCGAGACCTGTCCTGCAGTTACTTTGCCCCGGCGCTAACACCGCCGGGGTTATTTCTTTGCGGACCTCATAAAACGCAGCAATACGGCGCGCGCTTCATCGAGGCCCTGTCCGTCGTGGGCCGAAAAAATCTGGCAGCTCGCTTTTCCCTTTAACAATTCGTTTGCATTTCGCAACGTCTGTTGCGCTTCTGCACGCGAGAGTTTGTCGGACTTGCTCAGCAGCACATGAGTGCTGTCGGCCGGACGCGACGCCCAGGCGAGTAGTCCCAGATCCATTTCCCCGACGCCACGCCGCGAGTCCACGATCACGAACAGCGCAGCGAAACTCTGCCGGGTCAGTAGCTCATCTCCCAAAGGTCCCCAGCTCTCACGGGTGGCCGCCCTTACAGAGGCATGACCGTAGCCGGGCATATCCAGCATCCGCAGCCCCGGCTCCAGCTCGAAATAGTTGTAGAGCTGCGTGCGCCCCGGGGTGCGGCTGGTACGGGCCAGACCCTTTCGCCCCAGTACTTTGTTGATCGCACTGGATTTGCCCGCATTGGAGCGGCCTGCCACCGCCACTTCCCAGCCCTCATCGGGTGGAAACTGGCCCGGCAAGGCCACGCTTTTCATGAACTGGACCTTCGGGAACTGGCTCATTTATGGGGAACCCGCACGGGGGCGGCAAGGGGCTGAAAAACAAGGCGTTAGTGTACAATCGATTGGATAACCGCCCTGGCCTTACGGGCTTTGAGTATTTAGAGGGACCATGAGCCATTCGATGTCGCCTGCCCTGCGCAGAATCGTTGCCGTCGCCGCACTGAGCTTCACCCTGGCAGCGCTGGGCGCTGAGGAAAAGCAGGCGGCGGGTGGGGACGCGGCCGCCGGCTCCACCAAGGCTGCCACCTGCACCGCCTGCCATGGCCTCAACGGCAACAGCGTCAACCCCGAATGGCCGGTAATTGCCGGGCAAAACGCGGCCTATGTGCGCCAGCAGGTGCTGGACATCAAGACTGGCAAGCGCCCCAACCCACTGATGCTGCCCATGGTGCAGAACCTCACCGAGCAGGACATCGACGACCTGGCGGCCTTTTATTCCACGCAGACGCCCACCGGCGCCGAGGCCGATCCTTCCTACTGGAAGGCCGGCGAAAAGCTGTATCGGGGCGGCGATGTGAAGCGTGGCATTCCGGCCTGCATGGCCTGCCACGGCCCTGTGGGGCGCGGCGTGCCGGCGGCCGCCTTCCCGGCGCTGCAGGCCCAGCACGCGGTCTACACCGTCAAGCAGCTCAATGACTATGCCGCCGATACCCGCTACGCCAAGGATGCCAGCGGCAAGTCCCAGGCCAGCCCCAACGCCCAGATCATGAACGCCATCGCTTCCCGGCTGTCTGCTGAAGACCGGCGCAATGTGGCGTCCTACATCCAGGGTATCCGCTGATATGAACAAGCTCTGCCTTCCGCTGGCAGCCGTGCTGCTGGCGCTTGCGGTCGGCTGTTCGCAGAAACCAGCCGCCACCGCGGCGCCCGGCGCCGAGGCGGCAGCCAGCACCTCCCCTGCCGAAGGCAAGCCCTCGGGCGCTGCTCCTACGGCTACCGAACTCAAGCAGGCCGCCAAAGCCACGCAGGAATCCGCAGCCACGGATGAAACCCCCGGCGATGCCTCGCTGGAGAAAATGGCCGCCATGCCCGAGAAGGCGCAGCTGCCCGGCGGCAAGTGGAAGGTGGGCGTGAACTACAAGCCCGTCGTGCCGGCGCAGCCCACCTCCGTGGAGCCCGGTCAGGTGGAAGTGCTGGAAGTGATGTGGCTGGGCTGCCCGCACTGCGCACACCTTGAGCCTTACATCGATGCCTGGCGCAAGAAGAAGCCGGCGTACGTGAAGTTCGTGCAGGAGCACGTGATGTGGGGGCCCGCGCACCGCGCCCACGCCAAGCTGTATTACACGCTCGAAGCGCTGAATCACGACGATCTGATCCAGAAGGCATTCGACGAAATCCACCAGCGCGGCAATGTGCTGGTGGACGCCGACGAGGCAAAGACACTGCAAATGCAGCTGGCTTTCGCCAAGGCCAATGGCATCAGCGAGTCTGACTTCAAGCGCGAGTTCAACGGCTTCGGCGTCAGCAACCACCTGCAGCGTGCCGAGGAAATCATGCGGCGTTATCAGATCGACAGCGTCCCGCGCATCATCATCAATGGAAAATACGAGACGGACATGGAAATGGCCGGGGGTCCCGATCAGCTGCTGGCGCTGATCAACGATCTGGCCGCGGCCGAAAAGAGCCGTTAGTCTCCCGGACGGGCCGGATGCCGGCGTCGGGCCCGCAACCACGAGGAGGGGATCCCGATGCTGTCTGTCTACTGTCTCGCGTCGGGAGGGATCCGCCGCCTCGAGCGCAGCAACAACAACGCACCACTACCCGAAGAGGCGACCTGGCTCGACCTGTTCGAGCCCACCACCGAGGAAGAACGCTTGGTCGAAGCCCGTCTCGGCCTCGACATTCCCACGCGCGAGGAAATGCGCGAGATCGAGTCTTCCAGCCGCCTTTATGAAGAGGAAGGCGCGCTGTATCTCACGGCGACGGTAGTCACCAAGCTCGACACCACACTGCCTGAGAACGCGCAGGTAACGTTCATCCTGAAGGGCTCGCGGCTGGTCACGAATCGTTACGTGGACCCGCTGCCGTTCCGGCGTTTCGCGGCGCATATCGAGCGGCATCCGCAGGCCGGTACCAGTGCGCAGACGGTGCTTGCCGGGCTGCTGGAATCCATCGTCAATCGCATTGCCGATGTGATCGAACGAGTGGGCTCGGATATCGACGGCGCTTCGGCCGAGATCTTCAACCGCCAGCAGCTGCAGGCGAATACGGCCCGCCGTGCGCGCACCCAGCGCGACTTCCGCAAGCTGCTGGAACGTGTGGGGCAGAGCGGCGAGCTCATCGCCAAGGCGCGCGAATCACTGGCCAGCCTGTCGCGCCTGCTGGCGTTCGCGCAGCAGTCCACCGTGGCCATGACACCCGAGGTGCGTACCCGCCTGCGCACCCTGTCGAAAGACGTGGTGGCCATGAGCGATCACGCCAGCTTCCTGGCCACCAACTTGAACTTCATCCTCGATGCCACGCTGGGGATGATCAACATCGACCAGAACAACATCCTGAAGATCTTCTCGGTGGTGGCCGTATTATTGAAACAACCATCCATAATTGTGGCGATTTTCGGCATGAATTTCGACCATATTCCGGCCGCCCACACGCCCTGGGGGTTCTGGGGCGCGATCGGGATCATGGTGCTCTCGGCCGTGATTCCCTGGGCCATCTTCCGGCAGCGGCGGTGGCTGTAGCCGGCGGTTTTCGGTACCCTTCCCGACCCGTTATACGACGCGCCCGTAGCTCAGCTGGATAGAGTACTGCCCTCCGAAGGCAGGGGTCACTGGTTCGAATCCAGTCGGGCGCGCCACCTTCAAAGTGTTGATCGGAAAGGATTTCACACCTTCGTGTGAATCCCTCTCCAATCACCAAACTGGCTTTTTTCGGCCATTTGGGACACTTTTGGGACAGTTGTCGAAACGGATGGACCTCCGCATCTGCGTTTCCACAACTT
>Ga0134124_10002318_pt1 | contig 15363 bp, 10 predicted proteins | sample KB304_FD_96880 | JGI IMG/M metagenome (GOLD analysis project Ga0134124, IMG submission 96880) | Terrestrial soil microbial communities without Nitrogen fertilizer from Kellogg Biological Station, Michigan, USA - KB3-0-4 | ecosystem: Environmental > Terrestrial > Soil > Unclassified ... | reverse complement strand
CCAGAAGAGATCGCCAAGGGAGAAGGAGAGTTGGGGGTCGCGGAGTGCGTCGCCTCAATTCGATATTTTCGCGGGGTGTGATCGAGTGAACATCTCGCAACCTCCCCGTAGAGCGCTAAACCCCAAAAATTTCCTGGAGCCTTCGGGTGTGATGCAGTGTTTGCTGGGTTGCTCTCTGCTCTTGGCGGTCTTGGCCCCCTTGGCGATCTTGGCGAGCTTCTTAGAAGCCGCTATTTGCCCGGCAGATCGAAGACCAAGCGCAGCCCGGTGCTGAGGCCGGTGTGCACGCGGCTGCCGTAGGTGCCGGCGTCGAAGCTGAAGTAGGGGCCGATACCGACGTTGGAGGTCGGGTACCAATCACCGCCGAGGGTGAGCTTCATGAAGTCGACCCCGAAGTAATCATCGGTTCCGACTCCGGGATCGACTTGGGTCGAGCGAACGCCGAGCGCGAACGCACCCCACGGGTCGAAGCGCGTCCCTTGGACCAAGTGGTAGCGAATGAATGGGCCGCCTGCGAAACTCTTGGCCGAGCAGGCTTTGCAGCCCGAAGGTGAGTAGTGGTTGTCGAACTCGCCCCACGCGCCGACCACCACGTTGCGGCTGAGGCCATAGCCGACGTCCAGCGTCACGGCCAACGCCGCGCCCATGTAGTCTTGCTGGCTCTTGCCTGATTCCAGAGAGCCGAATGGCCAGCGTGGCCCGATCGCTGCGCCGAGCACGAAGTGCCCGCCGAGCGTGTCGTGTGCGCTCGGGATCGGCTCCAACGGGGGCTGCTGGTCCTCTGCGGGAACCACGACTGGGTCCGCGTCCGCTGCGGGCGCAAGCGCCTCCACGACGGCCGGCGTCGAACCGGGAGCTGGCGGCGGGGCAGGAGCGGGAGTCGGAGCATGCGCAGGCGCCGAGGGCTCGGGTGGGCGGCCGGCGGGAGTTTCGGCGCTGGCGAGTTGGGCCGAAAACACCAGGCCCAGGGCTGCGCAGAGCGCGACGGGGGTTCGCATGGGCGCCTTGTTAGCATCGGCCGCGGGCTCACGAAACCCCCGCGTGGAGGTTTGAGACAACCCAGAGCGCGGCTTGGCCGATGGGGACTCCGTGATGCCCACCGACCCGCCCGCCCCCGAGCCCACCTCGCAAACCCTGGAATGTCCCCGCGCGCGCTTGCCCGGCCCATGGCGCGTCGATCTCGGCGTCGAAGACGAACCCAAGAGCGTGACCTTGCGCCAAGGCGACGAGCTCACGCTCGGCAGCGGACGCGCGGCGTTGATGCGCGTCCACGATCCCGCCGTGAGCAGCTTGCACTGCCGGCTGCGCGTCTTGGACTCGGGGATCTTCGTGGAGGATCTGTGCTCGAAGAATGGCTTGTACGTGGGGGGCGCTCGAGTGAATTCGGCGCTGCTCTCCGAGTCGGGCGCGGCGTTCGTGGTCGGTCGTTCGGCGGTGTGCGTGCGCACCGTCGAGCAAGACGAACAACTTTCGCCGGCTGAACCGCTGCCGGGGGTGATCGGCAGCTCGGCACCCATGTTGCGCGTGGCGCGGCTCGTGCGGCTGCACGCGAAATCACGGGTGCCGATCTTGCTGCAGGGGGAGTCGGGCACCGGCAAAGACATGGTGGCTCGCGCGATTCACGAACTCGGCCGGCGTGACGGCCCCTACGTGCCGCTGAACATGGCCGCGTTGCCGGAGTCGCTCGCCGACGCCGAGCTGTTCGGTCACCGCCGCGGCGCGTTCACCGGTGCCGTCACGAGCCGCGTCGGCGCCTTCGAGCAAGCGCACGAGGGCACGCTTTTTCTCGACGAAATTGCGGAGCTGCCGCTGTCGATTCAGGTCAAGCTGCTGCGCGTCGTGGAGGACGGCATGGTGCGCGCGGTGGGCGCCGCTCAGGCGCTGCACGTCGCCGTGCGCTTGGTCTCCGCCAGCTGGGCGGAGCTCGATCAGCGCGTGCTCGAGGGACGCTTCCGAGCGGATTTGTATCACCGCCTGTCGACCGTGGTCGTCGAGCTTCCGCCGTTGCGTGAGCGACGCAGTGACATCGCACAGCTCAGCCAGTCCTTGTTGCGGCGCATGCGGGCAGACGTCGGCGAGCGCGTGCTGTCGAGCGCGGCATTGTCGCGCTTGGTGGCGCAGAGCTGGCCGGGCAACGTGCGGGAGTTGGCTGCGGTTCTGTATCGCGCAGCGGCCAGCGCCGAGCATGAAATCGCCGCGCGCCACGTCGACGACGCCAGTCGTCAAGCGCCGCACGCGCGCCGAGCCGCGCAAGACGCGCGCGCCTTACTCGAGCTGTGTGAAGGCAACATCAGTCGCGCGGCACGCACCGCCGGAGTGCCACGCAGTACCTTCCGCGCCTGGCTCGCCAAAGCGGAGGCGAGCGCGGACTCGCCGGGTAACAGCGAGCCAAATCGCGGCTAAAGCTAGGATTGGCTCTAGAAACTGCCCATCACGGTCAGGCCGGTCTGGGCCGGTCCGACGCTCGGCACAATCGCCAGGCGCCGTCGCTCGCCGCGGGCCTCCGTGCCCGTGTCGACGCGCGCAGCCGGATCGACGAAGTACATGATCACGGTGCCCACGGCGGCGACACCGCCCACGACAAAGCCGACCGTCGACCAGGTCTTCCACTGGTCGCCCTTGTCTACGGTGTCTTGGTACTTGGAGCAAGCCGCGTTGTATTGACCCGCGCGTGCCGGGACATCAGACGGGGGATTCGCTTGTTTCATCAGCCACGCGCTCGGATTGTTACATAGATCGCGCGTGTCCGGATGGGGCGTCATGCTGTCCTGCGAGGCAGCATGCGCGATCTGAGCGGCGATGGAGTCCGCGTTGTCGTAGCTCTTCTTGGAGGCGACTGCCAAACCGACGCCGCCACCGACGCCGACGCCCGTGAGTGAGAGACCCACCACGCCGACCGGTGAAGTCACCAACCATTTGAAAAACGGTTTGCGCCCTGCGCTCGGCGCCGCCGGTTGCTCCGGCTCCGGTGGGGGGGAGGGCTCTTCAGTGGCTTTCGTTGGCGCGCTCTTGTTGGCGTTGGCGCCCGCGACCGCGGCCTGCGCGGGCTGCGTTTTTGGTGCAAAACTCAGGTCGGCCATGAACTGCCGGCCGGCGCTGGTGTTGACTTGTTGAGTCTTGGTCTTGCCGTCCTTGCGCGCTTCGACGTTGTGGGGGCCCGGCGTGACGTACAGCGCGCCCGGCAACGGCGAAATTCCTTCCAAGTTGCCGTCGACGTAAATCTCCGTTCCGCTCTCGTCGACGTTCACGTCGAGCAAGGCGACGGCGGCTTTGGTGGCATTCAAGCCGGCTTCGGCCGCTTGCCGTTCGGCCTCACTGGCGGTGGTGGATTCTCGCAAGTATGCGGAGAAGTGCTTGGCGGCGTCGACCTCGTGGCCACAGCGCAGTTCGCTCTGCGCCAGGTTGAGCAGCACCGCCGGATGCTTCTTCAGCGCGTACGCTTGAAGGAACGCGACGCGCGCCTTGTCGTATTGCTTCTGATCGAAGAACGCGACGCCCTCTTTGAAGCGTTCGCGGGCAATCGCGACCGTCGTGTCTTCGTCACCGGCGCGCACCGCGGGCGCGGCGAACGCCGACGATGCAGCAAGCAGCACGGCGCACGAAAGGGAACCCCACAGCAGCGCGCGAACACGGAATTTTCTCATCGACGCTCGGACAATAGGTGGCATTTTCCGCAGACGAAATCGATCTCAGAACGGTGCGTCGCGAACGATGACGCCTTTGCTCGCTGGCTTCGGCGACGGTGGGCTCGGTTCGGGGGCGGGAGCGCGAGTCGCAGCGCGCGCGACGGGAGCAGCCATCGGCTCGGCTTTGGCCTTGGTTTTCGCCTTCGGCACGCGCTCGCTCGGCGTGCGCACAGGGACGGGCTCGGACTCGCGCGCCGGGGGCGTCGGGATCGCTGCAGGCGCTGGTTCGGTCGGCTCCGGCGTAGGTGTCGCGGCGACCACGGTGGCTGCGCGCACGACATCAGCCGCGGGGGAAGCCGCCGAGGAAGTTTGCGTGGGCAACTCGCGAGCGCTGCCACCCAGACCCCGAACGACGAACAGAGAGGCCCCCAGGAGCAGCGTTCCGCCCAGCACCAGCCCGATGACTTTGCCTTTCCCCTTCTTGGGCGCGTACGGATTGAAGTCGTCTTCCTGAATCGCTGGCTTCGCGACGGGCGGCGGTGGCGAAAGCGAAGCGTTCGGTGAAGAGCGCACGCGCGATGGAACCGTCTGCGAAAACTCGCGGCGTCTTTCGGGCGGCGGGTTGTCGGGCGCCGACTGCGCCTCCGGAGCAATCACCACGGCGGGGGTGCTCGGCGGATCTTTCGGCGTGTAGGCGATGGCGTAGCCCGGGACTGCCGGCGAGGGCGACGATTGAATCGGGGAAGACGGAGGCGGCGGCTCGGAGGCAGACGGCTTCTCGATGTTGATCGGCGCAATGCCGACCAAGGTCTGCTTGCCGACCGGCTTCACCCGAGCAACCGGCGCCACGACGGGCATCGGCTGGGTCACGGCTCCGGGGTGCGGCGTCGGGGTGGCCGGGGAGGGCGCAGCGGCGATGGCCACCGAAGTCGCTGCTGGCTCGGCAACCGGCACCGCGGCGGGAGCCAACTCCGGGTCACCAAACGGCTGCGAATCTGCCGAGGCGCGTGGGGCGGGGACCGGCGGTGCGGCGGCAATCGGCGGGGCGTCGGTCGGCGCGGGCGCGTCGTCCCAAAAAGCGGTGAAGCTGTCCGCGAGGCGATCGGCGTCTTCGACGCTCAGCGGCGCCGCCGACGGGCGCCCGTTGTCGGCTGAATCAGGCATCAATTGCGGATCAGAGGCTAGCATCGCGACTGATAGCGGCGCAACGCGCGGCAGCCGCTGGTTTGGCCGATTCAGCGCGGGCACGCTAAGAGCAAGCGCAGGCGGCATGCGATCCCCACGGCTAAAGCGCATTCGGCGCTCTCTGCCCCTGCTTTTGGGCCTTCTTTCCTGCGCTGCGTCGAGCTGCCGCGCAAATGGCCCAGACACCGCGCCTAACCCAGGCGCGAGCGGTGCGGGTGGTGCGGGTGGCGTTTCGACGATAATTCCCGAGCGCGCGGAAGCCGTCGCGCGCGCCGATCAATGGGCGGTGGCCGGAACGAAGCAGGGCGGGCGCTCGGGCGCCCAGCTCTTGCTGGACGCAGCGCGCTTGCGTGAGCGAATTTTCCGCGCAGACCACCGCGACGCGGACGCGCTCGAAGCCATAGAATTGTACCGTCAGGCGGCTCGCGCTGAGGCCTCGGTCCGCTGCTCGTCGGCCATCTCGGCCGCGCTGCTGGAGGGGGAGCTGAAGGCCGATCCGGAGCTCACCTATCAGGCCGTGTATCGCGCGACGCTCACGCCGACCGTGGAGAATGGCTGCAAACAACAGGCACAGCGAGTTCTCGACACGTTGAGCGCCTTTCGACCGCTGCCCACCACCCTGGCGCAGATCGAGCGCGAGGGCAGTTCGGCCTCGCCGAGCACCGCGCATTCGGCCGAGTCTTCGAAGCCGGTCGCGGGCGAGCCGCTGCCGGTGAGCCCGCCCTCGGCGAACGACGGAGTGATCGTGCCGACGCTGGGGGCGCAGCGCTTGCCTGCGCGCGTGACCAAAATCGAACGCTACGCGGCGGCGGACGCCGCGCGCGTCGTGGTCTACGTGACCCAGCCCGCGACGTACAAAGTCGGGTTTTTGGACGAGGCCAGCAAGAGCCCGCGGCTGTTCGTCGACATCGACGGAGCGACGTACCAGGGCGCGAAGGCCTTCGAGGTCGGCGGCCTCGTCACGCGCGTGCGCATCGGCGCGGAGGCGACGCGCACGCGCGTCGTCTTGGATCTGAGCGGCGTCGCCTACCGCCACGTGTTTTACATGCCAGAGCCATTTCGGCTCGTGATCGACGTCTCCAAGGATCCGCCACCGCAGCGCAAGGAAGAGACGACGCACGGTCCTCGCCAAGTGCGGCGCGTCGTGCTCGACCCGGGCCACGGCGGACACGATCCGGGCGCGAGCGGACCGAGTGGCTTGCGCGAAAAAGACGTGACCCTCGACATCGCGCACCGCGCCGCGCCATTGATCGCGCGCGAGCTCGGCATCTCCACGCTATTGACGCGCGACAGTGACGACTACGTGGCACTCGACGAGCGCACCGCGCGCGCCAACGCATTCCAAGCCGACCTGTTCGTTTCGATTCATTGCAACGCGAGCGAGGACGGCGCCGGCCGCGGCGTGATGACGTTCGTGCTCGACGACTCGCGCGACGCGGCGTCGACGCGCCTGGCCGCGCGCGAGAACGATGCCTCGGCGGAGGCGGCGGCAGAGCTCGCGGGCGCACTGCGTCGTGCCGACGGCAACTTGAGCGCCGGCCGCTCCAATCATTTTGCGGAGTTGCTGCAGCGCTCGGCGATCGCCTCGCTCTCTCCGAGCTACGGCGACATCCCGAATTCGGGCATCAAACGCGCCGGCTTCTACGTGCTGGCCGGGGCACGCATGCCCGCGGTGCTGTTCGAGGCCTCGTTCATCTCCAATTCGGTCGGCGAAACACGCTTCAACACCGGTGATTTTCGGCAAAAGATCGCCGACGCCATCGTCAACGCCGTGCGAGCCTACCGGGACGGCCTGTAGCGCTGACGCCGCGCGTTGCGAGCCCGCGTGGCTGGAGGTGGTGAGGGCGCAAAAAGAGCGCGCGCGAACGAAAGCCACGGGAGGCGCGCCGCAAACGGCCGGTATCGTCCAAAAAGCCGCACAGAAGCCGTGCGCGCCCGGCCGGATCGATTCTCGACGCCCGGCTATTGACTGAGCGGAGAGGGGTCCCTATCTTAACCGGCCCCCAGAATTGGGGGTGTGTTTCTGCCAGGCAATCTTGATTGCCGCACAAGCTAGTCAGACAAAGCCAAGCGAGTGCGCTACCGATGACCAAAGTCCAGCTAAAAAAATTCCGGGACATGCTCGAGGCGAGGCGCCAAGAAATCATCAAGCGCGCCCAACAGACGCTTGATGAGGACATGGCCCTCGACGCCAACGATCTGCCGGACGAGATGGATCTCGCATCGAGCGAGTACCTCCAATCGTTCCAGTTTCGCCTACGCGGTCGTGAGAAGGCGTTCTTGGACAAGATCGGCAAAGCGATCGAAAAGATCGACAAGGGTACCTTCGGCGTCTGCGACGACTGTGGCGAAAAGATCTCCGTCAAGCGCCTCGAAGCGCGCCCGGAGACCACGCTCTGCATCCGTTGCAAAGAGGACCAAGAGCGCGTCGAAAAAGACTTCACCTGAAATGGTGGTTGCCCCGCTCGCGTAACGTCGTAGCCCGGCGGCCGCGCGCCGCGGAGCAAGCCACAATCCCCGCGAGCTTCGTGGAAGCTCGTCGCGAAAGCGCGCATCCCGCGCGCGTCCGGACCCCCAAGCGCAGGCCATCGGCCTGCGCGGGGGTCCTTCGTTTTTTGTAGTCGCCAAAGGCGGAAGCCGGCGCTGCGGTTGACAGAAACGGCCCTCACTCCGATAACGGCCCCGCCAATGCCGGGCGCGATCATCAACATGCTGGCCCGTCGCGTGCCCACGAGAGCGCAGGTCATCCGGGTGATTTGGCTGGTGTCTGCGATCGCGTTGGGCCTGCAAGTGCAGAACGGGGCCGATTTTGGGCGCTACGCTCAGTGGCCCAAAGCGTTCGCGACCTCCGATATCCTGAAGATCCCGAGCACGGTGCTGTCGCCGGTCGGTGTTCCCGTGACGCACTGGTCCCATGCGCCGGGCATGATTACGGACGCGCTCCGTCGCATCCTGAGCGTGTTCCCCGCCGTCGAGATCGATTTGCATACCGCCGCATGGCTGGCCGCGATCGCCTTTTGGTGGGCAATGATTGGCCTGGTGCGCCTGGCCACGCAGCGTAACCCGGCGCTGTTCGTGCTTTCGCTGGCCGCAGCCTTCATCGGCACGCACGCAGGTTTTTACTCGATCTTTCACAGCTCGGAGATCTTTGCACTGTCGACCCTGGCCGTCGCAGTGTTTTGGGCACTGACCGCCAAGGCGGAACGCGTGCGCGACAGCCTGATCGTCGGCGTCGTGACCGGGCTGTTGCTCGTCGTGCGCGTGAATCTGATCATGTACGTCTTGTTGCCGCTGGCAACTCGCGCCTTCATCGTCTGGCGGGGCAACGGCAAGCGCTTGAACCGAGCGGCGTTTCTGCATGCCATCGCGATGGCGGTGCCCCTGCTGATCTACGGCGTGCAGGTCATGCTGTTCAATTACTGGGCCACCGGGATCCCCTCACGCAGTCCCTATGTCTACGGAGACAGCGGCTTCCGGAGCATGGACCTCGCTCACCCGATGTTCGCCACCATGCTCTTTCACTCGTGGCATGGCCTGTTGAGCTATCACCCGCTGTTCGTGCTCGCGCCGATCGCGCTGGTGGCCTTGATTCTGCAGCGCGATTTGCCGACGTCCGAGCGGGTTTTGGCGGGCTATGCGCTATTCGCGCTGTTCGCGCAATTCTACATCCAGGCGAGCTGGTGGTGCTGGTGGAACGGCACGGGAACCTACGGCAATCGTACGCTCGCCGTCGCTGGCGTGGTGCTGATCGTCGCGCTCGCGCGTTGGCTCCATCTCCTCGTGCAACGCGGAACATGGCTCAGCCAGCTCGTGGTGTGTGTGGTGCTGAGTGTCATCGCGGGCTCGAGTATCTGGTCATTCCTACTCTACGTTCAGGGACATTCCAACTACGTCACCTGGCGCGAGTTGCTAGGCGAACAGCGAACGCTCTTGGCGTCCGCCAGTATTTTCGTGCCCCTCCTCATCGCAGCGCTCATGAGCTTGGGTTTGGGCGTCGTCGCCTTTCGGCGCATGCGGCTCGGCGCAATCGTTGCGGCCGTCGCGGCGTTCGTCGCAACCGTGGCGGCCCAAGGGCTCTTGGCTAGAGTCGTTCGCGATTGGCTGACTCGCTGGCAAATTCCGAGTTGGACAACCGGGTCGCTCGCAATGCTGAGCGCAGGGGTGTTCGTGGTCGTTGCCTACGTCGCGACCGACGGCCAGGCCGTGCCGAATCCGATGCCTCGGGCCCGCTCGGCCGTTGCCGGCGGGTTGCTTGCGGTCTTCGTCCTAGGCAGCTGGTCGTTCGCTGGACTGGCAATCGCAACCAGAAAAGTGATCGCGCAGTCAGCCGCGAATCCTCGCAAGTATCACTATCGCGCAGCGATGGTCATCGACGATCTGCTCGGCTGCATCCCGGAATACGATCGAGTGGAGGGGTTTACCGCACAGAAGGCGGCATTCAGACACTTCATCGAGCCGGAAGTGGTCGAGGCGCGTCGCCGACTCAAAAGTTCGTTCTGACCGATTGCTCGAAAGCATCCGCCGCGCGGCCCGCCTTTCTCGGGTAACCCGAGCGTGCGCGCGCGCTCGGCCGCGGTTCGGCCCCATCTTGGCCGCACTTGCGGGCGCCCCCAAAAATTCCATTGGGCGGGTCGCGCCGGCTCGGGATTGCGCTGGCTCAGCGCGCTTTGACGGCTTTTTTCGCTGGCCGTTTGGCGGTCGGGGCTGCGGCTTTTACTGGCGGTTTGCCGACATCCGCGAGGGCTTGTTTTAGGTAGACGCCAGTGTGGGAGCCGGGGGTTCGGGCGACTTCTTCCGGCGTTCCGGCGACGACGATGCTGCCGCCGTTGTTGCCGCCTTCGGGGCCCATGTCGATCACCCAGTCGGCGCAGGCGATGAGTTCGATGTTGTGTTCGATCAGCAGCACGGAGTTGCCGGCGTCGCGCAGGCCGAACAGGGCGTGGGTGAGCAGTTCGATGTCCGAGAAGTGGAGACCCGTCGTGGGTTCGTCGAGGACGTACAGGGTGCGGCCGGTGGCTTTGCGCGACAGTTCACTGGCGAGTTTGACGCGCTGGGCCTCGCCGCCGGAGAGCGTGGTCGCGGGTTGACCGAGTTGGATGTAGCCGAGGCCGACTTGGCGTAGGGCAGTGAGTTTTTGGCGAATGCGCGGGATCGATTCGAACAGTTCGTCGGCTTCGTCGACGGTGAGGTCGAGCGCGTCGGCGATGGACAGGCCGCGGTATTTCACTTCCAGCGTTTCGCGGTTGTAGCGGCGGCCGGCGCACGAGTCGCAGGTGACGTACACGTCCGGCAAGAAGTGCATTTCGACCCGCAAAACGCCGTCGCCCTGGCACGCTTCGCAGCGGCCACCTTTGACGTTGAACGAGAAGCGACCCGGCTTGTAGCCGCGCGCGCGCGCATCCGGCAGCCCCGCGTACAGTTCGCGCAGGTGCGTGAAGATGCCGGTGTAAGTCGCGGGGTTCGAGCGCGGGGTGCGACCGATCGGCGCTTGGTCGATGCTGATCACTTTGTCGATGTGCTCGAGGCCTTCGATGCGCTCGCACGGGCCGACCCAGCCGGTCGCGCCGTACAGCGCGGCGCGCGCCGCGCTGAGCAACGTGTCGACGATCAGGCTGCTTTTGCCGGAGCCGCTGACACCGGTGACCGCGCTGATCAGGCCGAGCGGAACTTCGACGGTGATGTTCTTGAGGTTGTGAGCCTTGGCGCCCACGATGCGCAGCATCAGCTCGCTCGGCGGCTTGCGCTCGGTGGGGACCGGTAGGTGCTTTTCACCGGACAAGTACGGCCCGGTGATCGAGCCGGGATCTTTCATGATCTCGCTGGCTGTGCCCTGCGCGACGATTTGTCCGCCGAGCGCGCCCGCGCCGGGGCCCATGTCGACCACGTGGTCCGCGCTCAAGATCGCGTCGCGGTCGTGCTCCACGACGAGCACGCTGTTACCTTTGTCGACCAAGCGACGCAGCGCTTGCAAGAGGCGCGCGTTGTCGCGCGCGTGCAAGCCGATGCTCGGCTCGTCCAACACGTACAGCACGCCGACCAGCGACGCGCCGATCTGCGTCGCGAGGCGAATGCGCTGACCCTCGCCGCCCGAGAGCGTGTGGGCGGTGCGTTCGAGCGACAGGTAGTCGAGCCCGACCTCGAGCAAGAAGCCGAGCCGCTCGGTGACGGCCTTGATCAGGGGTAGGGCGATCGCGGCTTCACGCGGGGCGAGCGCGCTCTCGCCGGCAAAAGCGCTCAAGAACTCGCGCAGGCCGCGCAGCGGCATGGCGGACAGCTCGGCGATGGTGCGCCCGCCGAGCTTGACGGCCAAGGCCTCGGGGCGAAGCCGCACCCCGCCACACGCTTCACAGGTTTGAGTGACGATGAAGCGCCCCAAGTCGTCGGGGCCGATGCCGCCGTCGTCCGACTCGTGATCTTCACCCTCCTCGAACGCGCCCGTGTCGAGCATGCGCTGCAAACGGGGCACGATGCCTTCGTAGCTGGGCGTCGCGTTCTTGCGTTTGCCGCCGTTGCCGGTGCTGCCGTAGAGCAACGCTTGGCGCTGGACTTCGGGCAACTCGGACCAAGGCACGTCGGGGTTGATGCCGAGCGCTTCGACGGCGCGCGAGACTTCGGTAGCGGTAGCCACAGAGCCGCGGCGACCGAACGCGGCGATCGCGCCTTCACGCAGGGAGCGGCTCTCGTCGGGCACGATGCGGCCGACGTCGATCGCCGAGCGGACGCCCAGGCCGTCGCAGCTGGGGCACGCGCCGTGCGGGCTATTGAACGAGAAAAGGCGCGGTTCCAGCGGCGGCAAGGTGATGCCGTATTCCCAGCTGACCAAGCGCTCGCTCATCACCACTGGCTCACTGCCGTCGACGGCGTCGATCAGCAGCGTGCCGTCACCGAGCTTCAACGCGAGCTCGACGGAATCCGTCACGCGGCCCTTGGCGCCGTCACGCACCGCGATGCGGTCGACCACGACGTCGAGATCATGCGTCTTGCTGCGATCGAGCTCGCGGTCGTCGCCGAGATCGACCTGCTCACCGTCGATGCGTGCGCGGACGAAGCCTTCGCGTCGCAAGCGCTCGAGCTCCGCGCTCAGATCGCCTTTTTGACCGCGGACGATGGGCGCGAGCAGCGCCAACCGTGCGCCTTCACCACGCGACAAAATCGAGTCGACGATCTCCTGCACGGTGTAGGCGCGCAACACCTTGCCGGACTTGGGGCAATGCGGGACGCCGATGCGCGCGTACAGCAGACGCAGGTAGTCCGCGATTTCAGTGACCGTGCCGACCGTCGAGCGGGGGCTTTTGCCGAGGCCCTTCTGCTCGATGGCGATCGCTGGGCTCAGACCCTCGATGCTTTCCACCCGAGGCTTCGGCAATTGGTCGAGGAACTGACGCGCGTAGGCGGAAAGCGACTCGACGTAGCGGCGCTGGCCTTCGGCGTAGATCGTGTCGAAGGCGAGGGAAGACTTGCCAGAACCGCTCGGCCCCGTGATGACCACCAGCTGATTGCGCGGAAGCTCGCAGCTGACGTTTTTCAGGTTGTGCTGCGTTGCACCGCGGACGACCAGGGACTCCATTGATTTCTGCGAGGTGTGTACGAAAGGTGCCGGCCCGCGGGGGCGAGCAGGGGAGCCTGTAGGTGTAACATATTCGTCGCCCGGCGCGATTTCGGGCCCGCGGGTCTTTTGCCGCGACCAGTCAGGCGCTCATTGCTCGGGCGCCTGGGGTGGACGTACCCCTCTCGGCCCCTTTTTGTCCTGCCCGGAGGCCGGCGACGCATGGCATTGCCCTACGCCGTTGCCCCTTGCGAGCGCTTCGATTAGCTTTCGCGGCGTGGAGCTTGCTTTCAACAACGCCTGGGACCCGTCAGCGACGCGACCCAGCGTTGGGCCGGCCGCGATATCGAGTGGCGAGGCCCCCAACCGCCGTCACTCGAACAGTGCACTAGCTTGGGCCTATAGCTCAATCGGTCAGAGCCCCCGGCTCATAACCGGGTTGTTCCTGGTTCGAACCCAGGTGGGCCCACTGACCCCCAGCTCGTGGCAAACGTGAGTGATTTGAGTTACGCGAGGAGCCGTTTTAGACAGTGACAATCCAGGCGCAAATCGAGAATCTCGAAAATTTAGCGGCGCTCGATGTGGAGCTCAAGGAGCTCCGCGAGGCGGTCAAGCTTGAGCGGCAGGGGCTGGATGCCAAGCGCTCCACCTTGGCCTCGTTGGAGGAGCGACTCGCTCGGAGCCAGAAAAACTCTGGCGATATGGACAAGCTGCGTGGTGACTTGATGGGGGAGGTTCGGCAAATGAGCATTCAGGTCGAGCGCTCGCGCGAGAAGCTGTCTCGCTGCCGCACCGAACGTGAAGCCAATGCCGCCCAGCGTGAAATCGAAGAACTGCGCAAGCTGTACCGCGATCGCGAGATCGAAGTGGAAAAGCTCGACGGCTTCTTGGAGCAGGCCCAAAAAGACATCGCCCAGGTGACCACGGAGCGCGACGCGCTGCTGGCCGAGCTGAACGCGGTCGAAGGGGACACCGTCGGTCGCCTGGCTCAAGGCGACGCCGCCGTCGCCGAGAAAGAGGCGATTCGTGCCGGCCTGGTCGCCAACGTGCCACAGGCGTTGTACCGCCGGTACGAGATGATCCGCGGTCGTCGCGGAACCGCCATCAGTTCCACCACGGACGGCACTTGTTCGGCTTGCCACATGCGCTTGCCGCCGATGCTGTTTCAGGGGCTGACGCGCGAAAACAAGTTCGAGCAGTGCCCGAGCTGTAACCGGATTTTGTACTTTCGCCCCGGCGTGACCGGCGACAATAGCCAGTCGGGCGCGCCTTGATTCTGGAGCGCGAGCCGGCGGAATTCGCCGAAGGCGTGTCGGTCTGAATGAAAGCTTGCCCGGCCTGCGGACGCCTGTACCCGGACGACGCCGGCTTTTGCCCGGTCGACGGCGCGCAACTGACGAGCGCCACCCAAGTTCCGGTCCTCGCGGACGACCAAGACCCGCGGATTGGACAGCTGCTCTGCAACCGCTACCAAGTGCGGCGCGTCGTCGCCGACGGCGGCATGGGCCGGGTGTACGAAGCGCTCGACATGCAGGCGCGCCGCAACGTGGCGCTCAAGGTGCTGCATCCCGACGTTTCGCGCGATCAGATCGCCGTGGAGCGCTTCAAGCGCGAGTTCGAAGTCAGCAAGATGTTGCCCCACGACTACATCGTGGAGGTGCTCGACTTTCAGCCGACGCCTGATCAGAGCTACGTGCTCGCGATGGAGTTCCTCTACGGTGAGGAGCTACGCGCGACGCTCAAGCGGGAACAGGTGATCTCCCCCGCGCGCATGCTGCGCATGCTGAGCCAAGTGGCGATTGGGCTCGATCAAGCGCACGCGCGCAAGTTCGTGCATCGCGACTTGAAGCCGGACAACTTGTTCTTGTGCCAAACGCACGAGGGCGACATCGCCAAGCTCTTGGACTTCGGGTCGGCCAAAGACAAGGGTGAGCAAGCCAAGAAGCTGACCGTGCTCGGCACCACGATTGGCTCGCCGTTCTACATGGCCCCCGAGCAAGCGCAGGGGCTCGACACGTTGGATCATCGCGCCGACGTGTGGGCGCTGGCGGCGATCATCTACGAGTGCGTCGTGGGCCGCGTGCCGTTCATCGGCAACAACGGGCCCAGCATTTTGCTGCAGATTTTGACCAAAGAGCCCGCGCCGCCGAGTGAAGCCGGTAAGGGCCAAAAGCATCCCGTCCCCCCCACGCTCGATCGCGTGATGACGCACGCGTTCAAGAAGACCGCCGCGCATCGCATCGCCTCGGTGGGCGCGCTCGCCGACGCGGTCGGCGCGGCCTACGGCTTGACCGGCACGCACGCCGAGTGGGCCAAGACCTCCGAAGCCGAGCTCACGGCGCGAGTGAACGCGGCCATGCCCGCGCTACTCGCCACCGCCAACGCACCCCGCGCCGCCAACGTCGCCGACTCATTCTTCGGTGAATCCGACAGCTTGGACGCGATGGGCGACCCCTTCAACAATGCGCCGCCCGCGCCGCCAATCCCACCAGGCGTCGGCGGCGCACCAGCTCCCGCGTACGCCGCGCGCGGTAATCAGGACTTCGCGCCGCAGTCCCTGCCGCCGCAGTCCATTGCGGGCGTGCCCAAGAATTCCAACGCGCTGCTCTTCTTGGCAGTCGGCGGCGGCGCGCTGTTCGTCGGCATCGCGCTCGTGATCGTGTTCGTGCTCCTGCGTTGAGCTTCGAACCGGATTCGCGAAAACGTAGTTCTTCGCGGGCCGCGGACGCTCTCCGAATCCAAAAATATACTTCGGATCCGAAGCAATGCCGTTCACTCGGATCCGAAACAATGCCGCTCACTCGGATCCGAAGCAATGCCGTTCACTCGGATCCGAAACAATGCCGTTCACTCGGATCCGAAACAATGCCGTTCGGATCCGAAGCAATGCCGTTCACTCGGACCCGAAACAATGCCGTTCGGATCCGAAGTGTTCGGGGCCGAAGCAATGGACCGACAGGCCCTGCACCAAGCGGCAGCCGTTCACTCAGGAGCTTCGAGCCGAAT
>Ga0134124_10002316_pt1 | contig 15367 bp, 11 predicted proteins | sample KB304_FD_96880 | JGI IMG/M metagenome (GOLD analysis project Ga0134124, IMG submission 96880) | Terrestrial soil microbial communities without Nitrogen fertilizer from Kellogg Biological Station, Michigan, USA - KB3-0-4 | ecosystem: Environmental > Terrestrial > Soil > Unclassified ... | reverse complement strand
AGGGCGGCACGTGGCGCTTCGTCGACGAACCGTCGTCCAGCACGTGGTCGCGAAATTCTTTCGTCACGAACGTCGGCTCGCGGCTCTTCGGATTCCGTTGCGTGAAAACGGCGAAGCCCGGCTTCGAAGTGAAATAAGCGACCGCTGTCTTCCTGGTCTTGCGCAGCGCGCTATGTCGCGGCGCCGCGTCACCATTGAATCCGCACCGGGGAGCCAGTCTTGATCCGAGAGATCATCGTCGCGCGCGGGAAGACCGCGAAAAAGCCGAGGAAGCTCAAGCATCCGAGGGCCTTCTGGGTCGTCCCTGTGAACGTCAATTCCAGGCTACGGAGTCATGCTCACGTGCCCGGCCAGGCCGCGATCCCGCCGTGTCCGATCGGATCCGTGTTCGCGGGAAAGCTCTCGATCGGGCCCGTCAGCTTCTGCTTGTACGTCGACAAAGACGGCGCCGAGTTCATGATCCAGTGCTGAGACGCGCTCGGCGCGACGGCCGACAACGTCACCTCCGCTCGTGCCGGTCGAGAAACTCCTGGCCGAGTCGCTGACCGATCCTCGCGAGCCCGCGCGCCAGGCGCATGCGAACCGTCGACTCGCCGAGCTCGAGCTCTCTCGCCACCGCGGCGATGCTCTCGCCCTCGAGCTTGATCCGTCGGACGGCATGCGCCTCGTCCTCGGGGAGGAGTCGGATCGCCGCGGCGGCGCGCTCGAAGACTTCGCGATCGCTCGCCGCGTCGGGGAGCGGAGGGCCCGTCGCTTCGATCGCCGACGCCTCGAGGGCTTGCGGGTCATTCGTGTCGACCTCGCTGAGCGAGATCAGGCGGCGGACGTCGCGCTTCGCGGCGCGGACGTGCTGGTCGTGCAGGTCGTGAATCACGTTGTGGACGACGCGGCGGGCCCATCGCTGGATCCCCGCGTCGTCGACGGCGAGGAGCGGGGACGAGTTGGCCGTGATCCGGAGCAACGACTCCTGCACCACGTCGTCGAGCTCGGCCACTCGGAGGAGATTTCCCCCTAGCTCGCGACGCGCGCTCGCGGTGAACGCGTCGTGAAGTCGGCGCGCGAGGTTCTCCCGAGCCCGGGGGTCCCCGTGTCGCGCGCCACGCACGAGATCGTGCAGCGGCACCGCATCGCCGCGGTCGCTCCCGTCCAGCGCCCAACGCGATTCGCCGGTCAATTCTGCCGATCCCCTTCTTCCGGAGCCTCCCCGGGAGCCCCCGGGGCAGCGGCCAGTCTAGTCGCGCCGGCGCGTTGCGGGTCGACGACGTCTTTCCGCCTGTGGTCATCGGACGTTGCAGCGGGGTGCCACGATCGCCGGCGGCGGGGGAGACGGTCGGATGGGAGACGGTCTTGCGTCGGCGGGCGAAGGCGCCGAGTGGATCTCGGTCGCCTTTCATCCCGGGGTCGTTCGATTCGGGCGGGTCATCGGCCGGGAAGATCACTCGCTCGTCGGCGAGTTCTCCAAGCTGCAGCGCCAGACGCTCGCCGTCGGCGCCGAAGTGAAGATCAGCGTCCGCCAGGGAGTCCCCGCGACGGCCCCGACGGACGCCGCGCTGGTCGTCGAACGTTCCGATCGCTTTGCCTGCCGCCACTACCGATTCCTCCCTCCGAGCGAACATCCTGCCCCGTGGTCGCCGCCGGAAAGCCTCGAAACGTCGCCGTTCTCCTCGCCTCGCCTTCCTCGACCGCTTCCCGTCGCCCTGCGTTTCGGTCAGCTCGAATTCGCCGCGCAGATCCTTTCAGCGGATCATCGACGGATCGAGATCGCCGTGACGCGAGCGGACGAATCGAGACTGCGACAGGCCGACGCCATGGAGCTCTCCATCCCGGAGCAGGGAGAGCGTCCCGAAATCCGCGTCGCCGGATGGCTGGAGTACCGTCTCCTCAAAGGAGACTTCGTGCACTACGCCTACCTGATCGACGAGTCCTTGACCGACGACGGCGCGAGAGAGCACGCGCGACTTCGCGCGCTCGTGTCGCAGCGCGCGCGGATGGGGGAGTTGTCACCCTGAACGGGGCACGACCCCGGCCTCATTGCGCCGGGATCGTGATGAGGGGAAGCCCCTCCTTCTCGCCCGTGTCGGCCAGCGTGAACAGCATCAGCATGAAGGCGAAGACGCGCTTGGACTTGAGGTCGCGGTCGTCGATCCAGTACCAGTGGTCGCGGTAGTGGATCGAGACGAAGGCGTCGTCGGCCTTCTCCTCGGAGCTGTGGATCTCGATCATCCGCACCGGCTTCTCGCCGGCCTGCGCGCTCTCGAAGCCGGGGGTGGCGCGGTGGTTGGCCAGGTCGTCGGGCGGCACCTCGACCAGGGCCGCCATCGTCGCCAGCAGGTGCATGAGCGAGCGCGTGACGACGGCGACCTCCTTGTCGTCGGCCTGCGTCGAGCCGAAGGAGAGCCTGAACTCACTTGCCTCCGGGTCGAGCCGCAGGAGCTTGCGCAGTTCCGCCGTGTCGGCCCGCGTCTCGTCGCCGACGTCCTGCTTGCGGATGGTGAGGATGTTGGTCTGCCGCTTCTGCGCGTCGACCTGGACGCGCAGCCCCACACCGCCGGAGAGCTGGATCCTGCGCAATAGCTCGAGGACGCGCATGAACTCCGGGTCGGGCGGGTTCACGCCGTTGATCGACGTCTCCTGGTTCTTCAGACCGTTCATCGAGGCGAGCCCGGCGAATAGGATCCCGTCGGCCGGCCAGCCCGACTGGATCATGAAGAAGAGCGACTCGGGCGGCAGCGGCGTCATCAGCCCCTTGATGAACTTGTTCCCGGTGAGCGGCACGTAGGTGATCGTCGGCCGGTCGGTGTATTTGGCCGAGCCGCCGAGCGCGACGCTGTTGCCCTGGATCGCGTCGATGCTCGAGAGCTGTCCGCCGGCGGTCACGCCGGACTCGAGCGAGTAGCCGGCGACGATCTGGCCGATGTCGACGAAGATCGGCGGGTCGAGGTAGCGGAGCTTCACGATGTTGAGCAGGAGCTGACGCTTCCACGAATCGGAGATCGAGCCGCTGTATTCGAAGCGGTCGCGCGGCACCGTGCCGGGGCCGATCGACTGGCAGGCGGACGCCGCCAGCGCGAGGGCGAGCGCCACGCACGGGAACGAGGCCGACGGAAAGTGGCGGTTCATGGTTCGGCTCACTTGACGTACCCGAGCTTGCGCAGCCGTTCGAGCGTCGCCGGGTCGGCCTCGGCGATCTGGGCTTCGGTGAGGTGCTTCACGTCGACGCCGCTGTGACGCGCGCGATTGCGCGCCCACCATTCGAGCACCATCGTCTCGAAGCGCGCGACGCGCTCGGGCTCCGACTCGGCGAGGTTGTTCTTCTCGGCGAAGTCCCGGTCGAGGCGGTAGAGCTCGTGGCGCGGGCGCGGACGGTTGAACGACGACTTGACGTTCAAGATGTACTTCCACGGCCCTTCGATGACCGTGAGCATGTTTCCCTGCTCGGGGAGGAAGCGCTCGCTGCCCGGCATCGAGTGGTTCTCGGCGAAGACCGGGTGGCCGGCGGCCTTCTCGTCGCCGCGACAGGACGCGGCGAAGCTCGTTCCCTGCAGGTCCGGCGGCGGCGCGACGCCGAGGAGCTCGAGCAGCGTCGGATAGAGGTCGAGCGACTGGACCGGCTCCTTCACGACGAGCCCGGCCGGCACGAGCCCCGGCGCGACGACGATCAGCGGGACGTGCAGCAGCTCGTTCCAGAGCGTGTAGGCGTGGCTGGTCCCGCCGTGCTCGAAGAACTCCTCGCCGTGGTCGGCCGTCACGACCAGGATCCACTCCTCGAGCGGCTTCGTCCTGCGCAGCGTGTCGAACAGGGGCCCGATCTCGTCGTCGTTGGCGCAGATGTCGCCGTCGTAGAGCGCGAGCGCGGTCTCGATGAACGGCCCGACCTTCACGTGCGCGCGGTCGAAGTGCTCCTGCGTGGTCACGCTGCCGATCTTGCCCGGGTTCTTCTGGCGGATCTCGACGAGCTGCTTCCTGTACTCGCGCTCGCGGTCCGGCGTCGTGAAGCGGCGCAGGAACTCCGGTTCGGGGGCGTACTGCTCGTGCGGGTCGATCGAGTGCACGTAGAGGAAGCAGGGCCACTTCTGGTTCTGCTGCAGCCACGGCAGCACCTTCTGGTTCAGCGCGCGCGCCGATCCGGTCGAGTGGCCGATCGCGTCGCCGCCCGGGATCACGTCGGCGGCTTCCGTGAACTCGTCGAACCCCTGCTGGTAGTTCGACATCTTTCCCATCAGCGGGTTGGCCGAGAACCCGGCGGTGTGCCAGCCCGCCTGCTGCAGCGCTTCGGGCAGCGTCACGAACGCGGGATCGAGCTGGTCGAAGAACCGGTGCATCCCGGTCACGCTCGGGTAGCACGAGGTCAGGATCGCCGACATCGACGGCAGGGTCCACGGCGCCTGCGCGAAGCAGTGGTCGAAGCGGGCGCCCATCGCCGCGAGCTTCTCGAGGAACGGCGAGGTCTTGCGCGGACAGCCGTAGGCGCTGAGCTGGTCGGCCCGGCAGGTGTCGATCAAGTAGAAGGCGACGTTGCGGCGCTTCACTTCTTTCGCGGCGCCGGACTGTGTGGCGGGAAGCGGCGCGGATGCGGGAGGCGGCGCAGCGGCCGGGGGTGCGGGTGGGGCCGCCTGCGCGACGACCGCGAACGCGAGCGCGGCGAAGAGCGACATCGGCAAATGCTCCCGTGAAGGCCCCGCGGTGCGGCGCGCAGCCTAACGATCGCCGGCAGCGTCGCCGGCGGCGTCGCGTCGCAGGTGCGCACGACCTCCGCGACCGCGATCACGTGGAATTGCGACGGGGGAGACGAAGCGGCGCGACCGGGTCCGGGCGCGTTTGCGCGGCGACTGCGGCCAAGCCCGCGGATTCTCGCGGTGCGCGCGCGACCCACGCGGCCCGCGGGCGGCGCAGGGAGAGGGCCCCGGAGTTGCCGTCGTGCCCGCGCGCGAGGAGCCGTGACGTTCCTCGCGCAGATTCGCCCGCCCAACGGCGAGCGAAAGGGATTCTTCCAAGGGGGGAGCCATGAACCCGCGAATTCGCCCGATCGACGTGTCCGCCGCCCTCTTGTGCGCCCTCGCGTCCGCTCCGGCCGCCGCTCAGCACGTCGATGGGGTGACCGTCTCGTCCGCGGCCGCGGAACCGGGCAGCTTCGACGTCCCGGCGATCTCCGCCGATGGGCGCTTCGTCGCGTTCTCGAGCTTCTGCTCCAGCCTCGTCGACGGCGACACCAACGACTGGATCGACACCTTCGTCTACGACCGCTTCGCCGGGACGATCGAGCGCGTCGACGTCGACTCGAACGGCAACGAGGGTCGTGACACCATCTACGACCTCCCCGACGGCCCGCCGTCGATCTCGGCCGACGGACGCTTCGTCGCGTTCCAGAGCGACTACCCGAATCTCGTCGCGAACGACACGAACGGTGCGACCGACGTCTTCGTCCGCGACCGCCTGGACGGCACCACCGAGCGCGTCAGCGTCGATTCCGACGGCATCGAGGGCGGAGCGGGCGGCCGCCAACTGGCGATCTCGGCGGACGGCCGCTACGTCGCGTTCTCGAGCGAATCGACCAACCTCATCGCGTCCGGCACGAACGGCAAGAGCCACATCTTCATCCACGATCGCGCGACCGGCGAGACGACGCGGGTGAGCGTCGATTCGTCCGGACAGGAGGCGGACGGCAACTGTCTCACGCCGGCGCTCTCCGCGGACGGGCGCATCGTCGCCTTCGTGTCCTTCGCGACGAACCTCGGCGGTGACGTCAGCACCACCGGAATCAACGTCTTCTTGCACGATCGCGCGACCGCGACGACGGAACTCGTCAGCGTGAGTTCGACCGGAACGGATGGAGATCGCTGGAGCTCCGGGCCGTCGCTCTCGTCGGACGGGCGGTTCGTGGCGTTCTCCAGCTTCGCGACCAATCTCGTCACCGACGATCGGAACGACGCGGCCGACTGCTTCGTCCGCGATCGGGTCCTCGCGACCATTGAACGCGTCTCGGTCGACTCGAACGGCGCCGAAGCGAACGGTCAGAGCAACTCGGCGACGATCTCCGCGGACGGCCGCTCCGTGGCGTTCTGGAGCGAGGCGACGAATCTCGTGGCGGGGGACGACGCCCAGCCCGGCAACGTCTTCCTCCGCGACCGCGGTATGGGGACGACGCAGTGCTTGAGCGTCGATCCCGCCGGCGGCCAGGCGAACGGCGGCAGCGGCCCGCCCGCGCTCTCCGCGGACGGCCGTTTCGTGGCGTTCCCGAGTTCGGCCAGCAACCTCGTGCCGGGAGACACGAACGACGTCGGCGACCTCTTCGTCGCCGGCCCGTGGCTGACGCTCGAAGCCGAACCGCGCGCGCTCGACGTCGGCGCGACGTTGACCCTGACCCACGTCCGTGGCGCCGCGTCGGGGCTGGTGCTGCTCGTGGCGGTCGACGTCGACGGCGCCGCGCTCTTCCAGCCGATGCTGTTCGACACGTGCGACGCGGACGGACTCTGGTCGTTCGCGACCGTGGTGCCGGCGTGCGTGTCGGGCAGCACCTGGACGGTGCGGACGTACGGCTTCGTCGCGACCGGCAAGGTCGCGGCGTCGAACGACGTCGTGGTCACGTTCCGCTGAAGCCGAGGCGGCGCCTCAGCGATAGACCTCGGCGCCCGCCAGCACGCCGCTCCCGCTCCAGTCGAGCAGGCCGCCGATGGCGAGGACGCCGCCGTCGGCGAGCACCACCGTCGCGCCGAACGCGCGGCGCTCGTGGAGGCGCGCGGCGGGGTGGAAGGTCCCGGTCCGAGGGTCGTAGAGCTCCGCGCCGTCGAGGATGCCGCTGTTCTCGGCGAGCCGGCCGAAGTCGTAGCCGCCCGCGACGAGGACGCGGCCGTCGGGCAGCAGCGCCGCCGCGTGGGCGTAGCGCGCCTCGTCCATCGTCCCGGCCGGCGCGAAGGTCCCGGTCGCCGGGTCGTAGATCTCCGCGGTCGCGAGCACGGTGGTCGTGGACGCACCGCCCGCGACGAGCACGCGGCCGTCGCGCAGGAGCGTCGCCGAATGGCCCGTGCGCGGCGACGCGAGCGGGCCGGTCGGGGCCGACTGCCCCGTCGCCGGGTCGTAGAGCTCCGCGCTCGCCAGCGGATTCCCGTGGTCGGTCCCTCCGACGACGAGCACCTTGCCGCCGGGCAGCCGCGTCGCCGAATGGCTCGCGCGCGACTCGAGCAGGCTCCCTTCCGGGAAGAAGAGGCCGCTCGCCGTCTCGTAGCGCTCGACGTCGGCGACCTCGAATCCGACGTCGATGCCGCCCATGACGAGGACGTCGTCGTCGACCCCGGTCGCGGTCCCGTTGTAGTGGGCTTTCGCCGGGGCGCCGGTGGCGGTGAACACCCCGGTGAGCGGATCGAAGAGCTCGGCGGTGACCGAAAGGGCTCCGCCGACGACGAGGACCTGATCATCCGAGAGCAGCGCCGCGACGTGGTAGCAGCGCGACGCGACCGGCGCGCCGGTCGACGCGAAGGTGCCGCTCTCCGGATCGTAGATCTCCGCCGACGCCGAGGCCGCAGGACCGTTGTTGCCGCCGACGACGAGGACGCGCCCGTCCGCGAGCCGCGTCGCGGTGAAGTCCATGCGCGGCTGCGTCATGCTCCCCGTGATCCAGAACTCGCCGGTGTGCGGTGCCACGGAGGAACCACCGCCGCCACCGCCGCCGCACCCGGCGGCCGTGATCACCCCCGCGAGAACCGAAAAGCGCAGCGCCTTCGTCGTTCGCATGGGTCGACCTCCGGGGCGCGGGCCGTCCGTCGCCGCGTGCGCGGGTTCGGGCGCACGGTCCATGCCCCGTCGGCGCCCCGGGAGGTTTCAGCCGTTCGCGGGCGGAGTGCGAGGATTCACCGAGGTCCTGCGGAGCCGTTCCCGCCGCGCCTACTCCTTCTCCGCGACGTGCACGAAGCGGCCGCGATTGCGGTCGGCCATGTTCTTCAGGGCGACGAGGTCGACGCCCTTCGAACCGAAAGCGATCACGTGCGTCCGGATGCGCGCGTAGCGGTTGAGCGACGTGTACCACTCGAGCAGCGTGTCGGCGTCGGTGATCTCGCCCTCGGTCGGGACGCCGTCGGTCAGGAAGGTCAGCGTGTCGGGCGTGTCGCGGAAGTCGGGCGACAGGTCGATCCCCTCGTCGAGGTTGAGCGCGGCACGCAGGCCGCCGTAGTAGTTGGTCTGGCCGGCGGGCGGCAGCGATTTGAGCCAGCTCGTCGCGGCGCTCACGTTCTCCGGCGAGGCGGCGATCGGCTCCCGCTTGAAGGAGAGGATCTTCGTGCTGAACACGATGATCGAGAAGTGCGCGCGCGGATCGAGCTTCGACAGCGTCTGCGTGATCTCCTCCTTGCAGATGTCGAGCTTCGACGAGCCGGCGTACTTGCGCGACAGCGAATTCACCTGCTTGGGGTCGGGCTCGAACTTGCTGTCCATCGATCCCGACGTGTCGAGGACGAAGCCGACCCGGTTCGAGTAGATCAGGATGCCGTAGTACGACGGCGCGGGGTTCGAGGCGTAGTGCGGGTCGGGCTTGACCTCCGGCGGCTTCTTCGGCCGTTCCGGAAGGCCGTTCGCCGTCTGCGCCTTCACGCGATCCCACCACTTCCGCCAGTCGCTGGCGTAGCCGCCCTGGTCGAGGCGGCAGATCTCCTTCAGGGCGTCGTGGATCTCCTCGCGGACGTGTCCCGTCTCGATTTCCATGCGCGCGATCAGCGGCTCGACGGCCTGCATGCTCCCGATGTCGCCGAGCGACTGGCAGGCGGCGACGCGCAGCTGCCACTGCGGGGACGACAGGTGCGCGGCGATGACGGGGATCGCCGGCACGGCGGCGTCGCCGAGGAGCGCGAGCGCGTCCATCGCGCCGAGCTGCGCCTTCGCGGCCGGATCGGAGGCGACGAGCTTCGTGATGGGATCGAGCGCCTCGACGTCCTTCATCGTCCCGCAGGCGATCGCCGCCTCGGCGCGCGCGAGCCAGTGCTTGTCGCCCGCGACCATCACCCGCAGCTCGGGGAGCGCGGCCTTGACCGCCATCTTCCCGCAGACGCGCGCCGCGTAGGCGCGCACGATGCCCGAGGCGTGCACGAGGCCATACGTCGCGAGGCGCTCGCGGCACGCCGGCACCTTCATCTTGAGCAGCGACACCGTGACCGACTCGCGCACGAGGTCGCTGTTCTTGGCGTAGAGGTCGAGCAGGACGTTCACGGTCTCGGGGTCGTCGACCGTCCCGAGCGCGCGGATGCGCGCCGCGAGCGCCGGGAGGTCCTCCTCGCTGCGCAGCGCCTTGCGTTCGCGCGCGGTCGGCGTGTCGTTCGTCGCGAGCTCGTCCTCGTCCGACTTCGGCGACATCGACTTGCGCTTCCCGGTCACGCGCTTGCGCCACCGCTCGTCGAAGATCTCGGGCGTGCACTGGAGGTGCTGCATGAAGGCGTCGCGCACCTCCTTGCCGTTGCGGAGGTCGGCGAGCATCTTCACGAACGGCTCGCGCCACTCCTTCAGGCAGAGGTCGAGGTAGCTCCACGAGCGCTGGTCGTCCTCGAGCGTCAGCTGGACGAGCGCCGTCTTCCCGAACAGCTTCTCGATCGAGTCGAGCCGGGGCCGATTCGCCATCTTCGCGCAGTCCGCTTCCCAGCCCTTGCCGTTTCCCTCCAGCGGCTTGCCCTCGTCGCTGCAGTAGGTCGCCTCGTCCTTGAAGCGCTCCTGGTAGCGCGACAGCCAGTGGCCCACGCCCTCGAACAGCCAGCGCGGCAGCGTCCGGTTCTGGCCGTCGGCGACGACCCAGATCGAGATGAGCGCGTGCCCGATCATGTGGCGCATCGCGAAGTGCAGGTCTTCGTCGGGGCGGTACTTCTCTCCCGACAGGCAGAAACCGTTGGCGCACATGCCGCCGACGAAGTTCGCTGAGCTGGTGCCGCCGTAGAGCTGGTTGGTCTTGGGCGAGCCCATGTAGGCGGCCTGGACCCTCTCGGCCGCGCCCTGGCGCGCGGTCAGGAAGATCGCGACCGGCGTCTTGAGCACGAACCGTTCGCCGAAGTTCTCGACGAATTCCTTCCTCGCCATCTCGGCGCGCTCGAGCATCAGGTGGGCGTACTCGTGCGCCGTGAACTCCCGGAACCCGGACTTCATCCTCACCTTCGCGCCGCGGATGTCGCTGACGATGTAGAAATGCCGGTTGTAGAGGAGGATCAACTCGTCCTCGTCGGTCAGCTTCGCCTCCGCCGCGAGCCGCTTCTGGACCGTCTCCTTCGCCGGACGCCCCATGTCGTCCTTCTCGAACGGACTCACGGTGGCGAAGTCGCAGTCGGGACAGAACGCGCTGCGCGTGACCGGGCAGCACTTGTCGTTCTTCAGGCACTCGCTGCAGGAGAGGTGCCAGGCGACCGCGTGACGCTTCAAGTAACACGCGACGCGCGGACTGTGGAAGCACAGCGGGTTCATCCCCTTCGGGACGTCGTCTCCTTGGTGCGGCGTCCCCTTCCGGCATTTGTCGCAGTAGCAGGGCTCGGCGGTGAATCCGTTCGGGACGGCCAGGAAGTGCTGGCACGCGCCGAACCCCGACACGCACGCGCAGTTCTCGCCGCCCGGCTCCGGGTCGAGGGTCGTGGCCTCGGTCGGCGCGGGCGTCGCCGTCGCGGTCGGCGTGGCGGTCGCCGTCGCTTTCGGAGTGGCCGTCGCGGTTGGTCCGCGCGCGAGCAGAGCGACCGGCAGGAGGATCAGCGCAGCAAGGAGGCTTCGTCGGGGGGAGAGCATCCCCGGATCATCCTGCCGTCGGCGAGAACCGGCAAGCGGGCGCGCCGCCCGGGCAGCGCAAGTACCTAGAGATCGAACCCGATCGTGAGCTCGAGCCCCGCGGTCAGCGCGAGCTTCCCGACGGCGCCCGGATCGAACTCGACGCCTTGCAGAAAGAGCTCGGTGAAGCCGAGCGTGGGGTCGTCCGGGATCGACCCGGTGAAGACCAGGCCGCCGGCGGGCACGGTGACTGGCACGAGCAACCGCGGATCGACGAGCAGCGTCGCGCCCGAAGGCAAGGCGATCGACGCCGAGGCGAACCCGACGACCAGGAGCGCCGGCGTGTTCACGCCGCGTGAATTGCCGAGGTCGAGCGCGCACGTCGTCCCGATTCCGGGATCGCTCTGGCTCGTGAGCGCAGGCACGCCCAGCGTGCCCGACCAGCCCGCACCGTAGTTCTGCCACGAAGCGGGGCAGCCGAGGTCGAGCTCCGCCGCGCCGATCGGGCCGCCCGCGGCGGGGTCGTCGAAGAGCGGATCGCCCAGGACGAAGTCGGGGTGGCCGTCGCCGTTGAAGTCGCCGCTCGCGACGCTGAATCCCAATGCAACATTGGAGGCCGCGCCGAACGTCGTCCCGAGGAAGTCGTAGATCAGCGCGCCGCTCGCGCCGGAATGGATGCGCGCCTCGCCGAGTCCGTGGCTGCCCGTGCCCGGGACTCCGGGAATGCCGACCACGTAGTCGGGCGCGCCGTCACGATCGAGGTCGCTGCAGGCGGCGACGGCGAATCCCAACCACTCCCCGTCCGTGCCGCCGACCAGCTGGTGGAGCGTCGACCCGTCCTTTCCACTCAACACCCGCAGCAGTCCCGCCTGGTTGCCGCCCTGGCTCGAGACGTACGACGCGGCGATGAAGTCGGGAATCGCGTCGCCGTCGACGTCGCCGAGCCGGGAGAGCGTGCGGCCGAGGTAGTCGTAGTCGGCGGTTCCGTCGACCGAGAAGAGCGGCGTCGCCGTGGCTCCGGAGCAGACCCAGACGCGGCCGCGCCGCGGCTGGGTCGCGGAGACGTCGAACCACGCTTCGCTCACGAGGAAGTCGGGCACGAGGTCGGCGTCGACGTCGTCGATGCCGGCGACGGCGTGACCGAAGAGCAGGCCGCCGCTCAGGTTGTGGAGGACCGCTCCGCCGGCATCGACCACCCACGCGAAATCCGCCGACGATCCCACCAGCGCTTCGGGCCGCCCGTCGCCGTCGAGGTCGCCCGCCGCATCGACGCAGACGCCCACCTGTTGGAAGTCGTCGCTGCCGTGCACGGACCAGAGCACGCTCCCGGTCTGTCCGCTGAAGACGACCGCGAGCCCCTCCTCGAGGTAGTTGCTCGACGAATGTCGGGGCGCGCCGACCAGGACGTCGTCCGCCCCGTCGCCGTCGACGTCGCCGGCACCTCGCACGGAGGCGCCGAGAGAGTCACCGGCACTTCCGACGTGAACCCGAATGAGAGTTCCGCTCGCGCCGCTGTAGAGCCAGACGCGGCCCTCGTGGCTCGCGCTCGAGGCGCTGTAGTTGGGCTCGCCGACCGCGTAATCGGCGATGCCGTCGCGATCGACGTCGCCGATCGCGGCGACCGTGCTCCCGAACTGCGCGTACGGCGCGCCGAAGATGCGCTCGCGCACGATCTGGCCGCGCGCGACGTTCGCGAGACCGACGATCGTCGCAAGCGCGATGGCGACGCGGATCATGGGCCCATCATCCAGACTCCGGACGCAACCGGGAAGCGGCAGGATCAACCGAGCGGAAAGGTCGCCGGCAGGCGGCCGGCGCCCTCGAGCTGCGCGATGACGCGATCGAGGAGGGCGACGAGGACGTCGTCGCCGTTCGCGTCGCCGGCGACGTCGACGCGGCGCTCCGGCGCGATCTCGGTGGGGGGCTCGTAGCGGCGCTTCGCCTGGTCGTAGACGGCGGCGTCGGCGTCGGAGAATTCGTTGCGCTCGTGTGCGCGCGCGGCGAGGCGCCGGCGCGTCTGCAAGTCGTCCGCCGCGCAGGCGAGCAGGACGAACGGGACGCCGAGCTCGTGCGCGAGGTCGGCGGCGCGCGCCCGCAGTGCCGCGGTCGGGAAGGTCGCGTCGAGGACGACGCGCCGACCGCGCTCGAGATCCCGGCGCGCTTCGTCGAAGAGCTGCGCGTAGGTCCGGCGCGTCATCTCTTCCGAGTAGACCTGCGCCCGCGCCTCGGGCGCGGTGGGTTCCGTCGGCGCGACGCCGGCGAGGCGCTTGCGCTCGAAGTCGCTCTGCAGGTGGACGGCGTCGAGCCGCGGTGCGAGCGCGCGTGCGACGAAGCTCTTCCCCGAGCCCGGCAGTCCGGAGGTCGCGAGCAGCAGCGGCGGCAGCGCGTAGCTCGCCGACTGCGAAAAGAAGCCGATCGCCTCGCTGCGCGAACGCGCGCGCACCGGCGCGTCCGCGCTGCCGGCGCCGCGCAGCGCGGCGACCTTGCCGCGGACGCACGCGAGATGCGCCTTGTAGAAGGGGACGAGCGCGAGGAGCGTCGGATCGCGCGTGCGCTGCGAGTAGCGCAGCGCGAGGTCGCGGCCGAACGCCCGGAAGCCGAGGCGATCGAGGTCCATCAGGAGGAAGGCGAGGTCGGCGGCGACGTCGAGGCAGCGCAGCGCGCGCGAGAACTCGATGCAGTCGAAGGCGACCACCTCGTCCTCGAGGATGCAGAGGTTTCCGGTGTGCAGGTCGCCGTGGCCCTCGCAGATGCGGCGGTCGGCGATGCGCTGCTCGAAACGCGGCCGCTCGTCGGCGGTGAAGCGGGCGAACGCCCCCTCGAGGAAATGCGCGAGCCGCGGCGAGAGGGAGGGCACGGTCGCATCGCACTCCGCGTCGAAGCGCTGCGCCGCCGCGCGCGACCCGGCGAGGTTCTCGAGGACGTTGCGGGCGACGGCCTCGGGCGCGGCGAAGCGAGCGATCTCCGGGCCGCGTTCGGCGTGCTCGTGGAAATCGGCGAGGCGCGCGACGATGCGATCGACGCACGCGCGATCGATCTCGCCGCGCGCGAGCTTCGCGTCGAGCATCTGCGCGGCCGGCAACCGGACCATTTCGACGGCGTATTCGACCGGCGCCCCCGCGCCGCCGACGCGGACGCCGCCGGCGGGCGCGCGCACGATCGGCCGGACGCCGAGATAGGTGTTTGGAGCGAGCCGCCGGTTGAGCCGGACCTCTTCGTCGCACGCGAACTTCCGCTGTTCGAGCGTCGTGAAGTCGACGAAGCCGAGGTCGACCGCCTTCTTCACCTTGAACACGCGCGCGCCGACGAAATAGAGGCGCGAGAGGTGGGTTTCGACGATCTCGACTTTGTCCGATCCCGATCCCGATCCCGACCCCGACGTCGCGTCGCCGGCGCCCGCGTCCCGCGGGAACGCGGCTCGCGACTCGAGCTCGCGGTGGATCTCCGCGTTTCCGGATTCGCCTGCGCGCATCTACCAGAAGCCTTCGACGACGATGTGGCCGGGCTCGCGGCGGCGGTGTTTCTTCAGCCCGCGATCAGTGAGGATCGCGAGCATGTCCTGGATCATCGCGGGATTGCCGCAGAGCAGCACGCGCGACGATTCGGCGGTGAGCGCGACGCCCGCCGCCTTCTCGAGGCGGCCGTCGACCAGCGCCGGGGGAATCCGGCCTTCGAGCGCATGGGGTGCGCGCTCCCGACTGACGCACGGGACGCGGATCAGACCCTTGTTGGTTTCCAGCTCGCCAAGCAGCTTCGAATAGGTGAGGTCGCCCGCGTGCCGGACGCCGTGCACGAGCACGACGCGGCGGAAGCGGCGCCACGGCTCGTCGGTCTGCAGGATCGACAGGAACGGCGCGAGTCCCGTCCCGGTCGCGATCAACCAGAGGCTCTCCGCATCGCCGAGCGAGGAGAGGACCAGCGAGCCCGCCGCGAGATCGGAGACGAAGATCGAATCGCCGGGGGCGAGTCGCGCGAGGCTCGGCGTCAACGTGCCGGCGGGGACGAGCGTGCCGTAGAACTCGAGCGCCGCGGCGCCCGGCGGGTTCACCAGGGAGAACGGCCGCGCGATCCGTTCGCCGTCGACGTCGAGCGCGATGCGGACGAACTGCCCGGCCTCGAACGCGATCGGGCCGGCCTCGACGCGCAACGAGAAGAGGGAATCGGTCCAGCGCCGATTCTCGACCACACGACCCTCGAGCCACCGTTCGGCCATTTCGTGCGCGCTCACAGCAGGAGTCCGCATGGTTGCTGCGCGAACTCGCCCACTTCGTTCAGCGGACCGCGCGATCAGGAGCTGGGCCGCGCTCGGCCTCGCCCCCTTTCTATGCTGGCGTGGTCCGATACCGACGGTGCTCTCCTCAAAATCCATGTGGAGAAGAAGGATGCGACCCTGCCTGAGAACGAACGCGAGAGCGATGTTCCTCTCGTTGCTCGTGCTGCCCCTGTGCGCATGCGCGACAGGGATGAAGATGACCGCAGGGGAGTTGCGTGATCTGAAACCCGACGAAGGACTCGTGCTGGGCTCCGTGCGCATCCGAGGCGGGGAGGACCTCCTGGGTCGCACGGGGTGGAAGCTCGTGGCAGAGCAAGCAGGGGGTGGACCTGAATACTCGATCGACGCCGACCGCAACGGGGATGAGGAAGTCTTCCT
>Ga0134124_10002315_pt1 | contig 15369 bp, 9 predicted proteins | sample KB304_FD_96880 | JGI IMG/M metagenome (GOLD analysis project Ga0134124, IMG submission 96880) | Terrestrial soil microbial communities without Nitrogen fertilizer from Kellogg Biological Station, Michigan, USA - KB3-0-4 | ecosystem: Environmental > Terrestrial > Soil > Unclassified ... | reverse complement strand
TGACAAGTTATCGTGATAGGCCGTATGCGCAATTCAACTTTCTCGTCGATCTCGGGACCGGAGCTGGACCACACGGCGGATTTCAGGAACTTAGCGGCGTGAGGAAGATCACGGGATTGAACAAGTCAACGGACGTAACTTTGAAGCGCGGGGTGATCGCCGCGGCTGCGTTACAGGATTGGTTGGATCAGATACGTCACAGCCCTCAGAAAGCGAGGCGCACGATCACCATCAAGCAGCAAGACGAGGAAAACAAGACTGTGGTCACGTGGAAGCTCCTGCGCGCGCACATCATCAAACATGTAAGCGGACCATTCAACGCCAAAGGATCCGATGTGGCCATGGAGGAGTTGGTAGTCGCTTATGAGCGGTTAGAGATGGAATAGTCAGATGAAAGATCAGTTCGGCTTCAAAATCTGATCCGCCTGTTCGGTCAATTGCCTGGCCTTGGCCTTACTCGCCGGGTCGTCCATGGCATTGTAAATGGCACTCATCCTCCTGAGCACGCGGGCTTCCGAGGGCGTTTCTTTGAGGTCGTGATATAGCAGGCGAGCCCGCTCGTACGCTACCAGAGCTTTCGACTTGGCTGCCGGGACCAGCGCTTCTTCGCCCGTCTTTGGCTTGAAATTGAAATAGAAATCGCCGAGCACCTCGCGTGCTGTAGCTTCCTTGAGCAACTCCGGGACCCGAGCATCCCTCGCCGCATTCGCGAACGCCGTTAGATAGGCGTCTGCAGACTGCTTTTCCAGCAAAGCTTCCAGTTCGGCGGCCTTCTGGAGCGCTTCTCGTGCCTCACGTAGCGTGTCGTCCTTCTGATGTGGCTGGGTTAGTGAGGGGTAAAGACTTAGTTCAGCTAAGGCTGCCTGCAGATAATATTTCTGAGCATCGGTCCGCCCGTCCGGCGATTCGGCATAGAGGCCCCCTATGTTAGCTAGTGCTGAGGCCCTCTCATCCGGATCATTGGCGTAGAAGGCCAGCACTTTCGTGAAGACGGCTTCGGCCTTCTGCAAATTCTTCTGTTCTAGATAAATTCTCGCCAGAACAGAGAATGCCTCTTTCCTTTGGTAAGGATATGCGCCGGGCCTCAGGCTAAGCTCAAGTAATTCTTCGTACAGTTGAGCAGCTTTGTCCTTTTCATTGTGTTCAGATAAATTCCGGGCTGTATTCAGGAACTGTGATGTTAACAAAGAGAGAAGCGGCGCCTGCTCCTGACTCATCAATCGGGGCTTTACCTGCTGATAGAGTTTGATCGCCGGATCGAACGATTTGTTAATCTCTTCCCGATCGTCCAGTTCGGCATGAATCGCGAGAGCATCTAAAGACGCTTTTGTTTCCTCGAAGAGATTTTGGGCCTCATGCCACGCGTCACGTTCTAATTCGAGATAATACACGGCCCGGCGTTTATCAGGTTTGGAGTAGTCATAGGTTAGATATGAATAGCTAATGTTCCTGAGAACGTCGGCTTTTTCACTTGGACTCTTCTCATATTGGGCCACGAAAGCATCAAGAAACTTATCAGCTTTCTTTTTCTCTTCCTCATTCCTGGTTTGGTCTTTGTCGGTGTAGACAAGCACCATGGATTTGAGCGATTCCGTTTCCTCCCTGGAGTACTTGTTCTGACCTTTGTCCAATGAATCAGCTTGACGGAAAGCCTTATAGGCTTTGCCATAGTAAGTAGCAGCCTCATCCTTGTTGTTCGATTCCGTATAGAGCTGCGCGATCTTCGTATTAAGAGGGGCCACCAATTCCGGTCTGTTATTCCCGCCGAAGATTGTCGCGGCCGCCAGGTAATTCTGTATGGCCGTCTCTCGTTTCCGCAACTCGCTCTCAGGCGCTTTCTGATAGTTCTCGCCATTCGCGGAGTACATTACCGCCGCTTTCAGTTCCTTTTTAGCTTGTTTATAAACGCCAGCCGCCCGCTTGAAATAATCAGCAGCCGCTGCCAAATCCTTCCGAAACCCCGCCTCATCCTTCGACGCCCTTTCCTCGTCAAGTCCAAGCGACAAGAATTGGGCGGCATGTCTCAGCATGCTGGCCTGGTCAAGAGTCTTACCATCAATCCGATAGGCTTCACTTGCGCGATCATAATAATTTGCTCCAATCTCAAGACTCCTGGCCTTTTCTACCGAATCGACTGATGGCGCCAAGGAGGACAAGACATTCGTGTAGATATCGCCCAATCTGTGAAGCGCCGATGCCTTGTTGGTCGGAGCGAGTTTGTTGTTAGTTTCGATTAAGCGCAAAGCCGCCTCGTAATACTGCGCCGCCTTTTGCCGGTTTCTGGTAAGTTCTTCTGTTTCCTTCTTGTCCGCATCCGACTTTGCGTCACCCCTAAACATGACCGCGATAAATGACGAGTAGTCCGTACCGGTCATCGGTACCAGGTGCTCTTGTTCATCGGGATCACCATCCTGGATCGCCGATTCCATGAATGTTGAGGAAAAAACCCTGCCGAGATTTGCGTAGGCTTCAGCAAGACTGGAGAGAGCGAAGATCTGACCGGACGCATCACCTCGCGCTTCGTAGCCCCTGAGAGCATCTTCCAGGAAGGGTCTTGCGTCTTCGATTTTTCCTGCTCGGATTTCGGTAAGCCCCAATCGAGTCTTCTTCTCAACTTCCGCTGCCTCGCTAGCTTCGCTTTTGGCCGTGTTAGCGATTTGGGTCTGCTCTTCAGCGCGTTTCGCCGATTCGAGCGCTCTGACGGATGCTTCGTGGGCAGCCATTCTCTGACGTTCCTTCTCATCTCTGGCCTGAGCTGCATTGTCTCTTTCGACAGTGACCCTCTCAGTCGCGTCTTGGGCAAGCTGTCGTAGCTGGTCCGCATAAGTCTTGGCGTTCTCGGCTACGCGGCTTTGATTAACCGCCTCCTTCTGCTGTCGCCTGGCCCAGACCGTGACTGCGGCCATTAGTACCAGCAATAGCGCCAAGCCGATCAGCGCCCATCGCAAACGACCAGCGAGCGAACGTTCGCGCGCCAGTTGTCGTACCGCCAGGGCGCGCTCGCGTGCTTCCTCCTCCAATCGTCGCTCGGTATTTGCGCGTTCCTCTTGCAGGGCGTAGCGCGCCCGCCAATCGAGAATCGCCGCCCCGAGTACGTCATGAAAGATTTCATAGCGCTGTTGGCCCGGTCGATCGGGCGGCGGCTCAATCACACGCAGAATGCGGGTCTCTCCACTGGCCAATTCTTCAAGAGTCGAGCCGAGCCTTTCCTTTGGCAGTCTGGAATAATCAGCGAGGTCGGGGATCGTGTGGGCGATCTTGGTGCCTCCGGGGGTGACAAGATAATGAAAGACAGCGGCGGCAATAGCCTGTTTCTCCGGCGTTAGCGCGTCCATCGTCTCGTCGAGGTGTGAACGGACAATGTTCTCTGCGCCTTTCAACCGAGTCAAAGTCTCAAGTCTTAGCACCTTCGAATTTTCACGCATTTCTTCTTTCCACAAACGGGTCATCACCAGTTGTAGGAAAGGGGTTTCAATTGTCGCCTCTGACCGTTCTGTCGCAGCTTCGACAACCCCGCGCCCGGATTCGCCGAGTACGACGCGGCCCGACTCGACCTGCTTGAGTACGGTTGCGACCAACTGCGGTTCGATGGTTATCCGGTTGCCGTTGGCCGCGCCGGAGCGGCTCTCAAGAAGTTGGTTGTAATGGTCAATCGGTTTAGTGATCGCGCCGCGTGCCGCTTCGCGATCGAGGTGGTCCACCCGCAAAAAGTTTTCATAGAGACCGTTTACGCGGCCCTTGAAAAAATCAAGCTTGGCGTAGGCGTCTTCGCGAAATGAAACCAGAAAATTGGCCGGGATACTTGAATCATTGACCACGTTGGGAAATTCCGTCGCAAAGGTTCGCTCGCCTTCTTCATTCGGATGATAGAGAAAGTATTCCTCGAATTGATCCAAAATAATTAGGAGCGAGCCCTGAACAAGGCGGCTCCACTGAAGCAAGATCTCGGCAAAAGGCAGTGATGGGTCGGGCGCTTCAACGTCCGGTTGATTCAGGACTTCGGCAACCGTCTCACGAATGCGACTGTTCAATGCTGCGAGCGGATCGTCACGCCATGAATTGAAGAAGACCACGACAAACTTGGGTTTACCGCGGCGGGCCATATTCTGCTGGGCCAGTTTTTTCAAGTGATAGACAACACCTGCCCGCAGGACCGAGCTTTTGCCTACGCCACTGGCGCCATAGAGTAACGTGAGGCGCGAAGCTTTGAGGTTCGACGTGATAATTTGCTCTTCCGCTTCGCGTCCGAAGAAAAAATCAGCGCTCTTTTCATCATAGGGAATAAGGCCAATGTAAGGACTCGGGAGAGTAGGCGTTTCGCTCATGGTCAACCTCCGGCGAAAGGTAGGGTCGTGACTCGTCTGCTCAGTTCAGAGATGTAATCTTCCAGACGCGCGTTGAAGATTTCCACGTCGCGTTTTTTCCAGAACTCCTGCTCCAACTCTTCGTGATACAGCTGAATCGCCCAGGACTTGTAATTCATATTCTGTTGTTGTTCCATCCAGATTCGATGAAGAATCACGCGCAGGTTCCAGTCCCGCAGGCTGTAGCCGAGAAACAGGAAGCTGCTGCCTTTGAGTTTCTCTGCCAGGGTTACGGGTACGAGGCTTGAAATATCCGAACGCGTCAGGTAATCGATGTAGTGGTCTTCGGTTATGACGAAACTATCGCGCGGCCTTTCGTTTTTTGCGGTGATCCGATCGACTGCACCATGAATCTTCAGGATTACTGTGCGCTGTAAATTCCTGTTCTCATCCAGGGCCAACCCGCGATATTCGTTCGGCTTATCAATCAAGTTCACGTCGCCTTCAAATGACCAGTGCAGAAATTTACCGCGCTGTTCTGGTCCACCGCCCGCCACGTAAGTGACCAGATCGAATGGTTCATTTTGCTGGCGAAAGGCGCGCTCCAGGACATCGTCATAGTTCGTGGTCACAATCAGCTGGCACGAAGGATACTTCTTGGCGCGAAGCACACTTGGAAGCGTCGCCAGAAAATCATGGAGCGGTGTGGGCGGATAGTCGGCGTCGAAGACGTATCGAAGTTTTCGGTAAAGCGGTTCCGAACCGCGCATCAGCGCCGCGTACTGAGACACGCGCACCAACTCCAATGTCTCTTCGACCGGATAGCTGAATTCCTGCGCCAGGAACGCCGCGAGTTCCTGGCCACTTGGCAGATACACACCCCGTTGCCACCCTGTTTTCGACGGCCGGCCACAAAGATTGACGCCGGCGCCGAGGAACGGAATCAGCTCACCGTCACAGATAGCATCGATGACAGTCGCATAATGCTTGTTGCTTGGGGAACGAGGCGGCTCGTTGTGGCCCAGCTGTTTCGGCAACTCATCGAGCAACTCCAGAACTGCGATGTCCTCACCAATTTCACCCTCGACTGTCGCATCCAGGGCGGGTTGCCAGTACACCACGCGTGCTCTCAAGAACTGGCCGGGAGTTTGCCGTGGTAAATCCAGTAACAGCTCGTCACCAGGCATTTCCGCCTGCGGTTTTGAAATATTTAGGGCAAGCGCGACCGTTTGCGCCGGAGTCAGAACGCGCTTTTCCGAAACCAATAGACCACTACCGGCGATTCCTCGATCCGCGTTGAAAACTCGAACAATGTCCGGAATGGATAGAGCAGGCATAGGAGACTCCCGACCCTCGCAAACGTTTGGAATAAGCCACCACGAGTGGGCTTAGAAGTCAGATCAAGTAGCGCTGGCGTCGCGAGAAGGCGGCGATTGGTTGCAACAAAACTATTGAGCGAAGTTCATGTTGCAACCTTACAAATCCACTTCGCTATGGTAGGCAAGTATGATCCCGGGTAACTGGATACCGCGAATCATTTCAAGAGAATCGTCTGCGCTTATACTCCACCGGCAATTGATTCGTCAACACCTGTTTTGTCGTCCGATTGCGTGTGGTTGGGGATTGGGTTACGGGCAAATTGTGTATCCGAAGAGGCAGAAGTTGGAGAGTTATCGTCCGCGCAGCGGACGATTGAATAAATCATAAAGCAATCTCCGTGTGAGGTTCAGCCGTCCCTTATCTAAGCGCCGGACTTTCCGAACTTCTTTTTCCACTCTCGATAGTTCTTGGGAATTTCAGCTTTCTTCAATTGCTTCCAGGCCTTCAACGCCTGCGCCCTGGTTGGGTTCTTTTCGCCAGCCAAAAAATCGGAAAGAAAATTTATGTATCGGCCCGAAGGAATCTGAACCTGAGGGAAACTGCCCTCGACCTGATTCAATCTTACATATTCTCTTACCAGATCGCGATAGGTAATCTTGATGCCATTATCGATCTGTTGCTCTCGCCAACGGTTAAGTCGATAGCGGGCGCCTGATTTCCTCTTTAGCTTTGGCGCGATCTTCAGCGCCTCCTGAACAATAAAAATTTTTGTCTCCCGGTCGTTGGTGTAATTAATCACGGGCAGCTTAAGACTGAGCCCTCTTTCAACGTCCCTGACCCCTGACCTTGAGAGATTTTTCCTGGTGGGCTTCCTTATCTTACCGGTCCGCAAAAAATGTTTGATTAACTCTTCGAGTTCGTCTTTCCGAAGCTTCGAGGCTGCCGGGATGCCAATCTCATCGGCGAAGGCCTTTACCTCAAGCGCATACCAATATCCGTTGTCGAACTGCTCAGCCGTCATGGATTTCGCAAGTCCTGGTTTAGCCATCCGTCACTCTATCTCGGCCGTAAATCAGCTCGGCGGATGCCGAAGCTTCGCGAATCGCCGTAATTCGGCGCGCCATGCAGGTTGAAGATCAATCTATTTGAGGTTCATACGGCGCAGCAGCTCTGCGAATCTGGGATCGGAGTGAAGGCTGTCAAACCTCGGTTCTACTTTCAAGAATACCATCCAGTCGGCGCGCTCCTGGAAGGCTTTCTCCAACCATTCAAAAGCGTGATCATTGTCCTTGAGGCCGGCGTAGATTGAGGCGATGTGATATGCCGAGACGTACTCTTGCTTTGAGAGGGCGATCAGAGCATCGAGTTCGATCTGCGCCTTGTTTGTGTCGCCGGCGAGGGCCAGCGTGTGGACGTACTCGGCCTTTATTTGTGACGAATCTCCTGAAGCTACCAGTGCTTTGTCGAACTCGCTGAGGGCTTCGTCGTACATCCCCTTCTGTTCGTATGAGAGGCCCAGGTAGCGGCGCGCCACGTAGAAGGTCGGATCCAGTTCAAGAATCTTGTTGCACTCATTAATCGAGTCGTCATAGCGATGCCCGAAGTAGTTCACCAGTCCAAAGTGGGCATAGACTATCAGCGACGTCTTATCAATCTCGTGCGTGCGCTGCAGTTCGTAAATGGACTCGTCGAAGCGGCCCTGGGCCACCAAATAGTTTGAATACCATTGATGCGCCGATATGTAAGTGTCATCAAGTTGAATAGCTTGCTTGAATTCTCTTTCCGCCTCCGGCCAGTTCCAGTCGCCGCGAAAAGATGTGTAAGCCAGCGCGGCGTGCGCCTCAGCGAGATTGTTGTTGATAGCCAGCGCTTTGATGGCCGCATCGTGTGCCTTGGGAAAAGTTTCCCGCGGGGATTTCCCTCCATAAGTTGCGAGCAGATTGTAACAATCGGCGAGCCCCACATAAGCCCGGGCATAGTTGGGATCGAGTTTCAGGGCCTCCTCAAATTGACCCATGGCTTCGTTGATGCCTTCGAGGGTGCGCCTGCTCCAGGCGTTGCGGCCGTTGAGGTAGAGCGTGGTTGCGGCAGACCTCTTCTTTGCCTCTTCCGCGCTCAGATTATTGAGGTTGCGATACCACGCAGTCAGCCCGGTCACAACCAGAAGGAGTGCCGCAACGCCGAGTAATGCGAGGCGCAATCGCTTGGAACGCCGGTGCTCTGCGGCCAGCTTCAATTGCTGTGCGGCCACTTCGCGTGCCTGCAGGTAACGCGCGCGCCAGTCCAGAATCGCCGCCGCGAGGACGTCATGAAAAATTTCGTAGCGCGGCTCGCCGGCCTGATCGGTCGGCGGTTCAATGCCGCGCAGGATACGCGTGTTACCGCTGGAAAGTTCCTCCAGCGCGGGTGCGACCTGGGTCCGCGGGAGTCCAACATATTCGGCGAGGTCCAGGCTGGTGTGGGCTATCTTCGCCCCGGAAGGCGTCACCAGGTAATGAAAGACTTCCGCCGCTATCTTTTGCCGCTCCGGCAAGAGCGCGCTCATCGTCTCGTCAAGATGCGTGCGGACGATGCGCTCCGCTCCTCCGAGAGCGTTGAGGCTAGACAACCGCAGCACCTGCGACCCGGCACGCATCTCCTCGTCCCACAGACGCGTCATCACCATTTGCAGGAAAGGCGTCTCGATCTGTGCGGCGTCGGCTTCAGTTTTGAGGATACCCCGCCCGGTCTCACCGATAATTACTTGCCCGGTTTGGACCTGCTTTAGCACAGCCTCTAACAGAGCCGGCTCGATGCTGATCGGCTGCTCGCCGGCAGTGCGCTGCTTGTTGTATTGCTCGACGGGCTTCTCAATCGCAGCCCGCGCCGCATCGTAATCGAGGTGTTCGACGCGCAGGTAGTTATCGAATAGAGATGGGATGCGCCCTTCGAAACGATCGAGCTTGGCTAGTGAGTCTTCGCGGATAGAAATAAGAAAGCTAACGGGAACGTCCGTTTGTAGGACTGCCTGCGGAAACTCGTGGGCAAACCTGTCCTCCTGTGGATGATAGAGAAAGTATTCCTCGAACTGATCGAGGATAATCATGAGTCGCCGGCCCATTTTTTTGTGGCAGGCCTTGAGAGATCCCGGTAGCGACTGTGTAGAGAGACCCGGCTCGGTAGAGTCCATTCCCGCGGCCGGCTCGGCGCGGCGCGCATAGTCGGCGATGGTCTGCACCAGGCCGGCGACTGAATTGCTCTGCCAGGTGCTGAAAGGCACCACGATCAGGTCATCGCGCTGGCGAAGTTGGCGCGCGACTCCCGCGCGCAGGGCTGAGGACTTGCCGACGCCGCTCGCCCCGTAAAGGAGAGTGAGCGGTGAAGCGAACATATTGGCGATGATCAGACGCGTCTCTTTTTCGCGCCCGAAGAAGAAGGGCGCGTCGGCTTCGCCGTAGGGAATCAGCCCCTGATAAGGTGAGTGGCGCGCGGCGGCTGCGGTATTAATGGTCACGACATGTTTTGCTGCTGCCTGCGCTGCTCAAGCGCCTGCACAAAATCGTCAAGCAGGAAATCGTAAACCTCAACCCCACGCTCTTGCCAGAAACGCTGTTCAAGGAGTCGCGGCTCGTGCTGGATCGCCCATGACGTGATGCCCTTGGGGCGGCGCAGATCCTTTTCGATTCGGTTGAGGACGACGCGCAAATTCCAATCGTTCAGGCCGTAACCAAGAAATAGAAAATGGCGCCGCTGAAAGAGTTCGGCGAAGACAGCCGGCACCGCCTTGTTTTTAGTCATGCGCGCCAGAAAGTCGATGTAGTCGTCCTCGGTAATGACGTAACTGTCTCGCTCGGGCTGTTTTCGATCCACCGCGCCATGCATCTTGTAAATGACGGTTCTTTCATTCAAGTCGACGTCCAGCTTGTTTGGCGTGACCCTGATCGGTTCCGTAGCGCCATAAGGCCACCACAAGAGCAGGTCGCCGCTGCTGACATCCGTCGTGTGTATTACCACGTCGTAAGGTCGAGCTCCATCACCGAGTTGCTGGTTCTTTTCCTCTAACGCACGCTCGATGAGATCGTCATAGTTAGTAGTGACAATTAATAGAGGGGTGGGCACGCTTGCGAGAAATGTGTGCAGGGGAGTCAGCGGATAATCGCAATTGAAGATCCCATGCAGTTCCTCATTCAACGCCTGACGCCCGCCCACCACGTCGTAGTATTGAGCCACTTTCGTGAGGTCCGGCGTTTCTTCTGCGGGGAACTGGGTTGTGTCTGCCAAATAGCCCGCCAGCTCGCTTCCCAGCGGAAGAAAGTTTTTGTCTCCCTTTTTCCACTTCGCGCCAGACGCACGTCCACCCAGCGATGCGCCCGCACCCAAAAACGGAATCACTTTCCCCTCGTTAAGTTTGTTGAGGATGAAAGGAAAAGGGGGGAGCAGTTGGCTCATAAAGCGTAATTGTTTTCAGGCGGCGGCGAGGAACGCCTCAGGAGATCAGCAGTTAACTCAGCCTCAGATATCATTCAAGCGCGCACGTGCTGGCTTATACCCTAGTGTCAAGGTTCCGTCAATGACTTGCTGGAATTGGGATCTCAATCATTAACCTTCAACACCGCCAAAAACGCGTCCTGCGGAATCTCCACGCGGCCGACTTTCTTCATGCGCTTTTTGCCTTCCTTCTGCTTCTCGAGCAGTTTGCGCTTGCGCGAGATGTCGCCGCCGTAGCACTTCGCGATCACGTTCTTGCCCATGGCCTTCACGGTTTCGCGTGCAATTATTTTCGCGCCGATGGCCGCCTGGATGGGTACTTCAAAAAGCTGGCGCGGGATCAACTCCTTCATTTTGGTCGCCAGGGCCCGGCCTTTCGCGGCCGCGGTGTCGCGATGAAGCACCAGCGACAAAGCATCGACCGGCTCACCGGCCACCAGCACATCGAGCTTGACCAGATCGCTTTCCCAATAACCCGCCAGGTGATAGTCGAGCGAAGCGTAGCCTCGCGAAGTAGACTTCAGACGATCATAAAAATCGAGCACGATCTCGTTGAGCGGCAGTTCGTAAGTCAACATCACTCGGTTCGAGGTGATGTACTCGAACCCTTTCTGCACGCCACGCTTTTCTTCGAGCAGAGCGAGGATTCCGCCCAGATGTTCTTCCGGAGTCAGGATGGTCGCGCGAATTGCCGGCTCTTCAATTTTCACCAGCCGGCCCGGATCGGGCATCTTGGCCGGTGAATCGATTTCCGTTACCTTGCCGTCAGTCGTGGTCACTACGTAACGTACGCCCGGCGCGGTGGTGATCAGATCGAGATCGAATTCGCGTTCCAGACGTTCCTGCACGATCTCCATGTGCAGCAAACCGAGAAAGCCGCAGCGAAATCCAAAACCAAGCGCAGTGGACGACTCGGGTTCATAAAAGAACGACGCGTCATTCAAACGCAGCTTATCCATCGCATCGCGCAACTCTTCGTACTGGTTTGTGTCCACCGGATAGAGGCCCGCAAACACCATCGGTTTGATTTCCTGATAGCCGGGAAAAGGCTCAGTCGTAGGCCGCGCAGTCTCGGTGATTGTGTCCCCGATTTGCACGTCCGCGACGGTCTTGATCGATGCAGTAAGGAAACCGACTTCGCCGACGCCAAGATGATCAATCGGCGCAGGCCGCGGACGATTCACTCCGAGGGTATCAACCTGATAGTCGCGGCCCGCGCTCATAAAGCGGATCTTCATCCCGGGACGTATCACGCCATCGATTACGCGAAACAAAACAATCACGCCGCGATACGAGTCGTACCACGAATCAAAAATCAGGGCCTTCAACGGCGCGTCCGCGTCGCCCTTTGGCGGCGGCACGTCGCGGACAATCGCTTCCAGAACGTCAGCGACACCCTCGCCGGTCTTGGCGCTGGTCAGTATCGCGTTGTGAGTTTCCAGGCCGATGAAGTGCCGGATTTCCTCGAGCGCGCGCTCAGGCTCAGCGCCGGGCAAATCGATCTTGTTAATGACCGGAATCAGCTCGAGATTGTTTTCGATTGCCAGGTACGTATTGGCGAGTGTCTGGGCCTCGACGCCCTGCGAAGCATCGACCACCAGCAGCGCGCCTTCGCAGGCCGACAATGAACGCGATACTTCGTAAGAAAAATCGACGTGGCCGGGGGTATCGATCAGATTAAGCAGGTAAGTTTGTCCATCCCGTGCTTTGTAATCCAGGCGCACTGCGTGAGCTTTAATGGTGATGCCGCGCTCGCGCTCGAGATCCATGTCGTCGAGCACCTGCGCTTCCATCTCGCGGCCGGTCACCGCGCCGGTTAATTCGAGCAGGCGATCCGCCAGCGTCGATTTTCCGTGATCGATGTGCGCGATGATCGAGAAGTTACGAATGCGATCAGGTGTCATTGCTTCTTTGTTAGTCTGCTAGTTAATGGGAATGAAGCGCATTTTGCAACCGGCGTGGGTTGAGTTGGCGAAGCCAACGGTATAACCGTAGCTCACAGCGCAAGCTGTGGGAATAGCGTCCCCTGAATGAACAGAGCCCGCAAAGCGGGCGACATATCGCGGTGCATCATGCCGCTCGCTACGCGAGCTCAAAGTCTTTTTTTCTCACGCAAACCCACAGCTAGCGCTGTGGGCTACGGTTATGGCGTCGGCTTCGCCGACTCAGCATTTTTACGATCGGCCCGCTCGCTTCCCTTCCTGGAATATTTTTGTTGGACCCACGCTGATGCAATAGAAACGGGAAGATCAGTAGATGTAGAACCCATATTCCATTTCAATCCAGGTGGAAACGGGCTTGCCGTCTTTGAGGGCGGGTTTGAACTTGATTTCGCGGGCGGCTTCGATCGCTTTTTCAGAAAGCCCATTTGGGAGTCCGTTGACGACCTCGATGTGCTTCACTTTTTCATCCGCTGCCAGGATGGCGCGCACGATTACGATGCCATGCGTCATGCGGCGCCGGGCTTCCTGCGTGTATCTCGGTTCCGGCTTCTTGAGGATCTGGTACTTTTCATCCACCTCTTTTGAAGTGTAGATGCGTTCGCCATCAATCATTTTTGGAAGCGGTTGCCGGGACAGTTTGAGCGTGCCGTCCGGTGAAGGACTGGCCACCGGCGCAGGCGGGACGGGCCAGGTACCGGTCGCGCCGGTCGAACCTTTGGCGCGGCCTGACTGGCCAAAAGCCGCGGTTGAAAACATAACAACCGCGATGACGATAAGGAAATTCTTAATCATGCGATTGACCTGAACACGTCTTTCTTGATGCGTTTGTCCAGGCTGAACTTGTATTCCAGTTCCATCCAGACTGAAACCGCACGTGTCTTTTTCATCGCCGGAACAAATTTGATCTGCTTCACGGCCTCCACTGCGCGATTTGTCAGCCCGTCGGGCAAACCGGCAGACACAAAGATGTCTGTGATTTGTCCCGACGCACGGAAAATGCATCGGATTACGACCGTGCCGGCGACCGCATTTTTTCTTGCCTCGTCCGTATAATCGGGTTCAGGACTCTCGGTAATGCGCGGTTCTGCGGTGATTTCCGAACTGAAGTACACCCGCTCTTCTTTCGTCTTTGATTTGGGAGATTTCTGCCCGTACAGCAACCCGCCCGCGATCAGAATTACTGAGACAGCGACGGGTAGCGTTCTGAAAACTTTCATAAAAAACTACTCAACGTTGTCGATCTGCGCGCGTTGCAGCTTGCCGCTGTAATCGACGTAGACGGATTTCCATTCCGAAAAAATATCGAGCACCTGAGTGCCGGCTTCGCGGTGACCGTTGCCTGTCGCCTTGGTGCCGCCGAAGGGCAGATGAACTTCGGCGCCGATGGTCGACGAGTTGACGTAGAAAATTCCGGTGTAGGTTTCGTGCATCGCCTGAAACGCACGGTTCACGTCCTGGGTGTAAATCGCCGCGGACAAACCGTAGCGCACGCCATTCGCAATTTCGATCGCCTCTTCCAACGAGCCGGTGGGAATTACCGAAGTTACCGGCCCAAAAATTTCTTCCTGAGCAATACGCATTTGCGGCGAGACATCGGTGAACACGGTGGGCTGAATGAAATAGCCGTGGCTGTGCTCGCCCTTCTCGAGTCGTTTGCCGCCGCACGCGAGCGTCGCGCCGTCTTCCTGCTGGCCGATTTCGATGTAGCTCAGGATCTTGTCCACGGCATCTTCGTTGATGACTGGTCCGACATCGACTTTTGCGTCCGCGCCGTTGCCGACGCGCAGACCTTTTGCCTGCTCGGTCAACTTTCGCGCAAACTCGCGATAAATTTTCTTATGCACGATCAAACGCGACGAAGCGGTACAGCGCTGTCCGGAAGTCCCGAACGCGCCCCACAGCGCGCCTTCGATCGCGTTGTCGACATCTGCATCGTCCATCACGATGATCGCGTTCTTGCCACCCATTTCGAGCGAGCAAATTGCATTTCGCTCGGCACAGGCGTAGGCCACGGTGCGGCCTGTTTCGGTCGATCCGGTGAATGAAATCAGACGCAGGTCGGGATGGCTTGTGATCGCGGCGCCGACCGTTTCACCGTAACCGGTGACGAGATTGACCACGCCTTTCGGCACGCCGGCCTCTTCGCATGCCTTGATCAAATTGTAAGTGGAGAGCGGCGTGTCTTCCGCCGGTTTGATGACCACCGTATTGCCGCAGATCAATGCCGGGATGAGCTTCCAGGAGGGAATGGCCATGGGAAAATTCCAGGGCGTGATCAATCCGCAAAGTCCCACGGGCTGTCGCATGCAGGCGGCAAACTTATTCGGCATTTCCGCCGGAGTGGTGAAGCCGTGCAAACGCCGTCCCTCGCCCGCTGCGTAATAAGTGCAATCGATCGCTTCCTGCACGTCGCCGCCGGCCTCTTTCAGGACCTTGCCCATCTCACGGGTCATGTCGGCGGTGTATTTCTGTTTGTCGCGAATCAGGATCTCGCCGACGCGGAACAGGATTTCGGCGCGACGCGGCGCCGGCGTGTGACGCCAACCATCGAAAGCGGCCTTCGCTGCGGCCACCGCTTCGTCAACATCGGCTTCGATGGAACGCGGAAAGCGTCCAACCACGTCGCGAGTGTCGGCGGGATTCCGGTTCTCGATCCATTCACCGCTGCGGCTCGGTTTCCAGCTTCCGTTGATGTAGTTCTGATAGGTATTCGCGCGGGTTCGCTTTGCGGCTTTGCGCGTCTTTGCTTTTTTGGCGAGTGCTTTTTTTGCTTGAGCCATTTGATCATTTAACCATTGATTCATTAATCCATTGAATCAATGAACCAATGGGTCAATGAGTCAATACCACTTTATTCGTAGGTGAATTGAACGATGCGTTGCACGACGCGATCAAAGCGCCGGTCAAACCGTGAAAGATTCAGCACAATCGCGTCGCCCGGTTTCAGCGAATCAACTACTCGTTGAAACTCAGCGAGCGTGCTCACGGGCACACGATTAATACGCGTGATTACTTCGCCGGCCACCACTTCATTAGGCCGCACGTCCGCTGCGAGACCGTTCGGATCGACTTCTTTTACGTAAAGTCCCTTCACGCCCTGCAGACGCTTGTCGGTGATCAACTGCGGCGTAAGTTCGCCGAGCGTAAGCCCGAGACGTGAGCTGGTTGTCTTTGGCGGGTCAGGTTTCTTTTCAGTCGGAACAATGGTTTCGTCGCGCGTGCCGAAATCGGGCCGCTCAACCAGGGCCACGCTCAACGAATGTTTTTCCAGCTTGCCATCTACGTCACGCAGGAAAGTGAGACTGACGGTCTGGCCCACGGCCGTGCCCGCAACT
>Ga0134124_10002312_pt1 | contig 15380 bp, 33 predicted proteins | sample KB304_FD_96880 | JGI IMG/M metagenome (GOLD analysis project Ga0134124, IMG submission 96880) | Terrestrial soil microbial communities without Nitrogen fertilizer from Kellogg Biological Station, Michigan, USA - KB3-0-4 | ecosystem: Environmental > Terrestrial > Soil > Unclassified ... | reverse complement strand
GCATTGACGTCTACAAACAATGGTGGGTCGCAAATTTCAAAATCCAAGCTGACTCCGCCCTCTCCCAACCAACCTTTGAATTCTTCGAAGAGATTCATTCAGTCATGGAGGTGTTTGATTGGGACGGTCTCAGGCTCCCCATCACTAAAACAATTTGCTCTCGATTTGATGCCACGGTCCCAGGCCTCGAGACAGCGCTCGAGGTATTCAGCCAGGACAAAATCAGGCGTGTTCGATTTAGTGTCTCGATGGTGCCGATTAAGCAGCGCCGAAAGTTCTTTCTTGAATGCGCTCATGTGATCATTGGCGGCGCTCCGGGTGGATTGTCGCGCGCCGGCGGGATCGGCTGGCCTTTGTGGCTCGAGCTCTCCGGAGCGGCCGGCGCCAGGCGCTGCCGTTCTTCCTGCATCGCTTTGAGCTTATTGACGGCCACCATCAGCGAGCCGGCCCAAACACCCATGCCGGTTAGAAACGCAGTCACCGGGTAATTGCCGGCGTTTACACCCATGGAGGCCAGGACCTCCGGAGAGGTCTGGATCATCAGCTCACGCGGGCCTTGCTGCAATGCGGCCGCGCGCTCGAACTGTCTGGCCGTGATTTCATCAGCGCCGGCTTTGCGGGCCTCGGTGACAATCCAACTGCAGGCGATGCCTTCGCAGGTCGTGAGAATCGCCGCAGTAGTGCGCCGAACAAGATCGGGATCAACAGGCGCAGACCCAGCGCTGCCATCCGGTGCTGGATTCGACGCCACCACCGGGCCAGTTCCTGGAGGAGGAAGGGCGGGGGAGCTGCTCGCGGCGGCCGTGGCCGGAACGGGAGGCCTCCCACCACCAGTGACCAGGCTCTTAAGCTTGGCTTTCCAGGCTCCCAATTTGCCGTAATCGGCTGGAGTGAGCTTTTCGCCGGCGGCGTGTTTTTTGAGCAGGTCCGCAGTGAGCGGGTCAGGCGCCACAGCATTCGCTGCCGCGCTTCCAGGGCCTTTGCCTGGCGTTGAAGTAAGGTCTGCCATTGCCGCGCCCTTACTCTTCGAAGAAAGTCGCTCCAGAAAGCCACGAGCGCTTTTCCTCGACAGTGGGTTGAGGCGTGGGGGGAGTCTTCAACCGGTGGTTTTCGTCCTCGAGCTCGGCGATCCGAGTCTCCCGGGTCTTGAGGTCCCTCTCGAGAGTGGCCTCCCTCTCAGTTTTAGTGCCTTTTACAACGATTTCCGCGGCTGGCGGCGCTGGTTGAGGGGCCACTGGGGTGGGTGGGGTCTCCTGGGGCTCCGGGGCCTGGTCAGGGTTTTGAGGGGTGGGGGATTCAGGGTCCATTAGGTTCGTTTTGCTCGGCGGTTAGCGTCTTCTTTCCAGGCCGTCAGGAGCCTCTGGAAGTCTTCCTGGCTCCAACGGTGGCAGGCGTGGGCAGGGATCGTGGGCTCAATGCCCAGGCGTTTATAGAGCCTCTTAACAGAACGAGGGTCCATTTTTAACGCCGTCGCAATCTCTTTCAGACAAAGAAGCGGTTCCACAGCCACTGCAAGCACGAGCCTACCCTAGCAGGCTCAATGCCGGGAACTGGCTACGAGTGGGACAGGTGTAGACAGGAGTGGACAGCCCTCAATAGGCCTCCTCAAAGTCTTTTGTCTCCGGATCGGCGGACAAACTGTCACTCCCGACTGCGACTAAACCTAACTGGTTGTCCTCCTGGACAGAGACAACCGGTTTCCGGCGCATCGGCCTTGGGTGGAGAGGTCCGTCCGCCTGGAGGTCCCGGAGCATGTCATCGTCACGCCTGGCTCGCTCGTAATAATACACGTTGCACGCGACCGCAGCCCAACCAGGGAAGCTTGACCAACTCTGGTTGAACCAGCGCCAGACGGTTTGCCGGCTCACTCCAAGATGCCGCGCCAGCATCGTTGTGCGGCCGCGCTCCATGTGCAGCCAGAAGCAACAGCGCTCGCGCCATCTTTGAAAATTAACTTCGAGCGGGGTCATATCATAACTCCCCCGCCTTCCGGAGCGCTTCTGTTTGCTCTTTAGTCAGCGTTTTTGGCGCAACGGATGCGGCATAGCGTGCGCTCTCGAGGAGTTCCTCTGGCGTCATGGGTTTTTGCTCGGCCGGATTTGCCTTTGGCAGTGCGCGGGCCGGTCCGGGCTTCTTGGTTGGTACCGGGCCGCCGTAAAGCGCATTGTCGATGAGCATGATCCTGTGTGTGAGATCCAGAATTATTGGCGAGGCCTCGCCGTCCTGCTGGGCCGCGCGCTGCTGTTTGACCAGGTCAGCCTTCATTTTCTCCAGCTCACGTGGGTAAAGTTTACTTAATTTCTTTGCCCAAACTGGATCAGCAGGGGGGGGAGAAGCTGCCTTCCCCTTAAAGATCTCCTTCTCAGTCTCTATCTTAGAAGTCTTTAAGTGTGCACTTTGGTGGACGCCACCCGTTGCTGTTTTGATACGCGAGGCGTGCACTTTCGTGGACCTCTGGCGTGCACTCTTATGGACCTGTGGCGTGCGCTTCTGTGGACTTGTGGCATGCACATTCGTGGACCTCTGGCGTCCATTATTTATACCAGTGGGGTCTTCGGAATTGCACGCCTCTGGTGCATTTTGTTGAGAAATTGAGATCTCATCCTCCGAATTGGCGTGCACATCCGTATACCACCCCCCGGCCTTTTTGGCTCTCGCCGGCGCCTCCGGCCGGCGAACACCATTGCCCCAAAGCCCGTCGCGCGTCGGGAGCTGGCGCGCCTGGCCGCGAGGGTCCAGCTCGGAAATGTGGTAAGTGTTCATCGCCCAAAAGTTCGGCATGAACTGTTTCGAGATCCAGAGCGCCCGCGAAACTATCAGCTCACGAATCCACCGGAACACGGATGCCCTGCAGGCGCCGAGCTCCTCGCTAATTTTTGTGGCGCTAATGACCACCACGCCGCGAATGACATGGGTGTAGGGTGACATGGCCAGGTCAAGCAGGTGGACGAACAGGAGCCGGGCCGGGTAGCTCAGGTTTCGATTGCGGACTATGTCCTGCCTGGTCTGGATCACCTTGAAAGTGATCTCATCAGCGGCCGGCGCCAAGGTGAATTTCTTTTGCTTCTCAGAGGGTTGGTCTTGTGGTATGTAATTTTCCATAGGTTGTTTCGACTCAAGCGGCGCGACGTGCGCCGCAATTTTTTTGTTGGTTCAGTGCCTCCCTTATTTCGTGACGGATTGCCCGCGCTTCCCCGTCGCGCATTGGCTCCAGGCCAAGCGCGGTCATTACCGCGGGCAACAAAAGACAGAAGGCCTGGTGCTCGTCCTTTGAACGACACCAGGCCGCTTCGTAGGCTAAGAATCTGATCGCGTCTTCGTAAGTCACGTCAGACAATTTTTGCTTTGGTTTGGAGCGCGGCCAGGCTGGCCGCGTCAACGAGCTCGAGCGTGCACTTGAGCGCCTGGACCTTCACGTCCGGCCAGGCGCCGTCACTGTGCATCTCGCCGGCGCTCACGCACAAATGCTTGACCACTTCGGCGAGCTGCTCCGGACCGACCAGCCAGCGCGTGCGTTCGTCGCTCTGGAAGGTGACAAGGAATTGTTGCTTCTCGCTCATCGAAGATCCTCCGGTTCGATGAGCTCCGGGATCTCGAGCGTGAAGTGATGCGATCCGCAGGTGCTGCAGTAGTGCGGTTGGCCGTGGTCATCCTCCTCTCGAGTGTTGACGCCGAAACAGTTCCGGCAAAGCCAGTAGCTGGTGGTCCTGGATAATTCCAATAGACGGGCTGCGACTTTGTCTTTAGTCTGGCGTCTCTGTTCTGGAGTGGGGCCGTGAGTCCGCGAGAGACAACGCTTCATGGCTCCATCTCCTTTTGATTAGTGAGCTCCGATGGCAAGTCCCAGGGATTGTCAAAGGCTGCCGTGATCAGCGCCATCGCTGCCCTTTTGTTACCGTTGTCCAGACCAATACCTCCCTCACTCAGGAATCGTCCGATGTTCTTGAGCGCCCTTGAACCGCGTTCAGATTTTTGGAGGCGGTGCATAGCTTCACAGAGTTGCGGATATGTCATGCGTGTCATGCGCCCCTCCTTTCCTCGAACAGATCTCCGTGCTGCAGCTCAACGCGCCGCTGTAGTATTTCCTCACGCAGCTTTGCCAGGCGCTGCAGCTTGTGGCTCTGGTGGAAGCGCTGAGCGTTTAGTTCCTTGTCCTCGATGCGGTCCAGTTCGCGATCGCAGGCCTCGATGCTATCAAACTTGCGGGCGCTCATTCTGGCCTCCTTGGTGGCCACTCACCGGTAATTACGAAGTCACCAAGCGCCAACCTCAGGTTAAGTTCGGGGGCTGAAGCGTGTTGGTGTTCCGAACCGAGAGAATCGTTCACCTTTTGGAGAGCTGCTTGTGCGTCCCTGCAGGTGTCCTTGAATGCCCTCCAAGCAATTAGTGCATCCTTCACTTCTTCGACAGTTGCCGGTGCAATTTTCTTGCTCATGCTGCCCTCCTTGCTTTGGCCGCGCTGGTGCTGAGCTGCTTCATGCTCGGCACCCTGGGTTGTGACTCGGCCTGGCCTGGCCGTGGCTTGAATCCCAGGTGGAGCAAGATCCGGAGGGCGCTGTCTTCCGGATAGCGTTGTGGTTTTTGGCGCGCGCCGATCGCTTTGATGCCGACCGCTCGGATGTACCGGCGCATGGTGGCAGTGGAACAGTCTTTGTGTTTGCTGACTGACTTGCGAATTTCTTCGAAGGTCATTTGTCCTTTCTTGACCGCTTTTCCCGCTGGGCCGCGAGCGCGGCCAGGCGGACGGCGTAACGGAAGGCAGCTTCAGCGGGCAGACACCAGGTCTGGCGCCGGCCGCTCTCGCGGAACACGATTTGGTCGTTCCTCTCGAGCGACACCACGATCTTGCGCGGCTTGCTGTACAGAACGCTGTAAGCATCGAGCGTTCGCCTTTTCACGCCGTTAAAGTCGGTCATGGGGGAAAAGCTAATGAGGCATAATAAGACATACAAGCTCAAAATGCCTCAATAAGAGTCATTACTTCACAAGCGCACTGGTTCAACTTTGTCAAGGCTAGGCAATGACGACCGACCAAATAAGAATCAGGCTCACGACCGACGACATCAAGGAACTCAAGAAAGTAGCCGGGAGCTACGATCTGAATGTCACTGCTCTCTGCGGGGTTTTCGTAAAAGCCGCGCTCCGAGCAGTGAAGGAAAACAAAAACCGCCTGGCGCTTCCGCTGAGGTTCAGGATCGAGGAGCAGGAGAAAAGGGAATAATCAATGAAGCCAGTACTGATGTGCGCGGCAGCCCCCGGCACAAAAATTAAAATTCACACGACAGATTATCCGGTGATCACCTGGGTGCTTTACGAAGACGGCTCCGTGAAACCTTGCGTTCAAAAGCAAGCAAAGAAGCTTCCGGAGATGATCGATCCGCAAGACCAATTTGAGTTTAAGCCCGAAAATTAGGCCTCGTTCAAATCCCACCGCTCCGACCATTAAATCCCGTGAAAAAGAGCAAGTTACTTCCAAGTACCCCTGCCGTTGTCCCACCTCTTGACGTTGCTTCCCTCTTGCGCCAGCTCCTCGAGGCAGTCCAGGCCTCGCCGCAGCGCGCCGTTAGAACGGTGTCGATCGATGAAGCGGCTGTGGATTTTCTCTGGTCAAAAGGGGGTGGCAGGCGCTCCTATCAGCATCTCAAACGCTTGCGCGTCACTGTTCGCAAACTGCTTAAAACCTTTTCTGGCCGGCCACTGAATCAAATTACGGCCGTCGACCTGGAGGAGTGGGCTGACTCTCATGGCTGGGCCTCAAAAACAACGCGCAACCATTTGACCGACTTAAGCATTTTGTTCAACTGGTGCATTCGCCGGTCGCTGCTCGACCGCAACCCGGTCCTGGGCGTCGAGATGGAGCGAGTCGAATCGACCAGGCCGATCGTGGTTCACACTCCCGACCAGGTCAGGACTGTACTCGAGACGGCCGCCCGCGCGGACCTGGACGTGTGCCGGCATTTGGCAATTCGTTACTTCGCAGGCCTCCGGACCTCTGAGGCGCATTTGCTGCGTGAGAATCATTTGCTGCTCGAACAAAACCTCCTCGAGGTCCCGGCCAAGGTGGCCAAGACACGAGCTCGCCGGCTCGTAACCATTGAACCGAATTTGCGCGCCTGGCTCGATTTGGGTGGCGAGCTCCGGCCAATAGGTCACATGACAGTCAGGCGCGTTATCAAATTGTCTGGCGTGGCCTGGCCGCCGAACGTGACCCGGCACAGTTTTGTCAGCTATCACCTGGCTAAGAGCCAGAGCGCATCGAGGACCGCGCTCGAGGCTGGCCACACCGAGCAAATGCTCTTCAAGCATTACCGCGCCCTGGTGACACCGAAAGCTGCAGCGGAGTATTGGAGCATAGTCCCACCAAAAAAAAGCCGGCCACCTGGCCGGCTGTGATTGTCGCAGTCGAGTGGGACAAAGCATCAGGCTTTTTCGGCCGCAGCTTTGGCTTCCGTGGCAGCTTTGGCTTCCGCTTCGGCTTTAGCGAGCGCTTCGGCCGAAATGATGGGGACCGGTTCCCAGACGCCATCATCGACGCAGACTTGGAGTTGACGTGTTGGCCGGCTGTCGAGCTCGACCCATCGGAGTGGATTTTTTGGCATAGATTAAAAAAATAGCAATTACCTCGCCAAACTGCCCAGGAGGCCCAATACGCCGCCCGGGGTGCTGAGCTGCTCGCTCTTCTCCTGGTAGGCCTGGTAAGCGCGCCACATGCCGTAATAAAGGCCAATCATGCCCACTAGGGTGAGGAAGGTAATGATGAGGATGGTTCGTTCGCGCATTTTACTTTTTGGGTTTATCGGGGTGCTGGGCGTTCCAGGAGGCCACGGCCAGGTCATGAGCGGTCTTGGCCTTGGCGGCCTGCTCGGTGCGCCTCTGAGCGGCCAATGTGTTGCGAGCAATGGCATCGGCTTTGGCCTGCTCGTGCTTGGCTTGAGCCGCGGCTTTTTCGGCCGCAACGCGATCTTGCGTCGAGCGATTATCGACTTTGCCGTTCACTACCCAACCACCTGCAGGGCCTTTGGCCGCGGCGGCCGGAGCCGGCTGCGCGTTGCTGTGGGTAGTCTGCAGCGTGCTGGTCGTGGTCGGGCTCGGGGAGGCCGTGCCGCCCGCCAATGTCGAAACCGGCGCTAATGCCGGCGCCACGTTGTTGTTGCCAGTGGCGGCGCCCTGGACGAAAGAGGCCAGGCCGAGCGAACCGCTGCCGCTTTGAAAACCGCCCAGGCCCAGGTTGGGATCGGAGAGACTGCCAGCGGCCGGATCGGCGGTGGCGGCCTTCCGGTTTTTGAACCACCAAAATCCAGCGCCGGCGACGGCAGCCAGCGCGATGATTATCAAAAGAGGATCCTTTTTCATTTTGCGCCTTTGACGGCAGACTCGACGGCCGCGCCGACCACGTCCTTGATCAGCGACACGGCATTACTGCCGCTGCTTTCTTCGGAGAGAGAGCCAACGCTTAAGCCCTGCGTCTTATCGGTCGTGCTGATACGCAGCTTGGACAGCTTTGACTCACTATCCCAAAATGTGGTGATGTGCTGCCGCGATTCGATGCGGCTGCCGTCAGCGGTAGTGTGGACCTGCTCGCTCCGGAAGCTCGAGCATCCTGTTAAAAGTAAAACGAAAGCCAGGCCCAGGGCGAAGAGTGCCAGCATTAGGATCTTGGCTGCAGGTGGATTGTCATCGTCGTGGCCGGCTCCGACTTGCTCGGAGGTTTTGTTATTGTCTCGAGCAAAGACTCCCACGCCGGCCGTGCCGATGACGGAGACCAGAGCGGCCATGCCTTTGAACCAGGCGGGAAAATGTGTGGCATCGATGATGCCGGTTTGAATGCCGGCGCTGACGGCCGCGCCGACTGCAGCGAGGAGTCCGAACAAGGTAGTTTTCCAGGAGCTAATCATTTTTCGCAATGGTCTTGGGTGCAATGGCGCTGACTCGAGCGGAGAGGACCGCGACTTGCACTTTGATGTTAATTACTTCGGTCAGCGTCCAGGCCTCGAGGGCCAGGGCCGCAGAAATCAGAGCTGAGGCTATGAGTTTGTTGAGTTTCATTTTGACAGCCGGCCTTTGAGCAAGCTCAGTCCGCCCATCCAAACGAAGAGCGCGGCTGCTGCAGCCAGGTAAACCCACCAGGGGATATTTTTGAGAACGCCGCCAAGCAACTGGCTCGAGCCTTTGCCGGCAGCTCCGACCACTTCCCCAGGGAAATTCAAAACATTGTTGAGGCCCTCGCCGGCGCCCTCTTTGAAACCGTCCCAGGCGGCCGCATCGGTGTCTTCGTTGTAGGTGTCGTCCGTGAGCTCCTGCTCATGGGCAGCTTTAACGGGATCGATGGTGCCGGCTGCCTGGCGCCGGGCCAGCGCTTCGGCAAAAAGCTTTTTCTGACGCTCGAGGTTGGCGTCCTGCTCTTCCTGGGGAGTTGTGCCGGTGATAGTAGACCAAAAGCTCATGGTATGGATTCGACAATCAGCCAGGCAACGGTTGACGTGTCAGTGCCGCTGCTGCTGGTGATTGTAAAACTGGTTCCGTTGCTTTTCGCACTGACGCGCAGCCAGCCAGGCGTTCCGCCGTCTGTGTTGCTGCAAAGGAAAATCCTGCTGTTGCTGGTAACGCTGGTGTTTGAAACCGTAGCGGCGCCGCCAACTAAGGTGGCCGTGCCAATCTTCGCGTTGGTTCCGGTCTTGATGGAAAGGCCAGTCCCAATCGTTGCGGCTCGAATCTGCCCGTAAAATGTGGAGGTAAAATCGTCCACGTTGGCACACCAAATGTCTGAGGCAGCCGACCAGCTATAATAATGGTTAGTGTTTGCTGAGCAGTAATTCATCACTCCTTTTGCCGCGTTCCCCCGGTCAAGAGCCAAGAATCCGGAATTGCCGCCGTCTGTGATCACCGTGTTGGTTGTGGCGAATTGCGAAGCCGCCAAGTCTATCAGAGTGTTTGCAATCGTGACCGGATCGAACCTTACCCAAACCAGCGAGTGAGCCGGAACGCTTACGGTATAGACCTTTTGCTGCTGCCCAATGCGGCTGCCGGCCCAGATGTTGTAAACGGCAAAGGTTTGGTTGGTATCGACTTTGATCGGGTAGGGTGTGTGTCCAATGGGCACGAATCCGCGTGGCGAAACCATGTTTGACCAGTAGCAGCTCATATTGAGTGCTCCGGCTGTTTCGTTCGCAAGGACCACGGAGTAAGCGCCGCCAACCAGTGGCTTCACGATGCAACTGGTAGAACCGTTGCCTCCGTCGTAAACAAAAAATCCCGGCTGCTGTAGCGGGTCTTTGAGAATCGCCAAATAGTCGGAGTTGGTTAAGTGCGACGAAACCACCGTGTTGACGTTGTTGGAAAAGATGCTGAAGAAACTGGGAAAGCTGCACTGTATCGCCATGTGCCCTTCCAAGTCGGTAGTGCTCAGCGGGCTGTCGTCGGCGTAAACCTCGCTGCAATAGTGGCCCGCGCCAGCATACTTGGCGTAGTTGGTCGCGGTCAGCCTGGCCTGATACATGGCCCGGCCAATGTTTTGCCCAGAGTTCGGACCGCCGTAGCGGCCCTGGTCGTCGGCAAAATTATTGCACTCGAACATGGCGCTTGGAAGGAAGTCGTCTTTGAGCTGCAACGTCGGAATGAAGCAGTCGAATACTATCGGGTTCGTCGAGTAGCCTGCCGACCCAATAGTATTGCCGCTCGGATAAAGCAAGGCATCAGCGACCTGACGGTGCATTTGGTGCTGAAAGCCAGTACGGTTCCGCGCCACGTCGGACGTGGTCCCGTCAGCAACCCGGATAGCGCCCACGCCCCAGGAGTAAAAGTCAGCAATATCAGTTTGCAGCGAATTGGGGGTCATTGCACACCACTCGCCCGGAGGCACGCCCGACATGGTCGCGGCATAGACCGCTGAGTAATCGACGTGCAATTCCGCTGGGCAGCCGCTGGTCGCGCAGTAACGCCCGATGTAAGGCATCCCGCTGGGAAATTGGTTGTTCGCCTGCAAGTGGCCGCTGGCGCGCGTCTGGGCCATCCACAATTCAATATCGACAAAGACCGGAATGCCGTTGTTGGTCAACACCTGGATCAGGTTCGCGTTCCTCATCGTGTTGATGAGGTTTGTCATGTAAGATTCGTTGCAATGGTTCGTGAAGGGAGCGGCCAGGTTGTACAAAATGAACTGGACCGGAGGCACTGGAAGCCGGTTCCAAACATCATCGCCATGTGGTGGTAAGCCGGTCCCTGATGAAAAGTTGCCTCCGACCAGAGGCGAGTAACTGGTAACGCTGGCGCCCACGGCCTCCCCCATGTCCGTGCCGGTGATTGATTTGGCGTTAGCTATGTACGTCCTTGGAATGTTCTCTGCGTTTGCCGTGGTAGAGTTCACCCCTAGCGTCATCAGTGTTGAGTAGTCCACGCCAGACAACCACTGGAAACCGTAAGCCGGATGGCCGCCCATCCGGAGCACGCCGCCGTTGCTATCCACAAATGGAGGGTTCACGCCCTGGAATGTAATATTAGTGCCTGCGCTGCCGTAAACAGCAGGGGGAGAGGCAAAGACGGTCGTGCCCTCAAATGTTTGGTTGCTGAGCAGGTTGCCCACGCTGATCGTTTTGGTCGTGAAGCTCGCGCCGCTCTTTTGGTCGATAAGCACAAGGTCGTTTGTGTTCGGCACTCCGATCCCAGGGTAACTGGAAATGGTGCCGCCCAGGCCGACATTGACCGTGAGCAAAAGGGCAAGGAGCATAAGGCTAATCCGCTTGAATGGTGTTTCCTGATTCATCTTGAATGGAGAGTCCTAGTTCGTCCGTTATGTCGGTTGGAGAGGGCGCGGCGTTGCTCACCCAGATCACTGGCGTGGGCCTGCACTGGATGTTGATGGCCGGCGATTCCATTAAGTGTAAGCGATGGTGAACACGTCGCAGCTCACAGCGCCGCCGTTGGGGTTGTAGATCTGGATCGAGTCGCTGGTCTCGATGGTGAACGGTTGTCCAGGATTCAACCTGGCGAGATAGGTGTTATCGGCCTTGCGTAGATGGAGGTAGAGCGCGGCGTCAAGGTTTTGTATTACCCACTGCCTTATGTGTGGATCGGTTGGACTGCCAGAGAAGTTTTGAGACGCGCCACCGGCGATCGCATAAGGGCCGCCACTGTTCAGCGACGTGGGTGCGCGCTTCGGTTCGTAGCCCTGGTTAACTACTCGAACCGACCCAATGTAAAAAGTCATCGAGATCGAGCTGCCACTCTCGTTTCGAAACCAAACCGAAGTGAATCCCTCATCCGACTCGAGGACGTGGTTCGACTGTACGTCAAAATAAGAGCCGCCGTTAAAGCTCATCTTGAGGATCCCAGTCGATGCGGTGCAACTGAACACCTTGCCGGTCACACTGAAGTAAGTGCAGGCGTTGGCCGCCAAAGTAAAAGTATAAGAGCTGAGATTCATGATCGGCGGTAGAGAACGATGGCAAGCACAGCCAGGGCGCTCAGTGCGAGGATTACGATCTTGGTGTCGCGCGGCGCCTGGCCCGCGGTTTGTTTCGACTCGGCCAGGGCGTTGAGCTCATCGAGCACGCCGCCGACCAGGTCGTTAGTTTGGGAGATAGCTCGGTCAGCAAGGCTTTGAACGGAAGTGGTGTAGTTGTCTCCGAGTTGCGCCAGCTTGTCGAGCGCATCGGCCACGACTTGCTGATCCAAATTCTGAAAGGTGACGTTTTTGGCGCCCTTAATGTTGTATCCGTATTGAGCGCCTTTGCCGAGAGCCACGCTGCCAGGGTTAACCAGCGTCCCTTGCTTGCCCACGACCTGGGCATTCCCAGTAGCGCCGACTCTGTTGTCAGTCGCCTGAGAGGTTGAGTCTAAGCCGAATGCGCCCATGTCATTTACGTTTGAGGAGCAAAACCAGAAGCATCATCACGATCGCGGCGCCGGCGATTATCCAGGGGAGCTGGTTGGCGTTGTTGGTCGTGCCGCTGCCGCCTCCGGAGGTGAAGCCGCCGGAAACAAAAAATGGTGAGTTGAGGCTCGGCGCCTGGCTGACGCTCGGACTGATACTTGCGCCTATGTCGTATCCGCCTGCTCCGCTAGCCATTACCGTTTCCCTTTCTTGAGCCACACAATGGCGATCACAACGGCGACGAGGCCTGCGACAATCCAGGAGACGTAGTTCGGCGGATTGACGGTGAGACTGCCGGTCGTGTTGACGGCCGCTGCGGAGCTTGAACTTGCGCTGGCTTTGCCCATGTTTAGTCTTTCAGTAGGAGGAAGAGAGCGAAGATCATCACGACCACGCCGCCGGCCACCGCGATTATTAGAACGGGGCTTTTGCTGTCAGGGCCGGCAAAGCTGATGCTCGATCGGGCGCTCGAGGAGAGCGCGCCGCCATCATCACCGCCGCCGCCCATCCCGCTGGCGCCACCGCCGTAGCCGCTCCAGTCCATAGGTCACTTGCGAGAGACCACGAAGCCGAGAAGAAACAGCACAACCACTCCGCCGATCGCCCAGGGCAAATACTTTTGCCAGTTCGAGCTCGATGGTGTTGTGGGACTGCCGCCAGTGCGCTGCAGTGTGGGTGTCGCGCCGCCTTTGCCAGAGATGGCCTGATAGGTTTTGACGCCCGTTCCGGCCGCGCTGGCCAGGCTGTTGAATGTGTTAAGCCAACTGGGATTGCTGTTGCTCGATCCATTGTCGGCTAAGTCGTATTCATCCATAAGAGATCAGTTTTGTTTTGGAGTGCCGGCGCTGCCGCCTGGGGAAGTAGGCAGCGCCGGCTTTGTGCGGCGGGAACCTCGATCAGTCGGGGGGACCGTATGACTGCGAAATGACGGTGATCTGTTTGGAGGTGTTGGCAGCGGCCGACAGGTTCGGAATGACTTGGTAGTCTTCCGTCCCGTTCAGGACCAGGCCGTTGCTGGGGATATCGTCGTAATCATAGACGATGTCGAAGCGGGTGGTAGCCAGGCCCGCGGAGTTCATTGAGCGGCTAATAATGCCGGCATCGTTCGCGCTCTTGGTGACGTCGCGCACGGTCAGGCCATTGACCTTGACCCGGCAACTGCTGATCACGTCGGTGTTTGTGCCACCGGAGCTCTGCACGTTGAACAGGTTCACTTGTTGAACTACGCCTCGAGTCCTCAAGGTGTTAATGATGAGATCGCCAGCGGCCGCATACGGCGCGTTGTTACGATACCACTTGGTGAGGTTCAGGAAGTCAGCGCCGACGCCGGCGTCCTTCTCGAGGTAAACGGAAACAGCCTGGTTGCTTCGGGTGGCGTCACCATCCGCGGCAACGTTAATTTCGAGCTGCAGGGATTGGAGCTGCCAACCTTTGCCGACTGTCGGCCAGGCGAGGGCCTCTTGGGCCGCATAGGATTTGCGCCAGGGTTCAGCCAGGAAGATCGGGAGGTACCAGGTTACGGTATTGCCGGCAACAATGGCGCCAAGGCCCAGTGCGCCGGTACCGACGCGATAGCGCGCCTGGCAGTCCGGGTCCATCAAAGTATTGATGGCGTCCAATTCCGTCGCGGTAAACGAGCGTTGGATCTTGCCGTTCACTTTGACATTGATGAGATCGATTGCGTCCGCCAGGACCGGCGCGGTGCCAGTGCGGGTGACCGTGGCCAGAATCCAGATCACGTGATAGCGAGGGCCAATGGGAATGTCATTGGTGGCCATGACGCCTTCGCCGACGCCCAAAACCGGATTACCCGGTTCAATTATTTTGGTGAACATATTTTGGTGTGTGTGGAGGTCGAGGCCTCGGTTTATTGGCCACCCAGGATGCGGCGGACCGGAGCAACCTTGTTAAAAACAAAGATGGCCGCGCAGGCGATGGCAAAGGTAATAAGGAACGGTTTGAACTTTTTCATGTGGAGAAGGCCCTTGCGGGCGGAATGTCGGTTGTGACCGGCCAGGCGGACTAGTGCTGCCCTCTCGGAGACACCCGAGACGCTTGCAGCGGCCGCGCAGGCCTGCTCACTACTGGGTAGAGTGAATCACACCTTCAAAGTGCCGAGAAGAGGGCGTGAGTGGGCAGGTGTTACACAGCAAAAGTGATTTCGTCCTGAAAGCATTTTGTGCTAAAATCCATGATGAAAACAGTACCTCTTACGATCCGGAGATGTCCCGCAACCACCCACCAGGCCCTGAAGAAGAAGGCGAAAGAAAATAAGCGCAGCCTCAATGCCCAGGTCCTCGAGGAGTTGGAGACCATGGGCCAAACAATCACCTGGCGGATTGCCGGTCACTTGCTCAAGCTGAATGAAAAGGAGCTCAACGAATTTGCTGCAGGTGTTGTGCAGTCGATCGGTCTGGCCAAGCGGAGATTGAAGAAGCCTATATCTTAATCCGGCCGCGCAGCTCGGCGCCCACGTCTGTCCTGGACACAAACTGCAGCTCCGGCATGGCTCGAATCTCTTCCCGGTCAAAACCAAACTCCTGGGCCACGTCGAGCGCCTTTTCAAACTGCAGTCGGAAACAGACAAACTCGGAACACTCATTGAGAAGTGAGCCGTTCAGTTTATTGGGCAACTGAGTGTTGACCATCAGGCCGAGGCCTCGTTTGCTCCCAGTCTGACAAACCGTCGCCAGCTCGATCGGCATTTTTTGCGGGTTGGCGTACTTCCAGACTTCGTCCACGAGCAACACCTTTTCCCCTGGCATTTTTTCGGAGCAAGCAAACGACCAGGCGCAAAACCAGGTGAAGGCCTCGCCAAGCTGACCCGGGAACATTTCGTGAGGGTCGAACACGACCCAGCCGCGGCAAAGCTGCACAGCCAGGTCAAAGAGGTCTCGCGCCGGCGTGAGCTGCAGGCGTTGCGCGTATTCGCCCTCCGGATCGAAAATAAAACGAGCATCGAGCTTGGCATTGACCAGGTAGCGCAACGCAAAGGTGCTCTTCCCAGTTCGGCCGCAGCCGGCTACGACCGTCACGGTTCGTTTGCCGTCTAGCTGGAGCATCGTTCCTTACAGCGCCGAAGAAACTCAGTCACGTAACCAGGCGTACGCTTGACGACCAGGTGCAACCGGCAAAACCAAAAGTCCCGGCGATCGCCGCAGGTGCTCTTAATCACTCCCCACAGTGCTTTGTGTGGGCAATGCACGTAGGCAATCTGGACCAACTGCCATTGTTTGGGCTCAGTCATACTTTGCGTTCGTGCTCCTGGATGACTCGAACAGATTCCAGGTAATCGGATCTCCGGTTTTCCAATACCGCTTTGACAGCCTGCATTTGATACACCGGCTGCAGGTGCGGAAAAAACTCTTTGCCCCAGGCGGCCACCACTGCATTGACGTCTACAAACAATGGTGGGTCGCAAATTTCAAAATCCAAGCTGACTCCGCCCTCTCCCAACCAACCTTTGAATTCTTCGAAGAGATTCATTCAGTCATGGAGGTGTTTGATTGGG
>Ga0134124_10002311_pt1 | contig 15381 bp, 17 predicted proteins | sample KB304_FD_96880 | JGI IMG/M metagenome (GOLD analysis project Ga0134124, IMG submission 96880) | Terrestrial soil microbial communities without Nitrogen fertilizer from Kellogg Biological Station, Michigan, USA - KB3-0-4 | ecosystem: Environmental > Terrestrial > Soil > Unclassified ... | reverse complement strand
GCCACACGATCTCGCCCGTCTTCGGACGCACCGCGAGCACCGACGCGGCGTACAGGTTGTCGCCCTTGCGCTTGTCGCCGTTCCAGGGGCCGGCATTGCCGGTGCCCCAGTAGACGAGATCGAGCTCCGGATCGTATGAGCCGGTAATCCACGTGCTCGCGCCGCCGCGCAGGTGAGTCTCGCGCGGCTCCCAGGTCTCGTAGCCTTTCTCGCCCGGGCCCGCGGTGGTATAGCGGCGCCAGAGCTTCTTGCCGGTCGCGGGATCCCAGCCGTCGAGGAAACAGCGCGCGCCGAATTCCGCGCCGGAGCAGCCGGTGATCAGCACTCCGTTCGCGATCAGCGGTGCGACGGTGAGCGAGTAGCCTTCCTTCCACTCGGCCACTTTCTGCTTCCACAGCTCCTTGCCGGTCTTCTGGTCGAGCGCCACCACGTGTGCATCGAGCGTAGTGCGGAACACCTTGCCCTCGAAGATCGCGACGCCCTTGTTGGACACGCCGCAGCACACAACGCTGGGCGTCCCGGCGTCGTACTCGACCGCCGTGCGCCAGATCACCCTCCCCGTGAGCGCATCGATCGCGTAGGTCCAGCGCGCGTTCGACACGAACATGACGCCGTCGTAGATGATCGGTTGCGCCTGCTCTCCGAGGTCGTTTTGCAGCGAAACGTTCCACACCGGCACCAGGCGCTTCACGTTGGACTTGTTGATCTGCTTGAGCGGGCTGTAGCGCTGGTGGTCGTAGGTCAGCCCGTAGGTCAGCACGTTGTCCGTCTGCAGGCCGGCCTTGCTGATTTCTTCCTGCGTCGGCCCCGCGCCGAGGCGCGACTTCGTCTCGACCTGCGCCTGGTCCGCCGTCGTCGCGCACCCGGCCAGCAGCGCGACGGCCATCAGCAGCCTTTTCATGGTGATCTCCCCTTGTGGATAGGTGCTTCTGCCCCCCGGCTCCGCCCGGGCGGCGCTTTCAGCATTATCATGCGTAAACCATGTCCGTCCACCCCCTGATTTCGTCCGCCGCCGATCCGGTGCGGCAGGCCAAGGTCCACCTCGCCGCCGCCCTGCGGCTTGCGGTCCTGCACCAGCTGGAAGAGGGCATCGACAATCACTTCACCGTGACGGTCCCCGGCGCCGGCGAGCGCTACCTCATCCTGCCTTTCGGCCTGCACTGGTCCGAGGCGCGAGCGAGCGACATGATCGTCTTCGACGAAGCGGGGCGCACGCTGGAAGGCAGCGGGGTAGTCGAGCTCTCGGCGCAATGCATCCACGCGCCGATCCACCGCATCTGCGGCGCGCGTGTCGTCATGCACACGCATCAGCCCTGGGCGCTCGCGCTCAACATGCTGAAGGACAATCGGCTCGTCCCCGCGAGCCAGACCGCGGCGTTCTTCCACGGCCACGTCGCCTACGACGACACCTACATGGGGACCGCGGACCACGTCGAGGAAGGCGAGCGCCTCGCGCGCCTGATCGGCGACAAGCAGGTGCTCTTCATGAAGAACCACGGCGTGCTTGTCACGGGCGACACGGTCGCGCAGGCGTACCGCCGGCTGTACAAGCTCGAGCGCGTGTGCCGCGCGCAGGTGCTGGCGATGTCGACCGGCAAGCCGCTCGAAGTGCTCTCGGACGAGATCGTGGCGCAGGTGCAGGCACCGGCCGAGAACGACCGGCATTCGAGCGCCGAGCGCGAGCGCCTCTTCTTCGAGGCGATGATGCGCATCCTAGACCGCGAGCTGCCCGGCTACGCCGACTAGCGATTCTCTGGAAAAACGGCGATCCCTCGTTCCCGCGAAAGCGGGAACCTAGTCGACGCCTTCGCGGCGGGCGATCCGCCCTTCGACGAGCTGGCGCACTGCCGCTTCCAGATCGACGCGGCCGGGACCGATATTGATGCGACCATTGATCACGCGCACCGGCCGGCCGCTGCGCTGCACGCGCGCGCTCCAAATGAGCGTGTCTTTTCGGCGTTCCCAGACGGCGTCGTAGGCGTACTCGCCGAGTGGCACGGTGCAGCTCGCGGACAAGGTCCCGGCTTCCCGCGGCTCGCTTTTCGCGAGCGGCGGCCCCCAGTAGTTTCTAGGGCTCAGCCGGACGTGGGTCGCGCGGGGCGACGCTTCATCGGCGTCGGCCAGGGACGGGTGCAACGTCGCTCGGATCCCGTTGCGCTCGGCCCACGCGAACAAGGCGTCGGCCGCCTCGCGATCGTTCATTTCCGGGAAATGCGCCGCTTTGAAGAATTCCCAATCCCGTTCGATCAACTGCCCTTGTCTGACGGCTTCTGCGACCGTCGCGAGCCTCTGGTCGATGGCATCGGGATCGTTGCGGTCCGCGCTTTTGGGATGGTTCTCGGGAGAGTCAGCCACTCTGAAAAACGGGGTTCGGAAAACGCCGAGTCTATTGTTTGTCCTGAGCGCTCTCGCCCGGGAATGTGTTCGATCGGGACAATGGCGACGAGCGTTTTGGTCAGATTTCGTTCGCTCGGAGGCGACCGATGTTCTATGCTCTGCCTGCCGAAGAATTTTGAAGAATGATCGAGGCCGCGGCATGCTCGTCAGCCTGATCGAGCGACACGGGCTCGCGCTCGTGTTCGCGAACGTGCTCCTAGAGGAGGTCGGCCTGCCGATTCCGGCGGTTCCGACGCTCATCGTCTGCGGCGCGCTGGCGGCCGAAGGCAGGATTTCCGCCGCCGCCGTGCTCGGGCTCGCCTTTCTCGCCAGCCTGATCGGCGACAGCCTGCGGTTCATCGCCGGAAGGTTCTACGGCCGCCGGGTGCTCAGGTTCCTCTGCGGGATCTCGCTTTCGCCGGACTCGTGCGTGCGACAGACACAGACCCAGTTCGAGCGCTGGGGCGGCATCGCGGTGGTAGCCGGCAAGTTCATTCCAGGCCTCTCGACCCTCGCCCCGCCGCTCGCGGGCGCGATGCGCTACGGCTGGGCGCGTTTCACGCTCCTGAATTCGCTCGGCATCCTCGTCTGGGCGGGGCTCGCGATCGGCGCCGGCATGCTTTTCCAGGCGCAGGTCAGCGCTGTGCTCGCCTGGCTCGAAGACCTGGGGCGCGCCGCCGTCGCTCTGGTCCTCGCCGTCCTGTGCGCCTATGTCGCCTTCAAATGGTGGGAAAGGCAGCGCCTGTACAAGACCTTGCGCGTCGCACGCATCACGGTGCAGGAGCTGCGCAAGCTTATGGACAAGACGCCCAAGCCGGTGGTCGTCGACCTGCGCGCCCAACTGCCGGGAGACGAGCGTGGCTCGATTCCGGGCGCCATCGCCATGAAGCTCGCCAATGTGCGCGAGGGCTGCGGCAGCCTGCCGCTCGACAACGACATCGTGTTCTTCTGCGACTGCCCGAACGAGGCGAGCGCCGCGGCCGCGGCCAAAGGGCTGATGGACCTCGGCTACACGCGCGTACGCCCGCTTCTTGGCGGCCTGGATGCCTGGATCGCCGCGGGCTACGATGTGTTTCACCGGTAATCTGCGCCTCGGCGCGCCGTAACCATTCGGTGAGTCGCGCGGCCCAGCATTTGCTGCATGACGCGCAGCGCTCACATGGCAGCATGGCTCTTCGGCGTAGCCGTGGCCGCCGCGACGGTGGGGGCGCTCGCGGTGCTGTCCACAGCTGACGTTGGCGCCGAGATCCTGCTCGCCGTGACTTCGGCGGTGACTCTCGTCGCAACGCCTTGAAGGACCCCAGCTCGCTCTTAGAGCGGGAAGCTCGCGTTCAGCAGGATGAAGTTGACCCCGCTGTTCGGTTCCTTGATGCCGCCGTTGGAGAGATGCTGGACGGTGATTCCCACCCTCGTCTCACGCCGTTCACCGATACGCAGCCCGGCACCGATGTGCGAGCCGAACTCGAACGACGTCGACATGTGCGTCACGTCGTTGTTGATGGTGTGCGACAGCAGGTATAGGCCGATGCCTCCCTCGACGTAGGTGCGCGCGAAATCGGCGCGCCATACCGGGGTCGCATGGAGATCGAAGCGCTGGGTCGTGCCGGCGAGGTCCGGCACACGCCAGACCCCTAAGCCGAGCTCGACCTGGGTGGGCACCCACCAGTGCGCATCGCTCGGCAGCGAGCGCCGGTAAGCAAGCCGGACAACGTCGATGTCCGCATTTTCAGCCGCACGCCCGAGCGAGAACACGAGCTCCGAGCGCTCCTGCGCCGCGGGGGCACCCGCGAAAGCCAGAAAAGCCAGGCCGACAAGAAGCGCGCATATCCGCTTCATGAGCGCGCATTGTCTTGACCTCCGGTGGCAGAGCGGTTACGCGCGACGACGCTTCCGTGACACCTGCAATGCACCCTGCTGGGTGGGTGTTGACTTCACCACCTCTCAGTCGGCCTTGATCCCGGCCGACTTGATGAGCGGCCACCACTTTTCGATCTCCGCTCGTTGGTGCGCGGCGAGCGCCTCCGGCGTCTGCTTCTCCCTTGGCAGCATTTCTTGCCCGATGTCCGTCAGGCGCTTGCGCACGCCTTCGTCGGCCGCGGCCTCGACCATCGCCGAGTTGAGCCGCGCGACGACGGCGGGCGGCGTGCGGCTCGGCACCCAGAGTCCGTGCCAGACCGCCATGTAATACCCCGGCATGCCCGCTTCGTCGACCGTCGGGATGTCGGGCGCGACGGAGAGCCGCGTGGGTTGCGTGACCGCATACGCCCGCACCTTGCCCGAGCGTATCTGCGGCAGCGCATTCGCGGCCTGGTCGAAGAAAATGTCGACGTGACCCGCCATGACATCTGCGGAGGCCGGCGCGCCGCCGCGGTAATGGACGATCGGCGCCGCGCCGCCGGTCAGCTTCTGGAAGTACACCCCGCTGATGTGCGACGGCGTCCCGGCACCGCCCGTGGCGATGGAGATCGGCTTGCTCTTCGCGTACTCGATCAGCGACTTGAGATCCTTCGAGGGCAGGGCGTTCTTCGAAACGACGATCTGCGGGTTGGTCACGAACATGCCGACCGGCGCCAGATCCTTCAGCAGGTCGTAATCCAGCTGGTACATCGCGCCGTTGATGACGTGCGGGCCGATGTGGCCGATGCTGACCATGTAGCCGTCTGGCGCCGCCCGCACCACGCGGCCGACGCCGATGTTGCCGCCCGCGCCGGTGACGTTCTCCACCACCACCGTCTGGCCGAGACTCTTCGTCATCCGCTCGGCCATGATCCGCGCGATCGTGTCCGTCGGCCCGCCCGCGGAAAACGGCACTACGACCGCGACCGGCCGCGCCGGATAGTTCTGCGCCGACGCGACACCGAAGCAAGAGACCACCGCTGCTGCAAAGAGCCGTAGGCGATTCATGGGCACCCCCTCTGGGCCACATGGTAACGCTACCCGTTTCATACTAGAGTCCCGTGCGGAGACGAAACTCATGAACAGGTTGTGGCGCCTCATGGCAGCCGGGCTGGCGCTCGCCGCGGCAGCGGCCGCTTTGCCCGCGGCCGCGCAAAGCTATCCGTCGAAGCCGATCCGCCTGGTTTCGCCGTTCCCGCCCGGCGGCAGCGTCGACGTCGTCGGCCGGCTGCTGGCGGCCAAGCTCTCCGAGACCATGGGCCAGCAGATGGTGGTCGACAACCGCTCGGGGGCCTCCGGGGTGATCGGCACCGAGAACGTGATGAACTCGCCGCCGGACGGCTACACGCTGCTCATCAACACCATTCCCTTCGTCAGCAACCAGTTCCTGATGCCGCGCGCGCCGTACGACCCGCTGCGGGACTTCGTCGCGATCTCGCTCGTCGCCTCGTCGCCGTCGTTCGTGACCGTGCATCCGTCCCTGCCGGTGCGCTCGATCCAGGAGCTGGTCGCCCTCGCGAAGAGCAAACCGGGCCAGCTCTTCTACTCCGCTGCAGGCGTCGGCACGAACCCGCACATTGCGGGCGAGCTGTTCAACCTCCTCGCGGACGTCAACATCGTGGCGGTGCAGTTCAAGGGCGGCGGTCCTGCGGACACGGCGCTCATCGCCGGCGAGGTGGCGGTCACGTTCGGCAACATCTCGCAGGAGATCGGCTTCGTGAAAGCCGGTCGCATGCGAGCCCTTGCCGTGACCAGCGCCAAGCGCAATCCCGCCGTGCCGGAGCTGCCGACCGTCGCCGAGTCGGGCGTGCCCGGCTACGAGTTCGATACCTGGTTCGTCGTCGCGGCGCCGAAGGGCACGCCGCGCGCGGTGGTCGACACGCTGAACACGCACATCCGCAAGGCGCTGACTGCGCCCGACCAGGTGAAGTTCTACGAGGAACGCGGGCTGACGGTCATCGCGAGCACGCCCGAAGAGGCCGCCGCACACCTCGAGAGCGAGCAGAAGAAGTGGGGCCGCGTCATCAAGGAGCGCGGCATCAAGGCGGAGTGACGGGCCAATCGATGTAGGTGTTTCGGCGATATTTCGTCGCGGTAAGCCGAAGCCGCGATTCGTGCGTTAATGCGTTCGATGATGAACGACCTCGGGCATCCGCTGCGGAGCGCCGCACGTCGAACGGGCTGGGCCGGGCTGGTCCTGATGGTGTTGTGCGCAGCACTCGGTAGCCTTGTTCTCGCACCTACACACGACGCTTCACCCTATGTGCGCGAGGACGCCAGAATCCCAGTGGCCGACGGGCATTACTCGCTTGCGCTGACCATCCTTCGACCGCGCGGCGACGGTCCGTTCGGTGCGATCGTTCTCAACCACGGCGTCGGCGAAGGCGCGCGCGATCGCTTCCTGGAGTCGCCCACGCTCTTCATCCAGGCGGCGAGCGCCTTCGTGTCGCGAGGCTATGCCGTGGTCATGCCGCTGCGCCGCGGGTTCGGCGAAACGGGCGGCGAGTTTGCCGAAGACGCGGGCGAGTGCGGCAGCCCGCACTACGGGCGCGGCGAGCGCGCCGCCGCGAGGGACGTCCTCGCCGCCTACGAGTTCACCCGCAAGCTCCCCTACGTGGATCCCGAGCGGATGATTCTCGCGGGGCAATCCGCCGGCGGCGTGGCGTCGCTCTACGCCGCGGCGCAGCAGCCCAAGGGCCTCGTCGCCGTGCTCGCCTTCGCGGCCGGGCGCGGCGGGAATCCCGCGCTTCATCCCGGCATCCCTTGTGCGGCCGAGGCGTTGGCAGCGCTCTTCCAGGACCTCGGCAGCTCGGTTCGCGTTCCGGTGTTGATGTACTACGCCGAAAACGACCTCTATTTCGGCCCCGCCGCGTCGCGGTCATGGTTCCAGCGGTTGCAGGCCGGCGGCGTCGAGGCCGAATACGTGCTGCAGCCGCCTTTTGGCACGAACGGCCACTTCGTCTTCGGCGACATGAAGGGCGTCCAGCTCTGGCTCCCTACCGTCGAGCGCTTTCTCCAGCGTCACCGCATTCCTTTCGAGGTCGCGAAGCAGCGGACCTGACCGACGCTTTGTGTCGTAGTTCCACGACCACCGGGCGGAAGGGGTGCACGATCAACTTTCCAAACGCGCTCGTGAAAAGGCGGGGGGCCTATGTCTTTGCGCTTCGTCGGTTTCGTTCTTTGCGCCGCAGCGGCGCTTCCGGTTTTCGGCAAGGAGCTTCGGGTCTGCGCGGATCCCGACAGCATGCCCTACTCGCGGCAGGACGAGAGCGGCTTCGAAAACCGCATTGCCGCGCTTGCCGCCGAGGCGCTCGGCGCCACCCTCGTCTACACGTGGCATCCGCAGCACCGCGGCTTCGTCCGCACCAGCTTCGAGGCGAACCGCTGCGACGTCTGGATGGGCGTCCCGACCGGCCTCGAGCGGATGCTGACCACAAAGCCGTATTACCGCTCGACCTACGTCTTCGTGTTCTCCGACCGGAAGCCGCTGGTCTCCTTCGATCAGCCCAACCTGAAGGAGCTCAGGATCGGACTGCAGATTCCCGGGGACGACCTGGTGGCCACTCCGCCGGGCTACGCGCTCGCCTCGCGCGGCGCGGTGGACAACGTGGCCGCGTTCACCGTCCTGGGCAAGGGCACCTCGGCGGAGAGGATCATCGACGCGATTGCCGAGGGCCGCCTCGACGCCGGCGTGGTGTGGGGACCGCAGGGCGCCTTCTTAGCGCGGCGGCGCCAGCTTGAGATCGCGCCGGCCAGCGCGCCCGCCGGCGTTCCGCTGCCGTTCGCGTACTCGATTTCGATCGGCGTCAAGGCCGGCGAAACGGCGCTCCGCGACGAGCTCGACGCGTTCGTCGCGACCCGGCGGACGGAAATCAACCGCATCCTCGCGGAATACGCGGTGCCGCTGTTGCGCTGAAACGAACGCCCGGCCGATTGCGCCCCAGGCGCATAATCGCGACCGTGGTCCACGCCTTCGCTCGCGTAGCGCTGCTCGCGGTCCTGTGCCTCCACGGCCTAGCCTGGCCGCAGGCCTTTCCCACGCGCACCGTGCGCATCGTCATCCCTTTCCCGCCCGGGGGCACCTCCGACATCCTGGCGCGCACGCTGGCGCAGAAGCTCACCGAGGAGTGGGGGCAGCAGGTGATCGCGGAGAACCGCCCCGGCGCCGCCGGCAACGTCGCCTGCGAGTTCGTTGCCAAGCAGAAGGGCGACCCGCACACGCTGCTCATCAACACCGTCGGCACCCACGCCATCAACCCGGCGATCTACCCGAATCTGCCGTTCGATCCGCTCAGGGACTTCACCCTGATCACCAACCTCGTCAATCTGCCGACGCTGCTGATCGTCCATCCCTCGGTACAGGCGACGAGCGCGCAGGAGCTGATCGCGCTCGCGAAGGGCAAGCCCGGCGCGCTGCAGTACAGCTCCGCGGGCAGCGGCTCGCAGCCGCACCTCACGGCCGAAATTTTCAAGGCGATGGCCGGCGTCGACCTCCTGCATGTGCCCTACAAGGGCGCCGGCCCGCAGCTCCTCGCGCTGGTGAGCGGTGAGGTCGCCCTCACCTTCGCCACCGCGCCGGCCGCGGTGCCGCTCGTCAGGAACAGGCAGGTTCGCGCCATCGCGGTGACCAGCGCCGAGCGCGTGGGCGCGCTGCCGGATGTGCCGACCTTGAACGAGGCGGCGCTTCCGGGGTACGTGGCCGTCGGCTGGAACGGCCTGGTCGGCCCGGCCGGCATTCCCAAGCCGGTCGTCGACAAGATCCACGCCGCGGTGTCGAAGATCTACGCCATGCCGGACATGCGCGATCGCCTGATCGGCCTCGCCGCCGAGCCGGCGATCTCGACACCCGAGGCGTTCACGGCGCTGGTCAAGTCCGAGCTCGGCAAATGGGCGAAGGCCGTGAAGGACTCCGGCGCGAAGCTCGAATGACGGCGACGCCCACCACCGAGCTCGCGCGCTTTGTCGCGGGCCTGAGCTACGACGCGATTCCCGAGCGCGCGCGCGAGCGCGTCAAGGATATCGTCCTCGATGCGCTCGCGTGCGCCATCGCCGGCCGCCTCGGCGACGAGACCAAGCAGATTCGCGCGCTCGCCGCGGCATTGGGGAACTCGCGCGAAGCGACGGTGATCGGCGGCGAGCCGCTGTCGCTCGCCGGCGCGACGCTTCTGAACGGCTACCTCATTACCGCCGTCACGGTGTGCGACGTGCACCGGCCGACGCTTTGCCACACCACGCCGGTGGTCGTCCCTCCGGCGCTTGCGATCGCCGAGCGTGACGGCGCGAGCGGCCGCGCGCTCATCGCCGCAGTAGCCGCGGGCCTGGAAACCACGGTGCGCGTGGGCCTCGGCACCAAGTATCCGGCGTTCCGCGCGAAGGGATGGCACTCGCCCGGCGTGATCGGTCCTTTCGGCGGCGCCGCCGCGGCCGGCAAGCTCCTCGGCCTCGACGCCGAGCGCCAGCGCAATGCCTTCGGCCTTGCCGGCAGCCAGTCCGCGGGGACCTTCGCGCAATGGGGCACGCCGACGATCAAGTTCCACCAGTCGCGCGGCGCGCTGTCGGGGCTGCTCGCCGCCCTGCTCGCGGAGCAGGGATTTCCGTCCTCGAACGAGATCCTCGCGCACAAGGACGGCGGCCTCTTCAACGCCTATTCCGACGGCGGCAACCCGGAAGCGGTCAGCGCCGGGCTCGGCGAGCGCTGGGAGCTCGAGGCCATCGGGCTTCGCCTGTGGCCCGCGGCGAGCTCGCTTCAAACGCTCATCACCGGTTTGTTTTCGCTGATTCAGAAACACGAACTCACGCCGGAGCGCATTGCGAGCGTCCGCGTCGGGCTGTCGAAGACCGTCTACGACATGCATGGCACGCTTGCCTGGGACGGCAAGTTCAAGGCGCTGCTCTCGACGCCGTACGTCACCGCCGTGGTGCTGCACGACCGGCGCTGCTGGCTCGAGCAGTTCGAGGCGCGGCGCTACCAGGATCCCGTGGTCGGGGCTTTCGCGCGCGACAAGGTCAAGGTGGAGATCGATCCGCGGGTGGACGGCACCGGGGCGGCGATCGAGATCCGCACGACCGAGGGCTCGGTCCATGCCGACCGGCGCAGCGCACCGAAGGGCGATCCGTCCGACCCGCTGACGCGCGCCGAGATCGAGGAAAAGCTTCGGACCTCCGCCGCAGGCCTCCTGCCGGACGCCACGGTCAAGCGCATCATCGCGCTCACCGCCAACCTCGAGGCCGTCGCCGACGTCCGCGAGCTCACAGGCGCGTTGCGCGCACCCTGAGGGAAAGAATCGACCGCCTTCTTACCGCGATCGCAGCCCTCGCATTCGCCGCCGCCTGCGATGACTCCGCTCAGCGGCAAGCGGGCAAGGCCGCATCGGATTTATCCCCCGCTGCGGCCGCCGCCAAAGGCCGATTGCAGCAGCTCGCCGCGTCCAATGCCACGGTGATCGGCTACTTGTACACGGCCGACAAGCCGTACGTCATTGCGGCCTTCGGCGATGTCTGGCTCCAGTGGCGCACCGACCATGACAGCTCGCCGCTCGCTCAAGGTCCGGTCGATTTTTTCAGCGAGCCGGACAAGATGTGCATCGGCTTCGAGCAAAAGAAAGCCTCCATGCCAAACCACGGTCCGGAGCGGTATCTGGTTTGCGAAGCGGTCCTGCCGATCGAGCACTCGAACAGCCTGCCCCGATCCCAGGACTTCTGGCTCGACCCGGGCACTCTGTTCATGCAATACGAGCCGCCGGCGGGGACCGGGTTCGCTGAGTACTATTACGCCGCTCGCTCCAAGTAGGCCGATCGATGCGCATGCGATATGACGGGCCGCTGACGTTCAAGCGGCCCGAGGACATCACCTTCGGCACGGCCAGGTCGTCGCTCGGACCGGTGCTGGTCGCTTCGAGCACCAAGGGGATCGTGTCGATCCTCCTGGGGAGGAAAACGCTGGAGCTGATCCGGAATTAGCGCGAGCGCTTTCCAAAGGCCAACCTCATCCGCAACGAGAGGGAAGCGAAGGCGGTGCTTTCGCGGGTACTGAGTTACATCGAAGCCCCCCTGGAGGCATTCGACCTTCCGCTCGACCTCCGCGGTACGCCATTCCAGAAGCGCGTCTGGGAAGAGGTCCGCAAGATCCCGATCGGCGAGACCTCCACCTATTCGCGCATCGCCGAGCGCATCGATGCGCCGAAGGCGATCAGGGCGGTCGCCAACACCTGCGCCGCGAACGGCTTTGCCTTCGCCGTACCCTGCCATCGCGTGCTGCACAAGGACGGCACCGGTTACGGCTCGAGCCGAGGACGCCAGGACAGATTCCTCAAGCACGAGGCAAAAGCGCTCGAATGTCATGAGCGATCGACCCGGCGCTCGCCTCGGGATGCGCGACGAGCCGAAGCCTGCCGCTAGGATCGAATAGGAACACCGGCGTCGAGTGGTGCTCGCCTCCTTCGACCTTGAATTCGGCGGCGGTTCGCGCAGTGGCCGCGGCATCGCCGTAAAGGCCGAGGAAGCCTTCATGGAACGAGCGCACGTACTGGGCCAGCACCCTGGATTTGTCGTGCTTCGGATCGACGGTCACGAAAATCACCTGGACGCGCCGGCCGTCCTCTCCTAACAGCCGGACGGCTTCGCCGAGCGTCGCCATGGTGAGCGGGCAGACGTCCGGGCAGCGCGTATAGCCGAAATAGAGCGCGACGACCTTGCCGCGGAAATCCGCCAGCTCGTGCGGCGCGCCGTCGTCGCCGGTCAGGTGAAAATCGCGTCCCCAGCTCACGCCGCTGACGTCGGTCGCCTCGAGCTCGATGTTCTCGCCACCACTTGAAAAGCAGGCGGCGGCCGCAACTGCCGCACCCGCCGCCAGCGCGAGCAGCGAGCCAACTATGCGCCGGGGCTTCACAGGAAGCTGTACTGCGCGGAGAACTGCAGCCGGTTCAAGCTGCCGGAATCGCCTCCGGTGACCACGCGGTGCGCGTGGATCAGCTCCGCGCCGACGTCGAAGTTGGCCACCGGCCGCCAGATCAGGTTCAGGTGCTGCGAGCGGTCGGCCTTGTTGATGCCGGCGAACGTGTCGGCGGGTGGAGCCGAGTCGGCGGCCGAAACCTCGAGCGTCGAGCGCAGCGTCGGCGACCAGAAGTGGCGGTAGGCGACGTAACCGCTCGTCTGACGAGCGAGGTGCAGCTCGCCCGCCGCGTCGACGTAGCCGTCGGGGAAGAAGCCGCCGACCTGGTAGCGGCCGATGGCATTGCCGAAGTTGAGATCCAGGCGCAGGTCGTCCTTCCCGGTCATCGGCACGATGCCGGTGAGCGCGACGGCGCCGCCCCATTTGCCGCTTGACGCGGCCGGTGCCGCCGCGGAATCGACGTGGACCTCGCGCGCGAGGACGCCGACACTGTACACGCCGTGCGCGGCGGTGATCTTCACCCGGCCGATGAGATCTGGCACCTGATCGCTGTCGGAGCGAAACGTCGTCGACTTGCCCGGGACGGCAAGAACCGACTCCGGGTTCTCGGCCGACACGGACCACTCGCCGGCGCCGAACTGCTGCGTCCAGCGCACCTGCGCCTGCCGCACGAAGAGCTCGCCGAGGGCGCCGCCGAAGTCGAGCGTCTCGGGATAAGCCTCCTGGTTGAAGAGATTCGTCCAGTACTGCCCGGCGGAGAAGCCGCCAAGCGTGCCGTAGGCATGGCGCAGGCGAAAGCCGCTCGAGTTGGTGGAGGTTTCATTGCCGTTCGGCAGGTCGCCGAAGAAGTCGCCCTCGACGTACGTGGTCAGATCACCGCGGCTGGTCGGCGTGCTCGTCGCAAGCGAGAGGCGCGTCTGGCGCGCATGGAACGTCACCTGGTTCTTCTTGTGCGCCCCGGCATCCGGGCCCACCGGGATGAGGTTCGGGTTGAGCATCTGGTCGCCGACGCTGTCGACGCCGGCGCTCTTGTCGCTCAGGATGGCGTCGAGCTTGACGTAGCCGCCCAGCCTGACGGAAGTATCGGTGCCCGGCAGTTGGAAGGTTGCCTTGCTTTCGGCGTGGACCACGGTGACGAAACCAACCAGCGCGGCGGCTGTGATTATGCGTTTCAAGATCGGGCTCCTTGAGGGTTGGGCTGATGCGCTGCCTTACCGCGCGCGGAGCGATTTGCATCCCGAAGCGAAACGGCTGCGCCCCTCGGGAATAGGGCACGGTTTCCCGCGGTACATCGGAACAAGAAGCGACGCTCCTCCCTCCCCTTGCGTCGCTTCCTCGGGCGGCGCCTTCGGGCGCCGCCTTTTTTCCTACGGACGGAGCGTGATGGAAGCGTTTCTGGTGTCGACCCTCTCGGTCGCCGTCGGCGAGCTCGGCGACAAGACTCAGCTGCTCGCGCTGGTCCTTGCGGCGCGGTTCCGGCGGCCGATTGCGGTGATCCTCGGCATCCTCTGCGCGACGATCGCGAACCACGCGTGCGCCGGGTTTGCAGGCGCATGGCTGCGCGGCCTCCTGAGCGCGGAGCTTCTGCGCTGGCTGGTCGGCGTCAGCTTTCTGGCGATCGCCGCCTGGGCCGTCGTGCCCGACCGGATGGACGAGAACCAAGCCTCTTCGGCGGAAGGCCGCGGCGCGTTCCTCGTCACGCTCGTGGCGTTCTTCTTCGCCGAGTTCGGCGACAAGACGCAGGTGGCGACGCTGATGCTCGCCGCACGCTACGACAATCTGGTCGCGGTGGTGGGTGGCAGCACGCTCGGCATGCTCTGCGCGGACGCACCGGCGGTAGCGCTCGGAGCCGCGGCTCCGTTCGCCATTCCGCTCCGCGCGGTGCGCCTGGCCGCTTCGGCGCTGTTCGGCGCGCTCGGCGCCGCGGCGCTGCTCGGCTTCAGGTTCTTCTGAGGAAGCGCCCTACTTGGCGGCGGCGTAGGCGGCGGCGAAGTCGCGCATCTCCGCCGCGTTCAGATCGGAGACCGCCCAGAACGCCATCCCGCCGTCCTGCCAGTGCAGGACGTTGTAGCCACGCTTCGCCAGACTGTGCGCTGCCTGCGCGCGCGCGCCTTCCTGCAGCGGCCACACGAAGAGATTGATCATGTGCTCGCGGTGGCGGTAGACGAGCACCGAGACCGGCCGCTGGTCCAGGTAGTCCAGGCGTCCGCCCACCAGCGGAAAACCTGCGCCGGTCAGGTCGGTCACCGGCGGCGAGTAGTCGAGCCGGCTGCTGAGCCAGGGCTTGACCGAGTGCTGGTCGGAGCTCGCGACGTCGGCGAGGTGGCCGGTAACCACCGAGCGCGCATGGCCCGCGATCACGCGCTCGGCCATGACTTCTTCCGGGCTCACGGAGGCGTATTGGATCGCCGCGGTCCAGGAAAAGAGCGCCGTCGCGGCGACCGCAGCGCCCATCGGGAACCACTGCTGCCAGCGGATCCAGGGCTTCTTCTCATCCTTCGGCGCGACGCGCGCGCGGATCCGCTGCGCAAGACCTGACGGAGCAGGGTGGTAGGTGGCGTGGCTGCGAAGCGCCGAGCGGAGCGCGGTTTGCTCTGCATAGGCGCTCTTGCACGCCTCGCACGATGCGAGGTGCCGGTCGACTTCCATCGCGCTCGGCAGCTCGAGCTCCTGGTCAAGGTAGGCGGGAAGCCGGTTGCGGATGTCCGTGCAATCCATGTTCATGACTCCTGCGCCTGCCGCAGGTACTGCAGCAGGAGCTTGCGTGCGCGCGCGAGGCGCGACATCACCGTTCCGAGCGGAATGCCCGCGATGGCGGCGATTTCCTTGTACGACAGGCCTTCCAGCTCGCGCAGGACGACGGCCTCGCGGAACTCCTCGGGCAGCCGCTCGAGCGCCGCGTCGACCAGCCGCTTCGCGTCCTTCTCCTGCAGGAGCTGGTCGATCGGGCTCGCGCAGCGCTCGCCGCTCGCCTCGAGCTCGCCCGAGTCGAACGACTCTTCGTCGAAAGGCACGGCCAAAATGGCGACCTTGTTGCGCTTGAGCCAGGTGTAGTAGGTGTTGCGCACGATCCCGAGCAGCCACGCGCGCCCGTCGTCGCCGTGGAAGCTCTCGATGAACTTGAAGGCCCGCAGGCAGGCCTCCTGCACAACGTCTTCGGCATTGCGCTCGTCGCGCGTGAGCCAGCGCGCGAAGTTGTAGGCCGCGTCGAGGTGGGG
>Ga0134124_10002310_pt1 | contig 15385 bp, 16 predicted proteins | sample KB304_FD_96880 | JGI IMG/M metagenome (GOLD analysis project Ga0134124, IMG submission 96880) | Terrestrial soil microbial communities without Nitrogen fertilizer from Kellogg Biological Station, Michigan, USA - KB3-0-4 | ecosystem: Environmental > Terrestrial > Soil > Unclassified ... | reverse complement strand
GCCTGTCAGTCGATGCCGTGACGCCGATCGCCGGCCAGGCCGACATCGGAGCCTGATCGAGTTCGTGTGCAGCAGTAAAGTCGCTCTCGCGGGGTGGCTTCTGTAGTCGCTCAGGCGTGCTATATCAAAAGGCGTCGCGAAGGGTCGACGCCTGGCGGCCGGTCCAACGAGAGTCGGGCGCGTGCGGCTCCGGAAGGGCGCCAACCGTTATCTGATACATCCGCCGGCGGCTCGTTAGCCCCACTCGACCCGTCCTCACGCTACACTGGTCAGAGTGCGGATAGGCAAGGTCCAGCTTCCAACCCCGTTTGCGGTCGCCCCTATGGCGGGGATGACCGACACAGCCTTTCGCCGTCTCGTGAAGCGCCACGGCGGCTGCGGTCTCGTCGTCACCGAGATGGTCAGCTCGGAGGGATTGGTTCGGGGAATCGGCCGCACACTCGAATACGCCGAATACACCGAAGAGGAACGCCCGATTTCGATTCAGATATTCGGGGGCGATCCCGAGAAGATGGCGGCGGCGGCGCAGATCGTCGAAGGCATCGGCGCGGACATCGTTGACGTGAACATGGGATGCCCTGTACCCAAGATCGCCAAGCATAATGCCGGGTGCAGTCTCATGCGAGAACCAGCTCACGCCGCAGGAGTCATCGCCGCGATGACGAAGGCCGTGAGTATCCCCGTGACCGTGAAAATGCGCGCGGGCTGGAACGACGATGAGCGAAACGCTCGCGATCTTGCGCGGATGGTTGAAGACGCTGGCGCCGCGGCTGTCACCGTGCACGGCCGAACCGCGGCACAGAGCTACAGCGGTTCCGCCGACTGGCAGCTTGTCGCCGAGATAGCCGATGCGTTGACGATTCCCGTCTTCGGCAGCGGCGATTGCCTCGAGCCTCATCATGTGATCGACCGGATGCGGCTTGGCGTTGAAGGTGTGCTGGTGGGCCGCGGAGTACTGCGGAATCCGTGGATTCTGGCTCAAGCGGCAGATTTGGCGATGGGCCGCCAGATCCGCTTAATTGGGCCGGATGATCGCCTGCGATTCTTGCTCGAGTACGTCGACCTCCTCGTCAATGAACGCGTGCGCGAACCGCAAGGCTTCCGGCACCGCCTTGAAGGAGCCCCGGCTCAACCGTTGAGCGGCCACGACAAGTGGGTGATTAACAAGATTCGAGCCCTTGTGTCCTGGTACTCCAAAGGCATAGACAGCGGATCTCACCTGCGGACTGCCGTCAACGCTGTCGCATCCGTTGAGGAACTCAGAGACATCCTGCTTCGGTTCTTCACCGGCGAGGCAGTTTCCTCTCCCGCCTAGCCAGTCTAGGGTGCATCTCAACCGACGTAGTGCCGATAAGACTTCGGCGATGGTCCACATCGACCATGCGCTGTAAGTAACAGGGCGGAGCTACATCGAGATTGGTCACACCACAGAATTCCGCCACGCCTTGTCGGTTGTTAGCTTGGGCATTCGCACTATCCATGCTTGGTTGTCGCGTTTCGTCTACTCCAGGCAAGAACATCGAGCCCGTCTATAACAAGAAGACTGGGAGGCTGGAGCTGCTCAAATACGACTCAGACGGGGACGGTAAGTTTGAGACTAACAGCTATATGGATGGTGCCACAATCGTTCGGATTGAGATCGATCGGGACGGCGATGGCAAGGTTGATCGATGGGAATACTACGGGCCCGATAAGAAGCTCAACAGGGTGGGTGTTTCTAGGGCAAACGATGGCAAGCAGGACGCTTGGTCGATTATCAATTCGTCTGGTGCCGTGACCCGCATCGAGGTTTCGACGAGGCGCGACGGCAAGCCGAGCAGGTTTGAGTATTACGAGAAGGGCGCGCTTGTTCGAGTCGAAGAGGACACGGACGGAGATGGCCGCGTTGACAAGTGGGAAGGTTATGACGGCGTACGTCTCGCGTCGGTAGCGTTCGATCTCCAGCACCGCGGCACTCCCGATCGCCGGTTGGTCTACGCGACGGATGGGTCTGCCCGCATGGAAGTGGACCCTGTAGGCAACGGGCAGTTTGTCCCATTCAATGAAGCTCATTCGGTCGTCAGAACTGCATCGCGCGATCACGGGCATTGACGTGCAACGGCGGGTCGAACGGCTCTCGCCCCGCGCTTTTCCATCATCACAGATCTGCATATCTTACAGAAACGTAAAGGTTTATCGATGTTTTTGAGTCACAATTTTCTTGATCTCCTCACCACGGACCGATACTCTAATCGAGCGGAGATATCACTGTGAAAACACTAGTACGTGGCTTTGGTGTCTTAGTCTTGTCGGGCGCTCTCGCGGCGATCGGCGCTCCTGTTCTTTTGGATGCCGCCTCGAGCCAAGCGGCTGCGACGGGCTCGCTTACAGGCACTGCTTCGAGTTCGACTGGCCAGACGATGGCCAACACTGTCGTGCAGCTTAGGAATCTTGCGACAGGACAGCTTGCTGGTACGACAAGTAGCAACGCCGCCGGACAGTTCAGCTTCATCGGGCTGAACCCTGGTAACTACGCCGTTGAAGTTGTCAACGCCGCGGGCCAGATCGTCGGCACAAGCGCTTCGGTGACCGTGGGCGCAGGCGCAGCTGTGACGGGAGTTAGCGTCACCGCGTCAGCCGCAGTGACGGCCGCGGCCGGCTCGGGCGCCGGTGTAGCAGCTGGTGCCGCAGCGGGTGCCACGGCGGCAAGCACGAGCACTGCGGCGGTTATCGGAGCGGCTGCGGCCGCTGCAGGCGTCGCCGGCGCCGCGATTACCAACGAAACCGCCAGCCCCTCGCAATAGCACGACCGCGTGTTCGACGGGGCGGCGCTCACCGCCGCCCCGAGTTTCCGTCCTCTTCTTTCCTCTCTAAAATCAAATGAAACTGAAGACGCTCGTCGCTGCCCTGTGTGGGCTGTACTTCCTGCGGCCTGCTATTACACTCGCCCAGCCGCCTGAAAACGTGCGTATGCGGCTCGGTCCGATGTTCGTGAATCCGACGATCGCGCTGACAAACGCGGGCATGGACACGAACGTTTTCAACGAGGCGACGCAAGACTCGCCGAAGCAAGACTTCACGCTGACCGTGACGCCGGCGACAGACGTGTGGCTTCGAATGGGTCGAAGCTGGTTGAGCGGTTCAGTGCATGAGGATCTCGTCTACTACCAAAAGTACGAGAATCAACGATCGGCAAACAGTCTGTACAAGGTCAGCTGGATAATTCCGCTGACGCGCGTGTCGTTCAATCCGGCAGCCGCCTACACGAATACGCGAGAGCGTCCAGGCTTCGAGGTCGACACTCGAGCGCGTCGAAGTGAATTGACCGTCGGTGGAACGGTCGAGATTCGTACGTTTTCCAAGACCTTTGTCGCTGTTCGTGCCGACCGCCAGTCGGTCGATTTCGATCAGACTGCGGAGTTTCTCGGGACGAACCTGCGCGATCAATTGAACCGGACGGTCACCACCGAAGTGATCGGCTTGCGACATGAGCTCACGCCGCTGACCAGCGTCACAGTGGAGGCTGCGCGCGAGCAGGATCGTTTCGACTTTTCCCCGTTGCGGAATTCTGATTCGACGAAGATAGCCGCGGGCGTCAAACTCGACCCCGCTGCTCTGATCAAAGGCGGCGCGACCATCGGGTTTCGCGACTTCCAGCCGTTGGACTCAACGCTTCCAGCGTTCAGAGGGACGACCCTGGGGGCCGATCTGTCGTACGTGCTGCTTGGCATCACCAGATTTGCGGTGAAAGCGACCCGAGATGTGCAGTATTCGTACGACATCAACCAGCCGTATTACCTGCAGACCGGCGTCGGCCTCGAAGTGAGTCAGCAGATCTTCGGACCCTTCGATGCGGTCGGACGCGTGGGAGCCGGCCGCCTGGAGTATCGCGACCGCGCGGGTGCTGCCGTCGCGGTTTCTGATCGCGTCGATCACACCGAAACTTACGGCGGCGGCTTCGGCTACCATGTCGGACGAAACATGCGTATCGGCATCAATATCGATGAGAACAAACGTCTGTCGCCCGTGACGGGCCGGCAGTTCGAAGGCCTCAGATATGGCATCGCGGTGACGTATGGGTCGTAAGACCGGTCTCTCGAGTGCGCTGCTGTTGGCGGCGCTTGTGGTTTTCACGGGTAGCAGTGTTCGGCTGCCGGCGCAGACTGGCGGCGACGGTCCCGTGACCGACTATCGGGTCGGTCCACAAGATGTCCTCACGATCACCTCGTACGATCAGGCGGATCTGTCCGGAAAGTTTACCGTCGAAGCTGACGGCACGTTCACGTACCCGCTGATCGGGCGCGTCAAGGCCGGAGGTTTGACGCTGCGCGCCCTCGAGGACTCGCTGAAAGCGCGACTCAAGGACGAGGGCTTTTTCAGGAATCCACAGGTCACCGTCGCCGTCGAGACTTACAAGAGCCAGAAGATCTACGTGATTGGCGAAGTCCGCTCGCCAGGCTCCATCCCGCTTTCGGGGGACATGAGCCTTGTTGAAGCCATCGCGCGCGCAGGCTCGACGTTGCCCTCAGCCAGTGGCGAAGCGATCATCATTCACGCCGCTCCGGGCGCCATCGGTCCGGCCACGCCGTCACAGGCGCAGGACGCCAACACCGAACGCGTCGACTTGCGCGCCATGCAGAACGGCGCCGGCACTCTGAACATCGTTTTGCGCGACGGCGACACGATTTCCATCCCAAGGGCCGACAGCGTGTACGTTCTGGGCCAGGTCAAGAATCCGAACGCGTATTCCCTTCAGCAGAAGAACACGACCGTTCTGCAGGCTCTGTCCCTCGCAGGAGGTGTGACCGACCGGGGTTCGATGAACAGAATCAAGATCATGCGAGTCGTCAACGGCAACAAGAAGGAATTGAAGGTCAAGATCACCGACCTGGTTCAGCCGGGCGACACAATCTTGGTGAACGACAGGCTATTCTGATGACGGTCCCAAGACGATGTCTCTTCGCATTGCATTCGATCTCGACGGGGTGCTCGCTGATATGGACGCGGCGCTTATCCGTCAGGCCGAGTCCGTTTTCGGCGAAGCGATCACACGACAGCTTCAACAGTCGTCTGAGAAGACCGAGGCGCCCGGCCAGGCCGCCGACGATCCAGCTGCCGACGACACCTCGGCCCCTCCCGATACCACCGCCGCAACACCGCCGTCGCCCGCGGACGGTAACCCCCCTGTCGTAAAGCTCAATCTGACCTCGCGCCAGGAACGAACGCTCTGGCGCCAAATCAGCCGCGTTGAGAACTTCTGGGAGACGCTGGATGAAATCGAACCTGGTGTCATCGCGCGTCTCGCGTCGCTTGCGTCGGAGAGGCGGTGGGAGATCATCTTTCTCACGAAGCGCCCGAAGACGACGGGATGGACGGCGCAGGTCCAGTCGCAGCGCTGGCTGGCGTCAAGAGGATTTCCCTTTCCGAGCGTCTATGTCGTGCAGGGGTCCCGAGGCCGGATTGCCTCGGCTCTCGATCTTGATGTCGTCATCGACGACCGCCCCGAGAACTGTCTGGACATCATCGTGGATTCGAAGGCGCGCGCCATCCTGGTCTGGCGTGACAGTGAAAAGACGCTGCCAGCGGCTGCACAGCGCCTCGATATCGGCGTTGTCCGGTCTGTCGCCGACTGCCTGGACATCCTCACGACGCTCGACAGACCAGAAGCGCAGCAGGATCCTGGCTTTCTCGCTCGCGTTCGCCGAATGCTCGGCTTGAAGGACGCCGCCGGCGCTTAGCCCCGCTCAATCACTCCCGAGCGCGAACTCGCGCAGCCTCGCCAGATCGCCCGTCTCGTAGTCGTAGACCCAGCCCGAATCAAGCAGTCGATTGAAGGAGGCGCTGACCGCCTCGTGTGCGGGGTGCCGGAGGTACGTCTGCAAGCCCTCGAGATCATCGAATTCGATCAGAATCATGAACTCGGCCGCTGAAGGGGCGTGTTGCTCGTACTGCGCGCCAAACGTGAGTCGACGTCCAACGCGGACCTCTCGGACTGTCGGAATGTCTCGAACGGCCGCTTCGAAGGCCGTGATGAAGGCATGCCGGTCCGACCCCGACAGGCCCGGGCGAGGTTTCACGAGAACGAGGTGTGTGATCACTCGCGATTGCGCTTCGGCTTTCCGCGTGCTTTGGCGTTCCTGCCGAAGCGGCTTCGGGGATCCTTGTGAAGACCGCCGGGTCGCCAATCACGACTGCGGCGTTCACGGGGCACCTTCGGTGCGCGCTGTGCCGCCCGCTCGGCCTCAGGCGAATCCCAGAGGCGTCCGCGGGCGAACCACTTCATCGCGATATCGTCGTTCGTCCGTCTGAGTTGATTGAAGGTCGGCAGCAGTTCCTCCCGATCGCGGGCGCGGAACGCCGTCGGCTTCTGATCGATCAGGATGGTCCAATATGCGTAACGGGGCGGCATGCGTTTCAAAGGCGCTTGAGTTTTTCGACGAGTGTGGTGCGTTTGAGATTGAGCAGTTTCGCTGCCTGTCCCTTGTTGCCACGTGTGCGCGCGAGCGACAGATTAATCAACTCTCGCTCGATCTTCGAGACAAACAGGTCGAGGTCGATCCCTTCTTCGGGCAGGGCGACAGCGGCCGGCACGGCTGCGTCGTGCGATTGCTGCACTTCTGGAGGGAGATCCAGCACGTCGATCTGTGATCGGCCGCCGCCGAACGCGACGGCCCGTTCGATGGCATTCTCCAGTTGGCGAACGTTGCCGGGCCATGTGTAAGCCATCAGTCGACGCATCCCTTCCTGCGAGACCGTGACCGGAGGACGGCCGCCAGGCAGCGTCTCCGGCCGGAACTTCTCGAGAAAGTGCTGAACGAGCAGCGGGACGTCTTCTTTCCGTTCGCGCAACGGGGGGATGCGAATAGGGATGACGTTCAGTCGGTAATAGAGATCCTCGCGGAACTGGCCGTCTACGACCATCTGATGAAGATCACTGTTGGTAGCGGCGACGACACGGACATCCACCTTTGTCGTATGTGATTCGCCGATTCGTTCGAACTCGCGTTCCTGCAGCACGCGCAGCAGCTTCATTTGCAACGCGGCGCTCATCGTTCCGACCTCGTCCAGGAAGAGCGTGCCTTTGTGGGCCTGATCCAGCCGGCCTTGCCTGTTTCCGACGGCGCCAGTGAACGCGCCGCGGACGTGCCCGAACAGTTCCGCCTCGAGCAATGTTTCAGGAATCGCACTGCAATTCAGCGCGACGAACCGCTGCATTCGCCGCGGACTGTGCTGGTGAATCGCGCGCGCCACGACTTCCTTGCCGCTGCCGGTCTCTCCGGTGATCAGGATGGTGCTGCTGGTTGTCGCGACGGTCTCGAGAAGCTGGAACAGCCGCACCATCGGCTGACTCCGGCCGACGATTCCCTGCTCGAATGTGTACCGCTCCTCGAGCTGAGCACGAAGATAGGCATTCTCCGAGCGGAGCCGACGCTGCTCCAATGCGGAGTCGAGCACATGGAGGAGCGCGTCGATTTGAAATGGTTTGCTCACGAAATCGTGCGCGCCGCGCTTGATGGCGTTGACCGCATCCTTGAAGGTGCCGTATCCGGTGATGACGATCGCGACGATATCTGGATAGCGTTCGACCGCGGTTTCGACGACGCTCGAACCGTCAATTCCGGGCAGTCGAAGGTCCGTGATGATGATGTCGAAAGCGAAATCAGCGAGGCGAGCGATCGCGGCCTCGCCGGAGTCGGCTTGTTCGACGTGATAACCGTGGTCGGCGAGTTGTTCGGCGATCGCCTGACGTAGCGGCGCCTCGTCTTCTACCAGCAGAAGATGTCTTGTCCGTTCAGTCATTTACGAGAGCGCCAAGATTTTGACATACGACGGGGGGTCTGTCTACTGCGGCGCAAGTACGAAATACACGAGATCACTATTCCCCAATCGACGTACTACCGATACACACTCACGGGAGGAAAGGGCCAAGTGGAACGAAAAACAATTTCAATCATGAAGGCGTGCGAGCTCGTGGGCGTGAGCCGTCGAACGATCTACAACTGGCTCTCCAGCGGCAAAATCGAATACGTCCGCACGGCTGGTGGGTCAGTCCGCATCTTTGTGGACACGCTGTGGCGCGATCCGCACAATAGCGATCGTCCTGCGGTTCAGGCGGTGTGGCAGGCAGAGGGGCGCAACCAGGCCTGAGATGTCGGGCCGGCTGAGCGTCGAGGAATTGCTCGCGAGGGCTCCGATGGACGAGTCGCCCGAGTTGCGTCTCCTCTTTCACCGCTTGAACAACCAGCTCGGCATCATTCTCGCCCACGCCGAGTTGCTCGAAGCCAAAGCTGCTGACGACGCGAACCGCGCCCGCGCGGCGCAGGTAGTCACCAGTGTGCTTGAGGCCATGGGCACCGCCAAAGAAATCCGCCGCCAGACTATCAATTCCACCGTCGAATAGTCGTACTGGACCACCAAAACAGTAATCGGGCCGTCAAAATGTTGGCGATTTGGCCAGATGTTTCGTCAAGAGAATGACGAAAACTGCGGCCTGTCGCCCTACGTCCTGCTGCCGGCTCTGAATCAGAACACTCCTGCAAGTGCCTGTATTCAGGTAATTTAAGCTCAGTTTGTCCTGATTGGCGTCGGGAAACTGCACACGCAAGGTCGAGTTGGTACTGTCATTGCGATATCGCGCAGCCAACGGAACAACCGAGGAGAACCCAAATGCGTGTGCAGCCCATAGCCGCCAGCCAGAACCGCCGTATCGTCGCCGGACTCCCGTTCGTGGAAGCGCTCGCTCGGCGCATGGCGGCCTCGATGCCGAACTCCATCGACATCGGAGATCTGGTACAGGACGGCGTCCTCGGGTTGATCGACGCGGCGCATCGGTTCGACGCGGCGCGCGGAATCAAATTCGAGACATTCGCCGAACGTCGCGTTCGCGGCGCGATGATCGACGCGCTCCGCCGCGATGCCTGGCCGCGCGGAGTGCGCCGCCAGCGCCGTGAACTGGACGCGGCCCGCGAGGCGCTGCGCCGCGAATTGGGGCACGAACCCTCGATGGCCGACCTTGCCGCCCGCGTGGGCTCCGACGAGAAGCGGCTGAGCCGCACGATCGTCCGCATCAACACGATCGAATCGACGTCCCCGCTCGCGACCGGCGAACATTTCGACGAAGCATCACTGCCGCCCGCGCTTGTTCCGTCCGAACCGGACTCTCCAGACGCCGCATACGAAAAGCTCGAAACCCGTAATCGCGTCCGTGCCGCGATTCAGTCGCTGCCTTGGCGCGAGCGCAAGGTCGTCGGGCTCTACTACTACGGCGAAGTGACGATGAAGCAGATCGGCGCCGAGATCGGCGTGAATGAATCGCGCGTATCTCAGCTTCACGCCCGCGCCATTCGCAGATTGCGCGCGGCGCTCGGCGAGATGAGCCCGCAGCAGGTTGCGGAAATGCGGAAGGCTTTTGTCGAATTCGCTGCGAAGAAGCCCGCGATGGCCAAGGCCGAACTCAAGGACGCGGCAGCCGTGGTACTGACCTACAAGCCCGGGAAGAAGACCGTCGCCCGCGCGACGCTCAAATCGGGGCGGCAGCAGCCGGTGGCCGCCGCGCGGTAGCGCAGGTCAGCCCAGGCTCTCGCGGACCGCGCGGAGGAGATCGCCAAGCCGGAACGGCTTGGCGAGCCACACGCATCCGGTCTCGTTCAGAAACTTCTCGGCGGCCGTGCCCGCCACGTCGCCGGTCACGAACACAACCCGCCGCGCCAGTGCCGGCGCTGCCTCGAGCAGCGACCGGTAAAACGCCATGCCGTCGAGTTTCGGCATCTTCACGTCGCAGACGACAAGGTCGTAATGCTTGCGGCTGACGTGCGCGAGGGCCTGCTCTCCGTCAGCCGCCCAGTCCGCCACATAGCCGGCGTCGTGAAGCGCGTCGACGACGGCCGTTGCCAGTGGCGCTTCGTCTTCGACGACCAGGATGGACGCATCGGCGATCGCCTTCGAGGCCGAGGGCGCCAGCTTCCTTTCCGATGCCACGGTCGCGGGCAATTTTCCGCTGACGGGCAGCTCAATGAAGAACGAGGCGCCGCCGCCCTCGCGCGACTCGAGCCGAATCCTCCCCCCGTGCTCCTGGACGATCGCGTACGCGACCGTCAGGCCGAGGCCCGTCCCCTGCCCCACCTCCTTGGTCGTGAAGAAGGGATCGAAAATCTTCGGCTGCAGCGATTCGGGAATGCCTGGGCCGTCGTCGTTGATCTCGAGCACCACAGACTCCTGGTCGGCGTTATGCCAAGAGCGTGCGACGAGTACACCTCGTCCGTTCGCCGACAGCATGGCCTGCTCTGCGTTGATGACTAGGTTCAGCAGGACCTGCTGGATCTGGTGGCCGTCCGCAAACACCTGAGGCAAGCCGGCGGCGAGGGCATCGATGACGTTGATGTTCGACACACGCTGGTCGTACGCGCGCAGCGCGAGCGTCTCTCGCACGATGTGATTGAGGTCGACCATCGCCCTGGTCGTTTGGCGCTTGCGCGCAAACGTCAGCAGGTTGCGGACGATGCGCGCCGCCCGCTCCGATTCATTGAGAATCGTCTCGAGACCGCGGCGCATGGCGTCGTCGATAGCTGGCCGGTGAGAAAGACGATCGGCCCAGCTAAGGATCGTCGCGAGAGGGTTGTTCAGCTCGTGGGCGACGCCGGAAATGGTCTGCCCAAGCGCGGCCATCTTCTCGGCTTGCAGCAGCTGGTGATACAGGTCGCGGGTCTCGTCGTCGAGCTTCTTCCGCTCGCTCACGTCGCGCACCAGCGCTTCGATTCTGACGTTGCCGTCCGGATCGGCCTGATCGGCGCGGGCTGTCAACTCGACCCAGACCGCGGTGTTGTCGGCGCGCCGGAGCCGCACGAGGTAATCGCTGACGGCGCCGTCGCTGACGAGCCGTTCGAGCAATGCAGCGCGGGCCTGCGCATCGACGAAGCGGCTGTGGTCGAACGGGCGGACGTCGGCTTCCGCGGCTTCGCTCGCGTACCCGAAGATCAATTTGAGGTAAGGATTGGCGGCAAACGTCGTGGTCGCATCGGGACCGATCGTGCCGATGTAGACGCCTTCGTGCACGGCTTCGAACAGCCGGGCGAAAGCCGCGCCTCGACGCTCCACGAACGAGGATTATACAGACGCGGCTAGCGCGCGCCGGCGGTCGAGGCGCCTTCGGGGCCGGTGTGTGATCGTGCCGGTCCAAGCGCGCAGGTCATCATCCCGTCGGCGACGACCTTCCCCGCGACCCGTGCCGCCCCCTCCAACACCCCCATCCGGCTGCCGAGTCGGACGACGACCGCCTCGATTTCAACGACATCGCCAGGAACAACCGGGCGCCGGAAGCGAAACCGCTTGATGCCGGCGAGCAGTGGCAGGCGCTGACGGTTCTCGGGTTTAGCAAGAATCAGGATGGCTCCCACCTGGGCGATCGCCTCTGTGAGCAGAGTGGGTGGAAAGACCGAAGCACCGCTGGCTTCGCGTGACAGATAGTGATCGTTGCGCGACACGTTCTTGATACCGACGATTCGTTTGTCGACTTCGAGTTCGGTGACGCGATCGACGAGAAGGAACGGATATCGGTGCAGGAGGATTCGTTCGATGGCGGCGTGGTCGAGTGGCAGCGTGAGGTCCATGCGAGCAAGCGATTATACTGGCAGTAACCAACACGTTGCGTCGCCCGTGAATCAGCCCTCCACTCAGCCTCAGCCGGATGTCCGCGCCAGTGCGCTCGAAGCACTGACTGCGCTCTTTGCCCTTGGCCGGGAAGTGACGTCGGTTCTCGATCTCGAAGAGCTCCTGCAGAAGATTCCCGAGCTTATCGCGCGCATCACGAACTTCAAGGCATTCGCGGTCTACCTGCTCGACGAGAAGCACAAGGATTTGACTGTGGCGTACTCGGTCGGCTACCCGGCCGAAGTGTCCCGCACGCTTCGTCTGAAAGTCGGCGAAGGCCTTGTGGGAGCCGCCGTCGCGGACGGGCTGCCGCTACTTGTCAACGACGTCCATGCCGATCCCCGCTATGTCGAGGCGGTCCCTGGATCGAACTCCGAGCTGGTTGTGCCGCTGCGCCGGAAGGGACGCGTCATCGGCGCATTGAACCTGCTCAGCGACGTTCCCGGTCAGTTCACGCTGGTTGACGAAGCCGTCCTGCGCCAGTTCGGCGCCAACGTCGCAGTGGCGATCGAGAACGCGAAGCTCCTCGAGCATGAACGCGAGTATGCGAGTACGCTCGAAACCTTGGCCGAGGTGGCACGGGATTTCGGCTCGATCCTGAATCTTGACGAACTCCTGACGCGCCTGGCCAGTGTCACTCGGCGGATGGTCGACTATCGGACTTTCGGCATCCTGCTCGTCAACGACTCGACTCAGGAGCTCGAGCTCAAGACGGCCGTGAAGTACGGCGACCAGCGCGTGCCGACGCAAGTGAAAATTGGTGACGGGCTCGTCGGCTACGCAGCGCTGCACAAGGAACCCGTTCTTGTTCCCGACGTGGCGGTGGACCCGCGCTACATCAGAGTTGTTGAAGACATCCGGTCCGAGCTCGTCATTCCCTTGATGCTGAAGGATCGCTGTATCGGTGTTTTCGATCTCGAAAGCCCGGAGCTCGACGCCTTCAAGAAGAGCGACGTCGAGATCCTGACGCTGCTGGCGAGCCAGGCTGCCGTCGCCATTGAAAACGCCCGGCTGTACGAGACGATCCGAACGAACGAGGTGCGGCTCGAAAAGGAAATCCGCTTTGCACAGCGCGTCCAGGCCGCGCTGTTGCCAACCGAGCTGCCGAAGCGTCTCAAAGGCGTGGACGTCGCTGCCAGGTTCGAGCCCGCGTACGAGTTGGGAGGCGACCTCTACGACTTTCTGGCGCCCGAGCCGCACAGTCTTGTGCTGGCCGTCGGCGACGTGTCTGGCAAGGGCGTTCCGGCCGCTCTGTATAGCGCGTTCGCGGGCGAGCTCGTGCGGTCTCGTACGTTCCGGCGCCGATTCACGTCGGAGCGATCGAGTCCGGCAGGCGTCCTTGCGTCGATGAACACGATCCTGCACGAGCGGCAGCTCGAGCAGTACTACTGCACGCTCTGTTACGCGCTGTTCGACCTCAAGCGAAGGACGGTTATCCTCGCCAATTCCGGACTTCCGTACCCGGTCCGCTGCACCGGTGAGAGCGCCGCGCAGATTGTGCTTCCCGGCGTCCCACTGGGTTCGTTCGCGGGTTCGTCGTACGATGAGGTGTCTTACGATCTGGCCGTCGGCGACGTCTATGTATTCTGCACGGATGGCGTCTTCGAAACTACCGATGCGAGAGGGCGCGAGTTCGGGGTAGAGCGGCTGACAGAAGTCGTGCTGCAGGCGCGCAAGCAGACCTCGCGCGTGATCGTCGACGAGGTGCTCGGTGCGGTTGCTGATTTTCGTGGAGACAGACCGCAGAGAGACGACATGACGGTGGTCGCGCTTCGGGTGACGGCCTAGATCGTACCGGTCGCTCGCTGCTCCCGAGCTTCGGGCGCTGTCGCCTGCAGGATTCCCGCAAGCTGCGCCGCAAAGATGGCTGCCATCGCCTGAAGGCTTTCCGAGGTCTCGGTGCCGCGCTGTGTTTCCGCCGAGATCACCCCGACGCATCCCCGCGAAGAGAGCATCGGCGCGACGATCGCGCCGCTCGCCGATCCTTCGTGAGCAAGCACGATCTGGAGCTGGCCGGTCCTGAAGGCGGCCGCAGCGGCGTTGTCGGCTGACCGCCGAAGCGTCGGAATACGCGCGAGCATCTCCTGTGTGTAACCGTGGGCCAGCGCGGGCTGTAATTCGGTGCCATCAGCACTGCCGACCCAAACCATAAGCCCGTTCGCCTCCATCAGCCCCGCCGCCTGGCCAAGCAACGATCTGAGCTCGTCCACGTCACTCACGCGGCCGAAGTCTGTACAGAGTCGAGAAACCGCTCGAAACGACGCGCCAGCCGAACGCGCCGCAGCGTATGCCGCCAGATTCTCAGGAGGCGTTTTCAGCCCGAGCTCACCTGCCGGAACCGCGGAGGCGTCGCTGTCTGTGTTCGCCGTCGCGGCGTTGGCGGGACGCCGGTGAGGGACGAGTAGCGCGACCGCGATGAACACGATGGCGGCGGCGCCTCCGAGCGCGAAGGCCTCTCGGCGGCGCTCCGCTGCCTCAGCGGTTTCGGACGCCTCTTGTTCGGCTAGCCTCGCTGTCTCGATGTGACCGCTCAGCGCGAACGCGTTTTCTCCACCGTCGGAGAGAACCAGGTCGCTCGCCATCAGCGGCATCTCGCTCTCGAGATACTCGCGAGCCCGCTGGTCGATGGTGGCGAACTCGCCTGCTTTGGCTGCTGCGGCGTCGAGTGCTGTCCGCGCGGCGTCGGTCGTCGCCGTCGATCGCAGAACCGTCAGCGACCCGGTGACGCTTTCCTCGGCGGCTGCGGCTTTAGGCGACCAGAAAGCAAAGTCCTGGCCGTTGGCGACATAAGCTGACTGCGAAATCCGGACGTCGGACAGTGCTTTGATGACATCGCCACTCGCAGCGGCGAACACACGCTCCGTCCCGCGGATTCTCGCGATGCGCCGTTCAGACACGTTGACGAGGTACACGGCTACGCCAAGCGCCGCCAGTACAAATATTAGAAGACTCAGTCGAACGGCTGGTGATCGCATCGAAGGTTTGGAGGATGCGCTCAGACACCGTCAGAGTACCACAATCCGTCTACGATTTCGGACGAAGGATTGCGTAGTGGGGAAGTCCGACGCCGTCGAACCGCTGCATCATCCCTTTGGCAGGCTGCTGTTCAAGGTCTTCGGCCTGAAACTTGATCTTCACGTACCCGCTCAGCGCCGCGGTCACTCTCGGATCGGCAAGCGTCGTCTTGTCCATCGTCAGGCAGTTCTTGCACCAGGTCGCCCACATGTCGATGAGGACCGGTTTGCCTTCACGGGCCGCCGCGTCGAGCCCCTCGCTGAGCGAACGGTGCCAGCCGGCCTTGACCTGTTCGTCTACGCTCGACGTGACCGCCACAGGATCGACTAGTCGATCCGCAAACAGCCCGTACGCTTCGTAGCCGTAGTAAGCGGCCGTAGCCAGGATGACGACGCCGAAGACTTGCTTCACCCGAACCATCCATGCGCCCGGTTTTGGCAGGGCTGCGAGGCCGGCGCCTGCGATTGGCCACGGGATGGCCATGCCCACACCCAGCAAGAAGGGAAGGGCGAGCGCGATGGCTGTGCCCTTCGCATAGAGATTGCTCGAGAACAACACGACCTGGATGACAACCGGCGCGACGCAGGCGCCGGCCAGGAGTGCGGCAATGCCTCCCATTGCGAAGGCGAGGACGAACGAACCGCGGCCCGCCTCCCCGAATCGCATATTGCTGGAAAATCGAGAGAAATCGATCGTGATCACGTCGAACATCGCCAGCGCGAGCGCGACGAAGAGGACAGCGATG
>Ga0134124_10002309_pt1 | contig 15387 bp, 19 predicted proteins | sample KB304_FD_96880 | JGI IMG/M metagenome (GOLD analysis project Ga0134124, IMG submission 96880) | Terrestrial soil microbial communities without Nitrogen fertilizer from Kellogg Biological Station, Michigan, USA - KB3-0-4 | ecosystem: Environmental > Terrestrial > Soil > Unclassified ... | reverse complement strand
GTGGCGATTGCGCGCACCTTGCCGCTCTTCACGAAGGGCATCGCCGCGGGCATCGTCGCGAGCATCGCCTGGATCTGCCCGCCTACGAGATCGGTGAGCGCGGGGCCCGAGCCTTTGTACGGGACGTGCGTGAAGCGCGTTCCTGTGAGCGACTGCAGCAGCTCCACCGGGAGATGGCCCGCGCTGCCGACGCCGCCCGAGCCGTACGCGATGCGCCCGGGATTGCGGCGTGCGTAGTCGAGGAACTCGCGCAGCGTCCGGACGGGCAGGGTCTCGGTCACGACCAGCACGTTCGGCGTGGCGCCGAGATAGGCGATCGGCGCGAGGTCCCGCATCGTGTCATAGGGAAGGTTCGAGTAGAGCGCGGCGTTGAAGGCGAGTCCCTGGTGCATCGTCATGAGCGTGTAGCCGTCGCCCGGCGACTTCGCCAGCAGCGCCGTGGCGATGGTTCCTGCTGCGCCGCTCCGGTTCTCGACCACGAACGGCTGCCCGAGCGCCTCCGCGAGCTTCGCGCCGACGAGCCGCGCTACGATGTCGACCGTTCCGCCCGCTGCGAACGGCACCAGCATGCGCACCGGCCGCGTGGGATAGGGCTGCGCTAAGACTTCCACGCACGTGATGAGCGCCGCGGCGAAAAAAATGCGTTGCAGGAATCCGCTACGCAAAGCGATAGCGCGCAAGCTTGGCCTCGTCGAGCGCGACACCCAGTCCCGGCCCCGGAGGAAGCGCGAGCACACCGGAGCCGAGATCGATCTTTTCGGTGACGATGTCGTCGGCGGTCTTGAGCGGTCCGACGCATTCGAGCCCGTCCATCACGTTGGTGCTCGTGGCGGCGAGCATGACTTCAGCCATCGTGTTCACGCCCAGGCCGAAGCCGTGCCCGATCACGCAGCGGATGCCGGCGGCCTCTGCGGTCGCGAGCATCGCCGAGGTGCGATGGAACCCGCCCTGCTTCATCACCTTCAGCTTGACGATGTCGGCCGCTTGCGCGCGGATCACGGCGACGAGGCTTGCATGGTCGAGGATCGATTCATCGGCCATGATCGGCACGCCGCCTGCCTCGCGCCGCACGCGCGCCATGCCGTCGAGATCGTCCGCCGGCACCGGCTGCTCGAAGAGCTGGAGCTCGAACGGCTCCACCATGCGCAAGAGCTTGAGCGCGTTTTCCGCGTCGTATCCCGCGTTGGCGTCGATACGCAGCGCCATGCCGCCGCCGACGGCTTCACGCACCGAACGCACCCGCTCGCGATCGGCCTCGATGCCGCCGCCCACCTTGATCTTGGCCGAGCGAAAGCCGCGTTCGAGCCATTTGCCTGCCTCGGCCGCCGCCTCCCCGGGCGAAACGATGCCGATCCAGGCGTTGAACGTCAGCCGCTCCTTGAGCGCGCCGCCGAGGTACGCGTGCACCGGGATGCCGAGCGCCCGCGCGGTCAGATCGACGCAGGCCATTTCGATCGCGGCTTTGGCGTCGAGCAACCCCGGCACCGCGGCGTCGAGGCGTGCATTCAGCCGATGGATGTTCGCGGCATCGATGCCGTGGATGCATGGAGCGAGCCTCTCGCGCAGCGCCGCGAGCGACGCTTCGATGGTCTCGGCGGAGTAGCCCGGGGAGGGATCGATGTTGCCCAATCCCACCGCTCCGCCCGCAGCGGTGATCCGGACCAGCGCGCTCTTCTGCACTGTCTTGGTGAGGTAGGCGTTCTTGAACCCTGGACCGACGAGCGGCACCGCGACGCCGAACACCTCGACGCGCTCGATGGAGAGCGGCGGCAGGACTTCAGTCGCGGGCTGCCGCGCGGCCTGAGTGCGCATCCTTGATCTGCGTGCGGTGCATGAGCCTGCGCGCCTCCGGATCGAAGGGATCGCGCCGATGCAGGGTGCAACGGTTGTCCCAGATGAGAACGTCGCCGACTTTCCATTGTTGCCGGAACGTGTGCTCGGGGCGCGTGGCGTGCGCCCAGAGCTCGTCGAGCAGCGCCTCGCTGTCGGGGAGCTCGAGGCCGACGACGTAGCTGTTGCGCCGCCGCCCGAGGAACAGGCACATGCGGCCGGTCTCCGGATGCACGCGCACCAGCGGATGCCGCGCGCCGGGGGCCGTGCGCGGATCGGTGACCTCCTTGTAGCCCTTGCGCATGATCCCGGCGCTGTTGTAGGTCGCGTCGTGGACGGCCTGCCGCCCGTCGATGCGCTTTTTCAGCCGCGCCGGAAGGGCCTCGTACGCCGTGTACATGTTCGCCCAGTAAGTGTCGCCGCCCGAGGGCGGCACCTCGAGCGCGTACAGGATCGCGCCCATCGGCGGCTTCTCGACGTACGTCATGTCGGCATGCCAGATCGCTTCACCGTCTCCCAGGCCGCCTATCGGCACGCCGTCGTTTTTGATGTTGGAGATGACGTTCATCTCGGGATGCTCGGCGAGGAACGGCTTGCCGTAAGGGTTCGGGCCGGGCGGGTCGAGCTCGCCAAAGCGCTTGCTGAACGCGAGGAGCTGCGGGTCGGAGAGCTTCTGGCCGCGGAAGCGCAGCACGAGGTGATCGAGCCACGCGCCGCGGATTTCGTCGAACGCACCCGCCGGAACCGGCTGGGCGAGATCGACGCCGCCGACATCCGCGCCGAGGGCGGGCGCCAGCTTCTCGACTTTGACCTTGGTCATGCCAGCTCAAGTATAAGTGGTTGATGATCCGAGGCGCGGTTGTCCGCGTCGATACGGATCGAGCGCAGGCGAGGCACGAGGTCGGGCGTCACGAAGACGAAATCGCAGCAATAGGGCGACTCGCCCTGGTCGCGCTCGTGCAGCTTGAACGTGGGCGGGTGCGGCACGGCTGGATGCAGCGACTCCCACGCATCGACGAAGCCGATGTCGATGATCTGCTGGTGCAGCGGATCGTCCGGCGGGAGGTTGAAATCGCCGCAGACGAGCGTGCTCGCCGCGCTCGGCTGCGAGCGGAACGGCCCTCTCTCGTCGACGTGCTCGCGCTCTGCGAGCCACTCGAGGCGAAGCTGCGCCAGCCGGGCGACTTGCGCGGCACGGTGCTGGGCGAGGTAGTACTCGAGATGCGTGCATACCACCCGGAGCGAACCGAAGGGCGCATCCACCACGGCTTCCACCGCCACGCGCGGCATGCTCGGATCCGTCGGCGACGCGGGCCACGGCAGAGAATGCCGCCGCACGCGGCCCAGCGGCAGGCGCGACAGGATCATATTGCCGAAGCGCTTTCGCGTGCGCCCGGCGCCGGCGACGTCGACGCCCCAGCCGACCACCGCTTCGTAATCCGGCAGCTCGCCGCCGAGCGCCGCAGGCTGGTCCTCGCCGCGGCTCCCCGACAGGTCGGCGAACCCTGAGGCAATCTCCTGCAGGCACGCGATATCGGGGTCGGCGATGCGGCGCAGCTCCGCGGCGATGCGCGCGGGATCGACCACGCCGTCGAGGCCGCGGCACCACTGCACATTCCAGCTCGCGATTCTCACTCGCGGTTACGCCCAGGTGTGACGCACCGTGACCCCCACGTTGGCGAGCTCGCGGAAGTCTCCGTCGCGCGCGGTTTTCACCATGAGCTTGAGCTGACAGGGGCCAGGCGTCCAGACCGGGAAGCTCGCCATCCGGTTGACGACCTGCTGGCGCGTGTTGGTGCCGAAGCCGAGCTTCGCCGCCGGTGTTTGCGCCAGCACCTCCCCGGCTGGCGACACGAACACCGACTTCGACTCGAACTCGCCGGACTCGCCCTTTTCCTTCTGCCACAGCGTGAAGATCGCCCAGGCCATGCCGATCGAAGCGTTTTGCGCCGGTGCCGGAGCGCCGCGGGCGAGGGTGACGTTGACGGTCTCGAGGATCGACAACACCGAGATGTTCTTCGACTCTTCCTCGATGACGACTTTCTCGCAGGGAAGATAGGCCAGGAGCTTGGGCATCGCGCGCTTCGCCGGGGTTGGGTTGGCGCTAGTTCAACACAGTTGCGGCCCCGGGGCCACGAGGCGCATCATCGCCAGTGTAGGAGGTCCCATGCGGACACTCGTCGCGATCCTGGCGCTCGCCGCCTCGACGGCCCTGGCGCAACCCAGCGCGGAGGAAACCCTTTCGGCGGTCGTCGGCGTGAGCTCGAAAATCGCCCAGGGCGCGCGCAGCGCCGCCACCCTCGGCACGGAGCGACGCGGCACCGGCGCCCTGATCCGAGAGCAATTCGTGCTGACCATCGGTTACCTCGTCATGGAGGCGCAGGCGGTCGAGGTGACCTCCCAGGACGGCCGCACGGTGCCGGCCACGGTCGCCGCGTTCGACCACGTCTCCGGCTTCGGGCTGCTCAAGCTCGCCGCGCCGCTCGGCGGCACGCCGCTCGTGCTCGGCGACTCGGCCGGCCTCGGCGCGAACGATCCCGCGATGGTCATCAGCGCGCCGGGACGCGAGGGCGCGAGCATCGTGCGCGTGGTATCGCGGCGGGGATTTTCAGGCGGCTGGGAATACATGCTCGACTCGGCGATCTTCACCCATCCGGCGGTGCCCGAGTGGTCCGGCGCGCTGCTCATCGGCCCGACGGGCGAGCTCCTCGGCATCGGCTCGCTCATCGTCGCGGACGCGGACGGCCAAGACGGTGGGCGGGAGCCCGGCAACATGTTCGTCCCGATCGATCTCCTGAAGCCGATTCTGTCCGACCTCATCGCGAGCGGCCGGCGCAAGGGGCCGGCGCGGCCGTGGCTCGGAGTCAACACCGACGAGGTGCGCGGCCACCTCTTCGTGTCGCGCGTCTCGCCGGGCGGGCCCGCCGAGCGCGCCGGGCTGCGCGCCGACGACATCGTGCTCGCGGTGGCTGACGACGAGGTGCATTCGCTCGCCGAGTTCTATTCGCGGATCTGGTCGCGGGGCGCCGCGGGCGTCGACGTCCCGCTCAAGGTGCTGCGCGGGGCTCAGGTGCGAAGCGTCACGGTGCGCTCCGTCGACCGCGCGCAGTATTTCAAGGGCTCGACGGCCTACTGACATAGGGATAGGATGGAAAACCCGATCGGGACTCTCACGGAGCGTGACGGACCCGGGTGACCGACTTTCCTCTGACCGAAGAAGAGCGCTCGCAGATCCAGCTGCGGCTCCAGGCGCTCGAGATCGAGCATCACGACCTGGACGACGTGATCGACCGCCTCGCGCTCGATCCGGGGCAGGATCGCCTGCAGCTCCAGCGTCTGAAGAAGCGCAAGCTCCTGCTGAAGGACCAGATCGCGCGCCTGCGCACCCGACTCATCCCAGACATCATCGCGTGATCGCGCTGATTCAGCGCGTCGCCGAGGCCGGCGTCGCGGTCGACGGCGAGACCGTGGGCGCGATCGGCCCGGGGATCCTCGCGCTGGTGGGTGTCGAGCGCGACGACGGCGAGGCGCAGGCCGAGCGCCTCGCCGAGCGGGTACTGGGCTACCGCATCTTTCCCGACGCGCAGGGCCGCATGAACGTCTCGCTGGTTGAAGCGGGCGGCGCGCTGCTCGCCGTGCCGCAGTTCACGCTGGTGGCCGACACCCACAAGGGCACGCGCCCGAGCTTCTCGAGCGGTGCGTCGCCGGAGGAAGGCAAGCGTTTGTTCGAATGCTTTGTCGAGGCCGCGCGCCGCCAGGCGCGCGTGGAGACCGGCCGCTTCGGCGCCGAAATGCGCGTCAGCCTCGTGAACGACGGCCCGGTGACTTTCTGGCTTCAGGCGAAGCCCGGGTCTTGAAGTTCGCCGGCGCCACGATTTCGATCAGCTCGAGATTCTTCGAATGCCGGATCTCGCGGTGGCGAATATTGGGCGGCTGGTAGAAGCAGCTTCCGGCTTTCATCATCACTTTGCCGACGCCTTCGTACTCGAACAGGGCCCAGCCTTTCAGCACGTAGACGAACTGCAGCTTGCAGTCGTGAGCGTGCCACTCGCCGTGCGGCGCCTTCTGCGGCCGCGCACGGATCACGTGCGCGATCACTTTTCCCCGCGTGGCGCGCCTGATGCCGAGGTCGCGGTACTCGAAGTAGCCGCGCAGCCCACGGCGCGAGAACTTCGCGTCCGCGAGGTGCGCCACATGGAAGCGCTTGCTCATGCCTCGGGGATTGTAGGGTAAGCTTGCCCCGGCATGTTCGAGCAGTTCATCGGCACGAAACCCGTCGAAGAGCGCCACCGAATCAACGCAGGTGCTCTCGAAGCCTTTCTCAAGTTCAAGATTCTTGAAGTAAAGCAATTCAAGGGCGGACAGTCGAATCCAACCTACCTCATCAGCGCCGCCGACGGCCGCCGCTTCGCGCTGCGCCGAAAGCCGCCGGGCAAGCTCCTGCCCTCGGCACACGCGGTAGACCGCGAGTTCCGCGTCATCCAGGCGCTGCATCCGACTGGGTTTCCGGTGGCGCGGCCGCACGTCCTGTGCGAGGACGAGTCGGTCATCGGCACGGCGTTCTACGTCATGGATTTCGTCGACGGCCGCGTGCTCTGGGACCAATCGCTCCCGGGCATGTCGAAGGCCGAGCGCGGCGCGATCTGGGACGAGCTCAACCGCGTCATTGCTCGCCTTCATTCGATTGACTATGAAGAAATAGGGCTGCAGACCTTCGGCAAGCCCGGCAGCTACATCGAGCGACAGGTGGCACGGTGGAGCAAGCAGTACCAGGCTTCCGAGACCGAGCCGATGGAAGCGATGAACAACCTGATCGCCTGGCTGCCGAAGAACATCCCGCCGGAAACCGGCACGTCGGTGGTGCATGGCGACTTCCGCCTCGACAACGCGATTTATCATCCTTCGGAGCCGAGGATCCTCGCGGTGCTCGACTGGGAGCTCTCGACTCTCGGCGACCCGCTCGCCGACTTCGCCTATCACTGCATGAGCTGGCACATCCCTCCGGGGCAGTTCCGCGGCATCGCTGGCCTCGACTTGTCACGCCTTGGAATCCCGACGGAGAACGACTACGTGGCGCGATATTGCGAGCGGACCCGAAGAGGCGCGATCGATCCGGCGCACTGGGATTTCTACATGGCCTACAACCTGTTCCGCATCGCCGCGATCCTGCAGGGCATCCGCAAGCGCGTGGTCGACGGCACCGCGGCGAGCGAGCACGCGGTCGACGCCGGCTCGCGTGCCCGCCCGATGGCGGAACTGGGATGGAAGCAGGTGGAAAAGATACTGAGGAGAGCAGCGTGAACTTCGATTACTCGCCGAAGGTTCAGGAGCTACGCCAGCAGCTCATGGCGTTCATGAAGGGGCACGTCCATCCCAACGAGCACAAGTGGGAGGCGCACGTGCAAAGCGACAAGCGCTGGGAGCCGGTGCCTGTGATCGAGGAACTGAAGGCCAAGGCGCGCCAGGCAGGCCTGTGGAACCTGTGGCGGCCGAAGTCGCACGGCGGCACGCTCACCAACCTCGAGTACGCGCCGCTCTGCGAGATCATGGGCCGCGTGCACTGGGCCCCCGAGGTGTTCAACTGCTCGGCCCCCGACACCGGCAACATGGAGACGCTGCTGAAGTACGGCTCGCCAGAGCACGTCAAGCAATGGTGCGAGCCGCTGCTCGAGGGCAGGATCCGCTCGGCCTTCCTCATGACCGAGCCGAACGTCGCTTCGTCGGATGCGACCAACATCCAGACCAGGATTCTTCGTGAAACAAATGAATACGTGATCAACGGGACGAAATGGTGGTCGAGCGGCGCGGGCGACCCGCGCTGCAAGATCTACATCGTCATGGGCAAGACCGATCCCGACAACGCTTCACGGCACAGCCAGCAATCCATGGTTCTTGTCCCTGCCGGAACTGCAGGGATCAAGGTGGTGCGGCATCTATCCGTCTTCGGCTACGACGACGCGCCGCACGGCCACATGGAGATCGAGCTGAAGGACGTGCGCGTGCCGGTTTCGAACGTGCTGCTCGGCGAGGGGCGCGGCTTCGAGATCGCGCAGGGACGGCTCGGGCCGGGCCGCATCCATCATTGCATGCGTCTCATCGGGCAGGCAGAGGTGGCGCTTGAGAAAATGTGCCGCCGTTCCACTGAAAGGATTGCCTTTGGGAGACCCGTCGCGGACCAGGGCGTCACTCGCGAGCGCATCGCGGAGGCGCGCATCATGATCGACTCGGCGCGCCTCATGGTGCTCAATGCTGCCTGGAAGATGGATAGCGCGGGCAACAAGGCGGCGAAGAAGGAGATCGCGATGATCAAGGTGCTCGCGCCGAACGTGGCGTGCCAGGTCATCGACTGGGCGTTGCAGGTGCACGGCGGCGGCGGCGTGTCGGACGACTTCGGCCTCGCGCGCGCCTATGCCCATGCTCGCACCCTGCGCTTCGCCGACGGTCCCGACGAGGTGCACCGCAACGCGATCGCCAAGCAGGAGCTGGGCGAGCAGACTTCGATCGCCGAAGCCCTCGCGCTGCGGCGCGCTTAGGAGACCGGCATGCGGGTCGCGGTACTCGACGATTACCAAGGCGTTGCGCGCGAGATGGCCGGCTGGTCGAGCCTTGGGACGGATTGCGAAGTCACTTTTTTTCGCGACCACCTCGCCGATCTCGATTTGCTCGTCCAAAGACTCAAAGACTTCGAAATCGTGGTGGCGATGCGCGAGCGCACGCCGTTCCCGCGCGCGCTGCTTGAAAAGCTCCCGCGCCTGCGGCTCCTGGTCACCACCGGCATGCGCAACGCCTCGGTCGACCTCGCGGCCGCGCGCGAGCGCGGCGTCGTGGTCTGCGGCACGCCCGGGTCGGCCGGCACGACTGGGGAGCTCACGTGGGGCCTGATCCTCGCGCTCTTCCGGCAAATTCCGCGGGAAGACCGCTTGGTGCGGGAGGGCAAGTGGCAGACCACGGTGGGCCTGGGACTTGCCGGGAAGACGCTCGGGATCATCGGCCTCGGCACCATCGGCTCGCAGGTGGCGAAGGTGGGCGCGGCGTTCAACATGGAAGTGATCGCCTGGAGCCAGAACCTCGACGCCGAGCGCGCGGGCCGCGCGGGAGCGAAGCGGGTCGAGCGCGACGAGCTCCTGGCGCGCTCCGACGTGGTGACCGTCCACCTCGTCCTGAGCGAGCGCACGCGCGGGCTGATCGGCGGGCGCGAGCTCGCCCGGATGAAACCCACCGCGTTCCTCGTGAATACTTCGCGCGGCCCGATCGTCGACGAGGCCGCGCTCGCCGAGGCGCTGAAGAAGGGCGCGATCGCGGGTGCGGGAATCGACGTCTACGACACCGAGCCGATCGCGCCGGATCATCCGTTGCTTTCCGCGCCCAACACCGTGCTAACGCCGCACCTCGGCTACGTGACGCGCGAGAGCTACAGTGCCTATTTCCGCGGCGCGGTGGAGGACATCGCCGCCTGGCGCCGCGGCGCGCCGGTGCGGGTGCTATGACTTACTGCCTTGCCGCCAGGCGGTCGCTCGGCGGATAGTCTGCCCTCCTTGGATAGAACAAGAAGAAAAGGGGGTCGTCATGAAATTCTTCGCACTGGCCGTCGCGGCGCTGCTCGCCGCTGGTTGCAGCTCGATCGGCCATGAGGTCGCCTCGGGAATCAACAACTCGCAGCTCAACAACACGTTGGGCAAGCAGTACAGCCAGGTAATGTACGAGCGCCCGGATTTCGGCAAGCTGATCGGGCGCGAGACCCTGCCGAACGGCGACCAGGTGATGAAGCACGTCGGTGACTTCGGCCAGGCGACGAGCAACGTCGGCGGGATCTACGGCAAGCAGGACCAGCAGGCGCGGGTGATCTACTTCCGCGTCGATCGCAAGGGCGTGGTCAAGGACTGGGCCACCGAGTTCTACAAGGCCGGGTCGTCCACCTGCTGGGTCGGCATCTGCAGCGGCGCCAAGATGGAGCAGGTACCGTCCGAGGAGTTCGACAAGATCGTCAAGACCTCGAATGGCCAGCCGCTCCAGGCCTGGCGCTCCGGCAAGTAGAGCGGGTCTAATCCGAGACCGTGATCTTGGCTTCACGCACCACGCGCGCCCATAGCGGAAGCTCGCGAGCTATCAGCCGGCCGAGCTCCTCGGGCCCGCCGGCCGGCGTCTCGATGCCATCCGCCTGGAAGCGGGCGGCGACCTTGGGCGAACGGGCCGCCTTGGCCAGGGCGGACGAAAGAATGGAAACCGCTGGCGTTGGCGTGCCGCGCGGCGCGAGCACGCCGATCCACAGGTAGCCCTCGTAGCCGGGGAAGCCCGACTCGGCGACCGTGGCGACATTCGGGAGCTGCGGCAGGCGTGCGCGCCCGGCCGTGGCGAGCACCTTGACCTTGCCCGAGGGCAGCAGCGGCGAGGTCGTCGCGTAGGTGTCGTACTTGAGCTGCGCCACCCCGGCGAGCAGATCGGTCAGCGCCGGCGCCGCGCCCTTGTAAGCGAGGTGGGTGACCTGCACGCCGGCCTGCCGTAATAGCAGCTCCATCGTGATGTGGGGCAGCGTGCCGATGCCGGCGGAGGAATAGCTGAGCTTGCCCGGATTGGACTTCGCGTACTGCAGCATGCCGTCGAGCGTGTCGAACGGCGCCGAGGGATGCGCGATCAGGAGCTCCGGCACGTTGCCGATCAGGCTCACCGGGACGAAATCCGTCTCGGTGTTGAACGGCATCTTCTGCCGCAGCGCCGGATTGATGGTGTGGTTCGGAGTCGTCACGAGCACCGTGTAGCCGTCGGCCGGAGCGCGCGCCACGGCCTCGCTTGCGATGATTCCCGCGGCGCCCGGGCGGTAGTCGAGCACCAGCGGCTTGCCGAGGAGCTCGGAGGCCTCATTGCACACGAGCCGCGTCACCACGTCCACGGTTCCGCCGGGCGGGAAGGGCATCACGACCTTGACCGGCCGTTCCGGATAGGCCGCGCTCGCTGCCTGCGCCATTGTCATAGCGAGCGCAATCCACAGTAGCCTCATACGCGTTCTCCCTCGATCAACCCTGCGATGTGCGCGGCGGCGGCTTCGAGCTCAGACCGGCTGTTGAGGTAGTCCGGGCAGATGCGCAGGTACTCGCCGCGCGCATCGGTCTTCACGCCCTTCTTCTCGAGCTCGGCCGAGAGCGCCTTCGCCTTTGCATTCCTGAGCGTGACGAACGCGCCATGGCCCTCGCCTTCGCCCTCGATTGGAAGAAACGATTTCAACAAGGCTTTCTGCGCGAGGTTGTGCTCACGGATGCGCTCGACGCCGAGCTGGAGCGTGATTTCGAGCCCGGCGAGCGCCTGGAAGGGCGCCAGCACCGGCGGCGTGGACTCGAGCCACGCGTCGCCTCTCGCGGCGAACCTTGGCGGCTCGGGCCGCTGGTAGGCGAAGACATCCTCCTTGGCGAACCAGCCGGTGTCGAGCGTGCGCAAGCCGTGATGCCTGGGGTGCACGTACAGCCAGCAGGCGCCCGGCCCACCGCGCAGGTACTTGTACGAGCCGCCCACCGCGAAGTCCGCGTCGAGCGCGGCGAGGTCGAGCGGCAGCACGCCAGCGTGGTGATAGACATCGAGCAGCACCAACGCTCCTGAGGCATGCGCTTTTTCAATGACATTCTTTACAGAGGGGAAAATCGCGCCGGTGCGAAAAGCCACCGTCGAAAGCACGACGAGGTCGCAGGGCTCGAAGCGGAACGAATCGAAGGGCAGGGCCTTGAGCTCTATCCTGCCCTTGTCGCGATAGATGCGCAGGATGAAGTCGATCGAGTCGAACTCGGCGTCGGTGGTCAGCACACGCGGCTTGCCTGGCAGAGCGTTCAATACCGCGCGCAGGCCTTGGCCGGCGCTCGTCTTGGGAACAATGCAGTCGGCACGGGGCGCAGCTACCAGTTGAGAAACCAAGGACCGGAAGCGTTCACGGCCTTGTATCCACAGATCCCAGGCTCCGTCCATCTCGCTGTACCAGGCGTCGATTGCCGCGCGCAGCTCCTCGGCGACGTGGTCGGGTGGGCGGCCAAGCGAGTGGTTCGCGAGGTAAATCTCCTTTCTCGCCAGCACCCGGGAAAAGCGCGGCCACACGTGCCGCGCGAGCCACGCCTCATCCAATCTCGGTGCGGACATCGATGAGCTCGGGGAAGAGCGAGAGTTCGAGCGTCTTGCGGAGGAAGGGCACGCCGGCGGTGCCGCCGGTGCCCTTCTTGAAGCCTATGATGCGCTCCACCGTCTTCACGTGCCGGAAGCGCCACAGCACGAAGTTTTCCTCGACGTCGACGAGCTTCTCGCACATGTCGTACTCGGCCCAGTAGCGCTCGGTGTTCTCGTAGATGGTCTTGAACACCGCCGTCACGCGGGGATGGCGCTCGTATGGCGCCGTCCAGTCGCGCTCGACGCGCTCGGCCGGCACCGGCATGCCGCGCCGCGCCAGATACCGCAGGAACTCGTCGTACAGACTAGGTGAATTCAGGAGGCCGAGCAGGTAAGCCTCGATCTCCGGGTTGTGCTTCTGCAGGTCGACCAGGCGAGCGTTCTTGTTGCCCAGCATGAACTCGATGGCGCGGAACTGGTGCGACTGCAGCCCCGAGGCGGGTCCGAGCACGTTGCGGAACAGCGCGTACTCCGACGGCGTAAGGGTCTCGAGCACCGCCCATTGCTCGAACAGCTGGCGCTGCACCTGCTTGACCCGCGCCAGGATCTTGAAGCACGGCGCAAGGCGGTCGGCTTTCACGTGCCCGGTCGCCGCGGCGAGCTCGTGCAGCAGGAGCTTCATCCAGAGCTCCGAAGTCTGGTGCTGGATGATGAACAGCATCTCGTCGTGGTGCGACGAGCGAGGCCGCTGCGCCGAGAGCAGCCGTGCGAGCTCGAGGTACCCGCCGTAAGAGGTTTCCGCGGCGAGCTCGGTGATGTAGCCCGGGTCGTCCTTCGGCATGGGCTGAATATAATGGATTGGTGACCGGGTATCCGGAATACCTGCGCTTCATCGCGACGCTGACCGCGGTGCTCGACCCCTTCCTCGCGGTCCCGATCTTTCTCGGCGTCGCCGCCTCGCGCGACGCGGCTTCGCGCCAGCGGCTCGCCAACGCCGTCGTGCTGACCGTGTTCGTCGTGCTGGCGGGGGCGGCGATCTTCGGCGAGGCGCTGCTCAAGTTTCTCGGCGCGAGCCTGCCCGCATTCCAGGTCGGCGGCGGCCTGGTGCTGCTCCTCATGGCGCTCGCGATGCTGAACGCCCAGGCCGGCGGCATGCGCCAGTCGCGCGCCGAGGCCGAACAGCTCGAGTCGGGAGAGTTGAGCGGGGTGGTGCCGCTCGCGGTGCCGCTGCTCGCGGGCCCGGGCGCCATCGGCACCACGATCATCGCGGCGCAGTCGGGCGGCTTCACCCACACCGCCGCCATTCTCGGGTGCCTTGCCCTCGTCTGCGCCATCCTCTGGGGCATGCTGCGCGTCGCCGACCCGGTCGGCGAGCGCCTCGGAACCACCGGCCTCAACATCGCGACCCGGCTCCTCGGGCTGCTCCTCGCCGCCATCGCCATCGAGACCATGGCGGACGGGCTCAAGGTGCTCTTTCCGGGACTTACTTCAACCTGAGCGGATCGCGCGGGACGCGCTCTTCGAGCACATCCTCCATCCGCGCCCGCACCGCACCCTTGATTCCCGGGTGCGTGAGCACGTAGAACCGGTTCTCCTTCACCGCGGCTACCACGGCTCGAGCCACATCGTCGGCGCTGAGCTTGCCGGCGGCGACGGCCTTTCGCAGCGCGGCTTCCTTCGCAACACGTTCATTCGATTTCGAAGAAACGGAAACACCGGGCGGTTGGTTTCTCTCCGAATCCGCGATCCCGGTTGGCACGTACGCAGGGCACAGGAGCGACACGCCCACCCGCGAGCCGCGCTCGCGCAGGTCGTGATGCAACGCTTCGGAGAGCGTCACGACCGCGTGCTTCGACACGCAGTAGGCGCCCATGCCGGGCGGGGAGATCAGGCCCGCCACCGACGCGGTATTGACGATGTGGCCCTCGTCCTGGGCGATCAGGCGCGGGGCGAAGGCGCGCACGCCGTTCACTACGCCGAGCAGATTGACGCCGAGGATCCACTGCCATTCTGCCTCGCTCGTTTCCCAAACCGGCCCGGAAAGCGCGACGCCCGCGTTGTTGCAGACCACGTGAACCGCGCCCAGCTCTTGAAAACACTTCCGCGCAAATGCCTCGACTTCGGAGGCCTTGGACACGTCCAAGCGCATGACGATGCTCTTTACATCTTTGCCATCGAGTCGCGTCCGGGTTTCCTGCAGACCAGCGTCATCGACATCGGCGAGCGCGAGGTGCATGCCCTCGTCGGCGAAGGCGAGCGCCATGGCGCGGCCCAGCCCGCTCGCCGCCCCCGTGACCACGGCGACCTTGCCAGCGAGCTCGTTCAGCGCCATGAGTGCCACAGCATGGACGCTCCGCCGACGACGATCAAGGTCTCGATGAAGACCACGTGCAGCTTGGCGCCGACGCGCGTCACCAGCGCGGCCGCGATGGCGCTGCCGGGGATGCTGGCGACGCCGATCACCACGCCCGTGAAGAAGGCCTGCGCGTCGAGCAGGTTGAAGCGCTGGAAGAGCGCGGCCTTGGTGAGATCGAGCGCGATCGACACGAGCGCGTCGGTGGCGAGCACCGCGGGGCCGCTCATTCCGGTGCCGAGAAGGAGCGACACCAGGATCACGCCGGTGCCGGTGGCGAGTCCGCTGGCGAGCCCGAAAATGCCGGAGCCGACCGCGAGGCCGGGGCGACTCAGCATGACTGCTTTCTTTCTGAGAATCCTGCGGAGCGGCACGGAGGCGATCACGGCCAAGCCGAGGATGGTGCCGACCGAGCGCGCGTCGAGCACGCTGTAGAGCCAGGTGCCGAACACAAGGAAGGGCAGCGCCGAGACGAGCACCACGCCGAGCGTGCGGCGCTCGAGGCTCTCGCGGTAGAACCAGAAGCGCCCGGCATTGATGATCACGCCAGCGACCGCCATGACCGGCACCAGCGCCTTCACGCCGATGAGCGGGACGAGCGCTGCGGCGAGGATCACGCCGGTGCCGAAGCCGCCCATGCCGCCGACGATCGCCGCTCCAATCGAGAGCAGCGCCACCGCGGCGAGGGTCGACGCTTCGAGGAGCAACTACGAGCGCGGCACCGGGCGGGGCTGCCCGGTGGCGTCGATCGCCACGTAGGTGAGCGTCGCCTCGGTCACCTTCACTACGCGCGGGTTCTCGGGGCGGCGCTCGGCAAACACCTCGACGGTGACGGTGATCGAGGTGGTGCCGATTCGCTCCACGTCGACATAGAACGAGAGCAGGTCGCCGACCTGCACCGGCTGCTTGAACATGAACTCCTTCACGGCGACGGTCGCAACGCGGCCGCGCGCCATTCTGCCGGCGACCGTGCCGCCTGCAACGTCGACCTGCGCCATGATCCAGCCGCCGAAGATATCGCCGTTCTGGTTGGCGTCGGCCGGCATCGGCATCACGCGCAACGCGGGCTGCTTGTCTTTCGGCAGGGAGTCCATCTATCTCTTCGAAGCCAGGTACTGCAACGG
>Ga0134124_10002306_pt1 | contig 15392 bp, 12 predicted proteins | sample KB304_FD_96880 | JGI IMG/M metagenome (GOLD analysis project Ga0134124, IMG submission 96880) | Terrestrial soil microbial communities without Nitrogen fertilizer from Kellogg Biological Station, Michigan, USA - KB3-0-4 | ecosystem: Environmental > Terrestrial > Soil > Unclassified ... | reverse complement strand
GCTCGCGGCAAAATCGAGAATCCGCCCGAGCGCGAGGTCGAAGACCGCATGACACGCGGGATCTGCGGCGAGGCCGTGAATTGCCGAGTAGCAGTCGATCTCGTCCAGATCGACGGAAAATGAAAAGAGTCGCACGCGGACCTTATAGCGCGTGCCCCCGGTTTGCGGGATTAGCAGGCGCTCGCGGGCGACGTGCGAAAGGCCGTGCGCGCTCACCCGCACGGGCCGTCCGCATCGAACGGATTGCCTTGTTTTGCGTGGAATACCAGGCTATTGCGGGGCAAAAGTGGGGCGGCGCCGCCGTCTCGGAGAGAGTTGGATGTTCACGTCGACACAGCCTGCGGAGCTGACCATGGCAGACGAAAGCAGCACGGCAGGATCTGCGGCTGCCACCCCTGAATGCGAACTGACCGTGGTCATGCCCTGCCTCAACGAGGCAGACACGATCGAGGTCTGTGTCAGCAAGGCGCTGCGCGCGATTGAAGCGGCAGGGCTCGATGCCGAGGTGGTGGTTGCCGACAACGGAAGCACCGACGGCTCGCAGGGGCTGGCTGAAAAACTCGGCGCGCGCGTCGTCAACGTCCAGGCCAAGGGCTATGGCAGCGCGCTGATGGGCGGCATCGCGGCAGCGCGCGGGCGCTTCGTGATCATGGGTGATGCCGACGACAGCTATGACTTCTTGGAGATTCCGAAGTTCGTCCAGGAACTGCGACGAGGATTCGAGGTCGTGCAGGGGTGCCGACTGCCGTGGGGCGGGGGAACGGTCTTGCCGGGCGCGATGCCCTTCCTCCATCGCTGGTGGGGCAACCCCATGTTCTCGATCATGGCGCGCCGAATGTTCGGCGTGCCGATCCACGACATCTACTGCGGCATGCGCGGCTTCACCAAACGCGGCTACCTGAGCCTCGATCAGCGCTGCACGGGCATGGAATTCGCGACCGAGATGATCATCAAGGCCAGCCGTTTCGGCCTGAAAATTGGTGAAGTCCCGATCACTCTTCACCCTGACGGCCGCAAAGCCCACGCGCCCCACCTGAAGACTTTTCGGGACGGCTGGCGCACGCTGCGCTTCTTCCTGATGTGCAGCCCGCGCTGGCTGTTCTTGCGGCCGGGGATGGCGTCGTTCGTGCTCGGCCTCGTCGGATATTGCCTGGCTTGGCCGGGCGTCGAGATCGGGCGCGCCACGCTCGGCCCGCACACGCTGCTCGTCTCGAGCTTGGCGCTCTTGATCGGACAACAAGCCATCTGGTTTGCGATCTTCGCCAAAATGTTTGCGCTAAACGAGGGCCTGCTGCCTCCAGACACGCGCGTAGAGCGGTTCTTCGACTTCTTCACCCTGGAGAAGGGTTTGGTCTTGGGTAGCGCTGCGGTCGTCGTTGGTGCCGCGCTGCTCCTATTCGCCGTTTTGAAATGGCAACAGGTCTCGTTCGGCAACCTCGACTACGGCGAAACGATGCGCTTCGTGATCCCCGCGGTCACGCTGATTGCGCTCGGCATTCAGACTGTTCTCGGCAGTTTCATGATTAGCATCATGTCGATTCGGAGGACGTGAGGAGTGAATCAGGGGACGAGGATCAGAAACGGCCACGGATTGGCGAAGTTGGGATTGATCGGATCGATCGAATCGATCGTGAATCGGTAGGCCGATCGCCCATCTACGATCGGGGGATTGGCCGGAATGGTTACGGTCGCGGTGATCTCGTCACCGTTGTTCACGATCGTCTGGCTCAGTGTTGCGTGCCCGTCGAAGTTACCCCACGGTACATAGCCCCAATTGATACCAAGCTCCCAGTCGGATGTGGGGTGATTTGACCAAGCCCGGGCGTGGACGGTCAGCGTGGTGCCTGGTTGCGCGTGATAGATCGTGGCGTCGGCGGAAACGCTGAAAAACGGCAGCTTCGGGTCACTCGGCTGACACGGATTGTTGTCAGCCTGTGCGGCCTCGATCGACCAAAGGTGCTGCACCGTGAAGCCTTCGATCTCGTCGTAGTAGTGACTCTCGCAAAGATCGGACAGCTCTATTCCACCCAACATCTGCCAAGCCTCGAGTGGAGTACCGTCCTGAGCGTCCAATTGCCAGGCTGGGTTGGAGCTGGAAAGCGGGTCGGTCGCGGCCTCGAACAGTTCGTGCGACGCGGCGTTCGTCGTGATCATCAGTTCGTCGCCTGGCGAAAACGAGCATCGCGGAATGACCACGAACGGTACCTTGCCGGTGAAGACCGGGTTGGCCATCGCTGAGGACTGGTGAATACCCGCAAAGTCGCCGCAGCTCGGGGCGGCTGATGGTCCGGCCAAGATCAGCGTTTCAGCCTGAAAAAACAGGGCGAAGACGGTGTTCACGGATGGTTTTGGGAGTGAGCCATCGGCCACGCGCGCGGCGATCCAGCTGGCGATCTGGGTATCGTAAATTGGTGAGGGGAGCGCGCTCTGGAATTGCACGGGACCGCGATGTGTCCCCGCATGCACGCCGTATTGCGCACCCGCTTCAGTCCAATAGTTGCTCGCTACGATCCAGGCGTTGAAACGCTCGAGGTCGTCACGCAGGGGATCGTCTCCAAAGTACACCGAAACGAGATCGATGTTCTCGATCACGGGCCCACCGTGATGGGTGACCAAGGGGTACGGCTGGTGTGGGGCAGGAACGAATTGAGGAGTGGGTGCGCCGCCCGCCCCGCCATCGGCGCCGCCTGACGTGCCCACAGCTCCGGCCGTCCCTGAGGCCCCCGCAGCACCAGCTGCGTCCGACGACGTGCCCGCGGCGCCCGAGGTATCCGGGGTGATTCCGCCCGCGGATCCGACGTTTCCGCCACGCCCCGCTCGCCATCCGGTCGAAGCGCCGCCGCTGCAGTCAGTGGAGGCACCAGCGAGTTCAGCTTCGCAGCCTCCGACTCCACCCTTCGAATTCGTACCCGCCGAGTCGAACGAGTTGTCGATCGGTGGTCGAGTCATCGGCTCACTGCACGCCACACAAAACGGCGCTACGAGCCAGGCGCCCCACAGAACTCTTCGACCGCTGAACTTCGTCGAGACCGAGGTCATACATCTCCTTGCTTGGGTGAACCGGGTGGGGTCGTGCTACAGTCGAATCGCTCCAATGGGCAATGATTCCGACGTCGTATGCTACCTGATGCGTGGTCAGCTCGCGAACGATCTGTTCGTCACGGTTCGATCGGTGCTTCCGGCGGTCGCCTCGTTCATGGCCGTTGCCCATCCCAATTGTGCACCGGGCCAGTCGGCGGCTGAAGTCGTGGTTGTCGAAGATCCCGCCGCTCCGCGGAAACGGTTCTTCCTGCACGAGTACTACACGCGCATTGAATGGCTGAGTGCGACTAGAGCGCACGTGCAAACAAATGGCGCAACAGGCTCCGTCGAATGGAGTGGAAGCGAGCATGATGTGCTGCGCGCCGAGCTCCGTATCTTTCCGGAGGGAGCACCGGAGAGCCTCGGCATGTTCTTGCGGCTGTTGACGTCGCTCCTGCTACCGGCTCGAGGTGGGGTTTTGATCCATGCCAGCGGGATCGCGAGCCAAGGGGAGGGCTTCGTTTTTCTTGGTGAGTCCGGGGCGGGAAAGACGACGACTGCTCGGCGTCTCGGCGGTGAGGGGGCGTTGCGCTTTGCGGATGACATGGCCATCCTTCACCTAGCGCCTGGACAACCGGTTCGCGTCGAGCCCTGCCGCTTCGATCGCGGCGGGCGACTGCCGGGCCGCGAGAATCGCAGCTGGCCTCTGCGCGCGGCCTATCAGGTCCAAAAAGGCGCGGCAGTGACCCAGGATTTCGGCAAGGTCAAAGCTTCGCTGGCTGTTTGGTGTGCGGCAATTTTGAGCACGACCGGCCCGCCAGGTGCGCTTGGCTCTCTCCTGGGGTTGGCATCGGATCTATGTCGCTGCGTTCCTCCGAGGGCCCTCCACATCAGCCCGACGGGGCCCATCCTCTCCGCTCTTGCTGGCCCGACGCCCGCAGTGCAGCCTTTGCCCAGCTCGCTGCCGGCGTGAGGAGATCTCCGATGACGTTTAAAGATGAAACGGTAATTCGACGCGCACCTACGGCGCTCTCGCGGGCGTTCGAGCACGAGGTGGCGGTGATCCTACCGACAGCCAGCGCGGTTCGAGTCTTGAACGAGGTAGGGGCTCGCATCTGGGCGCTCGCTGACGGCCGCACCCTCTCAGAGATTCTCGACGTCTTGGTGAACGAATACGATGTCGAGCGCACCCAATTGCGAGTGGACACAGAAGCGTTTCTCGCGGAGTTGCAGGGGAGAGGACTGCTCGAGACCCCTCTGGTGCCCTAATGGAACTGAGGACATCTGATGCCTCGGCGTTGGACATTCTCGCCGCATTGGGTCAAGCGTCGCGGAATCCCGTCGTGCTGCATTTACTGCTTGCAGATCGGTGCAACCACGCCTGCGAACATTGCTACCAGGTGCAGGGCCTGAAGGGCGAGCTGACACATGAGCAGGTCGAGCGCGTGCTTCGCGAGTTTCGAGCGGGCGGCGGATTCGTCGTCAACTTCAGCGGTGGGGAGGCGACACTGCGGGACGATCTGATCCCGTTGCTCGCGTACGCTCACGAGCTCGGGCTCGCGACAGTCCTCTACACGAATGGCTACACGATGACCGAAGGCCTCGCCCAAGCGATTGCCGACGCTCACGTGTGGCGAGTCGAAATTAGCCTGTATTCGCAGCGAGCCGCCGAGCACGATGCCGTGACCCGCGTTCCGGGGTCTTGGCAGAAGACTACAAAGGGCGTTCGTTGGCTTCGCTCGAAGGGCGTAAACGTGACCCTCAAGTTCACGCCAACTGCGCAGTCGGCTGCGACGGCGGGTGAGCTAGCCATTTTCGCCAAAGAACTGGATGCTCACCTGTTTGCGGCAGAAGCGGTCACCGCTGGTGAGGCCGGACGACTCGAGCCGACGGCTGCGCGTCGAGCGCCCGAGAACGCCATCAGCACGGGTTTTGCCGCCGAAACGAACGATGCAGCGAACCCACTAGAGAGCAGGCCCTGCGGTGCAGGGAGGCAGTTGAATATTCGCTCGGACGGGATGGTTCAGCCCTGCGCGATGCTCAATGTCCCGATGGGGCACCTTGGATCAACCGCAACCACGCTCGCGGAGGTCGGGGCGTCGGACGTCGCTCGTTTCTTTCGCGAAGTGACCTGGGCCGACTTTCCGGCGTGTCGCATGTGTGACCTCCGCGCACATTGTCACCGCTGCTACGCATCCGCCGCCGCAGAAGCGGGTGATATGCTCGCGCCTTATCGTGGAGCGTGCGAGCTCGCCGTCGCGCGCTATCGGAAAGCAGCTAGCGGTTCCACTGGAGTCACTGTCGACGAGGCCCGAGGCAAAATGGATCCGCTGCCCGAAATTGGGCCATACCGCGTCGATTCGGCTGGCCAGTTGTCCTCCACAAAAGCGCAACATACCGCTTACGACCGGGCGCTCCTCGACCGTTACCCGTGGCTTCGTCAGTCGCGCGAGGTACTACGTTCGTCTGCCTGCGGTTCCTCTCCTGAAGACCAAGCGCGCGGCCTGATCCAACTGCGGCATGGCAAGAAAAAGCCCGCTGAAGGTAGCGTCGACCCGTGACTCATTCTAAAGAATTTATGGACGGGGCTGTGAGTCTTATCTTATTAGTGTCGGAGGGATAATGCTTGGTGCAATTAGGCTGATCCGTGGACGTGCGCTCTCTGTTTACGCCAGTGGCGTGCTGCTTTCGCTGTGGGCGCCCATTGCCTGCGGTGATGGCGATACCCTTCCAAGCGGCGGTGCCGGAAACGGTGGTGGTGGCGGAAGAGGCGGGGCGAGTGACGCGGGCGAGGCTGGGCAAGCAGCGGCCGGCAAGGGAGGCAGCTCGGGCTCTGGTGGAATGGGTCCCTCGTGCCCGACGGTCAGCTTCATCAAGCCGGAAGACGGCGCGAAGCTGACCGAGGCCGACGACGTCGGCGCAGGCAGTGGGGTAGACTCGTGTACTGACGGTTTTCAGTACGACGTCAAAGCGTCTACATCAGCCGCGGACGGGACCAAAGCCACCCTTTACTCCGGCACTAACCTCGTCGCAGAGGCAACCGTGAACGGCGGTGAGGTTACTTTTGCCAGCGTGCAACTCTCGATTGGCACTGACCTGCTCAAGATCCAGGTTGGTGATGATGCGTGTACTCCTGCCGAAGCGACCGTGGAGGTCTCGTGTCAGGGGCTACCAACGTGCGACATCACCAAGCCAGTCATCACGGCGACCCATCCCGCTTTGAATGGCGTGCCAGTCGCGCAGGGCGGAGATCGGGCGAGCGCGGTAGGTAGTCCCTATCAAGTGGCGTTCGAGGTCACCACCAATGTGGAGGACGGTCGACCTGTCAATTTGAAGATCAATGACTCGGCTCAGCTGATTACTGCGTTTGCAAGCTCCGGCAAGGCAACGTTCGCGGGTGTCCCTCTTTCGCCGGATGGCGATTTCTCCGTGGTGGCAACCTGCCAGGCGGAATCGGGAAAGACGTCGAAGTCGAGCGTTGCGACATTCACGGTCGACACGACAGCGCCGCAGTTCGTCGTGACGGGTCCTGCCGCAGGCAAGCATTTTGGGCCGAGCGAGGACAGCGATCTCGCTGTAGCTGGTCAGCAATTCCAGGTCTGCGGACTCACCCAGTCGCTCGACGCCCTCAACTTGCCAGATAACTTGGGCGCACCGAAAAACAACTTCTGCGTGGGGATCGGCACCGCCACTCCGCTTTGTGTACCGGCGACGGGCGACAGCAGCGGAGCACCCTGCGTCACGCTTACGTGCCAAGACCGGGTGCCCTTCGACCTCAAGGTGAGCCTCGGCGATTTGGCGGGCAACAGCTCGCAAACCACGGTGCAATCGATCTCCTGCACTTCCATGTTGCCAGGCGTTGCGATCATCAATCCAGTAGATGGTACTGGGACCGACCTCACGACTCACATTCTGGCTGCCACGGCAACGAGCGGTCGAAAGGACGAGAATTCAGCGAAGGCCGGTGCTCAGTTTACGGTGGTCGCTTGCACGGACGTTCCCAACGCTCCGATGACACTCATGGGCGCGGTCAAAGGACAAACCCCGCAGGCCCTCGGGACCGCCACCTCGGTCGCAGCCGTCCCCACCGATAATTGTCCTACTGGCAAGGCGTACGTCGGTAAGTTCGTAGGAGCAACCCTGCCGGAGAGCGACGAAACAGCTCTCGGCGCGCTAGTCAACCCAACCGAACTGACCGTTACGGTTGCCGACCAAGGAACGATCGGAACCAGTCCGAACGTCGACGTGTGGGTCGATTCCGTTTCGCCGTCGGTCAACCAATACCTACCGAGTCCGCTATGCGGATTGCTGATCCAAAGCACGACCGCCGTTTCGAGGTCCATCACGCTGTTGACGGGGGCGGTGCCCGTGCTTGCAACGGTCACCAACAATGGCACTCCGGCCAACTACAGCGCGACCACTGCGCCGCTCGGTCAGGCGCAGTTGGGGTCGGTGACATTTGGGCTCGGCGTAAATACATTCGTTGCAACGACCGTCGACCCTGCCGGCAACTCAGGAGCGCTGATCTCGCCGTGCGAGGTGACCGTTGGTAATCCACCGTCGGTCGCGTGGGTCTCGCCGAACGTGTCTAAGCTCAACATCTCGAACGATACCGATCCCAACACAGCGGGCTGGCAGGGCACGTTGTCGGTCCAAACCGATGTTGGGGGTACCGGCGCGACGATTCAATTCTCGACCGCTGACGGCAACCTAGGTGCTCCGGTGGCGATCGACGGCAGCGGCAAGGCGACTTCGCCTGTCATCTCGTTGTCCGACGCAGCGTCGGTTACGCTGACAGCAACCACGAGTGAGGTACCCGGCCGTGGCGTCGGCTCCGGTAAACTGTCAGTCGTAGTCGATACCTTGGCTCCAGTCGCGGTCACCAGCTTTGCCGCGACCGTTCCCCCCGCGCAGCGCCGACAAACCACATTTCACCTCAGCTGGCTCGCGCCGTCCGATAGCGGAAGCGCAGTCTCCACCTACGACGTGCGTATTGCCAAGGGCACGCCGATCACTTCAGCAAACTTCGACGCGCAAGAAAAGGTTGCGTACACCGCAGCACCCTCTGCCCCCGGGGTTACAGATGGTGTCGATGCGTTCGGGCGACTCATCGAGAACGACTATTACTTCGCGGTTGCGGCGATCGATAAGGGCGGCAATCGCGGGCCCATTGCGTCTACCGGACCGACCGCAGCCCACTTCAAGTCCACTATTCTTTCCAACGGCGTCTCTGGAGAGATGTTCGGCTACACGATCGACGGCTCCACTAGTCTGGATGGCGACGTCTATTCCGATATCATCGTCGGCTCCTTCAACTCGCAAACCGTCAACATCTACATGGGGTCTGCGAACGGCTACGCGAACACTCCCACGGCCAAGATTACCGGCTCGGCGGCAGGCTTCGGTGCCGCTGCGACGATCATCGGCGACATCGATTCTGATGGTCTGGCAGACCTCGCAGTGGGCTCGCCGGCTGATGGGAACGGAACGGTCTACATCTTCAAAGGGCGGCGCCCTTGGCCCAGCTCCCTCCAGCAGAGCGCTGCCGACTATGTGATTCAAGCAGGGACTGGGTTTGAAGGCGCGCGCAATGGCGGCAACATCGCAGCAGTCGGAGATTACAACGGTGATGGGATCGACGATTTCGCCGTTGGCGCTTCATTGTACGGTGGTACCGTAGGGCGAGTGTCGGTCGTGTACGGGGTGGCCCTGGGGCAGGCATTTGGCACGGCGGGCGTAATCTCCCTCCCGGCGGACTACGGGACCAAAGCGGTCCAAATCAACGGCACCGGCGGAGCAATGGGACAGCACCTCATTCCGTTGGGTCGTTTTTATGCTGGTGGCGGCTCCACTCTTGTCGCGAACGCTTCACTGGCAGACGGCGCCGCCCATGCCTTCCACGGACTGGCCGGGGCGGGCACGGTCACCACTCCCGATCAATCGTTTGCAGGTCCCGTTACCAACGGGCGGGCGGGGATTGGGCTCGGGTTCGTCGGAGGTGGCGTCGGCTTGCCGGTAGTGGCGGTTGGTAGTCCTGGTTATCTCACGAATCCGGCTGCGGGTCGGGTCGACGTCTTCGGAGGTGACATTTCGAGCGGACCATTCAGTGGCGCGCACGCTATCTACACGAATTCGAGGGCCACCGTCGTCGGCGACAGCTTCGGTGTCATGGCACTCGGAAGCGCGTTTGCGAAGGGGACTACCACGTCCTTCTTGGGTGATAGCGCCCCCGATCTGGTGGTCGGCGGTTCTAAAGAGGCCGGCGCTGCAACGCACGTGTACTTCCTGACAGGCCAGAATGCGATGACCGTCGGAACGCGAGATATCGTCTCTGCCGCAGATGTCAGCTATCAGATGCCGGCCGATTGGGAAGGCTGCGCCTTCCTGAGTGGTGCCATCCGGGATGCCGATGCGGACGGCTTTGGCGATATCGCCATCGGTGAGTGGAACCGTATCGGCGGGTTCACCGGGCGCGTCTTGGTATTGTGGTAGGCTAACCGGAAGGTTGCGAAAAATGACTGATGAGAACAAGGTTGAGGATGGCGCGGCGGAGCAGCCGCGTGAGACCCGGCGTGCGTACGAGGCACCGACCGTTAAGGATTTCTTTCAACCGCTCGTGGTCTTGGGTACTGGACCGGGAACAATCGTAGGCGAGTGCGCTACTCCCAAGCCGCCCAAGCACTGATCAGTCATCTATCGAAGGGAAATTCCGTCCTCGAGCAAATGGGCGACGTGTCAGCGCGCGGTGTACGCTCGACCAGATGAGCAATTGGCGCCGTCTACTGGGCAGCCCAGTAGACAGGAAACTCGTCCTTTGGTGCGCCGCGCTTGCTCTCCAAGTCGTGCTGCTGAGGCTGGTCTACCCGGTCGCGATTATTCTATTCGAGCGAGCCTGGGCGAAATCAGCGCTCGTTTTGGCAACGCTCTCGATCGGCCTTTCGGCACTTCGCGGCTTCACCGCTGATTGCGTGACACGCATCGTCCGCGCGCGCCTCTTCGAGGCGTTGACTGGGGCTATTGAGCGTTACCCGGCGCTCGCGCCAGCGGATACGCCGCCAGTCGAACAACTCGAAAGCGAAATCAGCAGGGGCGTTCCTTGGGTCGAGGCGTTGGTCGCGGTCACGCTGCCCGTCATCGCCGCGAATTCGATGGCATTGCCAACGATAGCCTGGCTGTCTTGGGTGCGCGTTGGAACGAGCGCGACCTTGATCGCTTCCGCCGCGCTGTTTTGCGGCGTGGCGATGGGGGCCCTCGTTGCGCGCCACGTGGGCAAGCTCGGAACGGTCGCCTGGGAACGCTATCAACCCGTGGCCCGGCTGATCCAGAGCGGGTTTCGGGGACGCATCGAACTCGGCATCCATCGGCGCTCGAGTGCCCACCGAACCCTGCTGTCAACAGCAGTGGATCGCTGGTCCGCAGCGGAGCGCCAAGTGTTCGTGTGGGCTAGCGTGACGGGTTGGGTAGTACCGGCCTGCAGCGCCCTCTGCGCGATTGCCTTGATATCGGTCGCGGGGTTCGACCCCATCGCGCTGCTGCAGCAGCTTTTCGGTCAACCAACCCGTGCTGTCGTCGCCGCGAGCTTGCTGGCGCTGGCCGCGCTTCCGGCGCTTTCGTCACTGTCGAGAGGTATCGCCGATGCGTTGACGGAATGGCCGCACGTCGAAGCGCTAGCGCGATTCGTGACGGTGACCGGAGACGAAAAGCTGGCGCCCGAGCCAGAGGTGCCAGCTCAGGAAGTGCTCGGGGCGATCCGCGCGGCAGCGGTGCGGTTCGAATACCCCGGCCGTCGGTCGGGAGAGCCCTCGACGGTCGTCGAAGCGGACGTCGTTTGGCGGCCAGGCGAGACACTCGCAATCACTGGTCCTAACGGCTGCGGTAAGACCACCCTAACTTGGCTTCTGATGGGCACCATCCAACCCACCGGAGGAACAATCGCGATTGACGTTGCCGGCGCCAGCTACGGTCCCAACTCGTTATCCGGGCGAATTGCATACCTGCCGCAGCAACCCTATTTCGAGGAGCTGCAGAGCGTGCGTGAGGCGATTCGCTTCACCGCGCCCAATACCGCGGATGCAGAAATAGAGCAGGTCGTTTCCGCACTGCTGATGGACCACTTCGGCGGTGACGTTGGAACGCTGCTCGATCGCGGTGTGATGTCGCTTTCCGTCGGGGAACGCCGAGTCGTCGCTCTCGCGCGTGTGCTGCTCCGAAAATCGGAGCTCTTGATCCTCGATGAACCCGAGGCAAATTTAGACGGAACGCTTCGGCAACGCGTCATCGAAACCCTGCGCCGAGCGAAAAGCGAGTGTCGGATGCTCATCGTTACCCACGACGACGCATTCGCGGCGATCGCGGATCGCGTCTATCGGATGCCGCCCAGGCACTAGCGCGCCTCACGCGGTCGCGACCCCAACGCGCAGCGGTCATCAATCGAGCCCAGGGCTCACGCCCGAGCTCTGACAAAAGTACGATGAGCGGGCTGTCGAGCCGGTAGGAAACGGGACCTCGCGTGAATCGCACTGCTCGACCGAGAAGCTGACTCGGCTGCACCGGAGGGTCGACACTTCGGCTAGAATCTGCGCGAGTTGCCACCTCGTCGACTCCGAGCGCGACGACGCGATGGGCGATAAAGTTGGTTCTGTCCAGCCAAACTGCGATGTCGCCGAGCCGCAGCTGGTCGAGCGTGCACAGCTCGACGTGGAGCTTCCCGTTCGGCCAAATCCAAGGTCGCATGCAGTTTCCCGCCGTGGGCAGTACGACTTGGGTCATCGCCCTCCGCCCCCTATTTCGGGGACGAGGACGGCATGCGCGGCGCCAAAATCGTGCTCCTGCCAATGTTGAACGCGATACCCGGCCGCAATCGCTTCTAGTCCAAACGTCGCTTCCGTGAAGAGGTGGATGGCTCCCTGACCTCGGTGCACTCCATCGCCAGTCTCCACCATCGAACCCGCAGTACCCAACAACCGTCGCAGACTGGCTCGCAATCGAGCAAGGCGCTCGGGTTCGCCGCCCATCTCGACGAAGAAGCTCAGCAGCACCGGACCCCGAGGGCAAAGCCTGCGCACTGAACGAAGAAATTCCACACGGTGCGCCGCGCCTCGAAGATGAGTATAACTGCCCCAACCGACCACCACCGCGTCGACTGCAGTGCCCTTCTCGATCAACTGCTTAAGTGGGGGGAGAGACTCGACGGTCTGATGAGTCCCAACGTACACGCGGTCCCTGAGCGCGAAAAGTCGCGGATCTTCGTGCAGTGCATGGATGAAACGCTCGACCGGGTCGTACGCCGCCGCAATGCGATACCCTCGCTCGAGCAAGCCGAATATTTCTCTCCCGCCACCGCACGCACCGACGAGGATTGCCGCAGGTGGAGGAGGGAAGGCGAGCTCGATGGCGTCACGTTCGAAGGCGAACAATCCCGATTCGTTGTGATCCGACCCCTGCGAGTACCTGGCGGCCCGACTGTACAGGGTACGACCGAGGTCCAGCCAGTCTCGTTCCGTGAACGTACGGAACGCGAGTTCTTCCCGCAAAATCCCAAAAACTCGAGCCGCGCGATCGAGCTCGAAGCTCCAGCTCAGCAAACGCGCGCGCGCGGTCATAGTGCGCGATTCGGATCCGTGCGCACCCAGCGCCACGCCGCGCGCAGTGATTTGAAAAGGTGAGCAGGGCTCCGGCGGACCGACGTTCCTCGGTGCTGCACGAGTCCGCCGACGCGCAGCCAGGTCGCGTAGCGTCGGTCGAGTTGGCTTGCCAGGGCATGCCTTAAAATGACTCCCGGGCCGTCCCTCATGGCCGTCTCCAGATCTCCGTTTTGCAGTGCCCCTGCTAACGTTTCCACATTTGTGAGATCCTCCTCAGTCATCGTCCGAATCAGGTACACGCGAGCCTGAGTCACGACTCCGGAATGCGCCAACTGCAAATCGGCGAGATCTGCGAAAGTTTTCAGCGCCGAGCACACCTGAGGAACCTGAGCGTGCTGCATCAACCCGTGAGCGATCGCGTGGGCGGCGAGAACCGCCAGGTGAGGGACCAAAGCGTCATCCGACTCGCTGGTCAGCCCGGCTGCCAGCAAGTCGTCGGCGCGCGCGAATGGTTGCCCCTGAGCCAGGGTGACCAAGGGCACATGCACATGCAGCTCAACCAGCACCCCACTCGGCGCTTGGAGGGCAGCCAGCTGATGACTGGACTCGGGCAGGCCCAAGTCTCGGTAGCCGGCTTGTATCAAGAATGCTTGGAACTCTCGCGCGCGCGTGTGCGGCACGAGCACGTCCAAGTCGCTCGCCACGCGCGAACCCACGCGCAGGACTCCCAGGCGATTCAATGCGGCATATTTGAGCAGAATGCAGGGGGTATTCACCGCGCGAGCCCGCTTCAGGAGGTCACTCAGCGCGTGATCGAGCAAGGCGCCTCGGGCGACAGTCCCGACGTACTGTTCGCGCAATCGGTGCGCGGCAATGGCGCCCATTTCACGCTCGACGAGCTCGCGCGGATGTCGCGCGGCGATGCGCGCTGCCAGATCCAACCGAAGGGCGACATCGACCAGCCGCCGCCCGACCAGCGGGCGAGTTGGCGCCCATTCCAGGGGGCCGAATGCACGGCGGATCACCCATTCCACCTCTGCATCGAGTGTGAACCGAGGAGGGCGGAAACCGAGCGGTCTGACACGCACCGGGGGCGCCTTTTCTTCGCGGTTAAACACATCGTAACATAACGCTCCGCGAGGCGTGGGGGCAAGCAACGTCAGGCCCACTGGGGCACATTCACGGATAGGGCGCCAGGCGATGAGCCACTGGTTTTCGCTGCGATCTGCGCCAGTGAACAGCGTTTTACGCTGCGCTGAAGCGCGTGTGAAATCGGAAGTGGCGGAGCGCTACCCCCAAGGCTTGCCGGTATGTTAGTACGGGGCCCGAGTGAGGGTGCAGGGACCAACAAGCTCCCGTTTGCCCGAACAAGAGGAACGACAAGAGTGCTTCTGAAAAGCGCGCCTAGAGACGCAACCATGGGCGAGACTGTCGGCCCGCTTCCATGACGATGCGAAAACTCGTCACAGTCGGCCACTCCTATGTGGTGTCGCTCAATCGCCGACTTGCGCATGAGATGGCCGTTGCCGGACGGGGCAAGTGGGACGTGACGTGCGTCGCTCCGGAATACTTTCACGGCGGAAATGACCTGGGCCCACTGACCCTCGATCCGAGCCCGAATGACGCTTATGCGTTCGAGGGGGTGCCGGCCTACCTGACCTCGCGTGTGCACGTTTTTTCTTACGGGCGAAAGCTGCGCTCGTTGCTGAGCAATCGTTGGGATCTGGTTCACGCTTGGGAGGAGCCCTACGTCCTCGCAGGTTGGGAGATTTCGCGCTGGGTCCAAACCGGTAGCAAGCTCGTTTATCGATCGGCGCAAAGTAATCCGAAGCGCTACCCCCCACCGTTCTCTTGGTTCGAGCAGAGCAGTATGGCGCGCGCCTGCGGTTGGATCTGTTCCGGGGTTCAAGTCGAACAGAACCTCCTTTCACGTAAGGGGTACGAGCGGCCGCATTTGCTCAGCCCACTTGGGGTCGACGTCGATCTCTTCAAGCCGGACGCGCGCCAGAGGTCCAGCACGTTCGATGCGTTGGGCTGGAGGAGTGACGGACCGCCAGTGATTGGTTTCAGTGGTCGCCTGGTGCCAGCAAAGGGGCTAAGCGTGCTGATGCGAGCGCTGGACGCCTGCACGGAACCCTGGCGCGCCCTATTCTTGGGCGCGGGTCAAATGGAACGGGAGTTGCGCAAGTGGTCTGCAAGGTACGGCGACAACGTCCGCATTTTGCGCGTTCCGCATGATGCGGTTCCTTCGTTCATGAACGCGATGGACGTCTTGTGCGCGCCAAGCCAAACGACACCTCACTGGCGCGAACAATTCGGACGCATGCTCGTAGAGGCCTTTGCTTGCGGCGTCCCGGTGATCGGCAGCAATAGTGGCGAAATCGCAAACGTAGTCGGCAGTGCGGGCTTGATCGTCGACGAAACCGACGTTGCGGCGTGGACCCGGAACATTCAAGATTTGCTTGCCAGCCCCAAAAAACGTCAGGAGTTAGGCAATATTGGCCTCGAGCTGGCGCGGTCGCGGTATACCTGGCCGGTGATCGCGCGCGATTACCTGTCCTTCTTCGAAACGCTCTAGCCATGGACTCGACAGACCTCACGACCGACTCGCCACGCCGACGCAGACGGCGAGCCCCAAAGCCCATCGTCGAGCGGCTGGATGTGATCTGTGAGGCCTTGCTGGGGATCGTGGTCATTGGCTCCGCGTTGGCAATCGGCACCGTGCACATTCCGGTACTACTTGCGATTGCAGCGCTTGCTTTGCTCGGGGCCGTGCTTGAAGGGTTG
>Ga0134124_10002303_pt1 | contig 15396 bp, 16 predicted proteins | sample KB304_FD_96880 | JGI IMG/M metagenome (GOLD analysis project Ga0134124, IMG submission 96880) | Terrestrial soil microbial communities without Nitrogen fertilizer from Kellogg Biological Station, Michigan, USA - KB3-0-4 | ecosystem: Environmental > Terrestrial > Soil > Unclassified ... | reverse complement strand
TCATCAATTACCCAGATTGCCGCGGCCATCAAACAGATCAGTCAGGGCACAACGGCCCTTATGGAAGCTTCCAATATGGCAGCCTCCTCAGTGTATGAGATGAATGCGTCGATCGGTGAAGTAGAAAAGAATTCCCGCGAAGCCGCTGCTATCTCCGGCGGCGTGCTCCAGGATGCCGAATCCGGTGTGCATGCTGTTGCTGATGCAATTACCGGCATGAATGAAATCCGCCGCTCTTCGCAAATCACTTCCGAGGTCATAGCAGCCCTGTCCAGCAAGGCCGACAACATCGGCGCCATTCTCAAGGTTATAACCGATGTCAACGAACAGACCAACCTGCTCGCCCTGAATGCGGCTATCATCGCCGCACAGGCAGGTGAGCACGGCAAGGGGTTTGCTGTGGTGGCCGGCGAGATCAAGGATCTGGCAGACAGGACCAAGAGTTCGACCAGCGAAATCGGCGCTCTCATCAAGGGAGTTCAGGTGGAAACCAAACGCGCTGTGGACGTGATCGCTGAAACGGAAAAAAACATCGAAGAGGGATCCCAGTTGTCGAGAAAATCCGGCGAGGCATTGCAGAAGATCGTCACCGGGGTCAAGAGCTCCTCTGACCAGATCAGTGCCATTGCCCGTGCTGCGTCGGAACAGATGGCCGGGAGTACCCTGATAAACGACTCGGTCGAAAAGGTATCAAAGATGGTTCAGCAGATCGGCGCTGCAACAAAAGAGCAGGCAAAGGTCAGCGATTTTATCGTCTCTTCCGTGGACAGAATGCGCTCCCTTGCCGCACAGGTGCGGGCATCGACCCAGGAACAGGCGCGGACGAGCAACACGATAGCCCAATCCACGGAGCAGATCACCGGGATGATCGGCCACATCAAGACAGCCTGCGACATCCAGACGGCATCGACGGCCAACATAACCATAGCTGTCAGCGGCATCGAAAATTCTACCAACAAGAACATCGAAGCAGCTACACTTCTGGACAGCGCTGTCTCCAGCCTCTCTGCGCAGACATCGGTTCTCCAGATAGAGATGGGAACCTTCAAGCTGACTGCTCAGCAGGCTGATGTGAATTCGTAGAGCAAGCCCGCCCAATCGGGCGACGCATGCGTCGCCCCTCTTTTTTATTCGTTATATCCCAAAGCGGATTAATTCCTTCCGCCTTCCTGCCGAAGCTCCATCCTATTGCCATCAGGTCAGCGCATAAAAGTATGTTGCGGCGGATCTTGACATCGGATACCATTAAGCCATGAAACTCACGGATTCTCTTGGAAGGCAGATAAACTACCTGCGCCTGTCGGTGACTGACCGCTGTAACATGCGCTGCTTCTACTGCATGCCCGAAGAGGGGATCGTCAAGACGGATCACGGTTCGATTCTCTCCTATGAAGAGCTGCTGCTGATTGCCGAAACTGCTGTGAGTCTGGGAATTGAGAAGATCCGGATAACCGGGGGCGAACCTCTGGTCAGAACCGGCATCACCGGCTTTTTGTCAAAAGTGGCCGCAATTCCGGGCTTGAAGCATCTGGCGCTGACCACCAACGGTATGCTGCTCGGGCAGATGGCCGCCGAGATCTACGAAGCTGGCGTCCAGCGTCTGAATGTCAGTCTCGACTCGCTTGACCCGCGTACCTTTGCCGAAATCACCCGCGGCGGCAACCTTGCAAAGGTTCTGCAAGGTCTGGATGCGGCTGAGGAAACCGGTTTTCCCCCTCCCAAGATTAACGTCGTAATCATGCGCGGTGTCAATGACTCAGAAATCCTGGACTTTGCCGAAATGACCCTGAAGCGCGGCAATCAGGTGCGCTTCATCGAGTACATGCCGGTCGTCAAAGAGGAGGGGTGGCAGCGCTACTGCATCTCCGGCGACGAGATCCTCCGGCAGATTGCGCAAAAGTATCCTCTGGAGCAGGTTGACAGGGGTGCGTATGCCGGACCATCCAGAGATTTCCGCATCCCGGGCGCCCGCGGCAGCATCGGCATCATCACCGCAGTGTCAGGTCACTTCTGCAGCGACTGCAACCGGATCCGGGTAACCTCTACCGGTCAGGCCAAGGGCTGCCTGTTCTCTGACCGGAAAACCGATCTTATGCCCTGCCTGCGCCCGCCTGACCCGCAGCGACTGGCCGAAGTTCTGAAAGAGATCGTCGCGACCAAGCCGCCGCGTCACGGCATATCCTGCGACGGATATGTTCACCGGAATTTCACGATGTCACAGGTAGGAGGATAAAAGCATGGCGCAGGTCGTAGCCGTATGTGTGAGCTTGAACAAAGGAGAGCGGAAGACTCCGGTCGAACAGGTCGAATTGCGCCTGAATCACGGTATCGTAGGTGATGCCCATGCCGGCGACTGGCACCGGCAGGTGAGTCTGCTCGCAATGGAGAGCATTGAAAAGATGCGGGCACTCGGACTCGATGTGACTACCGGCGATTTTGCCGAGAATATAACAACCGAGGGAATTGATCTGGTATCTCTGCCGATCGGCAGCCGTCTCGAAGTGGGAGAAGCCGTGCTCGAAGTGACCCAGATCGGCAAGGAGTGCCATACCCGATGCGCTATCTACCATCAGGCTGGCGACTGCGTGATGCCGAAAGAGGGGATCTTTGCGGCTGTTATTACTGGAGGGATTGTCAGGCCAGGCGACAGGATCGTGCTTCAGTCTTAATTCCGGAACGGATATCAACCGCACCTCCTCGCAAGCCGATCGCTCCTATGTCATAAACCCTTCACAACATTTCTTCAGTGTGCTAGATTTCTTAAACCTTTTATCCTAACCAAGCCGTATGCAAAAGGATCACGATGCCGCTTCGGATTTTTAACACTCTCACCTCTGCAAAAGAAGAGTTTATTCCCCTGCAACCCGGCAGGGTCAGCATGTATGTCTGCGGTGTGACCGTATATGACAACTGCCATATCGGTCATGCCAGGGCCAATGTTGCCTTCGATGTCGTCTTCCGCTACCTCCGCCACGCCGGATATGATGTAACCTACGTCCGCAACTATACCGACATCGACGACAAGATCATCAACCGCGCCAACAGGGACGGAGTCCCGTTCAATGTCATCTCCGAGCGCTACATAAAAGCTTTTGACGAGGATATGGCCCGTCTCAATCTTGCCCTTCCTACGCACCAGCCGAAAGCCACCGAATATGTTGACGAAATAATCGCTCTGGTCGAAAAGCTGGTAGAACTCGGTGCCGCATACCCGGCAGACGGGGATGTCTATTTTGCTGTCGAAAAATATGACGATTATCTGAAACTCTCCAAGCGTAATCTCGAAGAGATGCAGGCCGGCGCCAGAGTCGACGTCGACGAGCGCAAGCGTCACCCGATGGATTTTGCCCTCTGGAAGGCGGCCAAGCCGGGAGAGCCGTACTGGAGTTCTCCCTGGGGCAACGGACGTCCCGGCTGGCATATAGAGTGCTCTGCCATGAGTATGAAACTCCTGGGCGATACTTTCGACATCCATGGCGGGGGTAAGGACCTTGTCTTCCCTCATCACGAGAACGAGATCGCACAGTCTGAGGCTGCCAGCGGAAAACCTTTTGTCCGCTACTGGATGCATAACGGCTTCGTTAATATCAACTCCGAGAAGATGAGCAAATCTCTCGGCAACTTCTTCACCATCCGCGAGATCCTTGAGCGCTACGACAGCGAAGTCCTCCGTTTCTTTCTCCTCTCTGCCCACTACCGCTCCCCTATCGATTTTTCGGACCAGAACCTCGCCGATGCAGAGGCCGGTCTGGACAGGATATACAGTGCACTTGCAGGGATGGAGGAGGTCCTGGCGAAAAGTGCCGATACTGCTCCTGCAGGAAGCTCTCCGGGCGGTAACGAGGCGGTCGAGGAGTTGACGGAAAAGCTCTCAAGGCTTCACGCCCGCTTCTGCGAAGCAATGGATGATGATTTCAATACCGCCCTTGCTATCGCACATATCTTTGATCTCGTCCGCTCCCTGAACAGGGTTCTGGCAGACAAAAACGCCGAAAGCATTCCTCTGCCTGCGCTGTTCAGGCAGGTCAAATACGAAATATCGACGATTGCAGAGGTGCTGGGAGTTCTGAATACAGCTCCGGCTGACTATCAGGCCAGATTGAAGGGAAGGAAAAGCGCAGCTCTGAATATTGCCGTGGAAGAGATAGAAAAACTGGTTGCAGAGCGGACTACCGCCCGAAAGGCAAAGGATTTCAAGCGAAGCGATGAAATCAGAACCCATCTGCTGGAGTCTGGCATCGAACTGCTGGACGGTCCCTCAGGAACCGAATGGAAAGTCAAGTAGAGCAGAGCCGGGAGCCGCTCTCGCGGCACCGGCTTTGCTCTGGGACTATGCCACGCTTCTTTCCATATGAAGAGAATCCAGCCTAGCCTTGAACAGCTGCATTGCCTCGCGCATGATGCCTGAGACGCTCTTGTCGGTAACGGACATCAGATTTTCCAGTTCGATCCGCTCGTCATCGCTGATCCTCATTGAAACTACGTTGTATCTGGGATTTTCCCTCATTTTACCCATGATCATTCCCCTCTGAAAAAGTCTTGTTACTGTTTGTTTTTGTTGAATACACTACTTTGCCAGTAGTGTGCCAAACCTGTCAGGAATTATCACAATCTTTTAACCTGCTGTTATTGTTGGACTATTCATGTGTAGAAGGGACAACATAATTAAGAAGGGCGACGGGATTGTGCCGGATCTGGCACAGCATGGCTGAAAACTGCCAGCTTATGAAACGTCAGGAGAGAGCCTGCGGCCCTTAAGGCCATGCCGGTCGAGAATCCGGTAGAAAGTCCTGCGGGGAATATTGGCAAGCGCTGCTGCCCTGGTTATGTTTCCTTTTGCTTCTGCCAGATATTTCTCAAGCAGGCTCTTCTCGATTTTCATGGCCTGCGGAGCATATTCGCTCCTGAAAGAACCTTGCTGAATCGGTTCGTCCGGCCGCTCTTCGGATATTCTGGTGAATACGGCAGGCAGGTTTTCGAGCTTGATCAGATTGTTGGTAGTCAGCACCGCCGCCCTCTCGATAACATTCTGCATCTCGCGTATGTTACCGGGCCAGTGGTACTTGAGCATCGCCTGAATCGCACGCTCGTCAATCGCCATGATGTTCTTGTTGAGCTTCTTCTGTGCCTTTTCCAGGAAATGGTGTGCCAGAAGTGGCACTGATGCGATACGACTTCTCAAAGGGGGCATGGTGATGGCAAATACATTGAGCCTGTAGTAGAGATCCTCCCTGAACCAGCCCTCTTTGACGCCTGATTCAAGATCCTTGTTTGTTGCCGCGATAAGTCGTATATCGACCTTTTTACTGGAAGTACTCCCGACAGGCCGTACTTCGCCGCTGTCCAGCACCCTGAGCAGCTCTGCCTGAAGTTTCGGGGTGATATCGCCGATTTCATCCAGAAATATCGTCCCGGTGTCGGCCGCCTCGAAAATGCCCTTCTTTTCCGAGATGGCGCCGGTGAACGCACCTTTCCTGTGGCCGAAAAGTTCGCTTTCAAGCAGGGAGTCAGTGAGCGTCGTACAGTTGAGAGTAACCAGAGGCTTGTCATTACGTTTGCTGTACTGGTGAATGGCACGGGCTGTAAGCTCCTTACCGGTACCCGATTCACCTCGAATCAGGACCGTTGTCGGTGTGGGGCCTACCTGCTTTATCAGATCGAGTACCTCCAGGGTCTTGCGATCGCTCCCTACTATGAACTGGTCGCCGTATTCCATGGCAAGCTCACGGCGAGCCAGCTCGTACTTCTGGATCAGCTGCCCGCGCTCTTTTTCCATCAGCTGCATATTGTGCGGAAGGCACATTTCAAGGTCTGCAAGGCCCTGAAAAACGGCCACCGCATATTCACGGCAGCTTGAATAGCCGCAGGCCCTGCAGTTCAGTTCATCCTTGCGGGTAAATTTGCCGGTTGCATTGAGAATTTTCTTTACATCTTCCGGTTTCGGGACCGGGAGGCCAACATAGCGACTCGTAAAACTCCGCTCAAGGTCGGGACGCACGGCACACCCCCTATACTCGGAGGCAGTGCTGTAAACAGCCCCTTTCTTGAAGTGGGAGATCACCAGATTTCGCTTGTAAAGGCCGGTCAGATCACTGTTCTTTCCGGGACCCCCGATGCAGCCGTCATAGCAGAAACGCAGGTCGGCAATCCTGGGGGTTATTCTGCCCGAAGCCAGATCGCTGATTATCCCCATGACGTTCACCTCGCCTTCAGCCGCGACGATCTCGGTATCAAGCGGATCGGTCATTATCGAAAATGCCTTGAACGTCCCGCTGCTTATCGGGAACAGTCGCCCCAGATGCGGCTCTACTCCGTCGAAAGGGGTTTCGTCAAGAGAGGAAGCGCTTATACCCCTGCTTTTGAAAATTGTATCAAGCTCCTTGTAGGTGAGGACAAGATCGATAGCTTCCGGGCCCTGAGCCTGGGTTTCAAATTTACCGGCAACGCATGAACTGATGTAGATCACCTTTAAATCGGAACCATGAACCATCTTCAGGAATCTTCCTATGGCGATCATCGGAGATACGACCTTGATCAGCCGTTCGATAAGCTCCGGATAGTGCCGCTCGATAAGGTCCACAACTGCCGGGCAGTGGGAAGATATGAGGGTTGAGGAGGAACTCTCAATAGCGCTTGCATAGGAATAACCGATCATCTCCGCACCGGCAGAGCCTTCATGAACCTCTGAAAACCCGACCCTTTTGAGCGCCGTTACCAGCTGTTCGGGCCTGAGAAAGTGAAAATAGGCGGGGAAAGAGCAGCCGAGAACTGCGACGACTTTTTGAGAGCCGTCCAGCAGTTTTTCTGTCAGCCCTACCTTGTCCGTGATGACTTTTGCTTTCTGGGGACAGTTTGCAAGGCAATTGCCGCAGCCGATACAGCGCTCGAAAATGATCTCGGAATAGCTTTTCTCGACCTTTATCGCCTTGACTGGGCAGCTTCTTACGCAGGAATAGCACTTGCGGCACTTTTCGGTAATTGTTGTTATCGGTTGCATGTTTTTCAATATAGCTGAAAAAAAATGATTGTGCAAGAAATGGCACACTTTTCCGGATTTGCAAAAAAAACGCCCCGGCGACCAGGAGGGCGGTCAGCCAGGGCATAATGAGAGCAACTGCTCTCGCAAGTTTATTTCGTTATCTACTTATATTGTAACAATCAATTCCGGAATGTCAACCAACCTTACGTTCTTATGTCACCAGGCAGTAGAATATCTTTCGAGTTCCTTCAGTACGGCAATCCGGTCCTTTTCCTGCCAGGAACCGACGACTACAAGGTTGACGTTTTTGGGGTCGAACAGGTCGCGGGCGACCTTCAGGAGAGTTTCAGGCGTTACCCTGCCGGCGTCTGCCGCATCTTCCTCGATCTCCCTCACCACCCCCATGAGCTCTCCCCATCCGTAGCGAATCTGCATTTCGTAACAGGAATCACGGCTGAAATCAAGTTCATAGAAATAGCTCTGCCCGATGCGCTCGAGCTCTGACGTTTCTGCAAGAGCCGTTGCCAACCTGAGGGTCTCGGCAAAGACTTCGCGTACGGCTGTCGCAAGGTTTTCCGCAGCGGTCGAGAATTCGATGGAGAAGTAGCCGCACTCCTCATATGCCGCGATGTTGGCATCCACCGAGTATACGATGCCGAGGCGCTCCCTGAGGGTGAGATGCAATCTGGAGCTGCCGCCTCCGCAAAGAATCCGGCGCAGGATCCTGAGGGACATGATGCGCGGATCATACCTTGCGACACTCCGGAAAGAAATCTGCAGATGGGACTGGCTGTCGGAATCCAGGACAAAAACCGATTCAGGGCACTGCTGGCTTACAACCGGTGAAGTAATTGGGGGAAGTGAACCGTCCTGCCATGATCCAAAACATGCCCCTGCTGCGCCGAAAAACAGTTCCCTGTCCACATTTCCTGCCGCGACAAGGATTGCATTTCCGGGGAGATAGTATTGGGAAAGATGCTGCCGCAGATCGTCAATGGTGAATGAAGCTATGGACTCAAGCGTGCCGATCGTCGGCTCGCCCAGCTGACTGTCCGGCCAGAGAAGGCGGCTCGCAAGGTTGTGCGGATTGATCTCCTCCCCTTTCTCGCTCAGGTCATCAAGGGCCTCTTCAGCGATTATCTTCTTCTCGATCTCCAGGTCGGAAAGCAGAGGCCTGAGAATCATGGATGACAGTATCTCCACCCCCTCCGGGACATGTGCCGGATGAATCCTGGAAAAAAAACAGGTGCACTCTTCGTCCGTTGAGGCGTTTATGCTCCCGCCGATGGCTTCGAATGCGTTCTCTATCTCCGTCGATGTCGGATAATCGGCTGTCCCCCTGAAAAGCATATGCTCCAGAAAATGTGCCAGCCCGCCTTTAGCCGGAGGATCGTTACGCCCCCCCACCTTCAGATAGAGCGCCAGTTCAGCGGAATGAAGATGGGGCATCTCGACTGAAACCACTCTCAGTCCGTTTGGCAGGATAATTGAATTTTTTGAAGTCATTTATGTCAGCCTTTTTCAGGACGCCGCAGCGCCCTGAACTCCTTTAAGGGTGAGCCATGCTACAGCTGCATATCGTATGGCCTTGCCGGATGCAACAAGAATTGAAAATCTGGAAAACGGGACATTCAGAACTCCGCCGGCAAGACAGAGGGGATCGCCAATGAAGGGGAGCCAGGATAACAGGAGCGACCAGCTCCCGTATTTTCCAAAAAAGCGCCCGGCGCGACTCCTTTCTGCATCCCCGATCCGGAGAACTCTCTTGATGAGGAAATCCCCGCCGTAAATTCCTGCAAAGTAACTGGTACACGCACCGAGATAGTTGCCAACCGTTGCTACCGTGACAGTTGTCACTGGGTCGTGGCGCTGAATCAGCATTGCGACGAGAAGCCATTCGGAGCCGAGCGGAAGCAGCGTCGAGGCGAGAAAACTCAAAGTAAAGAGAGCGGGATAGCCGTAAGCGGCAAGAGTTTCATGCATTCGTGAAGATTAGCGGAACAGCGGAAGGAAAGTCAAAGTATTACCTCCCTTCCCTATTTTTTCTTCGTTTCGGGGGGAATTATGTCCGTAAGGATTACTTCAGGGAATGTGCGATTGAGAAATTTTGAGTAGAAATCGGTCATGGGAGGTGCATCAACAAAGGAGATCACCTGGTCTACCTTGAACTCCATTGCCACTGTTGCCAGCCAGATCTCCTTGTCCTTCTCCTGGCAGCGGATATAAACGTACATTCCCCCTTTCAAGACCTCTTTGGCGGTGCAGGAGCGGGGCGGTTCGCCGGCAGCGCGGGATAATGAAGGAGCAGAAAAAATGATCAGGGACGATAAAATCAGGCAGATGATAAATGCGGACAGACGGTTCATAAAGACTCCAGAATTGTGAAAACAGATCAGGGGAAGAAGGCTGGCCCTCTCCCCCTGGAGATGATAATGAGGCTCCGGACTCAGGCAGCCTTGTCCTTCGGCCTTTGGGCCTTTTTCAGGAGAGCTGCTGCAAGGGGGTGACTGTTGTTCTCGGCATAAACAAGCGGGGTATTGCCGGTAAGGGTTTTAGCTTGGACATCGGCGCCGTTGACGATAAGCGCCTGGACGGTATGGTTGCAACCGTAGATGGCTGCCAGCATGAGAGGGGTATGCCAGTCGCGGTCACGGGCATCTATCTCTGCTCCGTCAGAAACCAGCTGTTTTACAACCTCTACATGACCGTATGCCGCCGCATAATGAAGCGCCGTTTTCCCTTTGATGTTCTTGCAGTTTACCTCTGCCCCATGACGGAGCAGATTTGAAACCGTCCCCAGATCACCCTCTTTGGCTGCATCCATCAGAGGTGTGTGCCCGTTCTTCCCCAAGGTGTTGACATTCTGCATGATTAGATCCCCCTTTTCTGTTCATGCTGCATGGTTTTAAATCTGTGGAATGATTGTGACGAGCCGGCGAATTCGGTGATTTTTGAGGAGTATATTGGTAAGACTTGACCGCGTCAATAGCTGTTATGAACTATTTTGTCAGAGCAGTTCCAACGGGTCTATGTCAATAGCCATCCTCACCGTCGAATGGGGTAAATGCTCGCTCCTGAATTGCTGCAGAAGCCTGTGCAGCTCGGCTCTCCTGGTCGATTTGAGCAGGATCTGCCAGCGGTATCGTCCGCGTATCATACCCAGCGGAGCGGCAGCAGGGCCGAGGATCTCCAGATGCCACCCCCGCTTTTGCCTCAGCTCCCGCAAATGATCAGCCGCGGCTTTTGCCCCTTTTTCAACCATTGGTAAAGAGTTACCGGAGAAGTGAAGTGCCGCCAGATGCGAAAACGGCGGATATCCGGCATCCTTTCTCTCTGCAAGTTCTTCTTTGTAGAATGCCTCATAATCGTGGGCAGCTGCCGTTATCAGGGCGAAGTGCTCCGGATTGAGAGTCTGGACCAGCACCTTCCCGGGCTGGTCACCACGCCCTGCGCGACCCATCACCTGACTGACGAGCTGAAACCCCCGTTCAGCTCCCCGGAAATCAGGAAGATTCAGGGCCGTATCCGCAGAAACCACCCCGACCAGCGTGACCCCGGGGAAGTCATGTCCTTTGGCAATCATCTGGGTGCCGATAAGTATATCCGTCTCACCGCTTTCAAACTTCTTCAGGATCCGCGAGTGTCCACCCTTGCTGCCCGTCGTGTCCCTGTCCATACGTGCAACACGTGCTTCAGGAAACAGGGCTGAAATCTCTTCTTCCAGGCGTTCGGTCCCCTGTCCGAAAAGACCTATCTCGCCTCCGCTGCACTCCGGACATAATGAAGGAGCGGGAATCGAATGATCACAGTAATGACAGATATGGCGTTTCCTGTTCTGGTGATAGGTGAGTGTAACGCTGCAGTTGGGGCAGCGAAGAGTATGCCCGCAGTCGCGGCATTCGAGCCAGGTGGCAAAACCTCTGCGATTAAGCAGGAGAATGGTCTGTCCTCCCACGGCAAGGTTGTCACGAAGAGCTTCGGTCAGTTCCGGGGAGAACGTTGCACCTTTACGTCCTCTCTGATCGATCAGGAGCGTGTCGGGCATCGGCCGGTCATTTACCCTGAAACCGAGCGAGAGTTCGGCGATTCTTCCGGTTTTGGCCGCATGGAACGTCGTGACAAGAGGGGTCGCGGAACCGAGCAGGACAACGGCGCCACGCTGCTTTCCGAGGACCAGCGAAAGATCACGGGCATTGTAGCGCAGCCCGTCACTCTGCTTGTACGTTGCCTCATGCTCTTCATCAACGACCAGTATCCCAAGATTCCCGACCGGAGCGAAAATGGCAGACCTGGCTCCGATGACTATCCTCGCCTCGCCCCTTCTGATGCGACGCCATTCATCATATCTCTCCCCATTTGAGAGGCCGCTGTGAAGTACGGCTATACCGCATGAAAAGCGTCTCCGGAAACGCTCGACCAGTTGCGGAGTAAGGCCGATCTCCGGAACTAGCACCAGCGCGTCTCTCCCCTTGTCCAGAGCATATGAGATAGCCTGGAGGTAAACTTCCGTCTTGCCGCTACCGGTAACCCCGTGCAACAGAAATGGTCTGAACTCTTTCGAGTCGATCCCTTCTTCGATAGCTTCCATGGCGATTTTTTGCGAGGAGTTCAGCATAAGGGGAGTATCGCTTTGGACAGTTTGATTAGAGAACGGATCCCGGTAAACCTCCCTTTTCTCCTCTCGTATCAAACAAAGATCCTTGAGGCGCTTCAGTTGCGCGCTGAAGTCCCCGAAACGGGATCTTATCGAGGAGGCTGATGCTTCCCGGCTGCTCCGGATAAAGCTGAAGAGCTCCAGGGCCCTTCCTTTCAGAGCCTGAGGAGCTTCTTCCGCTAATGCGATAAAATGACGCTCTTCACGGCAGCGTGTCCCCCTTGAAAGCAGCTCTTCGGAAACAGGAGAGCCGTCGTCAGCCACCCCGGCCTTGCGTTTGCCCATGATGGTCAGGCCAGGCGGCAGAGCGGTCTTTATAACCTCTCCCAGAGGGTGCATATAGTAAGAGGCGATCCAGCGATAAAATTCCAGGTCTGAACCTGTAAAAAGCGACTCGGAGTCAAGGACCTCCAGAACCTTCTTTACCTTGAGGCCATCTGCATTTGGTGCGGCACCGAGGATATAGCCGGTTATCGTCCGTCTCCCGAAAGGGACCAGAACGCGGAGACCAGTGATGGCAGGGTTTGGTGAGCCGGGTGGAAGCGAATACGTGAAGGTCTGCTCCAGATGGAGAGGAACTGCAACTTCGATGATATTTGAGGGGGGCTGCATGTGAGAACTGTCACTCTTCAATGCTTATCCGCTTTGCACCCTGTAGAGCCTTTATTGTCATCTGTGACATTGTGGAGGAGAGACGTTTACCGAGCTTTTCCCGCTCTGCAGCAAGAGTGGACGAATCGTGCTCAAAAAAGCTCTCCATCGGGATTTCAGCTTCCCAGAGGAGCTCTCTCGAATTGACCCGGTATATACGAAGCCTGGATTTCACCCTGAGTTCGGTGGAACAGCAGCCGGCATCCTCGATATAGCTCCAGATCTCCCCGCTAACGTAGATATATGCGGGAGAAAGTACTTTTTCTGTGCTCTTGAGGTCATCCTTTATAATGGCGAACAGGGAAAAACCGGTCTTGTCCCTGGAGTCGTTCATATTGTCGATGTAATCGTTGAACACTGCCGTAGAGAAACTTTCCGGGACGAGGGTATTTGAAAAGGGGAGGATAGGGACCATCTTCTGGGTCTGTGCAATCGTGAATGCCTGGGATGTCCTTACATTTCCGGTAGCGCAACCGGAAAGGGTCATAAGCAGCAATAACGGAAGTACTGCAAGGAGGATATTTTTGCTGGAAATCCGGAACACTCTCATCTCCTTTTCGCAGCCTCTTCCTCGTAAAACTTCCGGTAAAGGATCTCCCAGTCACGGCTTCCCGGGACCTTTGCCTGGGAATAGGAAGCGAGTTTGCGCCGTACAGCCTGGTCTATCTCCTCGGAAGCAGTGAAAAAATCTGCTACTGATGCCTTTACTCTCTGCAGGGCTCTCGGCTCGTCTGGAAAATCGACCAGATCACTCTTCCAGAGCTTGTCGATCACCTTATGTGCAATGTGGGAGATGCGGTCTTCGGATATCTGCATTTTAAATAGCCCTTGTGAACAAATGAGTGGGAGTGAGCTACAGGACGATCTTGCGCTCTTTTGCCAGTTTCTCTTTAATCATCCGCAACATCTTATGGCGGTCTATCTCTAGCGCTCCGCGACCCAGAGCGGTAAGGTTCTCCTGAAGGATACGCTCGGCATCGCGCTCAAGAGCCTCCTCTGACTGAAGGTCCGCAGTTATGGCACTTTTTATCGCGGCAAGGGCAGCACCCCTCTCCCCCTTGAACACAACCTCTTCGGCAGCGACAAGATCGTTGAGTATTTTCTCTCCCAGCCGTTGGATCTGCTCTTCCCTGAGGCGCATGGCAAGCTCCTTTTGGCTGGCATTTTACTTGATTGAAGCAAAAAAGCAAACCTTAACCGGTGCGAGGATTGACCATAATGAAGTAGCCTGCTATTGTTGACAAAATTATTCCTGACAGAGGATCTTTCCATGCTCATAGTCATGCACCACAAGGCCGGCAACAAACAGATCGAGGCCGTTACCAAAGCAATCGAAGCCATGGGTCTGACTGCCGCCCCGATCCCTGGGAGCGAGCGGACGGCCATCGGCGTCCTCGGCAATAAGGGATATGTCGATGACACCACCATCCGGGACCTGCCGGGGGTGAGCGAGGTCATTCATGTTTCGAAACCCTACAAGCTGGTGTCGCGTGATTTTCATCCGAAAAACACGATAGTGAAGATCGGTGACGTCGAAATCGGCGAAGGGAAAAGACCGGTTGTCGTTGCGGGCCCATGCGCTGTAGAGAGTGAAGCTCAGATACTCAAGACGGCTTGGGCGGTAAAGAAAGCTGGAGCAGACATGCTGCGCGGCGGGGCCTTCAAACCTCGAACCGGGCCTCACACTTTTCAGGGTCTTCGAGAGGAGGGACTAAAGCTACTGGTTAAAGCACGCGAAGCGACCGGGCTTCCCATAGTGACTGAAGTAATGAGCCCTGATACTGTAAGCCTTGTGGCGGAATCTGCGGACCTGCTCCAGATTGGTGCGAGGAACATGCAGAACTTCGATCTGCTACGCGAAGTCGGGAGGATAAAGAAACCGGTCCTCCTCAAACGCGGGATGAGCGCCACTCTGGAAGAGTTCCTTGCCGCTGCAGAGTACATACTTGCCGAAGGAAACCCGCACGTCATCCTTTGCGAACGCGGCATCCGCACCTTTGAGACCGCTACCCGCAACACCCTGGATCTTTCGATAGTTCCTCTGATCAAGGAGATTTCACATCTACCGGTCATGGTCGATCCTTCCCACGCTACCGGAAAGCGGAGCCTTGTATCTCCCATGTCCAAGGCAGCCCTTGTCTCCGGAGCACACGGCGTACTGATTGAGGTCCATCCGGAACCGGAAAAGGCACTGTCCGACGGCCCGCAGTCGCTCACTTTCGCCGGATTCGAGCAGCTTATGGCGGAACTGAAACGCCTGAACGAATATCTGGGTTACTAGGTGATACTGCTCCAATAAGCAAATTTCTGTCCTTCAAATGACGTTAATGGCAGGCTATAAAGGGACCATTGAATGTGCTGACAGGTTTTCTCATGAAAAAAACGCCAAAACATCAAGCGTTTATATCCTGATTCATTATTTTTTGGATATTGGCGCTTGATTTGCATAAACTTCATACAGTTTTGCCGGAACAGGAGAAATAAATGAAAACATTGAAACACTCCATCGTAATCCTGCTCTCCACATGTCTGCTGACCAGCTTGGCTGTACCTTGCGTAGCGGCTGAAAATGCTTTCAGGGATCTGTTCGAAAACTCCCTGTACGGTGGACTGGCCGGGACCCTGGTTGGGGGAGCACTCCTCGTATTTACCAAAAAACCGTCGGATCACCTTGATTACCTTGCTGTCGGAGCTGCCACCGGTATTCTTGCCGGCGTCACCTACAGCGTGGTAAAACAGTCCCGGTCTCTTGTTGCAATAGAAGACGGCAATGTAAAACTCGCCATCCCCACGGTTATCCCCGAACTCCAGGAAACCGGCACAAAGGGAATGGCTTTGGTCATGCTGAGGGCCGAACTGATAAGGGGTAAGTTCTAGCTCCGGACTGTTGAACAGCTCTGCTTTAGAGGGGTGTCTGCCTGACAGACACCCCTTTTTCGTTTTTGCTGACTTCAATCCTGAAAAGAGAAATCTGTTTGACTTTACCCCTCTCCTCTGTTAGTAATTTCAGCACAATTGAATAGTTATCGATCAGGTGCCTGACAGCTGAAGCTGTCAGGTTAAAAGGGAAGGGGGTGCAACTCCTCCACTGTCCCGCAACTGTAAACGGTGA
>Ga0134124_10002302_pt1 | contig 15398 bp, 11 predicted proteins | sample KB304_FD_96880 | JGI IMG/M metagenome (GOLD analysis project Ga0134124, IMG submission 96880) | Terrestrial soil microbial communities without Nitrogen fertilizer from Kellogg Biological Station, Michigan, USA - KB3-0-4 | ecosystem: Environmental > Terrestrial > Soil > Unclassified ... | reverse complement strand
TGCCCAAGGGGCGGCTGTTTCCGCTGTCGCGAGACGAACTGGTGGAATGCACGGCACTGCTGGATGCCGTACGCGCCGGCGAACTGGACCGGCTGCACATCCCCGTGGCGCCGCTCGACGTGCTCTCGCAGCAGATCGTAGCCGAAGTCGCCAGCGGCGAGCGCGGCGAGGACGAGCTCTTTGCACTGGTGCGTCGCGCCTGGCCGTATCGCGATCTTGCTCGCGCTGCCTTCGATGAAATGGTCGCAATGCTGGCGGATGGCATCACCACACGGCGTGGCCGGCAAAGTGCATATCTGCATCGCGACGCAGTGAACGGCCGGTTGCGCGCGCGGCGCGGCGCACGTCTCACTGCCATCACCTGCGGCGGCGCGATTCCGCAGAACGCTGACTACCAGGTGGTGATGGAGCCCCAGGGCATCATGGTGGGCACGCTGAATGAAGACTTCGCCGTCGAGAGCATGGCTGGCGATATCTTCCAGCTGGGCAACGCGTCCTACCGCATCCTGCGTGTCGAGGCCGGCAAGGTCCGCGTGGAAGATGCGGCTGGACAGCCACCGACCATTCCCTTCTGGCTGGGCGAGGCGCCCGCGCGCACTCAGGAATTGTCGACCGCGGTGTCGGGTCTGCGCGATGAAATCGATGCGGCGTTGCCGGATCTTTCCCCCGAGACCATCGCCGCCTGCATTGCCGGCATTCGCGACTCACATCGTTTGGGCGGCGTAGCTGCACAACAGCTGGTGGAATATCTGGCCACTGCCAAAGCCTCATTGGGCCGGCTGCCGACGCGTGAACGACTGATCATCGAACGCTTCTTCGATGAGGCCGGCGGCATGCAGCTGGTGGTTCACGCGCCCTTCGGTGCGCGGGTGAACCGTGCCTTCGGCCTGGCGCTGCGCAAGCGCTTCTGTCAGACCTTCAACTTCGAGCTGCAGGCCGCGGCCACCGAAGACGCCATCGTGCTGTCGCTGGGGGAGACCCATAGCTTCGCGCTCGAGGATGTAGCCAGGTACCTGCACAGCAACACCGTGGAAGAGGTGCTGACTCAGGCAGTGCTCGATGCACCGCTGTTCATGACACGCTGGCGCTGGAATGCCACGATTTCCCTGGCGATCAGAACCTCGCGCGGCGGCAAGAAGACACCGCCGCCACTGCTGCGCATGGCCGCAGAAGATCTGGTGTCGGTATTATTCCCCGATCAGCTTGCCTGCCAGGAAAACCTGACGGGTCCGCGCGAAATTCCCGATCATCCGCTGGTGCGGCAGACCCTGTATGACTGCCTGCATGAAGCCATGGATATCGATGGTCTGATCGCGCTGCTGCGGCGGATGGAGAGCGGTGAAGTCCAGGTGCTGACGCGCGATCTGCCGCAGCCCTCGATGCTGGCGATGGAGATCCTCAACGCACGCCCCTACGCCTTTCTTGATGATGCGCCGCTGGAAGAGCGGCGCACGCAGGCAGTGGCCGCGCGACGCTGGCTCGATCCGCAAAGTGCGGCGGAATTTGGCCGGCTCGATCCCAAGGCCATTGAACAGCTGCGCGAGGAGGCATGGCCGGATCCACAAACCGCGGACGAATTGCATGATGCGCTGGTGCTGCTGGGCACTCTGCCAGAAGTCGAAGGCAGAGGCAGCGCGCAAGTCCCGCGCCCGGACTGGACGCCGTTGTTCGAATCGTTGGTACATCAGAAGCGCGCCACGCGTCTCACCGCTGGTGACCGCACTTTCTGGGTAGCGGCCGAGCAGCTGCCACTGGTGAAGGCTGTCCATCCTGGCGCAATCATTCAGCCGCTCATCAGTGCACCGGCCAGCTATGCCGCGCGACAGTGGGACAGAGGCGATGCGACGCGTGAACTGCTGCGCGGCCGGTTGCAGGCCGTTGGACCAGTCACGGCCACCTCTCTCGATGCCACGCTGGCCCTGCAGGATGGCGATGCGATCACCGCACTGGCCGCCCTGGAGGGAGAAGGATTCGTGCTGCGAGGGCAATTCACCAACCCCGCTGTGATGACCGACGCGCGCGCCACCGCCGATGCGGTGGAACCTGAGTGGTGCGAGAGACGACTGCTGGCGCGCATCAACCGCTACACCATCCGCACGCTGCGCGCGCAGATCGATCCCGTGGCCAGCGCCGACTTCATGCGCTTCCTGCTGGAGTGGCAAGGCGTCACCCGCGATCCCAAGGGCGAAGGCCCGCAGAGCCTGGCCGCGGTGCTGGAGCAGCTCGAAGGCTTTGAAGTGCCGGCTGTGGCGTGGGAACGCGACGTGCTGCCAGCGCGCCTCAAAGGCTACGACCCCGGCTGGCTCGACACACTGTGTCTTTCCGGTCGTGTGCTATGGGCTCGGCTCGATGCACCCAAAGGCAGTGTGGCCGGACCAGTGCGCGCCACGCCCATCGCGTTGCTTTCACGCGCCCACTTCCCTTTGTGGCGCAGTCTGTCGCAGCGCCAGCAGAATGAGTTGATGCTTTCATCCTCGGCTCAGGCTATCGCCGAGCAACTGTCTGCGCGCGGCGCCTCGTTCTTCGATGAACTGATGCGTGGCAGCGGTTTGCTGCAGGCTCAGGCAGAAGGCGCCCTGGGCGAGCTCGTTGCCGCAGGACTCGTGAGCGCCGACAGCTTCGGTGGCCTGCGCGCTTTGCTGTTGCCGCTGGAGCGCAAGCGCAAGCTGGCAGCCCGCGGACGCCGCGTTGCCCTGTTCGGGCTGGAAGAGGCGGGGCGATGGAGCCTGCTGCGCCCTCCCGCCACTGAAAGCACCGACGATCCGGCGCAGGTGGAACAGGTGGCGTGGCGCCTGCTGCAGCGATACGGCGTTGTCTTCCGGCGAGTGCTTGCGCGCGAGGCGCCGTGGTTGCCTCCCTGGCATGCACTGTTGCGCGTATTGCGGCGCCTGGAAACACAGGGACATGTGCGTGGCGGTCGATTCGTCGCCGGCGTTACTGGCGAACAATACGCGCTGCCCGATGCAGTCCCTTCACTGCGCGCAGTCCGACAGAGAACGCACGATGGCGCCTTCATCTCTCTGAGTGCAGCCGATCCGCTGAATCTGCTGGGCATCGTCACACCTGGTGAACGGCTTGCGGCGCTGCCGGGAAATCGCCTGCTGCTGCGGGATGGAGTCCCCATTGCCGTGCATGTTGGCGGCGAGGTGAAGTTCCTGACGGGGCTCGGCATTCCCGAACAATGGGAGGCGCGCAACGCATTGCTCCGGCGTCCCCCTGCTGCTCTTGCCGCGCAGGGCAATTGACGCACCCGCTGGCGCGTCAGCGGAATCCTACGCAAGCCGGCGGCAACGGCTACTGATGTGCGGACTGCTGCAGCGCGTACGTTCAATGCGCTGATCAAGAAACATTAATGCGATGAACGTCAGCGTAAAGGGCATATTTTCGAGAGTTGATGGATGAAAAGCCGGGTCCGCGAAAAAGCGAAGGTCGGGGTGGTGCGCAGAAACCCTGCCCGTGCGGCCAGCCGATTGAATGACATCCTGGGCAACGGCGATCAGGCCAAACTGCTGCTCACGCTGCGCGAGATGACCCACGACTTCGGCGGCATACATCACGTGGCCAGGCAGGCGAGGCTGAACCGCTCGCAGCTGTACCGCACCTTGTCCGACCAGGGAAATCCGGCGTTCCGGACGCTGGTGGCCATCTTGAAGACCATGGGGTTGCGCGTCGCCGTCAAGCCTGTCGCGCCCGCGAAAGCGAAGCGAAAGGCCACCCGGCACTGATCGATCAGCCCTGTGCCGCATAGATGCGGCGCACAGACTCCATGTTGTCGGCCTCCTCGGCGCGCTTGTCGTCGCGATAGCGTTTCACGCGAGCCAGTCGCAGCGCCAATCCGCCCGGATATCGAGGACTGGCCTGTAGATCGCTGAAGGCAATCTCGGCTACCAGTTCCGGCCGCACATACACCGTCATTGCATCGCGCCGCGTCTCCCGCGCGAGCAGCTCGCGCGTCTGCCACTCGAGCATCTCATCGGTCAGGCCTTTGAAGGTCTTGCCCAGCATCACGTATTCACCAGTGGCGACGTCCAGTGCACCCAGGTGCAGATTCGAGAGCTTGCCGACGCGTCGTCCGCTGCCCCATTCCGCAGCAAGCACCACCAGATCCAAGGTGTGCGAGCGCTTGATCTTGAACCAGCTCGCGCCACGATTGCCCGCTTCGTAGATGGACGAGAGCGACTTCGCCATGACGCCCTCGTGCCCGGCTGCCAGTGCGTCGCGGTAGAACGCTGCTGCTGCGACCGCCTCCCCGGTGACGAGACAGGGAATGCGCGCTGCCGGCACCGCGTTTTCCAGTGCCTGCATGCGTTCGCTCATCGGACGGTCGGCAATCGTCCTGCCTTCAATCAGCAGGCAGTCGAAGAAGAAGGCCCGCATCGGCAGCTCTTCCAGCAGGGACTGCACATCGAGCTTGCGACCGAAGCGGCGCATGGTGACCTGAAAGGGATGAGGCCTTCCGGCCGGGGTGTAGCTGATTGCCTCGCCATCCAGCACCACTTCGTTCACAGGCAGCGCCTGCGCGGCGGCGACGATCTCCGGAATTGCCGCACCGATTTCATTCAGAGCGCGGGTGTAGACGCGCACCTGCGCACCCTGTTTGTGCACCTGGATGCGCGCGCCGTCCATCTTCCATTCGAACTGCACCGGCGCAGCCAGCTCTTGCAGCGCTTCGTCCACATCCGCGGCCGTCTGCGCGAGCATGGGCGCCACGGGATGAAAGAGGCGCAACTGAAATTGCTGCAGCCCCTGCTCTCCTTCGGTGAGAGCCGCTACCGCCAACTGACCCAACCCTGGCGCATACATGGCAGCGCGACGTACGCTGGCGGCCGGCAACTTTGCCGCCGCCGCAATCGCATCGATCATGACGCCGTCCAATGCTCCCTGTCGCAGCTCGCCGGCCAGCAGGCGCAGCAGGAAATCCTGCTCGACCGGTGTCGCCGCGGCGAACAGCCCCGCAAGCAGTGCGGCACGTTTCGCAGCCGAGCCCGCACCCGAAATCCTCGTGAGCGACTGCAGCGTGGCATCGAGCTGCTGAATCTGCAGGGTGGATGTAGCGGCCCCGGCTTGCGCTGCGACGCCTTGCAGCGTGCGGTATCCAATTCCGATGCGGCCCTGAGGCAGACTGCCCGACAGATACGCCACAGCAATTGCCACCACCTCATCCGGCAGCGCTGCCAGGCATTCCGCCAGCGCACGGATTTTCGCCAGACGCGAAGTACTGCCCGCTACGCGTTGCGAAGTCTCGACCAGTGATGCAAGCGTTCCCATCTGTGTCGTAGCATTACAGAACAAGGCATTAATCGGGGGTCGATACGTGAAGCCATTCCGCCTATTGCTGGCTGCGCTGACGTTCACCGGCACGGTGTACGCTGCGGCGCCGAGCCCGAGCCCCAATCCCGCGAGTTTCGAACTGGCGCTGGTCGACTTGCAGGGCCAGAAAAAAGTATTGGGCACCCTGCCAGGTTCAGTGTTTGCGCCACGCATCTCGCCCAACGGAAAACAGGTGGCGTTTGAACTGGCGGACGAAATCACCGCCGCGAACCAGCCGCGGATCACGCGCGTCTATGTCGCAGACCTGGACAAGCTGGACAAGCGTCGGGCGCTGCAGCTCACCACCGCATCGGTCCAGAACTGGGCGCCTGTGTGGTCTCCCGATGGAGACTGGATCGCCTTCCTCGCATCGGGCAATGGCAGTGACGCGCTGTACCGGCAGCGTGCGGATGGCTACATCCAGCCGCTGTACATGGCAGACGGGCGCGCGCCGGAAGGTTGGTACAAGGGTGAAAAACTGGCCTTCATCACCCTCACCGGCGACCGTGACTACGGCATCTCGGTGCTGGATATCAGCACCAAGAAAGTCACGCGACTCATCGATCTGCCCGGCTCCGAGCAGCACAGCAGCCGCTTTTCACCCGACGGCAAATGGATTGCCTACGTCTCGAATGAAACTGGCAGGCAGGAGGTGTGGCTGGAACCCATGCCGCAAACCGGCAAACGTTTTCAGCTCACCAGGCAAGGTGGCCGGCACCCTGTCTGGTCCCCCGACGGCGCCAGTCTCTACTTCGAGCTGGACGACAAATTGTTCCGTCTCGATATGACGCTGGGCGCGGAGGTCCCGCGGGCCAGCGAACCGGCAGCCCTGCCCATCTCAGGCTTCCAGCAGGGAGATCTGAGGCGGCAGTTCGATCTGACGCCCGATGGCAAGGCGTTCCTGATGCTGTTCCCCGCAGTCCGGTCGGGTCCGTAGCAGTCAGCCGGCCCTGTACTCCAGAGCTTGATTACTGCCGCGGCACCCCCATTTCCCTTACAAACCCGGAGGTGCGACTTGAGCGATTCCGACCGCAAGAAGCTGCTGGTGGGACTGGAGGCTGAATTCCGACGCTCGGAGACGGCACTGGCCGTCGCGCAGGCCGACTTTGAGAAGGCCTACACCGAAATGTGGAATTACATGAATCAGCAGACCGACGAGCCCCGCCGTGTGCTGGCCTTTGCACCCGGCATCACAATGCATTGACGAAATTGAGCGCGCCCACCGCTACACCAGACCGGCACCGTGTCGACAAGTGGCTTTGGCATGTGCGCTTGTTCAAAACCCGCTCCCTTGCCGCAGAGGCGGTGAGCGGGGGCAAGGTGAAGGTCGACGGTGAACGCGTCAAACCTGCGCATGCGCTGCGCATCGGTCAGCTCGTGACCGTTACGCTGAGCGAACGCGCCATTGAAGTACAGGTCATGGATCTGCCACCACGGCGTGGATCGGCGCCACAGGCGCAAGCCTGCTATGCAGAGACCCCCGCCAGCGTGGAACGTTCGGCGCGGCACCGCGAGCAGCACCGACTCGCGGCACTTGCCCGTCCGCAACCCGATCACAGACCCGACAAACGCGAACGCCGCCAGCTCGACCAACTGCGGCGCCGGCAGGGATAGCGCCTACAGGTGACGGACTTCCGCTGGGGCACTGCGCCAATTGTCATGCAGGCCGTCCATGAAGTGCACCGGTGCGGCAATGAGCTCAGCAGCCGGTAGATCATCCAACGCCGCCAGGTGCACAGATACGTAAGGGCCACCAACCTGCTCGATGTTGCCGTGGCCATGTGTGGCGATGCCGCAGCGCTTGCAGAAGCGATGATGCCCTTCGCCCCAATCGCCTGCCTTGCCGTAGTCGGCAAGTTCATCCGCGCCAGTCAGCAGCCTGAAGTCGGCCGGCTGCACCCCGATGTTCCACATCCGCTGCTTCCAGCAGAAGGTGCAGTTGCACTTGCCCGTGCCTTGCGAAAGGTCGATATCGGCTTCGAAGGTGACTGCCTTGCAGTGGCAGCTGCCGTGGTAAGTCTTTTTCATGCCCGATCCTCCAAGCGTTCGTGGGAGTATCGATCACGGATGCAGGCATTGAAATAGGAGCCCCGCGAGTGGGCCCGGCGCATGGCCATGTACACCTCCGGCGGCACATCCACGTAGGCATAGCGACGGCCTGACAGGAACTCAATCACCAACCGGTGGCTGTCCGGGTGATATTGAAATCTGCGGATGACCGTCGACGGCATGGCGATGTCGCCCGCTCTCAGCTGCGGCGGCTCGCAGCGCTCTGCCTCGCCCCGGGCTTGCTCTTCCTGGTCCTGGATCTTCCCGAAGATGAGGAAGGCTGTTCATCGTTGGCATGGGCGAGCGAGGCGTTTAGCGCAACGGCCAATGCGGCATCACCACTGACTAGATCCGACCACTTCAACTGCTGACCGTTGCGGCGACCCTTCAGAGTCAATTTGATCCCGCTGTCGTCTAAAGCGACCACATAGGGGCGGCCTTTGATGCTGACCTGACGTTTTAGTGTGCCGTGGAGTTCGGTTACCACGGCGTGATTGTAAGGCGGAACATGGCAGACTCCGCCTCTGCGGCTGTGGGCGGCCACAGCCTTTCTTTGTCAGCCACGGCCTACGACGCGCCGGGTTACATGAGAGTGATTCGTTGTGTACCTTGTCGGGGAAAGCCGTTCGATCCCGTGCGTCATGAAACATCCGCTTCATCCAACTTGCCTTCGTGTCCGTGGGCTCGCCGGCCCGTGGTGGGCGTTGCTGCTGACGGGAATTTCGGTGCTGCAGGGCTGCAGCTCGCTGCAGGGTGAAAAGAAAGCTGGGCCTGGCAGCGCGGACGGCGCAGCACAGCTCTCCTTCAAAGTGGATGTGGTCAGCGACAACCATCGCGTGGCCAGGTATCTCGAGCGCTATCTCGACATCCAGCGCTTCTCCGATTTTCCGGATCTGCAGGCGGGTGAGCTGCGCCGTCTGCTGGGCGAGGCCGAGTCCAATGCGCGCGACCTGCTGGCGGCGCTGGGCTACTTCAATCCCAAGCTCAACCTGAAAGCGGGTGATGCCGCGGAGAAAGACGGCGGAAAGCGGCGCATCGTCATAGAAGTGGATCCGGGCAAGCAAACCAGGATCGAAAGTCATGACATCCGCTTCGCGGAGCCCATGAACAGTGACGCACAGAGCGAGCGGCAGCGCCGCGCGATTCAGCGCGATTGGCTGCTGAAAGATGGCGACCCCTTCACACAGGAGGAATGGGACGCCGCAAAAACCGCCGGCCTGCGGACCCTGCAGCGCGAACGCTATCCCACAGCCCGCATCTCCAACAGCGAGGCCACCGTCAATGCAGACACCAACCAGGCCGCACTGCAGGTGACCTATGACGCAGGCCCCCCGTATCGCTTCGGTGGCCTGAAACTCGAAGGCGTGCAGCGCTACGACGCCAAGGGCATCCACAACATCGCACGCATTCCCACGGGCGAGGTGTACAGCGAGGAGGCCCTGCTCGACGCGCAGCAGCGTCTGGTGACCAGCGGCTATTTCGATTCGGTTTTCCTGCTACTCGACAACAGCGAGCGCAATCCCGATGAGGCCACGGTGATCGCGCAGCTGCGCGAAGCCAAGCTGCAGAAGATGGTCTTCGGCCTGGGATACAGTACCGATACTGGTCCGAGGCTGTCGGTGGACCATACTCATAACAAGATGTGGCCGCTCGGATGGCGGGCGCTGAACCAGGCCGCCGTGGGCACGCAGACGCAGTCGCTGGCGACGGCCTGGACCGACATGCCGAACACTTCGGGATGGGCCTGGAACACTGGCCTCAAACTCGAACGCTCCGACGTCGGCGATATCAAGGCGGACAGCCTGTCGCTGACGGGTGGTCGCGTGCGCGTGGTCGACAAGACCGAGCGCCGCTATTACCTGCAGTACGACGCCAGCAATGCCGAGGGCGGCGATGCTCCGAGCAGCAGCTCCTCACTGCTGGCCAATTATTCGTGGACCGGCCGCTACTTCAATGACCGCATCAATCCCACGCGGGGCTTCGGTGTGGGCGCGGATGCCGGCGTGGGCCTTACGATAACCCCGGACCGCAAGCCTTTTGTGCGCCTCAATGCGCGCGCACTGCAATTGTGGCCCTTCGGTGAACGCAACGCCGCAGGCAAGCGCAGCCGGCTGGCGCTGCGGGCCGAGGCTGGGGCCATATTCGCCGGTGACGATGTGGATATTCCCGCCCGGCTGCTGTTTCTGACCGGTGGCGACACCACCGTCCGCGGTTACAGCTATCAGAGCATCGGCACACGGTTGCCGGACGGCAGCATTTACGGCGCGCGCTACATGGCGATGGCCAGTGCCGAATGGCAACATCCCATCACCGTGTTCGGCGACTCAAGAAGTTTCGAGCACACCGTGTTCGTGGACGCCGGCACCGCCACCGACAAGCTGGGTAATGCGGTGATTTATCCCGGCGTGGGGGCCGGCATGCGCTGGGCCAGTCCCGTAGGCCCGCTGCAGATCGATCTGGCCTACGGTACGAAAACGCAGAAGTGGCGAGTCCACCTGCGCATGGGGTTCCAGTTCCAGTGAACACCCCAGCGCCGTCAGCCGCTGATATGACGCCACGTCCAGCACGAAGACGCTGGATGCGGGTGAGCCTGTGGCTGGGTGGCGCCTTGTTGACACTGCTGTTGCTGTCGGGCGGCATCGTCTGGTGGGCAGGAAGTGAAGGTTCGTTGTCACGCGCACTCCACATCGCGCAACGATGGTTGCCGGGGGATCAACAGCTGGTATTCAGTGACGCCCAGGGATCGATCACGGGCGGCGGTCACATTGGCCACCTGCAATGGAGCAAGCCCGGCATCACCCTGATCATCGAAGATCTGCGACTGGACTGGTCGCTGCGGCAACTGCTGAGTCGCGAACTGCGTGTGCGCACTCTCTCTGCAAAGCTCGTACAGGCGCGACTCACGCCTCAGCCGGACAAGCCAGACGAGCCATTCACGATGCCAGCGGATGTTTCCCTGCCCATCCGGCTTGACGTACCGCTCAACATCGCTCGAGTACAGATCGACAACATCGACGAACAGGGTACATCTAGCACGCAGGTACTGGATGGCATCGCCGCCCGCTACCAGTACGATGGCACTCACCACTCACTGCGACTCTCCAGCCTGCATTATGGCCAGAGCAGCCTGCAGGCCAATGCGCAACTGCATGCGCGGGATCTGACACTGGCGGCACGAGTCTCCGCCGCGCTGCGCAATCTCACACCAGATACGCCCTTCGCGATGCAGGCCGAACTGCAGGCAAATGGGACGCTGGCTGGCGCGGACGCGGCTCAGCTGGAGGTGCAACTGGATGCGCGACAACAGGATGTGGCTGCTGCGGACGCAGCGCAGGTGCGTGCCCAGGCGAAGATTCATCCCTGGCGCCGACAGCCAGCGCAACAGGTCGATTTGCAACTGGCACACCTGAACGCGCACGCATTTCAGGCGCAGGCGCCCGTCACTGCGTTGCGCGGCCAGGCCAGTGTGCAACCTGAAGGCAGCAACGCGGCGATCTGGAACGCCGTGGCAGATTTCACCAACGACCGACCCGGTGCCTGGGACAAGCAACTGCTGCCGCTGCGTCGGCTCACCGCCGGCGCCCGCCTGTCGCTGGAGCAGGTGGACATCGAAACCGTGCGTGCCGAACTGGGTGGCGGCACACCGGCAGGCGCAGTCGCCGTGCAGGGGAAACTCCCACTGAAACAGCTGGCACAGACCACTCTTCAACTTGATCTGCAGAAAGTGGATCTGCGTCCGCTGATGACCACACTGCCCCGCACGGCCTTCACCGGCCCGATATCGGTCAGGCCCGGGCAACAGAATGGCTGGCAGGCGCAGGCGGACATCCGCAACACCCTGCCCGGCCCATTCGATCGCGAGCAGCTGCCACTGGACCGGCTGCTGGCCGACCTGCGTATCACGCCACAGCAATGGCATATCGAGACCTTTGATCTTCAGCTCGGCACAGGTCGCATGCAGGTGCGAGGCGACTATGCGCCTCGGACCCAGGCGCTTGATATGCGCGGTGAACTGCAGCGTCTGCCGCTGCGACAGATCCACCGGAAGATGGGAACGACGGCCGCTGCACAACTCTCCGGCAAGTTCGGGGCATCGGGCTCATTGCGGCAGAGGCTGACCTTCGAAGCCGACATGGCCAGTGACGCACCCGCAGCGGGCGCACCCGCACAGCGCGGCCAATGGGAGATCCGCTCGCTGCAGACCAAGGGCAGCTGGTCACCGACGCGACTGACCATCGAGCGCCTCCATGCCGATGCATTTCAGGCGAAAGCAGATGGCAACGACATCGACGTGGTGCTGCCGGGATTCGATTCCGTCAAGGCGCGCCTCACCGCCGAAGCGCCAGGCGTGAAACTGTCGGCCGATGCCGCCATGTTGCAACAATCCGGTGGCGGCAAGCTCGCAGTGGAACTGAGCTCGGCAGAGCAGGTAGTCGCCTGGCTGCGGGGCCTGCCCTTCGTTGGCGAGCAATTGCCACAACTGCGCGCCACGGGTGCAGCCACCCTCAATGCCGACTGGCAGGGCGGATGGCGTCAATGGATCGCCGGCTTCAGGAATCCTGCTTCTCAGCCAAAGCTGCATCTGAATGCCGTGGCGCATAGCGACGGGTTGCACATCACTGCACCGGCTGTGGCCGGGCAACCGCCTACGCGCATCGATGTGCAGAAGCTTAATCTCGACGTACAGGGCAACCTGGTCGCCGCCTCGCTGGCCATCGAGGGCGACGCGCGCGCCAATGACACGCACGCGCTGCTGGACATGCGAATGAAGACGACGCAGGTCCGCGGCACGGGCGGCGCGCCACGCTGGGATATTGCAGTGGATAAATTCACTGCCTCCGCCACCTTGCCGGACCAGACCGAACCCTGGCGGCTGCAGCTTTCCGACAATCTGCAGATCACGGCGCAAACAGGCGCGAACATCGAACTGCGCGCCACGGCCGGGAGTGCAACGCTGTCCGCACCCTCCAGTGTCGGTGCCGAAGAACCCCTGAAGGTGGCCTGGCAGCCCATGCTGTGGCGTCGAACTGCGCGGGGCGCCAACACGGTGCAGAGCACTGGCACCATCACCGGCATCCAGCCGGCCTGGCTCGATGTACTGCTGGCAGAAAAGGGCAAGGACGGTCCGCTGACGGGCGCGGGCATGCACACCGACTTGATGCTCAGCGGCGACTGGGATGTACGCATGACCGACCGTGTGAACATCCGCGCACACCTCAAGCGTGAGCGCGGTGACTTGTCGCTGGTCGATGCCGATACTTCCGCTGGCATCCGGGCCTTCGATGTGCAGGTACAGGCCGCCGACGAGAACGTGAATCTCGCGCTGAACTGGGACACCGAACGCGCCGGTGTCATCACCGCGCGCATCGGCACACGACTGAAGCAGCAGTCTGATGGCTGGAGCCTGCCCGACAACGCGCCGCTCTCGGGCAGTGTGCAGGCGAAGCTGCAGGACTTGAGCACCTGGGCCTTCCTCGCCCCACCCGGCTGGCGCATCCAGGGCAACCTGGATGCGAATGTGCAGCTGGCTGGAACCGTGCAGAAGCCGCTGCTCACTGGCGGCATCGATGGCAAGGGGCTGAATGTGCGCTCGGTGCTCGATGGCGTAGATCTCTACGATGGCACGCTGCACGCCACGCTGAACGACTCGCGCATGGAGATCGGCGAACTCACCTTCCAGGGCGGCACGGGCAGCCGCGCCTACGTACGCGGCATCAGCGGCAACCGCACGTCACCGCCCGCGGACCGCGGCCGCATGACGGCCAAGGGCAGCATCGACTGGAGCGGCGTCGCCAATGCCAGCGAAGCCGAATCCGGCATCGTCATGGATCTGAACGCCGAACTCACGCGCATGCAGGTGCTGGTGCGCCACGACCGGCAGATGACCTTGAGTGGCAAGCTCGCCGCCGATCTCAAACAGGGCGCGCTGCGAGTGCGAGGAGACATTCGCGTCGATCGCGCCACCATTGTGCTGCCCGAAGCCAGCGCACCCACGCTGGGCGACGATGTGGTGATCGTGCGCAACAAGGATCTGAAGAATCCTTCCGCCGTGGAAGCCCGCCAGGCGCGTACTGAACTGGACACCCGCAAGCCAATGGACATGGAGGTCAAGCTCGACCTTGGCCGCGATCTGGCGCTCGAGGGCCAGGGCATCACCACTCGCCTCGAAGGCGAACTCACCGTGCGCAGCAACGCGCGTGGCAGCGATCCCTTCAGCGTATTCGGCGAAGTGCGCACCACTGAGGGCCGCTATCGCGCCTGGGGCCAGGCGCTCGATGTGGAGACGGGCGTGGTGCGGTTCAATGGATCCTACATCAACCCCACGCTTGATCTGCTGGCGATCCGCCCGAAGATCGACGTACGCGCCGGCGTGAGGGTTACCGGCACGCTGCTGGCGCCACGGGTGCAGCTGTATTCCGATCCCGACCTGCCAGAAGGAGAGAAACTCTCATGGGTGGTGCTCGGTCGCGCGACTGTGGTTACAGGTGCGGAGGGCTCGTCCATGCAGCAGGCCGCTCTGGGACTTGCGGCCGGCCAGCTCGGGGGCAAGCTCGCCTCGGGACTGGGGCTCGATGAACTGGGATTCGGCGATGCCGGCGTTTCCGTGGGCAAGCGCATCTCCAACGAACTGTACCTGACCTATCAACAGGGATTGTCCGGCGCGGCCAGCACGCTGTTCATCTTTTACGACATCACCCGCCGCCTGACCGTACGGGCGCAGACCGGGGAAGCCAGCGCAGTGGATCTGGTCTACACGATTACATTCGATTGAAGTAGGAGCCGTCCCGCAGCAGGCCGGGCGCTGCGTGAGTGGCCCTCTCCCCCATCCAGGGGCAGATTGCAGATACTCAACGGGAGAACAACGCCATGGCGATCTGCAAGGTTTGCGGCAACGATTACCTTCACTCATTCGAAGTGGTCAGAGCCGGGCAAAGTTCGACCTACGACTGTTTCGAATGCGCCATCCACGATCTGGCGCCCAGCTGCGATCACTGTGGCTGTCGCATCATCGGTCACGGCATCGAGGCCGGCGAACAGATGTACTGCTGCGCTCATTGCGCGCGGGAGCATGGCGTTACCGACGTGGCCGACAGAGCCCACGCGGGCTCCGATCCAAAGCCCCATCACGCCCCTTTCATTTAGCTTTCCGCACTTCGTGGCGGAGCGCCACCATTCCGCTGCGGTAGGCCTTCACCTCCAGCAAATGGAGCGCAACCGTGCGGTCGAGCCCTTCGAAGAATGAGATTCCCTCTCCGATCACCACGGGCATGATCGAATAGCGGACCTCATCCGCCAACCCCAGTCGCAGGCACTCCGCGCTGAGCGCGCCTCCACCCACGAACCAGACACTGCCAAAACGAGGTTGCAGTCGGGTCTCCACGAAGTGACGCAGGTCGCCGGAGCAGAATTCCACGGTTGGCCGTACCCGAGGCAGTTCGCGATGCGTCAGGACGAAGGTGGGCTTGTCGCCGTACGCCCAGCCCATGCCCTTGGATTCAAATGCCAGCGCCGTCTCGTAGGTACGCGACCCCATCACATAGCAGTCGATGGTCTTCAGAAAGTCGGCGATATATTGCGGATCCATGGTTTCGCCTGCCGGAAACTCGTCGACGGTCTCCATCCAGTCGACACTGCCGTCCTTGCGGGCGATGAACCCATCGAGGCTCGCCGCCATGTGAATCGTGATGCGCATCTGGCGATTATGCTTCGGGTAAGTAGAATTCTCGAATCGCCCAGGGAGGGTTGCCATGAAAAAGACTGGCTTGAACACATACGCGGTTCTGGGGCTGCTGCTGGCCGTGTGCACCGGCGCAACTGCGCAGGAGAAGCCCGGCAAACTGCGCTCAGAGATGGCCAAGGCTGAAAAGGAATACGTGGATCTCTACAACAAGGTCAATACCGACCCGCAGTTCGCCATCATCTGCAAGATGGACACGCCCACAGGATCGAACTTTGCCGTGCGCGTCTGCCAGCCCCGGTACCTGATGCGCGCCAGGGAGAAGTCGGCTACCGAGCGCATGCAGGCCGCTGTCGCTGCC
>Ga0134124_10002301_pt1 | contig 15399 bp, 15 predicted proteins | sample KB304_FD_96880 | JGI IMG/M metagenome (GOLD analysis project Ga0134124, IMG submission 96880) | Terrestrial soil microbial communities without Nitrogen fertilizer from Kellogg Biological Station, Michigan, USA - KB3-0-4 | ecosystem: Environmental > Terrestrial > Soil > Unclassified ... | reverse complement strand
TCTTGACGGCGTCGGCGGGGTAGGCCCGGCCTGTTCAAATTGCCACACCGCGGCATCGCCACTGACCGCGCAGAACTGCACCTCCTGCCATGGAAATCCTCCTTCCGGCAATGTGTTCCCCAATATCTCCGGCAACCACAGGGTGCATAACGCCCTGAACGGCGTCACCGGGGCATGCTCTACCTGCCACGGCGGAGCGGGAATCGGCACCCTGAGCCATTTCAACAAAACTGTAAATGTATCCATTTCAGCGACATACAACGCCAAATCCGGCACGGCATCCTATGACCCCGCAACCTCGACCTGCACCAGCGTCAGCTGCCACGGCGCATTGACGACGCCGGACTGGCGCAGCGGGAGAATCGATGTGAACAGCCAGTGTTTCTTCTGCCACCGCTCCAGGGCGCTGCAGCCCCCGGAACAGTTCAACAGTTACTTCTCGGGCAAACACGATTTTCACGTAGGCGGCCTGGGCCTGATCTGCATCGATTGCCACGACAGCGGAAAGCTGGCCCTGGGGCATTTCAGCAACCTCAATACCCCTGCCTTCGAACAGGCGCCGGCAACCACCATCAGGGACGTTGTCCATTATAGCGGCGGTTCCTGCACCCCCGCCAATGCCCCCGGCAACTTCAGCGTCACCTTCAGCTGCCATCCTGCACCGCCATTGACAAGGGTATGGGCAACGCCATAAAATCAACATAAGAAGTCAGCAGGAAAATATCATCACAACGCTTTTCTTTCGGAATGTTTCGAGAGGAGGATGTCATGAAAACAATCGATATTACAGGGATAAGGAGCATGGCCGCTCTTGCCGTCGCCTGCCTGTTTGCCCTTATAACGGCAGGATGCGGCGGAGGGGATATGTCAACCCCCGCCCGGACAATTGCAGCTGCAAAAGCCAGCTCCGCAAGCATTATGACATTAAGCGCCGTTTTGAACGGAGCTCAGGAAGTGCCGCCAACCGCCTCGGCTGCAACCGGCACCGCCACGGTCACGATCGACGCGGCGAGGACGACAATCAACGTGACCATGACAACGCAGGGTTTCACGGTTCCGGTCACGGCATCCCATATCCACTTCGGCCCGGTCGGTACGAATGGTGGCGTCTTGCTCTCACTCTTCGCCGCACCGGCGGTCTTTCCGGCAACTTTGACCAAGACCCTGACCAGCGCTGATTTTGCGCCTGACGTCGCCCACGGGATCATCACCTTCGCCGACGCGGTGAACGCGATCCTGGCCGGAAATACCTACATCAACATCCATACCCAGGCCAATCTTGGCGGCGAGATCCGTGGACAGTTGATGCTGCAGTGAATAAAACTAAATGACTTCAGGCAGGTCAATGCCTATAGAATGAAGATGTCGGGAATAAAACAGGGACATTCCCCGGTTAGAAGGGGGATGTCCCTGTATATTTTAAAACTTTCTCTGGAGTCTGTATATCCGGACGAGTTCTTAAGTTGTTGCTGTATCAAAATACTGAGCGATGCACGTTTCCAGCTTCTTGTGCAGCAACGCCTCTTCCCCGTTGCAGATCTCCATGTGCAGGGCAACGGCATGATCGATGAATATCTGCGCGACATCCGGATCAAAGTGGCTTCCCACATGCCCCTGCAGGATATCCATCGAAACATCGAAGCTGAAAGGCTCCTTGTAGGGGCGCTTGGAGGTCAATGCGTCGAAAACATCCGCCACCGAAAATATGCGGGCATTGAGCGGGATATCGCCCTGTGACAGCCCATTGGGATAGCCGCTGCCGTCGAATTTTTCATGATGACAGCTTACCACGTCTAGAGAGTCCTTCAGCCAGTCGTAACTGCGGACTATATCCTCGCCATGCCGCACATGGCTCTTCATGATCTCGAACTCTTCATCCGTCAGCTTTCCGGGCTTGAGCAGAATCGCATCACTGATGGCGATCTTGCCCAGATCATGCAGAAAGGCCCCCTTGATAAGACCCTGCATTTCGGTGTGGGAAAGTCCCAACATCTCCCCAATATGCACCGAATAGAGCGTAACCCGATAATTATGGATATTGGTGTCGCTGTCGCGTTTGGCGATGGCGCTTCCCAGCACCTTCAACAAGCCGATGTTGGTAAGCGCAAGGTTGTTGGAGTAATCGATCAGCTTTCGGTTCAGGCGTATTATTAACGGGTACAGCGCCAGGCTTGTGGCGAAAATGACAAGCACAACCAGGATTAACGCCCAGAGGGTCTGCTGCTTGATCTGGGCAATGATCTCGCCCGGCGCATGGTAGATACCCTCCAGGTAACCGATCTTGGTTCCGGCGCTGTTAAAGAGGGGGACAAATACCCTCAGATAGGTTTCGCTCCCCAGTGTAAGCTTAATGCAAACAATGCCGTTTTTATCGGCAAACTCGCTGCCATGCTTGGGGAGTTTCTCCTCGACCTCCTTGGCGTTCGCTTCGACCACTTCGGTGATTTTATGCGAGCCGGAATCGTAAAATTCAATTGCAATCAGGTTGTCCCGTTCAATCCCAATCTGAAGGCTGCGGTTAAGGCCTGAAAGGGCCTGAGCCGAGGGCGATTTCAGGTAGGTGGCCACCGCCTCCGTGTAGTTTGCCGTTTCAGCTTTTGCCATGTTCACAACATGGCTGTCCAGGCGCGCATTGCCGAGATAATTAACCAGACCACCAATCGCAAGCGACAGGATGAGCCAGAGAAGCGCAAGTCTGATGGCAAGCCATTTGTTAAGGTTATCAATCATCGTAAGCCCGCTTGATTATTTGTTCCGTTGATTCGCACAGTATCTTCTTTCCGCGTCATGTCGAAGCCCCGATGATTGTGTCTTCCCGAATTTACACGCGGCTTTCTCGCCATGAATATTTTACCGCCTAATTCTAATTTTACGACCGCGACTCCAGATACGGGCGTAGATCGCCAGATTGAGAAGCAGCGCCGCCAGAGCGAACAGAATCTGGGTCTGACGAGTCAAACCGGGGGGATAGACGATCGGCACGAGGTAGCGTTCGATGAAGGTACCGCCGTAGCCGGTTCCTCCCCCCAACCGGCGGAAATAATTTTCCAGATAGGTGAGCGGACATGTCCATCCGCCGGTCTCGATGGCCGTTCCCCAGAGTGCGGCAGGAATATGGAACCAGGCCAGACGCCGCCAGCGCAGCACCGCCAGGCCGCCGAAGAGGACGAAGAACACGAAGGCGGCGTGGAGGAAAACCACCACGTCGGCCCAGAACTGGAAGTTTGTCGCCATTATGATTCCAATTTAACCCAGGAAAAACAGTTATCCACGAAATACACGAACAGAATCGAATAATTACAAAAAAGATGTACCCTCACCTTTTGGGTGAAGGCTTGATTGCCGTATCACCTGATTTTTTCGTGACATTTCGTGTCCTTCGTGGACTCAAAATGCCGTTTTCGGGTTTAACCTGATCCGGAAGGCGCAACCATCTCCTCGATGAGCTTTTTCAGCCTCTTCACGCCGGCCCGCTCCATGGGCCTGCCCGTGATGCTGCTCTTCGGTACCCGGTGAATGTCCTCAAGGGGATATACAGTGCACTCGACCACGGTCCCTTCCTCCTCCAGATAGATATGGGGATAATCAAAGAACTCTCCGCCGTGCCGAATGGTCACGACCTCCTGGTCGAAGGGGATCCCCTCACGGCGCAGGAATTCCTCCACCTCCTCGCATGAAGCGGCAAACAGGTGCAGGTCGATGTCGCTCTTTTCCGTTACCGCACCGCTCAGGACCGAACCGATCAGGTAGGGATGAAACGGAGCCAGCATCTCCATCAGCCTGAGGGCGCCGAGCCGCAGGCGCAGCAGCCGCTCCGGCAGCACCTCTTCCTCATAGATCCCTATGAGCCGTTGCAACTCCCCGTGGATCTCGGCATTGGAAGGGAGATGGGAGCCGAGGGACAAGGCCTTTTCCGGGCCGAACCGCCTGGCCGCCTTGCGCTTGGCATCCCGGTACTCGCTTGCCCCCTCCTCGTACATGATCCGCGCCGCTTCCCGGGCGATGAGCCGCCTTATCCGGTCGTCTGTTCGCATGTCAATTATCTCTTGAGCGTCATCGGCGCGCTTTCCCCGATCTCGCTCCTCCGCCACCACCCGCCGCCGGCCCGCCTGGTGGCCAGATCCGTATAATGATAGCGGTAAACCTTCAGCCTGATATAGGCAGGTGGGGCATCGCGGAAGGGAACGGTGCGGAACAGCGCAGCCACCGGCGGGGCCCCCTCCAGCAGGCGCAGCAGCAGGCTTTTCAGCCATGGCTCCACGAAAGACGGGTTGAGGGCGGCGAACCACATCTGCCAGTCCAGCCGGGGTTGATGAGGCGCGGCCTGTTGCGGGGGGATGGATGGATCGCCCGGTTTCCACCTGAATTCGTATGCCTGCCAGCTTTTCAGGTCGTTGCTCCCCTCGATGACGAACTCGAAGCGGTCGACGGTCATGACCGCGAAAAGTCCGTAGGGACTCGATACGTACCATGGCCGTAAAAAGGCAAGCAGCCGGGATACCAGCGAGGTACGGTAAAAAAGCCGGATCAGCTGCAGCACGTTCAGGGCAAGAAACAGCATGAAGATGGCGCTCGCAAGAGCGGCCATGAAGGTCGATCCTTCCGTGGCGGGCAGCGGAGCGGACATGGCCACCACCCGCTCGACAAACCCCAGATAACGGTCATCCAGGAGCGGTACGCAGAGGACGATGGTCAGGATGTTGAAGAAGCCGTAACTGCCGGACAGCATGAGCAGCGCCTGGAAAAACACCAGAAGACAAAAGCCGGCCAGCTTGAACGGCGCCGGTCCCAGGCAGCAGAACGGGACCAGCAGCTCGAAGAAGAAGGTCCCGAGGACCGAGAGTTTCTGCAGCCATTCCGGCAGCTGATGGGCATACCAGGCGACCCGGTTGGGAAGGGGCTGGGTTTCGTAATGAAAGCAGAGCGCCCGCAGATTGCGCCAGTTGGGATCGCCGCTGGAGAGCTTGACCACTCCGGCCGACAGCATGAAGCGGAAGATGAAGAACTGGTAGGCCAGGCAGACCAGCGGCGGAGCGGGTGTGGCCAGAGGCAGGAAGATGGTCATGAAGCCTGTTTCCAGGAGCAGAGCGTCCCACTGGTAGGAGAGAAATTCCTGCCCCAGGGAGGCAAACGAGAGATATATCAGCCAGAGAAGAATCAGCGCGGGGATGGTGGCGATGCCGCACGCAAGCAGGATTGACAGGAAGACCCCCATTCCGGCGGCGCCGGTAATAAAGGAGTCGCTCGTGTTGAACCAGAAGATGCTCGGTAAGTGGCGGCAGCCCGCGATGCCGAGATTCCGGCGCAGGGCGGCGGCAAAGTCGCGCAACGGCAGGATGCCGCCTGAACCGTACAATCCCCGCACCTGAACGAGCAGGGAGACGAAGGCCAGCAGGTATACCACCCCCAGCAGACGAGGAAAGATCGCGAGGGCAATCTGTGATGTCGGTTCGGCCGTCATGGCGATACCTCATTTAGCTGATATAAATATGATAGCACGAAAAAAGCAGATCGCCCCCTCTCCACCATCGCTGCGATTTGACCTTGTTCCGGACTGTCGTAGAATTTAATTATCGAAACAGCCGCTGTGAAGGAGAGAAACATGCGCTCAAAATTGTTTGCCTTTGCCGCTGTTGCGGGGTTGACGCTCGTCGCCTCCCTGCTCCCGGCCGCCGATATTTTTCAGGAGCAGCGCCGGGCAATGGTGGACCATGACATCAAGGGGCGGGGGGTGCGGGACCGGCAGGTGCTGGCGGCCATGGGCAGGGTACCACGCCATCTCCTCGTGGACGAACGCTACCGCAATGACGCCTACGCCGACCACCCCCTTCCCATCGGCGAAGGACAGACCATCTCACAGCCGTTCGTGGTGGCCCTCATGACCGAAGCGCTGGGGCTGAGACCCGGCGATACGGTCCTGGAGATCGGAACCGGCTCCGGCTACCAGGCGGCGGTGCTGGCAGAGATCGTGAAGGAGGTCTACAGCATCGAGATCCGCAAGGGGCTGGCCGAGCGGGCCAAGGTAAAGCTGAAGGAGCTGGGCTACGCCAAGGTGCAGGTCAGATACGGCGACGGCTACTTCGGCTGGAAGGAGGAGGCTCCCTTCGACGCCATCATCATCACCGCCGCGGTGAACCATATTCCTCCCCCGCTCATCATGCAGCTGAAAGAGGGTGGCAGGATGATCCTTCCCCTGGGGAGCACGGTCTTCTCCCAGACTCTCACCCTTGTAACGAAGAAAAAAGGGGGAGAGCTGGACGTCCGGCAGCTCGACCCGGTCGCCTTCGTGCCGATGACCGGCGAGGCGCAGAAGAGGCGGTGATCCACCGAGTTCCGGATCCGTGATGCCTCCACGCCTTCACTTGCCCGGAACGCCTATAGTATCGGGTTTTCAGGAAATGAGCCGTTCGTCGGAGGACACTTGTCGTAAAAGGCATGTTCCGGCGCGGGCGGCGGTCAACTCCGGCATTCCGCGCGTTACGGCGTTCCGGCATCACAGATCCGGAGCCGTCATCCGCGCCGGCGAAGCTCCCGGCCGAGCAGGAGAGCCGCCAGGAAATAGGCCGTGGCACCAAGCAGGAGCACACCCCGGAAACCGACGGCCAGGGCGGCCATGACCGCCAGAAGGGGGGCCAGGACCGAAACGGCGCCGTTGACTGTCCAGGCCCAGGGGATCAGGCCCGGCGCCGTCCGGCCGAGGAGACGGAGGCCGGCCGGAAAGGGTATCCCCATGAACAGGCCGGGGAGTGATGCCAGGAGGCAGAAAAACGCGCCCCGGAGCGGCAGGGGCCAGGGCTGGGCGATAGCGATCAGCCACGGCAGGGAGATGGCGCAGAGCAGCACGAGAAGTGCAAGGACGAGCATCGTGGCCGGCCGCTCCAGCCGGGGGAAACGCTGGCCGAGCAGGCTCCCGCAGCCCGAACTGACCAGGAGCGCCGCGAGGACGACCGCCACCGCTACCGGCGGCTGTTCGAGGGGAAGGATCAACTTCTGGATCAGCGCCACCTCCACGAACATGTAGGCAAGTCCGAGCAGGGCGAAATAGGGCAGCAGGAGGGTCCCCCGGTTCCCCTTTTCCTTTCCGGTTTCCTTTCCTGCCATAAGGGGGAGGAATACCAGCAGGAGACTGATCACCAGCACCTGAACGAACACAGCCGGCAGGAGATACCCCTCCTCCAGGAAGAACTGCCATTTGCCCCCCATGGTCCGATATGTTTCACCGAGCTTGTCCGGCTTCAGGAAGAGGGAGAAGAAGGGCGCCTCGTCCCGCACCGGCCTGACGTCGAACAGGTAGGCCGAGAGGAAGTGGTCCCGCTCCGCCGGGGAGAGTATGGCGCGGAAGGCCCTGAAGTAGTCCGTATCCCGCGTCCGAACGTAGAGGTTGCTCTCCGCTGCGGAAGCGCCGGGGAGCCAGGCCAGGTCAAAGCGGCGCTCCCCCCCGAAGCGCCTGACGGCCGCGATCTCGGCCTTTGTGAGCGGGGTCCGCTTTGCAACCATGGTGATGGTCCCCCAGCTGCGGATCGCCGCCACATGCCCTCCCACCTCCCGCACTCCCATCTCCTCCAGGGCCGTTGCCAGGGTGGCGAGTATTCTCAGCTCTGTCCGTGGCGGGGGAATGATGAAGAGATTGACGCAGAGGAGCCCGTTGTCCGTCAGGTGTCCCAGGTACTCCCGGAACGCCTCCACCGTGAAGCGGTAATCCTCGCCGATGCCGAAGGCTCCCGCCGGCTGGGCCCCCTGGTGGGTAATGTCGATCAGGTCGAAGCGCCGCACCCCTCCCGCCAGCCATGACCTCCCCAGGCCGGTCCGGCTCTCTCCGCCGTAGATATCGCCGCTGAAGTCGCGGAAGTCGTCCCGGATTACCCCGATCAGGGCCGGGGTGCTCTCCACCGTTGCCACCCGCTCCGCCCCCTTTCTGCGCGCCATCAGAACCGGCAGTCCCCCCATCGGATCAAGGGCCAGCACCTCCCGCCGGGGGCCCATGGCATAGGGGAGCGCCGCGGGGAGATCGTCGAGGAAGGCGAGCGCCGCCGGCTCCCCTCCCCTGGTCACTGCGTTCACCTCCCCTCCGTCGATGCTGATGCCGGTCTGCTCGGGAAGCCTCTCCAGGAAGCGGAGGGAGAGACCGGGCGCGTAGCGGACCGCCGGGCTCAAGAAGGTATCGATCCGGGCGAAGGGGGTGAGATGGGTGCGGAGGTGTTCCGCACCCGGATAGCGCAGCGCCGCCTCCAGCCCCTTGTAAGGGGAGATGCGCGGGCGGATGCCGACGGGATGGAGAATGAGAAGGGAGAGAACGGCCGCCGCCAGCAGGCAGGCGCTTCCTTTGAGCCGCCATCCCCCCGCCAGGCACGCTGCGGCGGCCACCACCAGCGAAAGCAGCAGTACCGCCTGCTCGGGGGCCACGAACCCCATGAGCAGGAGAATCCCGAGGGAACCGATCCCGGCGCCCACCATGTCGGCGCCGTACAGGAGTCCTGCCCACTCGCTCTCCACGCTGAAGGCGGTGGTAATGACCAGTCCGGTGCAGAAGAACGGGAGGGCGAGAAAGATGTAGATGAGGAGGATATGGAAGAGTTCCGTCCGCTCCCAGGAGAGGCGTACCGGATCAAATGAGACCAGGTTGGCCAGAATGAACCCTCCCGGCAGGGCGGCGGCAAGGGCAAGAGTGTACCACCCGATGCGGTCAAGCCGCTTGAGACCCGGAAAGAGCACCAGGAGGGTGCCGCTGGCGGCGAAGCCGAGCATGGCGATACTGACGGCCATGAAGGCGAAGTGATACCAGAGGGTGATAGAAAAAACGCGCGTCAGGAGCACCTCGAAGGCGAGCGTTGCCAGGGAGGCGAGGAAGATGAGCAGCGGTATTCTGGACTCCATGTTCATGTTCGACCCCTACCTGGCATAATTGTACCTTCAGAAGGGGGGATCCGCAATATGGATGCCGGAGGGCACAGAAAAGCGATGGGGGACCGGTTGCTTTAACCCGTAAATCTGGTATCGTTGCCCACTGAGAGTTGCATATATTTCTGCATCCGTGCTCCGGCAAATTCATCGATTGGAAGTGCTGACAATGAAAAAAAATACATGCTCCTGACCATCACATATATCGCCATAGTTCTTCTGCTCGTACTGGCCAATGGTTTTTTCGTCGCCTCCGAGTTTTCACTGGTGGCGGTGCGCCGTTCGCGCATCGAGGTACTCGCGGAGGACGGCAACCGTCGCGCCCTGGTACTTCTTGAACTCTTGGACAACCTGAATGCCTACATCTCCGCGACGCAACTCGGCATCACCATGGCCTCGCTTGCACTGGGCTGGATCGGCGAGCCCGCCTTTGCGGACCTGCTGGAAGCCCCCCTCCGGGGACATGTTTCCGATGCCGTGCGGCACACCATTGCCTTTGTCCTTGCGTTTACCGCCATTACCTTTCTGCATATCGTCCTCGGTGAACTGGCTCCAAAAACGCTGGCCCTTGAGCGGACGGAAAAGATAGCCCTGGCAATCGCCTGGCCGATGCGCCTGTTCCATAAGCTGTTCCGCTGGCCGATCAGGCTGCTTGACTGGTCCGGGACCCGCACCGTCCGGCTGTTCGGACTCCACCCCTCGCCCGGGAACGCCTCCGTGTATACCTCGGACGAGTTGCGGCATCTGATCGACGCCTCCCGGCAAAGCGGCTCCATCGAAGCGGACGAACAAAAACTGTTGCAGGGGGTATTCGAGTTTTCGGATGCCGAAGTCCGCGAGGTCATGGTGCCCCGCAGTGCGGTCGAGGCATTGCCGGTGACCGCAACGCTTGGGGAAACCAGGAAGAAATTTCGCACATTGGGATATTCCCGCCTGCCGGTCTACCGCGACCAGCTGGACAACATCGTCGGTGTCATCTACCGCAGAGACCTGGAACCGTATCTCGAACAACCGCATGCTGAAGAGTTCAACCTGACAAGACTGCTTCATCCGCCCAAGTTCATTCCGTCCACAGCTCAACTCAGCACTGCACTCAGACAGATGCAGTCCTCCCGGACCCATCTGGCGGTTGTGGTGGACGAATATGGCGGAATGGAAGGGATCGTCACGCTTGAGGATCTGCTTGAAGAGATCGTCGGCGAAATCGTCGATGAATTTGACGAGGAGGCGCTGGCACAGATATTGGAGGACGACGGAAGCTACCTGCTGGAAGGCATGCTGACCGTTCGGGATATAAATAACCGCCTGAATCTGCACCTGCCCGAGGATGGCTCCTACAATACGGTCGCCGGATTTATGCTCGACCAGGCTGGCCGCATGATGAACGCCGGGGAATCAATTGAGCACGAGGAAGGGCGTTTTACCGTAGAGAGCCTGGACCGTCGACGCATTCGCAGAGTACGTTTCACACCCGCTTCGTCCCCGACGAAAGGCTGATGCACGCTTTTCCGGGCGGGGCCGTCATTACGCGGGAGGAGCGGGATATGGGCGCAAAAAGGATTGCAGCGAGCCTGTTTTCAAGAGGAACATGATGACCACATTGAAGGATGTCTTAAGAAATCAACCCTATCCCTGTTTCAAACTGACCACTGTTCCTGAAACCCTGAAACTTCAATTAAAAAAAGGCATGCTCTGCCTCTACAACATCGACAGGCGTATCTTTGAGTTCCCGACCGTCGGCCAGTTCGGACCTGCCGAGGAATTGTTCTCTTGTCTGGATTTTGTAGGATATTACTCGATCGAAGATTTCCGTGACCTGGTATTTGCCGGCCGGCTCCCCCTCTGCTGTCCTTCCTGTAAAGGACCTGTGGAGGATGCCGGTATGATTTCCTTCGAACTGGCAGAACCGGGCACTACACAAGTTGATTTTGCCAGTGGCGATGCGGAAATCTTTGTTTGTGAATTTTGCGGCAGGCCATTTGCGTTGATGCCGATAACCTAGCTCTCCCCCGTTCCGGATGTGATACTTGGCTGTTCACATTCAAACCAACTCCTATGAAAGTCCTGGAGGAATACCATGCGTGTGCTTCTACTTCTTGCTGCAACTGCCCTTTGCCTGGCCGGGTGCGCCCCGGTTATCAGCAATCAGTCGCTCCGCTCAGTCGACCGGGGGTTATCGTTTGCCGAGCTTCGGCAAGACCCGGATCGGCACATGGGGAGGCATCTCCTCCTGGCGGGAGGGATCGCGGAAGTCAGGAACACCAACGAGGGGGGTGAGCTGGAACTTGTACAGTTTGCGGCCGACGAGAACGGGAAGATCACAGACACGGCCAGCTCCGGTGGCCGGTTCATCGCCAGGAGTTCAGGGTTTCTCGACCCCGCCGTCTACCGGTCCGGCCTCCTGGTCACCCTGGTGGGAGAGGTGCAGGGGAAGAAAACCATGCTCCTGGGCGATGTCGTCTACACCTACCCGGTCCTTGCCATCCGGGAGATCCACCTCTGGCAACCGGAGGAATTACCCGGACCGCCGAAATTCCACTTCGGGATCGGCATCGGCACCATCATCCGTTAGCCGCCCGGCCCTGCTGGTGAGAGAAGAAAAAAAGGGGGGAGTACTCATGGAAACTGCTGCAGGAACGGATCGGGCTTTAACCGGGAAAGTGCTGGCCGCCTACTCGAAAATCGAGAACCCGAGGCTGAAGTCTATCGTTTCGACACTGATCGAACATCTGCACGCGTGCGTCAAGGAGATGAAGGTGACGGACGTCGAATGGGAGTTTGCCTGGGACTTCATGGAAAGGATGGCCGCCATGACAGGCCCTCAAAGAAACGAGTTCCTCCTGTTTGCCGACGTCATCGGCGTTAGTCAGCTTATCGAAACGCTCAATCACGAGAAGCCGGGCCAGCCCGTTGGTTTTGCCCTGGTCGGGCCGTTTTTTCGTGCCGACGCACCGGTGCGCGAAAGGGGAGATTCAATCGCAAGTGACGATACCGCGGGAGCACGCGTGCGGATCTCCGGAAAAGTATTCGACTTTGACAACAAGGCCCCGATCAAGGGGGCGTTTCTCGACACCTGGCAGGCAGCGACAAACGGATTTTATGAAAACCAGGATGAGAACCAGCCCGACTACAACCTCCGCGGCCGTTTCAGGACCGATGAAAATGGTACCTTTGAGTTTGTCGCACTGATGCCGACCGCATATCCTGTTCCTACAGACGGCCCGGTAGGCGAGCTTTTACGCGCCGCCAAAAGACCGCCCGACAGGCCGGCCCACATCCACTTTATCGTGTCGGCCCCAGGCTATGAGACTCTCGTTACCCAGGTCTTCGTGAAAGGTGACCCGATAATCGAGGATGATGCCGTTTTTACGGCGAGCAGGAACATGGTCGGAGATTTCAGGAAAGAAGGGGACAATTTTCTGCTGGCCTATGATTTTCCTCTAAAACCGGGTGTCTCGATAATGCCGAAAGCCCCGGTTCCATCCTAGGAGCCAATTATGGAAGACATCAATAAACTGATCATCGGGACCTGGCGTTTGGTCCACTCAATAAGAATCAATCCGGACGGGACAAAGGAATATCCCTTTGGAGAGGATGCCATCGGCTACCTCCACTACGGCGACGCCGGCATCATGGCGGTACAGATAAGCAGGAAATCCAGGGAAGAGGCTACGATTATTTCGCGTTCTAAGCATGAATTTCTGGCTTACTTCGGCAGATATGAAATCGACACGGAAAACCGGGTGGTACGCCATTTTGTCGAGGGACAACTCTTTCCGGGCGATCACCCAGAACTTCTCGTAAGAAAGTACCGCTTCGAAGGTGATCTGATGTCATTAAAGCCGGTGGATGGGACCAATCGCGAAATTCTGTGGCAGAGAGTCCGCTGAGCGCCCAAGTTAATGAAGTACGTCAAGTTTCCTAAGAGATAAAGGCTGAACCGCGGGAAGGAGAAAAACGACATGGATGAACGATGCCGCAAGACGTTACAGTGCGTCTCCATGGCGAATAACGGAACACCCCTTGACGGCAGCTGCCGGATCAGGCTGGAGAGTGATTGCGTAATGCACATCGGACTCGCCGCCGACCATGGCGGCTTCACCATGAAGGAGAGGATGGTTGCCGACCTGCGGGAGGCGGGCTTTGAGGTGACCGATTTCGGCGCATGGGAACTGGACCGTAGTGACGACTACCCTGACTTCGTCATTCCTCTCGCCCGTGCAGTTGCCGCCGGAAGTCCGGAGCGGGGGATTGCCCTCTGCAGCAGCGGAGTAGGGGCCTCCATCGCTGCCAACAAGGTGGCCGGAGTGCGGGCAGCCCTCATCCACGATGGTTACTCCGCCCATCAGGGTGTGGAAGACGATGACATGAACGTGATTTGTCTGGGGAGCCAGGTGGTCGGCTATGCCGAGGCCTGGGAGCTGGTGCAAGCCTTCCTGTCTGCCTCCTTCAGCGGCGCCGAGCGGCACCGGCGCCGCCTTGCCAAGATTGCGGCGCTGGAGTGCCGGGAGGATATGCCATGACTACAACTATTTCAACACTCTTCCTCGATATCGGCGGCGTCCTGCTGACCAACGGATGGGACCGGAATGCTCGCCGGCTGGCCGCCGAGTCTTTTGCTCTCGACTTCGAGGAAATGAACGAGCGTCATCACCTGACCTTCGACACCTACGAGGAAGGGAAGCTCAGTCTTGACGGGTACCTGGAGCGGGTGGTGTTCTATGAGCCCCGCCCCTTCACCCGGAACGAATTCCAGGAGTTCATGCTGGAACAGTCTCGGCCTTTTTCCGAGATGATTGATCTGGTCTGCCGGCTAAAGTCCCACCACCGGCTCAAGGTCGCAGTTGTCAGCAACGAGGGACGGGAGCTGACCGAGTACCGTATCAAGACCTTCGGGCTCGGGAAATTCATCGACTTCTTCGTGTCTTCATGTTTCGTTCACTTCCGCAAACCCGACACGGATATATACCGGATTGCACTTGACATCGCCCAGGTGGCGCCGGCGCAGGTTCTCTACATTGAAGACCGCTCCATGTTCGTCGAAGTGGCCGCAAGTCTGGGGATACATGGAATCGTCCATCGTGACCATACAACGACGCGACTGGAGCTTGCAAAATTCGGACTGACCCTGCCGGCATGACCGGTATGGATAGAAAGGATGGGAACTGATGCAACTGGGAATGATCGGCCTGGGAAGGATGGGAGCGGACATGGTGCGGCGCCTGATGCGGGGTGGACACGATTGCGTGGTCTATGACCGCAACCCCGCCGCTGTGGCTGAACTGGTTGGCAATGGCGCCGCCGGATCGGCGTCCTTGACGGAGTTCGTCGCCCAGTTGCCATCACCCCGCCTGGTCTGGCTTATGGTTCCGGCCGCCGCGGTGGAGGCAACCATTGCGGACGTCGTGCCTCTACTGGACGCGGGTGACATCCTGATCGACGGCGGCAACTCCCACTATCACGATGATATCCGACGCAGTTCGGAACTGCAGGGGAGAGGGATCAGCTACCTGGATGTGGGAACCAGCGGCGGGGTCTGGGGACTGGAACGGGGCTACTGCCTGATGATCGGCGGGGAGTCGGATGCGGTGGCAAAGCTTGAGCCGCTTTTCGCCACGCTGGCACCCGGCTGCGGCGAAATTCCGCGCACCCCCGGCCGCGAGCAGCGCGGCGGTTCGGCCGAAGCGGGCTACCTGCACTGCGGCCCTAGCGGAGCTGGTCATTTTGTCAAGATGGTCCACAACGGGATCGAGTACGGGCTGATGGCCGCCTATGCAGAAGGGTTCAATATCCTCCACCACGCTAATGTGGGAAAGGAAGGGCAGGAAGCGGATGCAGAGACTACCCCGCTGCGCCATCCCGAACAGTACCGGTACGACCTGGACCTGCCGGAAATCGCCGAACTCTGGCGGCGGGGAAGCGTGGTCGCCTCCTGGCTCCTCGACCTCTCCGCTCAGGCGCTGCTTAGCGATCCCGATCTGGATGGGTTTTCCGGTCATGTTTCCGACTCGGGCGAGGGGCGTTGGACGATCACCGCCGCCATCGACGAGGGTGTGTCCGCCCCGGTCCTCTCCACCGCCCTCTACGAACGGTTCAGCTCCCGTGGCAGCGATCTGTTTGCCAGCCGGCTGCTTTCCGCCATGCGCTACCAGTTTGGCGGCCATCGGGAGAAAAATCCGGAGAAGGGAGATTGACTATGCCATACGTCGTGCCAATGGAACCGACCGTGATCGTAATCTTCGGTGCCGGGGGGGACCTGGCCTGGCGCAAACTCATCCCGGCACTCTATAACCTCCATCTGGACAATTTACTGCCTGAGCGATTCGCCATCGTGGGGGTCGCCCGCAAGAAGCTGGACGACGAGTCGTTCAGGCAGCACCTGCGGAAAGGGGTGGAGCTCTTCTCCCGGCGCAAGCCTGCGGACGATGACGGCTGGGGCCGATTCGCCGAGCATGTTTCCTACCTGTCCGATGATTTTTCCGATCCTGCATCCGGACCCGC
>Ga0134124_10002298_pt1 | contig 15412 bp, 14 predicted proteins | sample KB304_FD_96880 | JGI IMG/M metagenome (GOLD analysis project Ga0134124, IMG submission 96880) | Terrestrial soil microbial communities without Nitrogen fertilizer from Kellogg Biological Station, Michigan, USA - KB3-0-4 | ecosystem: Environmental > Terrestrial > Soil > Unclassified ... | reverse complement strand
CTTCCTACAATCAAGCCATGTACTTCAAGCACCACGTCTTCTTCTGCCTGAACGACCGACCCAACGGCGAGGCCAGCTGCGCCCACGTCGGGGCGCAGGCGGGCTTCGACCATTGCAAGTCGCGCGTCAAGAAGGCCGGCCTCGCCGGCCCGGGCGGCGTGCGCGTCAACAAGGCGGGCTGCATGGACCGCTGCGCCGGCGGGCCGGTGGCGGTCGTCTACCCCGAGGGCACCTGGTACACCTACGTCGACAAGTCCGACATCGACGAGATCGTCGACTCGCACCTCAAGGACGGTCGCGTCGTCGAGCGGCTCTTGCTGCCGCCGGACGTGGGCCGCTGAACCTGCTTGTGCCCAGCCGATGAATTCCCAGACCGAGCGCCTGATGGTGGACGGCCCCGCCGGTGCCATCGAATGCGCCCTCGATCGGCCGGCGGGCGAGCCGGTCGGCGTCATGGTCGTGTGCCATCCGCATCCGCAGCACGGCGGCACGATGGACAACAAGGTGGTGCAGACGCTCGCGCGCGCCGGGCTGGCGCTGGGCATGCGCACGGTGCGCTTCAACTATCGCGGCGTGGGCGCCTCGGCCGGCGCATACGGTGAGGGCGTCGGCGAGGTGGAGGACGCGCTCGCCGTGATCGCCGCGCAGCGCGACCCCTCCCAGACCTTTGCGCTCGCCGGCTTCTCCTTCGGCGGCATGGTCGCGGCAACGGCGGCCAGCCGGCTCGAGACAGCGCCGCAACGGCTGGCCCTGGTGGCGCCTTCCACGCTCAACTTCAGCGTGCCGCCGGTCGCCCCCGACACCCTGCTCATCCACGGCGAGGCCGACGACGTGGTGCCGCTGTCGGCTTCCCTCGACTGGGCCCGCCCGCAGAACCTGCCGGTCGTCGTGCTGCCGGGCGTCGGTCACTTCTTCCACGGGCAGCTCGCGCTGCTCAAGCAAATCGTCGTGCAGGCGTGGCGCTAGTCGCCAGGCCGCCGCTTCTCTTTCGATTCACCCGCTCCACCGCCTCGCCTCCTCCTGACCCCGATGAAACGCTTCTTCGCACTCCTCTTCGCACTCGCCGTCTCGGCCAGCGCATCCACGCAGGCGCTTGCCCAGGTGCCGCAGCCGCCCGAAATCGCGGCACGTTCCTATCTGCTGCTGGACGTGACCACCAACCAGGTCCTCGCCGCGAAGGACGCCGACACGCCGGTGGAGCCGGCCTCGCTGACCAAGCTGATGAGCGCCTACCTCGTGTTCCAGGCGCTGCGCGACAAGAAGCTCACGCTCGACCAGCAGTTGCCCGTCTCCGAGCGCGCCTGGCGCACCGGCATGACCGGCGCCTCGCGCACCTTCATCCAGGTCAACTCCCACGTGGGCGTGGACGACCTGGTCAAGGGAATGATCGTGCAAAGCGGCAACGACGCCACCGTCGCGCTGGCGGAGGCCGTGGGCGGCTCGGTGGAGCAGTTCGTCACGATGATGAACCAGCAGGCCCAGGCCTTCGGTCTCAAGCAGACGAGCTTCAAGAACCCCGACGGCCTCACCGCGCCCGGGCACACCAGCACCGCGCGCGAGCTCTCCGTCATCGCCACGCGCCTCGTGAAGGACTTCCCCGAGTACCTGCCGTACTACTCGATGAAGGAGTTCACCTACAACAAGATCAAGCAGTCCAACCGCAACCTGCTGCTCTTTCGCGATCCCAGCATCGACGGCCTGAAGACGGGCTACACCGACGCCGCGGGCTACTGCCTCGTCGCCACCGGCAAGCGCGACTTCCCCAACGGCCAGCGCCGCCTGCTCAGCGTGGTGCTCGGCGCCGCCTCCGCAGAGGGCCGCGCCAACGAGAGCCAGAAGCTGCTGAACTGGGGCTACACCGCCTTCGACGCGGTGAAGCTCTTCGACGCCAACCAGGCCGTCGTGACCGCCGACGTGTGGAAGGGCAAGGCGCCCCAGGCCCGCCTGGGCAGCGCGAAGTCGGTGTTCGTGAGCGTGCCGCGCGGCGAGGGCAGCAAGCTCAAGACCGACGTCGTGCGCACCGATCCGCTCGTCGCTCCGCTGGCCAAGGGCCAGTCCGTGGGCAAGCTCAAGGTGAGCGCGGGCGACACCGTGGTGGCCGAGGTGCCGCTGGTGGCGCTCGACGGGGTCGAGGGCGCGGGCATCTTCGGCCGCGCCTGGGACTCGATCCGCCTGTGGATCAAGTGACGGGGCCCTTGTTTCGTGCCCTTCATGCGCCTAGGCTCCTGACCCATGAACGCCCAAGCTGACGACCTCCAGACGTTCCCCGCGGCCGTTGCCGACTACACCTGCTACCTCAATGGCCGGTATTCGCGGCTGGCCGATGCGCGCGTGAGCGTGCTCGACCGCGGCTTCATCTTCGGCGACGGCGTCTACGAGGTCGTCCCGGTCTACGGGCGGCGGCTTTTCCGCTTCGACCAGCACATCGCGCGGCTCGAGCGCAGCCTGGCCAAGACCCGCATCGCCAATCCGCACGACCCGTCGGAATGGCTCGAGCGCATGCGCCACCTGGTGGTCGCGCTGTACGAAGCCACCGGCGTGCAGGACCAACTCGTGTACTTGCAGGTCACCCGCGGCGTGGCGGTGCGCGACCACGTCATGCCCACCGACATCGCGCCCACCGTCTTCATGATGGCCACGCCGATGAAGCCGGCCAGTGCGCAGCAGCGCCACGCGGGCGTGGCCTGCGTCACCGCGCGCGATTTCCGCTGGGAGCGCGGCGACATCAAGAGCATCTCGTTGCTGGGCAACGTGCTCGCGCGCCAGATCTCCGCCGATCAGGGCGCAGTGGAGACCATCATGTTCCGCGACGGCCACCTCACGGAGGCCTCGGCCTCGAACGTGTGGGTGGTCCAGGACGGCGCGCTCTTCGGCCCGCCCAAGAGCGAGCACGTGCTCGAGGGCATCCGCTTCGAGCTGCTGCGCGAGCTCGCCGAGGAGATCGACATTCCGTTCAGCCTGCGCCCGATCGGCGAGTCGGAAGTGCAGTCGGCCGACGAGCTCATCCTGAGCTCGGCCACGAAGGAAGTGCTGCCCGTCACCCTGCTGGACGGCGCGCCCGTGGGCCACGGGGCTGGAAAAGGCAAACCCGGCCCCATCTATGCCCGTCTGTACGAGGCCTATCAGCGGGCCAAGGCAGAACAAAGCATCTGAGAAGCCATGGACCTGAACCCCCGCCCCATTCCGCCCGAGCAAAGCCTGATCGAGTACCCCTGCGCCTTTCCGATCAAGGTGATGGGCGCGAACGTGGACGGCTTCGCGCAGGCGGTGGCGAGCGTGGCGCTGCAGTTCGACCCGGGCTTCGACACCTCCAGCATCGAGATGCGCCCGAGCAAGGGCAACAACTACCTCGGTCTCACCATCACCGTGACCGCGACCAGCCGCGAGCAGCTCGATGAGCTCTATCGCACGCTGAGCTCGCATCCGATGGTGAAAGTGGTGCTGTGAGCGCCGACGCCGACGCCGTTGTCGCGGCGCCGGTGCTGCGCCGCCTGGGTCGGGTCGACTACCTCCCCACCGTGCAGGCCATGCGCGACTTCACCGAGTCGCGCGACGCGCATACGCCCGACGAGATCTGGCTGTGCGAGCACCCGCCCGTCTATACGCAGGGCGTGGCGGGCGACCCGGCGCACGTGCTGGCCGCGGGTGGCATCCCGGTGGTGCAGACCAACCGCGGCGGACAGGTCACCTATCACGGCCCCGGCCAGGTGGTGGCCTATCCGCTCATCGACCTGCGCCACCTCGGCATCTTTGCGCGCGAGTACGTCTTCCGCCTGGAGCAGGCCGTGCTCAAGACGCTCGAGGGCTTCGGCGTCACCGGCCACCGCATCGGCGGCGCGCCGGGCATCTACGTGGATCTGGACGACCCCTTCGGCCACGGCCGCCTCGCCGCGCGCCCGCACGGGCCCGACCGCTGGGAGGGCATCGGCAAGATCGCCGCGCTCGGCGTGAAGATCAGCCGCCACTGCTCGTACCACGGCGTGGCCCTGAACGTGGCGATGGACCTGAGCCCCTTCTCGGGCATCAACCCTTGCGGCTACGCCGGGCTTGCCACCGTCGACCTTTCTACAATCGGCGTCCAAACCGACTGGGACAGCGCCGCAGACCGCCTCGGCGCACGGCTTGCGGCCTATCTGAGCGCCTGAGCCGGGCCCGTCCCGCCCCCGGAGATCTCCCCGATGCCCACCGAGAACGTGGTTCACGACGCCGCCGCCGGCGCCGCCTACGACCCCAGCGCCAAGCAGAAGGCCCAGGCCAAGACCGCCCGCATCCCGATCAAGGTCGTGCAGGCCGAGACGCTGAAGAAGCCCGAGTGGATCCGCGTGAAGGCCGGATCGCCCTCGACCCGCTTCTACGAGATCAAGAGCATCCTGCGCGAGCACCGCCTGCACACCGTGTGCGAAGAGGCGAGCTGCCCCAACATCGGCGAGTGCTTCGGCAAGGGCACGGCCACCTTCATGATCATGGGCGACAAGTGCACGCGCCGCTGCCCGTTCTGCGACGTGGGCCACGGCCGCCCCGACCCGCTGGACGTCGACGAGCCGCTGAACCTCGCCAAGACCATTGCCGCGCTCAGGCTCAAGTACGTGGTCATCACGAGCGTGGACCGCGACGACCTGCGCGATGGCGGTGCGGCGCATTTCGTGGAGTGCATCCGCCGCACCCGCGAGCTCTCGCCCGCGACCCGCATCGAGATCCTCACGCCCGACTTCCGTGGCCGCATGGACCGCGCGCTCGAGATCCTCAAAGCCGCGCCGCCCGACGTGATGAACCACAACCTCGAGACCGCGCCGCGCCTTTACAAGGAAGCGCGCCCGGGTTCGGACTACGCCTACTCGCTCAACCTGCTCAAGCGCTTCAAGGAATTCGCGCCGGGCGTGCCCACCAAGAGCGGCCTGATGGTGGGCCTGGGCGAGACCGACGAAGAGATCCTCGCCGTGATGCGCGACATGCGCGAGCACGGCATCGACATGCTCACCATCGGCCAGTACCTCGCGCCCAGCGGCCACCACCTGCCGGTGCGCCGCTACGTGCATCCGGACACTTTCAAGATGTTCGAGAACGAGGCCTACAAGATGGGCTTCACGCACGCGGCCGTCGGCGCGCTCGTGCGCTCCAGCTACCACGCCGATCAGCAGGCGCATGAAGCGGGCGTCGTGAACGCCGTCTGACCTTCGCGTTCCCGATCACTTCACGCCATGAAGAACGCGGTCCGAGGACCGCGTTTTCCTTTTGAGCGCGAGCCCTCAGCGCTCAGTGCGGTAAGCGCGCCCCGTGCTGCTGCTGCATCCGCGTCCCGCTCGTCGCCCGGCGCAGCCACTGCAGGCTCGACGGCTCGCTCAGATATCGCATGCGCTCCGACGCGGTCAAGGTGTCGGCCGTGCCGCGGCGCGAGACCTGGCGCACCTGCTGCAGTCGGCGATGCCCGCGCAGACCGCGTGCGGTGTCGCGCGGGCCCATCGCGGCACGAACCACATCGAAGAGTCGAAGGTCGCCGTTGAGCAGTTCCGCCCAGCCCGGCAGCACCGTGTCGCGCCGCGCATAGGCCCAGGCATGGCGCAGCACCGACGGCGCCCAGGACTCCTCAGGGATGAGCAGCCAGCCGTTGCCGCGCAGCTTTTCGCCCAGCGCCACCCGGCTCGTGAGCACCGTCAGAGGGATCGCCAGCAGCAGCGGCAGGCCCACGGGCGCCATCCAGACGAGGTCGGAGGCATGCAGCGTCAGCACCGTCGCCGCCACGCCGAGCGCGAGGATGCCCAGCGGCGCGAAGCGGCGCGTGGCCTCGCGCCAGCTGACGTCGCTGGCTTCGCGCGGAGGCGACTTCCATTCCAGCTTCCAGCCGGTGAGCGCGCCCACCACGAACACGCTGTGCGCGGCCATGCGCACCGGCGCCTGCAGCATCGACAGGGCGCATTCCAGCATCGAGCTCTTCACGAGCTGCAGGGTGCCGCCGTAAAAGCGCTGCTCGCCGCGCACCACGACCGCGGCCACGCCCAGGATGCGCGGCAGCGCCAGCATCGTGAGCGTGCCGGTCCACAGGCAGATCATTCCGATCGTCGGCGCCACGTGGCTCGGCGCACCCTGCTCCGCGCCTCCTGCCAGCCAGGCCACCGCGCCCAGCACGATGTAGAGCAGCCACAGCGGCGCCGAGAGATAGGCCATCGCGCCGGTGACGAGCATCGCGCGGTGCACGGCGTGCAGGCCCGGCTCGGCAATGAGCCGCGCGTTCTGCAGGTTGCCCTGGCACCAGCGGCGATCGCGCTGCAGCTCCGACAGCAGATGCGGGGGCTGCTGCTCGTAGCTGCCCGGCAGGTCGTGCACCAGCCACACGTGGTAGCCCGCGCGGCGCATGAGCGCGGCCTCGACGAAGTCGTGCGACAGGATGTCGCCGCTGAGCGAGCCCTTGCCCGGCAGCGGCGCGAGCGCGCAATGCTTCATGAAGGGCTCGACGCGGATGATCGCGTTGTGGCCCCAGTAGTGGGCCTCGCCGAGCTGCCAGTACTGCATGCCGGCGGTGAACAGGCGCCCGCCCACGCGGCTGGCGAACTGCTGGGCGCGCGCATGCAGCGTGGCGTGGCCGCAGGCCTGAGGTGCGGTCTGGAGGATTCCCGCGCTCGGGTGCGACTCCATCAGGCGCACCAGCGTGAGCAGGCACTCGCCGCTCATCACGCTGTCGGCATCCATCACCACCATGTAGCGATAGCCGCGGCCCCAGCGGCGGCAGAAGTCGGCCACGTTGCCGGCCTTGCGGCGCGTGCGGCGCTGGCGCCAGCGATAGTGGATGCGCCCGGCGTCGCCCACGGCCGCGCGCAGCTCGGCCCATGCGGCCAGCTCGGCGGTGCGGGCAGCGGGGTCGGAGCTGTCGGAGAGGATGAAGACGTCGAACAGGCGCATCCCGCCCGAGGCGGCCAGCGATTCGCAGGTCGCGCGAAGGCCCGCGAACACCGTGCTCACGTCCTCGTTGCAGATCGGCATGATCAAGGCGGTGCGGGCCTCGCTGGACAGCGACTGCGACCCCACGTCATGGCGCGACAGCGCATGCGGGTCGCCGCGCAGCAGCACGAGAAAGCCCATCACCGCCGTCACGCAGCCCGCGCTCACCCACGCGAACAGCAGCGCGAAGAGTCCCATCTGCAGCCACAGGAACTGGCCTTCGCTGCCTTGCGGCTGCGACTGCCACAGCACCGCGGTGGCCGCGCAGGTGGAGATCGCGATCGCCAGCATCAGCATGCGGCGGCGGAATCTGGCGGCGCGCTCCCAGGGGGCGGGCTCGACGCTGCGCGCCACCGTGTAGTCGTCGTCCGGCTCGCGCCGACGCAGGCCGAGCGTGAGCGTCAATGCGCGAAGCAGTCCGCTCCAGGGCCGCGCGACCATGGAGCCGCGCGCCAAAGGCGGCGCACTGGCGCCTGGGCGCGCAGCCGCCGCGCGGGTGGCTGCCGGGCGGAGCCCGCTCAGCGGGGAGGAATGATGCTGCTCCATGTTTCGCTCAGGATGTCGTTGCCGTGTTGGAGAAACCCGCGAAGCTCTACTGGCTGGCGGGCGTCGACCTGCTGCACTCGCAGGGTCATGCGCCAACCGCCGGTGGCTTCGTTGGGGTATGCGTTGGTGGCGATGAGCCGGCCGTTCGCGCCTGCGCTCACCACTGCCTTGATCGATGCGTCGCCCGCCAGGCCCGCGAGCGCGGGGCCCTCGAAGTCGACGACGTATTGCCGCTCGTCCTCGCCGATCTCGTCGAAGCCGCGGCCCACGCGCGTCTGCACGACCCAGGCATTGGGCGGCCGCTGCTGCAGCGCGCCCTGCCAGTGGATGTCGTAGGCGATGTCCAGCGGCTCGCTGAGCGTGGGCTGGCGCTGCGGCACCCAGTAGGCGACGACGTTGTCGTTTGCCTCGTCCGGCGTGGGCAGCTGCACCAGCTCGACGCGCCCCGGCCCCCAGTCGCCGCGCGGCACGACCCAGGCGCTCGGGCGCAGCTCGTAGCGCGCCTCGGTGTCCTCGTAGCTGGCGAAGGCCCGGTCGCGCTGCATCAGGCCGAAGCCGCGCGGCGAGCGGGTCGAGAACGAGGTGGGCAGCGGCGCGCCGGGGTTGGTCAGCGGACGCCAGATCCATTCGCCTTCACCCGTCTGGACCATCAGGCCGTCGGAGTCGTGCACCTCGGGGCGGAAGTCGCCGCGACGCGGCTGGTTCTCGCCCGAGAGGAACATGCTGGTGAGCGCCGCCACGCCGAAGGTCGCGACCGGCTCGCGCAGGTAGATGCGCGCACGCACCTGCACCACCGTGTCGGCGCCCGGGCGCACGACGAAGCGAAAGGCGCTGCTCGAGCGCGGCGAGTCGGCCAGCGCGTAGACGGTGATCGAGTCCGCGCCGGCTGCGGGACGCTCGATCCAGAACTCGCGAAAGCGCGGGAACTCCTCGCGCACGCCGCCGGCGGTGTCGATCGCAAGGCCCCGGGCGGACAGCCCGTAGCGCTGGCCCGCGCCCAGCGCGCGGAAATAGGTGCCGCCAAGAAAGACGATGACCTCGTCCTTGTAGTCGCCACGGTTCAGCGGGTAGTGCAGCCGGAAGCCGGCAAAGCCGACGTCGCCCCAGGTCTGCGGCGACACGAGGTTGCGGCCGTAGTCGAAGGCCGAGCGGTCGAAGGGCAGGTGGCGCACGCCCTGCGGCGTGATCTCGTTGACGAGCACCGGCTCGCTCTGCAGGGGGCCGAGGTGGAAGAACATCGCCTCGAAGGGTCGCGGCTCGCCGCGCCACAGGGCGCGCTCGGGCTTGAAGCGGATGTCGCGGTACTGGTCGTAGCTCAGCGCCTTGAGCTGCGGCGGCACCGTCGAGGCAACGGGCTTGTGGGGCGATTGCGCCAGGGCCTGCGCCCGCGCGGCGACGTCCTCGAAGCCGATGGCGCTTACGGCCTGCGCGGCGCTCGCAAGGGCGCCGCCGAGGCACACGCGCACCGTGTGGCGCTGCAGGAAATAGGCGAGCCGCACGAGACGCGCCGCTGCGGCGCTGTGGCTGCGGACTCGGGTGAGGGCTGCGTGCATTCGCGAGTGAGTGGGTCCGTGAGTGCCGCACACGCGAATCGCGCTGCGGTGGCCCGCTCTTTGCCGGCGCGAACCCCGCACCGTCGCGACCGCACTCGCGCCGGCGGCGCAGCGCAGCTGCGTTCGAGCGAATGCGGAAGAGCGAGGCATAGAGCCTCAAGGGCAAGGCTCGTGCCAGGGTGAACCCGGATAAGAAAGTCGTTATGAATCAACGACTTGCGCGCGACGAGGGGCAAGATGCCGCGCTACGGAGGCCCGGCGGCCCCCGGATGTGTCGCCGGACGGCGACAAGCCCCGGCACGTGCGCGCCAAGTGCTTGTCGTCATTGAGAAAAACCGGTCGCTGATCAGCGACAGGCGTCGCTCATTCGCTACCCGGGGTGTCGCCGCGGAAGAGGCCCGGCGTGAGGTGGTGCTTCTGGAGCAACCGATAGAACTCGGTGCGGTTGCGCTCGGCCAGGCGCGCGGCATCGGCCACGTTGCCGTCGGTGAGCTTGAGCAGGCCCACGAGGTAGTCGCGCTCGAAGCGCTCGCGCGCCTTCGCGTAGCTGAGCACCTCCACGCCGGGCGAGCGCAGGGCGCGCTGCACCAGGGGCAGCGGAATGATCGGCGTGGTGGCCAGTGCGCTGACCTGCTCGACCACGTTGTGGAGCTGTCGCACGTTGCCCGGCCAGGAGGCCGAGGCGAGCGCCTTGAGCGCGTCCGGCGCAAAGCCGTTGAGGCGCTTGCCGTACTTCACCGCCAGCTTGGCGAGGAAGTGGTTGGCCAGCAGCGGGATGTCCTCGCGCCGCTCGGCGAGCGTGGGGAGGGTCAGGGTCACCACGTTGAGCCGGTAGTACAGGTCCTCGCGGAAGAGTCCCTGGGCCATCGCAGCCTCCAGGTCCTGGTGCGTGGCCGACACGATGCGCACGTCCACCTGGATGGGCTGGCTCGCGCCGACCGGCCGCACCATGCGCTCCTGCAGGACTCGCAGCAGCTTCACCTGCAGGGCCAGCGGCATGTCGCCGATTTCGTCGAGCAGGAGCGTGCCGCCGTCGGCCGCCTGGAAAAGCCCGCGGTGGTTCGCCACCGCGCCGGTGAACGCGCCCTTCACATGGCCGAAGAGCTCCGACTCCAGGAGCGTTTCCGGAATGGCACCGCAGTTCACTGCCACGAAGGGCCGGCCCGCGCGCGAGCTCGCCTGGTGAATGGCCTGCGCCAGCAGCTCTTTTCCCGATCCGCTTTCGCCGCGCAGCAGCACGCTGGCCTGCGAGGCCGCCACGAGCTTGGCTTCTGCCAGCAGCTCGGCCATGCGGGTGGAGCGGCTCACGATCAGCTCGCGCCACTTTTCGGAGCCGCCGGGGGTGCTGACGTCCTCGGCGGCCCCGAGCGACAGGGCCTGGGCGATGGTGTCCAGCAGCGCCTTGCCGTCGAAGGGCTTGGTGAGATAGGTGTAGACGCCGCGCGAAGTTGCGGCGACGGCATCGGGAATGGTTCCGTGCGCGGTGAGCAGGATCACCGGCAACGAAGGATGGCTCTTGCGGATGGCGTCGAAGAGGCCGAGGCCGTCCAGGCCGGGCAGCTGCACGTCGCTGAGCACGAGCTGCGGGCGCTCGACCGCCAGGCGGGTGAGCGCGGCCTCTGCGCTGTCCACCGCGGTGACCCGGTAGCCGGCGGCCGTCAGGCGCATCGACAGCAGCCGCAGCAGATCGGCATCGTCGTCGACGACAAGGATGTGGGTCGTCATCGGCGTGCCTTCATTTCGCCGGCTTCTCGCCGGGCGCCGAGGCGGGCGGCGTGCGCGAGCCGATGCTGCGCTCGATGGCCTTGAGCGCCTCGAGCTTTTCGTTGAGCTGGTCGACTCGCCGCTGGTTGTCGCGCTGGTTGTCCCGCATCTGCTGCGCCTGGCGCTCCACCTGGTCCTCCAGGCGGCGCTGGTCGGCATACCGCATGGACAGGAAGCGCGCGAGCGCCTGCCAGGGCTCGTATTCGGGGGCCGGGGTGCGCTGGATGGAGTCGAGCAGTGCCTGCGCACGCGCGATGTCGCCGCTGGCACGCGTCTGCCCGAGCGCCAGCGCGAGCTGCATCGCGGCAAGCGGCGAGGCCGAGCCGTCGCCCAGCCGGGTGACTTCCTGCTGCAGCTCCGCCCCGGAGAGCTGGCGCAGGCGGTCGCTGTAGGCGAGGAATTCGCGCGCGGCCGCATCGGTGGGCTCGATCACCGGCACGCGCAGCGGCACCTTCACTTCGCGGATCTCGGCCAGCGGCGCTTGCTGCTGCGTGCTGCAGCCGGCGAGCGCCGCGAGCGCCAGCAGCGCTGCAGCCGCGGCGAGCCGCGCCGGTGGGGTCGTATCGATCAAAGGGTCAGACGCTGACATTCGGAAGTTCGATTCGAAAGTGCGCTCCGGGCGCGTCGGGCAACAGCTCGATGCGACCCCCGTGGGCGGCGATGTACTCCTGCACGATCGACAAACCGATGCCGGTGCCGCGCAGTCCGCCCGCGGGCTGCCGCTCGCCGCGGAAGAACGGCTCGAAGACCCGGTCGCGGTCGGCCGGCGCGACGCCCGGGCCCCGGTCGGCGATGTCGATGCTGATGTGACCCGGCCGCTCGCCCAGCTTGAAGCGGATCTGCGAACCCTGCGGGCTGAAGCCGATGGCATTGGACAGCAGGTTGCCCAGCGCCGTCCCGAGCTTGTCGGCATCGACCTCCGCGAACAGGGGGCCGCCTTGCACCTCGATCTGCAACTGGCGCGCCTGCCATTGCAGCTTCTGCTCGTCGACGAGCCTGCCGATGAGCTCGCCGAGCTCGGTGCGCCGGCGCGCGAGCCGGCGCGCCTCGAAGGCGGCGGCGTTGAAGCGCAGCAAGTCCTCGATGCGCGCCTGCAGCAAGCTGGTGTTCTGGCCCAGGATGCGCGCCACTTCGCGCTGGTCGTCGCTCAGCTTGCCGGCCACCTCGTCTTCCAGCAGCGCCACGCCCTCGCGCAGCGCCGCCAGCGGCGTCTTCAGCTCGTGCGAGACGTGGCGCAGGAACCGCGCCTTGTCCGCGTCCAGCTCGGCCAGGCGCAGCCGCAGCCATTCCAGGCGGCGCCCGAGCGAGCGGATGTCGGCCGGCCCGCGGATCTCCACCGGCATGTCCAGCCGGTTTTCGCCCAGGCCGACGATGGCCCGCTCGAGCCGGCGCAGGGGCCGCGCCAGCCACAGGCCGAAGCCCAGCGCCATGGCCACGGCCAGGCCGATGGCGCCCAGCACTTGTCGGCCCAGTTGCAGGCGTCCGGCTTCGAGACGGTCCTGGAGCTGGCGGTTGCGCTCCTCGGTGTTCTTGCGCACCTGCTCGGCGATGCTGGCGTTGATCGACTGCAGGTCGCGAAACCCCGCGGTCAGCTCCTGCTCGCGGCGAAACGCGGTGGAGCGCGGACCTGAAAGCTGCTCGGTGATGTTGTCCAGGCGCGCGCGCCAGGCCTGCACCTGCTCGGCCGGAAGCTGGCGCGACAGCGGCTCGTCCAGAGCGGCGACCGCCTCATTCGCCGCTTCCTCGAAGCGGCGGCGCAATTGCGGGTCATCGAGCACGAGGTACTGGCGCGCCGCGCGCTCCATTGCAACGCTGCGCTCGGCCAGTCGCTCGGCCGCCGCGCCGAGTTGCACCGCGCGCTCTGCGGCGATGCGGCTCTGGCCCATCAGCCGCTCGAGCGTGAACAGCCCTCCCAGCGACACAGCCCCAAGCAGGCCCGCAATCAGCAGGAAGGCCAGCAGTAAAAGCTGTCGAAACGAGGCGCGCTGGAACATGGCGCGCCGGACTATAGCGACGGCCCTGCGCGCTCGCGATACCGCGCCCGCAGGGGAGGCCGTGGATGCTGGCTATGCTGCGGCGCATGTCTTCCACCCTCAACGAACGCACCGATTCCCTTGCAGCCGGGGCCGGCCGCGCGACGGCCTGCGCGCTCGGCGCGATTGCCCTGTGGTCCACGCTGGCCGCGCTCGGCGTGCGGCTGTCGCATGTGCCGCCTTTTCTCCTCACCGGCCTCGCGCTGATCGTCGGCAGCATTCCGGCGTGGCGGCGCTGGCGCCAGTGGCGGGTGAGCGCTCTCGCCCTGGCGCTGGGCGTGTATGGCCTCTTCGGATTCCACTGGCTGCTGTTCATGGCCGTGCGGCATGCGCCGCCGGTGCAGGCCAATCTCGTGAACTACCTGTGGCCGCTGCTCATCGTCGTGCTGGCGCCGCTGGTGCTGCCGGCGGTGAAGCTGCGCGCGCGGCACATCATTGCGGCGCTCGCCGGGCTCGCGGGGGCGGCGCTGGCGATCGCGAGCGGGCGCGGCTTGTCCGGCGGCCTCGAATGGGGCTATGCGCTGGCCCTGGGCAGTGCCTTCGTGTGGGCCACCTATTCCCTCGGGACGCGGCGACTGGCCGATACCGGGCGCGGCTTCTCGACCTCGGCGGTGGGCCTGTTCGCGCTCGTCTCGGGCGTGCTGTCCTTGCTGTGTCACCTGCTGCTGGAGCCGCGCACGGCGCTGGCATCCACCGATCTCGCGTGGATCGTGGTGATGGGCCTCGGGCCCCTGGGCGCGGCCTTCTATCTGTGGGACTACGCCTTCAAGCATGGCGACCCGCGGCGCATCGGCGTGCTGAGCTACATCACGCCGCTGGCCTCGACGGCGCTTCTGATCGCGACCACCGGGCGGCCCTTCACGATCTGGATCGGCGCGGCGGCGGCATTGATCGTGGGCGCGGCGCTGGTGGCCATGCGCGGCCCCTCCGACTGAGGGGGCGGCGCAGGGGTGGGGCGCCCCCTGATCCGGTGGAAGTCGTGCGCGAGCGGCCACGTTCCCCCCGACTTGGATGGAGCGGCGGGTTGCGCACGGCCCTTAGTCTGGCCGCATGCCTGCCACAACCCTTGCCCACCTGTGCGCGCTCGGCGCCATCGCCCTCTGGGCGGTGCTGGCCGTGCTGGGCGTTCAACTCGCGCACGTCCCGCCGTTCCTGCTCACCGGCCTCGCGCTGCTGATCGGCAGCATGCCGTCGTGGCGTCAGTGGCGCGAATGGAACCTCGTGCGATGGAAGGTGCTCCTGCTGGGCGTCTACGGCCTCTTCGGGTTCCACCTGCTGCTCTTCGTCGCGGTGCGCCACGCGCCGCCGGTGGAGGCGAGCCTCATCAACTACCTGTGGCCGCTGCTGGTGGTGGTGCTCGCTCCGGCGCTGTTGCCGCGGCTGCCGCTGCGGCCGATGCATCTCGTGGCCGCGCTGTGCGGCTTCGCGGGAGCGGCGGCGGCCTTGCTGGGCGGCGCAGGACAGGCGCAGCACGACTCCTCGGGTGACGCGCTGGGCTATTCCGCCGCGGTCGGATCGGCGCTGATCTGGGCGACCTATTCGCTCGTCACGCGCCGCCTGGCCGACCTGTGCAAGCCGTATCCGACCTCGATGGTGGGGCTGTTCGGCCTGGTGTCGGGCGTGCTCTCGCTGGCCTGCCACCTTGCGTTCGAGCCGGAGGTCACGCTCGGGCTGCACGACGTGAGCCTCATCGCGGCCGTGGGCCTGGGTCCGATGGGCGCGGCGTTCTATCTCTGGGATCGCGCCCTGAAGCTCGGCGACCCGCGGATCATCAGCGTGATCAGCTACGTCACGCCGCTGGCGTCGACGGTGCTCCTGATCCTGGTGAACGGCCGGGGCTTCGACGGCGGCGTGCTGCTGTCGACGGTGCTGGTGAGCGGCGCGGCGATGCTGGTGCTGCGCACCCGCTGATGAGGCGCCCCGGGGCGCCTCAGCCCTGGGCGAGCAGCTTCTCGACCTGCTGGTGAAGCTCGGCGAAGTCTGGCTCGCCGACGATGCGCTTGACGATCGTTCCCTTGCGGTCGATCAGCACGCTGGTGGGCGTGAGCTGCACATCGCCGAAGCTCTTCGCGATCGCGCCGGTGTTGTCGATGGCGACGCGAAACGGCAGCTTGCGCGACTGCGCGTAGTTCACGACGTAGGCCGGCGGGTCGTAGCTCATCGCGACGGACAGCGTCTCGTAGCCGCGGTCCTTGAACTTCTCATGGGTCTGCACGAGCGCGGGCATCTCCTTCATGCAGGTGACGCAACTCGTGGCCCAGAAGTTGACCAGCACCACCTTGCCCAACAGGTCCTCGCTGCTGTGGCGCGCGCCGTCGAGCGTCGTGTATTGCACGATGGGAGCCTGTTCGTGGCCGGCCAAGGCAAAGTACGCCACCGCGGAAACGGCCGCGAGGGCGCCGGCAACGGCAACAATTCGAAGCGATTTCATGGGAGGGGTGCGATGAGACGGCGCGAGTTTACGCGTGGGGTGTTGATTCTTTCGGCCGCGGGGGTTTGTGCAAACGGCGTGCAAGCCGCGGCCGCGCTGAGCGAGTTCGACGCCGCCGCCGGCGTGCGTGCGGCACTGCAGCGCGGCGCGCT